>Ga0325401_1004135_pt1 | contig 13589 bp, 6 predicted proteins | sample PopdelMetagenome_FD_205666 | JGI IMG/M metagenome (GOLD analysis project Ga0325401, IMG submission 205666) | Populus deltoides microbial communities from Bellville, Georgia, United States - Xylem-PdKOR-R2 | ecosystem: Host-associated > Plants > Phyllosphere > Stem > Wood/Secondary xylem | place...
ATACACTATAGAAGAGCAAGTTTATCAACACCATACTACTATACTATCAAATTAATAGGAATCAACGGTCAACAACTAGCTTCACTTTATAACAAACAGGGACAAAACGGTCAATAAAAAAAGGGCGGGTAGGATCCAAATTCGAAGAGGGTAAAAAGTGATTTCGGATGGCATATTCTCAGTATCCGAGCGTCAACTTCTTGTATGTGGAATTAGTATTCCTCGCGTTCGTCCTAATCCAAAGAAATTCTGCCACGTGCCAAGTGCCACATCCACAACAACGTGTTGTTTTTAGAGGGGCTGGCACCTTCTTCAACACTAAGTTGACGTTATTTGTTGCCCCTATTGATTTATTGACGTCATTTTTTATAAATCATTTTATACGTGTGATAATATCATATTTAACTCTTAAATTAGGGGTAATATGATTTATCGGGATAGTTTAATCCAAATCATTAATTTTGAAATAAAAAATTTCGGATTTTATTTATATAAATAAAGCTACCCACTAATTAAATGAAGTGAAATCCTAATTATTAAAATTCAAATCAATGATCTGGATTCTCCTAATATAATAAATCATGGTATTACTATCTAAAAGGAGTCTAATCCAATAATATATTTTTAAAAAAAACTTGATCATCTCATCAAAATATTAATATATATATTTTTTATTTTTAAAAATTTATCTTTATATCAACACATAAAAATAATATAATACATTTAAAATATTAGTTTTAAATAAAAAAAATTCACGCCCCTGAATAGAGCTTATAATTTAACACCAACAAGTTGTCCAGTGGCTAATAATCAAAGTTATTTACCGATTAGAGAATATTTATGTGTGCATATTAAATAAAGCCTTAATAACCAATTAATCTGGAATAAGTTTTTTTTTTTTTAAAGGGGAGTGGTTGATAGTTTTTTAAAGTATTTTTTATTTGAAAATATATTAAAATAATATTTTTTTATTTTTAATATTAACATATCAAAACAATGAAAACATTAAAAGAATTTAATTTAAAATAAAGAATTAAATATTTTTTAATACCTTTTAAAAATGCTTTTAATACATAAAATTAAAGATTGTTAAAGGATGTGAAGCTTTTGGCATAAAACAATGACGATGTCTTTCAGGAAAAGTGAGGGCAATATTGACAAACCAGGAGAAAGAGTGATGCAATGATGAAGGGGTTAAAAAGTAAAGTTGATCGGCGAGAGAGGGAAGACACGCAAAAATGTCCAAAAAAACAAATATAATTATATAACTGAAGAGTAGAAATGAAGAAGTCTATTATTTAAAGAAAACAAAAACCAAAACAGCTTCGACTTTATCTGCAACCAAACCAAATAAACACAACACCCACGAGTTCTTCATCAACACAAAAAAGCTCTCTCCTTCTCTTGGCACACGGTTAGGTTTCCTTATACTTGATTTTCATATCTTGTATAGTAATTTCCTGTTCTCTTTCTTGAATTATGCTCTTGGTTTTGATTTCTCTTTTCTTTCTTTTGAACTGGTGGGTTATCGATGTTGACGAAGATGATGGTTCACCCGTTTTCTTTCTTTTTTATTCAAGTATTGGATAGTTGTTGTTTAGGTCAAGACTTGGGTTTTTTTTTTTAATATCTTTGGTTGTTTAATTATGAGTTGTTGATTTTTGAATTTAGGTTGGGGGTTTCTTTTGGGATAATTCTTCTTGTTTAATAGTATGTCATGGACCATCGTGATCATCTAGTTTTTCTTAAAAGGTTGTAAGTTTGGATCATGGATTGAAACTTATGCTCTCATGGACCTTAAATTTTGAAGAATTATATATATATATTAGTTGCTATGTTGTTTCTACGGTAATCAGTTTTTTAGAGGAAAAAAGAATGGAGAAAGCAACTTTGTTTACTTATTTTGTGTGCTGTTTTCTGCAGGAATGGCAAAGAGTTATTTCAAGCAAGAGCATGATCTTGGTATATACTTTGAATCTTGTTGTATTTTTATGTTTTGATCATGTCAAATTGATGAAAAATGTTGATATTTTTCTTCTGTGTTTTGTTTTGTTTTCTTCAGAGAAGAGGAGGGCAGAGGCTGCTAGGATCAGGGAGAAGTACCCAGATAGGATTCCGGTGAGAGTCCAATGATAATATCCTCTCTCAATTGTTTATTGTTAATTCCCATGTGTGAACTCTTTTGCATTAGAACAGTGAATGGCTTGCTTGGGACTGTTAATGTGCTTAGAAGAGTGCCTGATGTTGCTTAATGCAATTACTATACCTGCCATTTTGTAACTTGGTGTCTTATATCAAAGTTGTATACATGGTCAAAAGTTGAGTATACAGTGGTGCATTTCTTTCTGCCTGGAAAGTCTAGCACCCATGTATTTGCTAAATGTATTTTAAAATATCTTTCAGGGTTTTGACAGTCTAACACCTATAAATATAATGAGGGCCTTGAACTGTAGTCTTTATCCAAATGATCTAGCAGCAAACGGCTTCTGCTTTTATATGGATTTAGGTTGTGTGACAGGTTAATTCTGTTTGCAATTATCATCCATGGTGATTTCTGATGGGCATTATTTACAATGATTGGTTGGAAGGTTTTAAAAATGAGCAAACCCAGTAGACTATGAATGTATGGTCACTATGGTGCATTGGGACCAAGTAAAGTAATGGATCTGCTGCATGCTCTTGATGCTTTTCTTTTCTGTTGGCTACGGGATACAGCAATTAAAATGTGTCTCTTGCTTCAGAAAACATATCACGATTTAATCTCTGGTGTTACTTTGTAGTTGCTGTCTATGATTGCATGAGTTGAGTGTGTGTTTAAAGAATCTTATACTTATTTTGCATTTTGAAGCTAACATGTTTCTAATTGTGCTTGTTTGTTTTTAAGGTGATTGTGGAGAAGGCAGAAAGAAGTGATATACCAAACATAGACAAGAAAAAGTAAGTAGAGTGGATAACTTTCTGATTCTATTCACTTCTCACCTTTGCCACCTCTCACATTTAGGGGAATCCAACACAAACAGTTTCTAGTTTCAACACACATACATTCCTGCAGGTGGCACACGCAAAGTTGACATATGACTTGATGGTCATAACCTCAGAGAACCCAAGGACGATTGTAAAACTGATGAATGTAAAATTTTACTTGTGTGAAACTGGAACACCATATAACCTATGGTTTTTGTCTTCATGATACTTTGCTCTCATGAACATTAAATTTCTCTGGCTAGCGGTTTCTAGAAGTTTCTTCTTTGCATTTCATGATTGTCAGAATACACAAGTGGTGTCTCCGTAATTTTTCTCTCCTGCTTCTGACCCTTCTCGCCCATTTTCGCTGTAAAGACCGTACCTGATTGCCTAAACATCACCGATCCGAGCCTACCATTCAGCACCCAACCACCTCTCTAGTTTTTATTTTGCTTCTTTTTATCTTTGTTATACTACTGTGGAATGACTTATCTTTCTGTCTTTTAATTATGGCCATCTTCTAAACGGTTTAGCCCTAGAAAATATATATATGTTATTAATTACCTGGATTACTGGATTAATGATATTGAGGCCCCCCCCCCCTCATATTCTGAACCTGAAAATTGCAGGTACCTTGTTCCGGCTGACCTGACTGTGGGGCAGTTTGTCTATGTCATCCGCAAAAGGATCAAGTTGAGCGCAGAAAAGGCAATCTTTATATTTGTGGATAATGTCCTCCCACCAACAGGTAAACTCATGCACATATGTTGTCTTTCTCATTTAGATGTTGTAATTGGCATTTTGATTGATTAAGGTGCATGGAATTGTCATCTGTTTTGTTGTCTGCAGGTGCTATCATGTCTGCCATATATGAAGAGAAAAAGGATGAAGATGGGTTTCTCTATGTTACCTACAGTGGAGAGAACACTTTCGGAACTCAGATTCCACTGTAGCCATCTGTGGTTGCCTCGTTTCTTTCCTGGTTTCACCAAATTTGATTTCATAACTATTGTCTACATCGCCTTGTGTCAATAGTTCTTTATTCTGCCTAAATATACATATATTTCCAGTCATGTATATAAGCTTGACAAATCCTTCCAATCTTAAATCATCTTTAATACTTCTTCACTGGATGCCTTTGAATCTCATGATTTCTATTTCAGCTTTTATCTTGAAAATAAAGAGTATTAATCCAACTGAAATGTGAAAATGAGGTCTGGTCGTTGACTCCAGAAGACGGTGAATATATTGAGGCCTTAGTGATAGTCCGGTGCGGGGTCATTCTGGAGGGATGGCCATTTGGTAGTTAGAAAACTCTCAGGTATCATTGTAGTGGCCATAGCATCAGGGATGTTGCCATTGCACATTATTGCGGATGTAACACTGCAGTACCGGGCTTCTGTCGTGGAGGAGTTTTTGCCAGCTTCAAAATTAGTAGACTTTGCAACCCGGAACCACTGCTAAATGAATGAATCTGTGAAGGGATTAATTGAAAAATAAAATACACGGTTGCCGGGATCAAACCCTGGTCGCTAGCGTGAGAGGCCCGGGTAATCACTATGTTACCACGACCTTGACGCGCGAAAATTAACTAGTCCTGCGCTAAACTAGAGGATTTAGTCAAAACCGGCCAAGGAATTAATCTAATAATTGAACGACTTAATCTTAAAAATTAAAATTATAAGGTGAAGTTCTATAAAATAGTCTTGTTATATCCATTAACATGATAGTTGATAGTGTTTTGAAAACTACATTCTAACCAAATTGGCAATTTAATCATAGTTAGAAGAGAAATGGATTCTAACCAAATTTTGATCCAACTGTTGAACATATTATAGTTTTTCTAGGAGTTTTTAGAGGCCCTTTCTCCTACATGGTTCAATGTTTGTAGTCATCTTAGGTTGGTAAGGCTCCCAAATTATCTCCAAAATGCACTATCTAGGTTTTGCCATATTTTTCTAATTATTTTAGATTTTTTTTATTATTTAATTAAGAACTTTTTCATTATTTTTTCAATTTTATTTAGGAAATTTTTTTTAGTATAGAAGCAATCTAGAAGAGCTTTCATACTAAGTAGAAGAGCTTTCATATTAAGTATTGATTAGGAAAAATATTGAGTAATAAAAAATTGAATTATGGTTTTCGTGGTCAAGTCCCTTTTCAACAAAATTATGTCTTTTTTATGCTTGCTATCTTTTTCGTGTTGTTTTTGTCTTTGTCGGTTGGTATTAGAATCCAATGATTCCTAGTGGTTAATATTTTGTTATGGAATAACCGTGGATGGAAGCATGTTTTCCTTGTAAAGAGATGTTCAAGAACCAATGATAGAAGATATGTAAAAACAAATTACGGAATTGACTCGACAATTAATAGAGATAACAAACCTAGTGGATTGTGAGGAGAGTGGTCAGGAATCCACGAATAACTTTGAAACCTTGTTTTAGAGGGGAGAACAACAGAGTTAGCCTTTGGTTTGGATTAGTATTTTGGATAATACTCTCTGAGCTCAAATGAACTTTGCAGGTAAAGAAGTTTATTGATTGGTTTAATGAGATAAAATAGGGAGTGGTTTTTAGTGATTCTGTTTATAATAAGATAGATGTGAATTGATATTCTCCACCAATTTGTGATGTTTATTTTGATGATAATGGTACCATAAAAATTGACAGTAATGGGGAGCGATAATGTCATTAATGATGTCTAAATTGATAAGTTAAATGTTAAATTGAAAGAGAACATGTAAGGTGCTTAATAATTTTTTCTTTGTTGATTTAGGCTATGTTGGTTCTTTTATTTACAAATTTTATGTTATCACATCAATAGACTTGATCAAGGATTAAGTGGATACAACACATGTTAATGAATGACTAATTAAAGTTTATATATAGAATTGTTATACACCTTAAGTGAAGAAACAAAAGAGTTTAAGAGTCTTGATATGACATCTAGGAAATCGAGGCAAGAATAATTTAAACTCGAGGACGAGATGTTTCTAACATAGGGAGATTGACACATGAGATTTTGATCAAATATACAATTTTATGGTAATAGATATAAATTTTAATATGCCTATTTGATCAAGATAAAATTTTGATAGGAGATTCTGGATGTCATTTTTTTTTATAAGATATCGTTTTTATAGTCATCTAAAATCGTAAAGCCCAAAATTAGGCCAAAACATTATTGTTCGGGATTTGCCATATTTTTCTATTTGGATTCCCTTTTCTATTTAGTTTAGAACTTTTTTATTATTTTTCTAGTCTTGTTTAAGTCATGTTTTACTAATAAATAAGAAACCTAGAAGAGATTTAATATTTAGTATTAGTTAGATAAATTATTAGTAATAAAATTTTGAATTAGAATTCTTGTGGTTAAAACCATTTTCCAATAGAGTTTTGTCTTTATTTATATTTGCTGTCTTTCATGTGATGTTTTCGTCTACACTAATTTTCTAGCAAAAAATCATTGTAATCTAAAATTTTAAATTTTTGAATGAAGTTTCAAGAATAATTTTATATTATTTTCTAATATATACTTTTAAATAAAAAAAATTTTAAACATAAAACTTGCATGGATCCACCACTATTTTATGTTTAATTTTTAATTTAAAAGAAATAAGTATAATAAAATTTAAATTCTTAATCATTTAATCATGAAGACCTAATAAAATTTTAAAAATAACTTTATATTATTTGTTAATATATCACCTTGGCTCATGAATGGTTTTTTTTTTTCCTGGCAATTTTCTATTGGTGCCTTGTCATTCCGTGGTGTAACCTTAACAATAGAGATCCATGTGTCTTTTCCCTTTGAACCGAATACAGTAGCAGCATTCTCTTTCTTTCTTTCTTTTCTTTTTTTTTTCTTTTTGGCTGAACCGCTGCTAGTATTGACAGCGTTAAGCATCTTCCGTGACAACGCATATAACCCCACAGAACAAAGTTGAGAGATGCTGAAACCTTGCTCGGAGAAAATAATTTAACTTACAAAGAAATTTTAAAAAAATATATTTAATTAAGTATAACTTTCTATTTAAATTAAAATTTTATTACAAAACCGAGTTAAATTTTTGATTTAAAAACTTTTAGCTTTTTACTTGTAAATTCTACTATATTTTTTTTCTAGAAAAATTAGATTGCTTTAGGTCATTCTTATCAAGCAAGCTTCTCACTTGAATTATTTTTATCATAAATTATTTATTACAAACAACTTTTAAGTTGAAAATCAAATTTAAATATCATTTTGCATAAACCATACTAAGCATTCCAAGTAACATTTTTTTTTAAGTCATGCTTCAAACACCGAATAAATTCACCAACCATTTTGCAAATGGTCCAAACAAAATAAAACGAAGCAAAAGAATATTATTATATATATACATGCCATGACTCATGGCCCATAATTCCTCGCCATGTCCCCTTCATCAGGAGGGCAAAGTAGATTAATTGGTTTTCTCATGCACGCATCGTAAAAAGGCCATGAGATCATGAATAGCATATAGTACGAATTTGCTTAATTACATGTCGAAACTGATTAATACATTTGATATGAATATGCATCTATAATAAATTTTAAGGATATTCGATTAAATGGATGTATATTTGGTTGATGCTTGGGCAGGGACTGAGGGGGCAAGGACGTTCTATGCTAGGAAATGATACAGAGGAAGCCATGCAGTCGGAGGAAAATGACTACAGAGGAAGCCATGCAGGAAAAGTAGAAACTTGAGCTAACCTTCGTGAGATACCGTTACGAGTCATGCCCCTGAAACCGCTACTTCAGGCTCCATGAGTACTATATCTTAAGGACCTGCAGTCTTGCTCTTGTTAGGATTGGTGTTCTACAAATTTGGAAGATGACAAAATACCTTATGGGTGAGATTTTCAGTATTTCTCCAAAAAGATGCTCCTCTATCTGAAAACAATGCGCTCCATTTAACAAATTTTTCATATGGATAACATACATACAAGTTCTAAACAATATATGGGATCAACCTGAGATCAAAACATCCAATGAAAACCTGTAACCAAATGCTGCATATTAAATATTTGATTTAATATCTCCCAATTGAATTTCATTCCAATTCCAATAGTCAATGAAACTGTGCAGAGTAAAGTTTCTACTTCAAACATTACTATCGTGTCTGTTCTTGCTTCATCTTCGTCCAAGAATAATTTCATTTTGTTTTAATCATGTGCCACTGCAGCTGACAATGAATGGTTTAGCAAAATCAATAAATTCAGAAGTCCTTATCCCCAGCTTCAAATCAATCTCTCCTCCACCCAACCAGAAGAAATCGGGATTGAGTCTTAGAATTGCTTCGTCCAAAATCACCTGCGATCAAAACACCGTTCCAAAAATCCAATTACTGATAATACAAAATAATCATAATCCTCTATCTAAATATATTTATATATCCACATGCTTGTCCGTGTCTGGCTTTCAGGATCTCCTTTCTGCCAATTTCAAACAATTTTGGTAAGCTTCAACCTCCACCATAACATTCTATAGTGTTTCTACATGAATACATGTGCAAAAATTATAGAGACACGCATACATGTCAACAGCCATTCGCTGCAGAAATTTCCAGCTAGCTCAGGCCTATCTATGTGGACAACTCAACTTCCAGTGTCAACCCAATTTTTATTCTAGTGCCAGACAGGCAGAAAATCATTGATCTTGACCATCATTTGACTGAACCACTATAGCATATCTGAATTTAGTAGGCATGTTATTTGGAACCATGGACCACTTGAATACTCAACAGCTGGCACAGCAATTGAGCAGTTGAGGACTTGATTCATGAAAAGTAGTTCCACGTTGCCATTATTTTTAAAATAGTGAATTTTTTTCTCTACTATTCTCTGTTTTTTTTCTTCGGCCAATTTATCAGACACTCTGTATACAAAACAGCCACACCACCCATAAAAAAGACAAGGATAAGTATCTACCCAGGCAATTAACCCTCTGGACAAACAGACAAAGTGTTCTGCTGCATCATGCAAGACAGAACACTGATGTATGTACTGTCCGGAAAACATGAGTCAAGAACACATGCACCGCAAAAAGATCTCAGGTATGTTTTAAACTATGATGAAGTTAAAAGGCAATTGAGTTAAAAAAATCGGATGAAATCAAATAAGACATGATAAGGATCGATCCTAACTTTTTTATTCTGGCAATTACATTACACTTTACAGCTTAGCGATTAATCTTCCTTTCCAAGTTTACCAATATGTTTGTAAGCAAAGATGAAGTTTGAAGTAGAAATTCCAATAAGAGATTGGTTGTAAGCAAAGAAATATAAAACTAGAATGTCTTGAAATAGAATACTTAACTGAAGGGTTAAATATAGCAACTAATAAGTTCATTCCTACGTCCTAGACAATGTTGAGAACTAATAGTGAGAATATTCACCGGAATGTTGGTTTTCATGCCAATACATGTCACTGCATTGTGCCCGTATCCTGTCAGCTTCATTGATGTCTCCTCAGGGGCAAGCCTCACTGCAAAGTTAAAAGATGTAACAATATTTCATTGCCTCCTGACTAAATAATCACATTAAGCTCAAAGAGACTAAGCTTTTTATTAGATGTTGCAATTTGCAGCCAAACTTGAAATCTCTTTTGGTGCAAAATCATGCATAATAGTCAAGATTATAAATTCCCAGATGATTTTACAATGTCCAGACAGATTTTGCTAGTAGAAAATAAACAAGCAAGCAAGCAAACAAACAAACAAATGATCATTAAAAGATGACGCAACATCCTGCACTAAAACTCCTTTACCAACACACAAATTACTTGGCACAATTCATTGAGTGTTACATGTTGTTTCTTTTGTTTGTTTTATAACCCCTTTACAATTCACAGTCAACGACTCAGTTTGGCGTGAACATCAATTCTCATTGCCAATCCTCATTATTTTCTCAGCTTTTTATTCATAACCCTTGTAGTATTTGCTTTATAACCATGAGTGTATGCACACGATCACTTCAGCTATAACTTTCCTATATGAATGCACAAGCAGACAAGGTGTCAACACACCCAAGATGTCATGGTCATTCCTAAAACAAACCATTCCTACCACAGATCATGCGAACATGTTTTAATTTTAATTGAAAATAGGTGGGAGGTTTCTATCTATGCATGTATACACGGAAACAGTATTCTCATAAATTAATGTATGATTGTTGTCCATGAGCCATTTTATGAGAGAGAGAGAGAGAGAAAGAATTCAAATTATTCAACTGATATTTCCACAATCATGATATTAAAAGAAAATTGGAAGGCATGTGAAGATTTTAAGCAAGTAGATTAGACATCAGCAACTTATGACGATGCAGCTGAAAGAAAGGCATGTGAACCAACAGGATTAAAGACAATAACATATTCCACCATCATGATACCTAAGTACAGAGAAGCATCAGGCTAGCAAGTGTATCATCTAGGGATTCCATTCCACAGATAAATGGAAGGCCTTTTTTATTATTATTAACCATTGGTAACTAATCTTTATGTTTTTTTATCATATCATGCAAGGTAAACAAAACCACAAGAATATAATAGAGCCATTTATGCAACAGAAGGAAAGGGTAATAGAAACAGTGAAACATGACAAAGGATGCATTATTTTTGCAAATTGAGTGGAAAGTATGATATATTGAATCAACATAGAAGACTGTGTAGAGTGGGTAGTTTCCGAAGCTATAACTATAATCTATTTTACTCTTTAGATTAAATTGAATGACCTATCTGGTCACCAGAGCCAAAAATGATATCCACCCACCTCTATTGCATGATCAGATAGTTGTTTAATTAAATTGTAATTGTTACCAGCCTCTTGTGCGTGCACAAATCAAATAATCATTGAATTGCATTGTATAGTAACTTTTATGGACTGCTGACTTTATTTGGTCTTATGCTCAGTTTTTAGAGAGACGTGAAATAATACACAACTGTGTTCAGAATGACATGTTAGTCTGTAATTTGTATGCTTGACTGATCAATAAACCATTTTTACCATTTGATTTATGAATTAAGATGTTATATCAACCTTTATGATCAACAAGTGGATAACAACTTACAGTTGAATCTCTTTTTAGCTATCTTGCCATCATTGAGAGCATACAGATAGTTTTTAACAGTTTCAGCATTGAATCGAGCAGTGTACTGCAGTAAAAGAGGTGTTGTCTTGTAAGATAGTTCGTGAATCATATGAAATGGTAAGCTGTAATGTGGATTATGGGAAAGCGAGATACCTGAACAACAACTATGTAATACTTCGAATTATTGCAGTCACTGCAGTCAGTGATATTGGATGGGGCCTGGGTATTAACCTGAGAAAATAATGAACTTCAGTCCAACATTCAGAAAATGTAAGCAGAATTTACATGAACTAATACTGCAAGAAAAGAAGACAGTTCAATATTAAGTTTTAATAGTATCTTGTCAGTTGTCATTCAAAGTGATACAGGAGGCAAGTGATGAATAATGCCCTTATAAGACGAGGTTGACATAAAAGAATTTGATAGTACAAATGGCCAAGACAAAGCAATAAAAATAAATGAATATTGATTGCCATGAAATCCTGTTGTGTCCAAATCATATCACAAGGAATCAGATTACTGCTGTGATGGTTAATACATGCTTTCAAACAGAGCACCTATTTTACAACATATTCCAACCTGTCTAAGCAAATAATAGTACAAAAATTTTATCACGAAAGACTATGCAATGTGTGGTCTTATCAAACTATAACTCTACCGATAATTCAAAAAAAAAAAATAGTGTGGAATAAAAAACCAACGGTTAGGCAATTTGAGTCAACATAAGAAAAGGTCTAATTTCATTTATCATTTTATATTAGAAATTATGTCCTAAATTAAAAATTAGAATGAAAAAAAAAATCTACTGTCTTTAAGTTCTCGAGCTAATCAAATATTAAATTGAACTCTTTTCACTTTAGAATAACAATTCTCTTGTTTACTGAATTTGAAAAGGAGTGCTTTTTTATAATAATAATAATAAAGAGAAGACACAAAGGTACATTTTTTTAGGGTATTTTATCATTTCTAGGATGGGGATTCGTATTTCCCCCCATCGACCTGCTGTTGTTTGGTTTTCAAATCCAAAAAGAAATTTAATTATACTCTGTAGAAATGGGTATACGAAAACAAACTTTAATTACCAGTAAGCATTGTATGTCAAACAAATTGTTAATTTTTATGCCAAAAACTCAAATTTGGGCCCTTAACCGCTACCCTCTTGGAACCTAATATACCATATAGCCACACAAACAACCATATCTAATAAAAATATCCCCATTGAATCATCTGTGAAAATCTCAACACACATTCTCTCCTTCGGCAAGGCTTGTTTTTCTTGTGTCCAAGCCACAAGAACAATCCTTGAGAATGCAAAATAGATGCTCATTCATTCAGTTCCTTGTCTGTAATGATAAAAGAATATAGAACAACTAATAAATGTTATCATTTCTAACGCCAAGATCCATACATTCACTTAACACGATAATTATGCAATCTGTAGATTACAGCCAACAAATGTGACAAAGTTAATCAAGCAATATACGCTGTGTGATTATAAATGCATTTAGGCAAGGTCTTCTTCATTCTATCCTTCATCAATAATCATAACCAAGCAAATGAACAAAATGCTTTCTTTTTGTCGACTCTCCGTCCTCATAAATTCCATTAACGTAACGATACTTTTACCCCTTTTATTCAACCTTCCTTTAACTAGCACATATATATCCAATTTAATTCAAAGCCACAAAAACCTAACTACAGCTCAATAAATGAATAATAATAATGTACCAAGACGATGCTTTTACAGAGGTGATCAATAGAGGCGGCACCGAGGACGTCGCGCCGGGACTCAAGAGGCCACTCGTAGTAATCGGAGGAGACTTTTTTGAAGGCGAAGTCCTTCACGCCGTTTGATCGGAGAATGGTAGAGAGGCGAGCTTCGGTGGTATCGCCGCCGTCGCAGGCGGAGAGGTTATTGTTGTTGTTGTTTTGGGTAGAAAGAGAGAGCTCGAGTTTGGATATTCGATTAAGGATTCGGGTTTGAAGTCGCTCCAGCTCTGCTAGCTGTGGTTCCATTAGCGGCGCCTCCTGTATTTTCAGTTGGAAGTTGGAGGGGTTTATCATCTTGCGTGTGCTTACTTCACAAGATTAATAATAAAAAAATAAAAAACAGGTCCTGGCCGTTCATGTTTCACAAAACCAAAGATAAATGACTCGTAAATGCATTTGAATCGGGACTAATTCGATGAATATTTATTATTCGTACTAATTCGAATTGGTGGATTTCATTTGAATAGTTAGGGGGGTGTTCATAAATATACAAAATAATACTTTAATTTTTTTAAAAAAAAATATAATAAAAAAAAATCAAACTGTAAATTTTTATTCAAATATAATATTAAAACTATTTTTTTATTTTTCAAATTTATACTGATTTTATAAAACATGTATTTGGAAAAACACGTTTGAAAAGTTCACCCTTTTCCAAAAATTTCACTGTTTTTCAAGTGAAGAAAAAGATATATATATATATATATATATATATATATATATATATATATATATATCTATATCATTT
>Ga0325401_1004136_pt1 | contig 13588 bp, 8 predicted proteins | sample PopdelMetagenome_FD_205666 | JGI IMG/M metagenome (GOLD analysis project Ga0325401, IMG submission 205666) | Populus deltoides microbial communities from Bellville, Georgia, United States - Xylem-PdKOR-R2 | ecosystem: Host-associated > Plants > Phyllosphere > Stem > Wood/Secondary xylem | place...
CATGTCAAAGAACCATCTTAACTCAATAACTTAAGCTATTATATGAGGTTCTAAGATATGATTTATAGATCTACACTTGTCTCTCAATTTTTCCAGTTTTATTTTTAGGTATAGTTTATGATTTTTTTATATTATTTATGAACATACATAATTATTGATTTATTTAATTACATGTATGCATAAACTTTCTAATCTTTACTTAGATTTGTTTTAACTACAAAAACATGTCAAAAAAGCCTATGTATAAAATGTTTTTTGGTTGATTTTGTTTTTTTTAAATGGATTTATACGTATAACTGCTAAGCTTTATTGTCACTTATGGTGGTCAGAATTTAAAAAGTAGACGACACGTTATTTAGTGTATTGTTTTTTTAAAAAAGGTGAACGGCATGTCATGTTCCCCTTGAAAAAAAAAAGATAGATAGCCCATGCACTTGGACATTTTTTAGAGGTTCAGGCTCACATATCTGGCTTATTTTATATCATTTGATTATTATTATTTTCAATTTCATTCTTCAATATTGAATATTTATTAATTTTTCTTATTAACTTTCATTTTCAATTTCATCATTTAATATTTTGTTGACTTTGAATTGGGTTACATAATTTATTTTGTTTTTTTTTTGTAAGTTTATCGTTGTCTCAAACAAACATCATCATATTTGGTTGGTGCTTAATTTTGCAAGAGTCTAATTTTTCATAATATAATTAACAAAAAATAGTTTTAGAAAAAATAAATTTATTAGCCCAGTGGACGTATTTGGCGGGTTAACTTAGGTTGATTGAGAATAGAGTTTTATAATGTTTTAGTTTTTTTCCTATAAGGTTATCGCGTTCTCAAACAAATATCTCAGCATTGGATTGATGTTCGGTTTTTTGAGTGTTTATTTTTATTATTATATAATAAAATGAAAAATTATTTTTTAAAAAAAGTTTTAAACCCACTAGAATCTATCATTTAGGTTGTAGGTTTGATGAGTTAACTTAGCTTGATTAAGAATTAGGATTCATAATTTGTTTCAATTTGTATTTTTTAGTGTTATCGCAATCTTAAATAAATGTTATGGCATTGATTTGATGCTCAATTTTGTAAATAACTATTTTTATTGTCATATAATTATATAAAAAATAATTTAAAAATTATTAAACTTGTTGGAGTTAAAAATAGCATAACACAACACACGGTAGAATTATCTAAGTTAATATTGTAACAAAATTTAAACTTCAACTATCCAATAGCCTATTTTGAACCACGAGGATGTGTGTGTCATAAATTGACACCACAGGGACCTCATTGTTACTAAACCATTTACTTAAACAAGGGCAATCTGACCAAATGTAAAAGAGTATTGGGAGTGATTGTAACAGTCCAAAATCTAAATCCCCAACGAGGCTCCGCGCTCCCTCTCCAAAAACATACCAGGTGAGTGGAAATAGCAATTTCGCTGAACTGTTGTAAAGGGTTTAGAAGAGGGTTTATTGTTGAAAAAACACAGACCACTATCATGGCGATGAAGAATTCACTGTGCAGATGCAGAGTACTTGCAAAAATCGCTACCTCACAACCAGCTACAAGGCGAATCTCTCCTCCACTAATTCTCCTGCTTCAACAATCATCTTGTTACTCTACCAACGAAAAGGAGCACAACCCACCAACAACTACACTAAAAAAAACACCACCTTTATACAAGAAATCACCTTCTTCTACAGATTTTCCAAGGCCCAAAGAAATCCCATTTCAAGCAAAGGTTGCTAATTCCATTAACTTAATTGGGTATATCGATTTGCCTATTCAAACCCAAGTTTCATCTCCTGATGAAAAGTTTCGGGCTGCCACTGTTATTACCCAGGAACCTTCTTATCATTCTCCTGCCCTTCGGTACTCTCTTTTACTACTACTTTTTTTTCTTACACTTCTCTCTTCTTTTCTCTTCCTGAGTTTGTCTGTTATTTTTGTCTCTGTTGCTTATGTAGAAAAAAGATTTTGGATGGATTTGCATTTTTAGTAAAAGCTGCTGTAAAGTTTGTTACTTTCACACTGATTGAGTTGTTTTGTTCTGTTACTGATGCTATCTATGTTTCACTTTTGGTTGGTTGATTTGTTTGTCTCTTACAATATTAGGATTCCAATAATATTTGAAGGTGATTTGGCCCATATTGCTGCTTCACACTTGAAGAAAGGAGATTTTGTCTACATAGATGGGCAGTTAAGTACTGACCCCCCTCCTTTCCCTGAGATGCAGGATCAAACCCAAGTTCAGGTAAGCATCATTAACTATGGACCTAAAAATGCAAACATGCGTCACTTGCACTGTGCTTTGGGGTTAATTATGTCTAGCATTGGATTCTTATAAGTATTGTGTTAATTTGATACTGTGGAATGAATAACACCAGGAGGTTGGTCTATTAGATTCTTTTCTTTTCTTTTCTTTTTGATAGAGTGGTCTATTAGATTCTGGACTTTTGGTAACCAGAACATTTTAAGAATTTTAGGCTTTGCATAACTTAGATTAGAAGAGAGTTTTCCTTCATGCCCTGCAGGAAACTCAGGCTTAAACATTCTTGAAATATGCCCCTGCCTTAGCTCACTTCTGTTTGCATTGGTCAGTAACTAGGTGGAATATGATCTGTTAAGATTCATTGCTTCTTGTTCAACAGGATCTCAAAGTCAAAACAGAATGAATAATGGTCAATGCCAATATTGCAATGAGTTGATCTGGATATAATAAAGAAATTGAATTTTTTAAACATATGCGAAGGTGATACCAAAGATGATGCCTCCTTGCATTATATGCTGGAATATCTTAGCATGCCTATCTGATGTAGGATTGGGATAGCCTGGAGACCAACAAAAGATGCAATAGATGCTCTTTTACAAACCTGATGGGTGTTGTGCTATTGTACATGTGAAAAGCTTATAATGCTAGATGTGTTCGTTCTTGCTAGGTTTTGGTGAACAGTATCAACTTTATTGAGGGGTCTTTCCAAGTGAAGAAAAGTCTACTCGAGCAGCAACTAGAAGTGCCCTTAGATGATGATGGTAAATCCTTGTAAGATATTTTTATTAACTTTTTTGGTGCTGCTGATTGCTAAACTATGGCATACTTATCTTTCAGCCAGCATGAAGAGAAAGGGTGAATCTGGATCGAATTCCTGGACTGACCTTCTTGAAAATCCAAATCAGTGGTGGGATTATCGTAGTAGTAAGCGCAGTGGATTGGTAATGATTCACCCTCTAGGCAAGTTCTTATTTAGCTGTTGATATTTATGGATCCGTTACCTGCTTGCTTCTTGTTTTGCACAGGTAAAACCAAAGCACCCAGATTTTAAACACAAGAATAACAACCAGTCCGTCTGGCTTACTGGGGCACCAAGTTGGATATTTTCAGGACTTGAGAAGGTGAAATTTGATGTTAAGACTGCCCTACCAACACAAACAAAGCAGCAAAAAGGTACAAACAACTTAGCTACTATCCTTAAACTACCTTCACCTGGCCTCCCTAAGCTGCATCCTTTAAAATTGGCATATCTAGCAATGTGGATGCTTGTTATTTTTTTATGTCAATATGTGCTTAGAGAACAATTCTCATGGGAGCCATCAGATGCTTCTGTCCCATGTGGCAAATGGCACCATGCTGGTATAAACATACAATATCTACACCGATAAAGACACCGGATTTGAGACATTGTTTATGCATTCATATGTTCATAAACGATGGAGGGTAGCTCAAATGATTGAGAGAGAGAGTACAAACCATTGAGAGATTGAGCTTTAGCTTATGTTTTGGTTTAATTTATTTGAACTTTTAGTTGAGGTTTATTAATTAGATTTTATTTGTTGGGCTTGATTTAATTATTATTAGGTATTTTATTTAGAGGGCTATAAGCCCAATTGCTTGTCTTAGTTAGGGTTTTAATATTTATATCCTACTTTTCTAAATGTTAGACAATTGTTTATGAATTGAATAAAAATTGCAAAGTTGCAGACTTTTCTAGCCCCTATTTTTTCTTTTCTTTGGCTTCTTCTTCTCTATTTTTGGCTGCTTCTTTTTTTTCATCTTTGGTTTTAAATCTCTTTTGTCCTGCATCATCTTTGGTATCATAGCTTTTTTTAATTGTTCTTACAATTAAACAATCTATGGACTTGTTCAAATTCCTAACATTTAACTTGGTTCATAAACCCTAGACCATGTAGGATGCTTTCATCAACAGTGAAAAGAAAAAATCAGTAGTACATTACAAAAAAAATAGTGTTTATGTTTTCATTTTTCCCATTTACAATCAAAATCTGAAAAAAAAAAATTACAATCAGCCAAACACACCCTTAGATTTATTTTTCCCCTAAAGCATAGCCACCACACATTCATTCCCCCACCTCACAGCTGCAAACCGACCACTCCACCAGAAGATTGGCCTCCCATGGCAGATTGGCTGACCCACAGACTAGGTATCCTTGTCGCCAGTTGCAGATCACCCACTGCCTTGCCTAACTAGTTACTGAGAAGATCATTACTAACTTGCACAACCGCCAGCAACAATCAGGGCACTAATCGGTCGATCTTTTGCCCACAAACCATAGCAGCCCCTCCCTTAGCTACAACAACTCTAGCATAGCAATTCAACCATCCCCATTAGCAAATTGTAATTTTCCTTGGCAACTCCCGGCCAAAACCATAAACTAATCTGCCCGACACCACCACCAGATCTAGCACCGCAAATCAATGGTGCCAAAGATGCCACAACTTCACACCAGCAGTAGGAAAGCAATCCTTTTCTTTTTATTTGCACCGGGTTCAGTCAAGGAGACAACAAATCATTCCAACCATGTCTCACTTTCCATATTAGTCACGACAACTCCTTCACAGCAGTCGTTTGTTCCTCAACAGCCACACCTTATCACGGGATTAGCATTTTTCTTTTCTTTAGTTGTAACAACAACACCAATTCAAGGGATTGGCATTTTTCTCTTTGTTTAGTTTAGTTTTTGTTTTATAGTGATTAAAAAATAATCATCATGCACAATTACATCAACGAGGGATGCCATATCGATAATAGCTTGTGTAATTCAAGTGCTCTATCATCGTTATTCAACAATTTAATCGGTAAATTACTTGAACTCTCGATTCACTGGATTTTACTTTTCCTGGTTTCGCACTTTCCATTTAAGGTTGTCATTAATATTACTTTTGTGTTTAGAAAATTAAAAAAAAATTAAAAAAATCTCACGTTTCATTTCTATATGTTATTTTTGCTTATCAACCTCTTTCATTATTGATAATCTAGCATCTAGTCTTTGTTGTTATTTGTGAGTTCTTGCTTGTGGCATTGTGTTTGATTAATCATTTACATTTAAGGGTCTAACATTGCTTGCTTAAAATTTTTCTAGTTTTTTATGTTGTTGATTAATCTTCACATTAAAAAAAGAAAGAAATCAACTTTATTTTTGCATTGCGATCTCACTTGCAAGAACCATTTGTAATCTCAATTCCATTTCTAAATTAGTGTTGCATACATTTGTGTCTTGATCATCTAGTGTCCATGCTTAAGTCTACAATTATCGTAGATCCAACTCTTGGTGATACTCTTGGGGCCATTTGAGGGGAACTGCAAACCTAGATGATCAACATGTTTAAAAGAATTGAACCCTAAGAGCGTTCTCAAATAAGGCACCCAAAGACCAATAAATACTATAGGAATAATCATTATAGGCAAGTTCACCCTGAACGCAACTAATATGACTATCATATATGTTACTGTAATCATGATGACCTTGATGAGCGAGTCATGAGCCATGACAAAATAGAAGCCGCCATTTTTTACGGTCCTCATGACCCTTGAATCTTTGATATGTAGATTTGTGACGTTGATCAATTCTTTGAGTGGCATAACTTGTTTGATAAGAGGAGAGTTTGATTGCTAAGATGATGTTCATCGATGAAGCCCGACTTTATTGGGGAGATGTTGACGATTGTTTAGAGAGAAGAGCTAAACCTCCCATAACTGATTTAACCAAAATGAAACAAAAACTACAAGAGAAATACATACCTTGGTCATATAGGAATAAACTCTTGGACCAATGAAACAATCTTAGACAAGAGAATAAGTCTGTCAATGAATATATAACACAATTTAATGATTACATGATGAGATTTGTCATAAGAAAAAATAAAGCCATGACTTTACGTAGTTTTTGTAAAGGTTTAAATGATGATTTTAGAAAAGAAGTCATGCTCATAGGTGCTTTCACCCTTAACCAAGCCTATAATGTGGTGCAAGATTATGAGTTACTTATAAAAAGTTGATGGACAAAACATCAAGACCCTCTTAGGACTCTTTTTAGGTCTCAATTTAGAAATAATGATTTTTTATTAGGTGTTTCCCCCCGTAGGTTTAATCTTAGTAGTGCCCATATTTATAAAGAAGAACAGGGTAAATGAGTTATCAATGAAATGTCTAGGATAAATTCAAAGGTTCAGTGTGCTAAATGTTAAGGTTTCGGTTATATCTTCGTTAACTGTACCTCTAAACCCTTAGTCATCCAAGAACATAAAGATATAGGTGAAAGTGAAGACTATTATATTCAAGTGTATGAACCTAATCCTGAGGATTTTAATGACCTCAATGAAGAAGATATGCAAGAAGAGGGACTTAACATTATAAGTCCAAATAAGTTTGAAATGAAGGTAATAAAGAATATAATAATTCTGTTTTAGTGGTAATGGAAGAAGTTTTAGAAAACTCTTTAGTGGAATTGCTCGAAGAGATAAATATAGTCTTAAAAGAGTTTCATCATACTAGTTCTCTTAAACTACTTGATTCTCTATCTACCATGCTTGATGTTCAGCACGTCAAAGAGAGCAACATGCTCCTCAACCTCTCATGATTGACGTCCAGCACGTCATAGGTTTAGAACAACATGTTGAGCTCCCCGATCTTTTACCCTTGACACGTGAAGAGAAAGATGAAGATAATCTTAATATATTAGGTTATGTCCAAACTATATCTACTAAGGCTTCAAATGTTGTTTGTACTCCACATCCTCGATCATATAGTGTTCATAGTTACGAATCTAGGAAGCTTGTAAATCTTCTTCTTATGTCCAACTCAACCGAGTTTTTTGCATGTTGAGATCATAAAATATATTCAAGTAAGTAATGAACAATACAAATTCAGAGCTGATTTACATAAGTATAATGATGCACTTAATGTTGGAGATTATTTCATGATACAAATTAGACCTGAATGATGTCTTTTGGAAATCAGTCATAAATTGCAAGTCAGTAGTGTTAGACCATTCAAAGTGTTGCAAATGATTGAATCAAATAATTATATAATTAAATTGTTACTAAACTTTGATATTAACTCTACTTTTGACCTGAAAGACCTTGTTATATATAAAATATGACAACTTATCCATGATGATTCTTTTGAAACCTCCACCCCATTATATTTATCTTTAACATAAAATGAACATATTAATACTACTTTGGATGCACAAGTTGTTTTTACCAAGGATGTGAACTTCAGCGAATCCCAATATATGATCTCGACAACTAGATTCAGATTATACTTGGATTATCAGAGAGACATCATAACAACTTGGTCATGATCTTTGGGAGCATTATTGGAACTGTCTTGAACTACACTTGATAAGGTCAAGTCTCTCTAATCCTAGGAGAGTTGGTGGGGACACCGGACTTGAGACTTTGTTTACGCTTGCGTATAATCATAGATGATGGAGGATAGCTCAAACCATTAAGAGATTAGACTTTAGCTTATATTTTGATTTAATTTATTTGAATTTTTAGTTGAGGTTTATTAATTAAGTTTTATTTGTTGGGTTTGATTCAATTATTGTTGGGTATTTTATTTAGTGGGTTATAGATCCAATTGCTTGTTCTATTTAGGGTTTTAGTGTTTATATTTTATTTTTCTAAATGTTAGACAGTTGTTTATGAATTGAATAAAAATTACATACTATAGACTTTTCTAACCCCTTTCTTTTTTTCTGGCTTCTTCTTCTTAGCTTTTATTATTTCTTTGGCTTCAAATCTTTCTTGTCCCGCATCACACACGTATATGAAGAAGGTTTAATGATTATTCATAGCAGATGTGTGTCGATGTGAAGAAGACATTTAATTTCTTTTCCAAATTGTGGACTTGGGCAACATGTCTTTGTAGTATTGAAGATACTTGGTGTTAAATACTGGTTGTTAAATGGAACACTGATGATGGGTTTGCCAATCTGTAACCAGAACCACACCAGCAAAGCAGACAAACACGGCTAATAATGGTTTGAAGGAGGGCCACTTTCCTTCCTAAACTTTTGTATTACTTGCCGTGTCAAGTTGGTCTGGATGAATTTATTTATTTTTTAACCAAAGAATGGGAATCTTTTTCCCATTTCTATTTATTTTTCTACATAAAAGGAAATACTGAGGGGAATATGCAAGATATCTTCTTCTTCTTTAGCAATATCCCTGATAATTAAACGGTAAACAGATAAACAAGATAAAGGATCACAGTTTCACTTCTCATTTCAATTTCTCATTTGTGCTCCTGGCATTCCTATTTGTGAACTTCCCGTGTAATTGGGCAGCGCCCCCTTTTGCACGATTTCTATCTAATACTGTCTATCCAGCATATTTAAGAAAAAATAAAGGTAAAAAATTTGCTTTCTAGAAGAATTTGTCAGTGATTTTCGTTGATAATTAGGGAAAGGAAGACTCTATCCAATTATCATCCTTGATAATGTCAGCATCCCCATTCTACTTTGTTTTTCTCCAATTTCTAATTTATCAGCAAGACTTTAGGTTGCTCTGCTGCCTTTTTGGCTTTTATCTTGTTTTTTTCTCTTAATAATACTATCTTCATTGGGGCATATGATTTAGAGGAAGAATGCTGGAAGGACTTGGTGGAAAACCCTCATAAATGGTGGGACAACAGGGTTGACAAGGTAACGCTGCAAAACTTATTCATCTGATCTAATTATTCGTTTATAACTTCATGCCCCCTTGTTTGTTGTATTTAGAAAAACCCAAAATCTCCGGATTTCAAGCACAAAGAAACTGGTGAAGGATTGTGGCTTGACACATCACCAGGTTGGGTGCTCCCAAAGTTGCCGCCTACAAAAGGTGCAGAAAATGTTGCTGGCACTGAGGGATACAATGCTCTATTGAGCCAAGAAAGGACATAAGTCACTTTTATAAGCTGATCAGGTCTGCTGATGCAATTCCCAGTTCAGTGCAGCTTTTCATTTGTTTCCCTTCTTTCAAAGGAATCTTTGCTCCGCTCACAAGTCACATTTCCGATGATATTTCACAGGAAATTGTCTTATATAGGTTGTCCAAGCTCTCCAATACCAGATATATGAAGAATCTGAAAATGAAAAGGCTTCTAGCTTTTAATGTGTTGGCTGCTAACTACTAGTGGATCATGCAATCATTCTTCCTGATCTTATGACTTGCAGATGCTGTATATCCTTGCCGAAACGGGTTTCATCAAAATGGCAAGTGGTAAGCTTGTAGCCATGCTTCCTTAGCTATAAACATAATTAGATAATGCACAAAGAACAGACAATCGAAAATGACTTGATGATGTTTTGAGATTTGAGATCGAATTAAGTAGGAATTTTCAAGTTCGAAAAGGGACAGCTGATACTTGAGAGAACTTTTTGTTCAATAATGTGGTGAAAACGCTATATTTGAATCTAAATAGTTATTACTAATGTATATGTTTGTGTTATGTGTTATGCTACGCAATGGGTGGAATTAAAAAAAGTTGAATGTAATAAAAAATATTTAAGTTCTAGAAAATTATATAGTATTTTTATTAAATTTAGATAAATATTTAAACTTTTTTATTTAATTTTTTGTTTAACTTGAATTTAAAATTAAATTGACTTGGTTAGTCTAAAGATATCTTATCTGATTATTAAGTAAAAAAAATATCTGGATAAAATTGAAAAAAAATAAAATTAAAAAAAAATTAATAGAAAAAAACTCTCTAACTCTTAGTTCAAGTTTAAAATTAAATTTTATGAAAATTGATTTAATATGATTGAATTAATTTGATTCATATAAAAAAAAACTTAGATATCTGTTAATATATATATATATATATATATATATATATATATATGTGTGTGTGTGTGTGTGTGTGTGTGTGTGTGTGTGTGTGTGTGTGATGGGACTGGGACAGCAGAACTCTAATTTCCTAAGTCTTTTTAGTATAAAGAATACCTACCCTTTTAACACCTGAATTTCTAATGGCATAACATAATTCTGATTGTTGTCAACTAAGAGCAAATAGACTATTAAATTTTAAGCATTAACACACAACTTATTATGAATTATCAAAGGCAAATAACCTAGTTTAACCTAGTTTAAGATGATCAATTTGTTATTATCAAATTCATCCAAAACATATTTGTTATCTTATATTTTCATAACATAGTAAAAATATTAAATAATTCTTAAAAAACAAAATTTATTTAATTTGTCTCCAGATGTTTTTACATAATTTCATTTTAATTTGAAAATTAAAATAACTAGATTTCTTTTAAAATCATATTTTTTTAGGCTTGCATCTAGTGGTTTTTTTTGTCATTATATTCTATTTTGTTTTTTAATTAGCAAGTAAACCAAGAGGAGATCAAATATTTTAAAAAATATAAAATATTATTAAAAATAAAAAGTTGTTAATGCATGCATGACATGTGCTAGCATGCAGAAGATGTTTGTACGTTTCAGGCGGAGTGTGCAGCGCCTCCTCGTAGTCAAAAAGGCCAACCACCATGTTATCTAAAGTGTCGCATCCTCTGGGGTGGTATGTGTACTGTGATTCGTGGTGTTTGAAATTTTTTATCCACCTCCTTGTCTCTCTCCAATACTTGGAAATTGTGTTAACCCAACCATAATTAAAAGTTGTCATCTAATTTTGTTATTTCAATTGTAGTCCTCATTCTTTTAATTACTCTTTATTTGTTTTGAATTCTTTTTTTGTTTGATTTTTTTTTTTCAACTTTTAGCATTAGATCCTATTTTATTTTTATATCAAATTTGATCGTCAATCTTTTAATTGCTACTTCTTTTTTATATTATTTTATTAATTATTTTTTTTTAATTTTATCCCTCATCATTTAATTTCATTTAATTTTCATGTTAGATTTGATCCTTATTGTTTTGATTGTTTTTTTAATTTTCTTTTTTTAAAATTGATTTTTTTTTTAATTTCATCATTTAATATTTTGTTTTCAATTTCATTATTCGATAGTAGGTTTATTAAAGATAAAACTTCTTTATTCTTTATTCTTATTTTTCTTTTCTAGGAGGATAACTTAACCTCATGACTTGGGTCGTGAATTTTTCAGGCCAACTCAGATTGACTCGGGACTTTTACATCATTTTATTTCATTTTAGTTTTATGTCAAATTTATTCTCATTCTTTTAATTGATTTTTTTATCCTCTTTTGAAATTGATTTTAATTTTTTAATTTCATCGTTTAACATTAGATTTTGAGAATTGATTTTCATAATTTTTTTATGCAATATCCAAGTCTTATTACCCAGATCACAAGTATGAAACGTTAACCCGGATTAACAACATATTTTTTTACATTGATTTTTTTTATTTCAACCTTCAACATTGGTTTTATTAAATATTGAAATTTTGTTTTTCTTTTTTAATTGCTTTTTTGGTACTTATTTTTTTAATTGCTTTTTTTTATTTTTTTAAATTGATTTTTTTTTAATTTTATCTTTTAATATTGGATTGTTGATAATCGTGCTTCATAAATTTTTTGATGTGATGATTTTGATCTCATGACCCATGTCATGGGTATGAAATTGAGTTGCTTCTTTTTTTATTTTTTTTATCGATTTGCTTTCTATAAGGATGAATCGACTTCAAAACCCGAGTCATGAGTTTGTCATGCTAACTTGGATTTGCTTGGAGTTTTTTCTGTTTTTTTTTTCCTATAGTTTTTTTATTTTATACTTTAATATTGAGTTATTTGAGAATTTATCTCTATATTATTTTTTTTGCCTTTTGGAAACCATTTTTTTTCTACTGGTCATTGTTATCACATTTTCTCTTTACATTCTATACATTTACTGTTGTTTTTTTTATATAATTAAATTAAATCATTGTATTGGACTCATTAGAGTCTATAACTTCGGTTCAAGAATTTGTTTTTGCTTTAAAACACACTGGCATTGCTTGAATATTGTTTTTTTTAAGTTATAGAAAAAACTAACCTTACCGTGACAAAGCTCGGGTCACATATAAGTAACGAGAATTATTTTTAAAAAATTGTTTCTTATCAAAGAAGAAAAGAAGAATGAGAATTAACAATTTTGCGAAAATAATGGACGAATATTATCAAATACATCAAGGATTTTATGTAGTTTTTGTTATTATACGAACTAAGCACATAGGTTTCATTCAATTCTACCACATAATTTTCAGGCTTCCAAAGTTAAACCATTGTAAATAAAAAAAATCTTGTATCCAATGTTGTCAAAATCGCAAGTTAACTCGTAAAATTGTACGATTTTACGAGTCAACTTATATATAACATGTAAAATCAAGTTAAAAACTTGAAAACTAGCAAACTCGGTCAGAGTCGGTCAACTCATTAAACTCGGACTCAGTTTACGAGTTTGACAAAAGTTACAAAATTTATTGTCTTTTGGTTCGAGTCCCGACTTTGCCTTTTAAGTTTTTCCCACTCCCTAGCCTCCCTTCTGCCTTTTGCCCAAATCTTACATTCTCAACCCTAACATTGCTAGCCCCAGCAAAGTTAATTGGGGTTTGAGATTTTATTTGGGACTTAGACAGGGCGGGTGAGAGAGGGGGAGGGAGAGGAAGTGGGGGTAGCGAGGAGGTGATTGTTTTGGTTTTGAGGTGAGAAGTGGAAGTGGAAAGGAAGGAAATGGAAGGAGGAAAAGAGAGTTTTGTGGTATTAAGAGACAAAAGAAATCTGTTAAGAGGGATTTGAGAGAAGAAGAATTTCAGGGTGGTGGAAATAGAAGTCATGGGAGGAGGAGTAAAGTAAAGAAATGCAAGAAAAGATGAGAATGAGGGTGTGGTTTTTAAAAAAGGCCAGCGCAATCAAAGTGGTAAGAAGGATTTTATGTGGTCTACAATTGAGATGAATATTTTACTCTTATATAGTTTAATTAAATTGCTTTGATTTTAATTTATTTTTATGTAGTTTACTATTTCAAAAACAAATTAACATGCTTTTGCAACTTGCGAAGTTCAAGCAACAAATTGGGTTACAATGAGTGCCAACAAGGATTTTTATTATTTTTTATGTTTATTATTCTTATAATTTCAAAACAAATGGAGGATTTTATTGATGTTCTTGAAATATCGCATGCATATAGCTTGTACATTGATAAAAACCAAAATGAACAAAAAAATTGTTTTTGAAATGATGACTAATCTTGTGGAGACTTTTTTTTTTTCTAATTTCAATCAATACATTTAGGATTCGGCTAATGAATGACCTTTAAAACACTTATTAAAAATAATTTAATATTTTTAATCAATAAATTATTTGAATTATATATTTTAAAATGTT
>Ga0325401_1004137_pt1 | contig 13587 bp, 16 predicted proteins | sample PopdelMetagenome_FD_205666 | JGI IMG/M metagenome (GOLD analysis project Ga0325401, IMG submission 205666) | Populus deltoides microbial communities from Bellville, Georgia, United States - Xylem-PdKOR-R2 | ecosystem: Host-associated > Plants > Phyllosphere > Stem > Wood/Secondary xylem | place...
CCACCGTCAGGGCAAAACGGGTCAGAGGACGGTCCCCGCCGGGATCGCCATGCCCCGCAACAGGTCGACCGCCGTCACCACGCCGCGTCCGGCGCGTTGCACCATCGCCGGGCGTAGCGCCCCAGTGCCACAAGCCACCGTCAGCCGGTCGTCCAGCACCGTGCCCGCCGGGCCGGTGTCGTCCGTCACCTCAGCCGCCAGTACGCGCACCCGCTCGCCGTTCACGCTGAACCACGCCCCAGGCGCCGGGTTCATCGCCCGGACCAGCCGTTCAAGCTCGATAGCCGGCCGGGTCCAGTCGATGCGCGCTTCCGCCTTGTCGATCTTCGCGGCATAGGTGACGCCGTCCGCCGGCTGCGCCGCCGCGGGGTAAGTATCGAGGTCGGACAGCACCGTCACCATCATCGCCGCCCCCAAGGCCGCCAGTTCCGCGGCCAATTCGCCCGCCGTCCTGTCCCCAATCGGCGTCCGCGCCTCCAGCCGCACCGGCCCCGTATCCAGCCCCGCCTCCATCTGCATGATGCCGACGCCCGTCTCGGCGTCGCCGGCCAGGATTGCGCGCTGCACCGGCGCGGCGCCCCGCCATCGCGGCAGCAGCGATCCGTGGACGTTCAGGCAGCCATGGACGGATGCGTCCAGCACGCCGCGCGGCAGGATCAGGCCGTAGGCGGCGACCACGCCCACCTCCGCGCCCAGGTCGGCGAACGCCGCCTGCTCGTCCGCGCCCTTCAGCGACACCGGCGACCGCACCGCGATCCCCAGCGCCTCCGCGCGTTCCTGGACGGGGGAGGGGACCAGCGCGCGGCCCCGCCGCCCGGCCGGGCGCGGCGGCTGGGTATAGGCGGCCAGCACGTCGTGCCCGACGGCGACCAGCGCCTCCAGCGTCGGCACCGCGAAGACCGGCGTTCCCATGAAGACCACGCGCATCGCGCACGCCGATGGCCGCTGGCGGACGGGGGGGCAAGTGCCTATCTGTTCCCCATGGCTTCCCCGGAAATCGAGGCGCTGACCACCGCCCTGTCGCGCCTGCCGGGGCTAGGCCCGCGATCCGCGCGGCGCGCGGTGCTGCACCTGATGAAACGGCGCGAGACGGCGCTGGGCCCGCTGCTCGAAGCATTGGAGCGCGTCAACGAGCGGCTGGTGACGTGCGCCACCTGCGGCAACGTCGATACGCACGACCCTTGCGCCATTTGCGCCGACCCCCGCCGCGACGACCGCTCGCTCTGCGTGGTGGAGGAAGTGTCGGACCTGTGGGCCCTGGAACGATCGCGGCTGTTCCCCGGCCGCTTCCACGTGCTGGGCGGCCGCCTGTCCGCCTTGGAGGGCATCCGGCCCGAGGACTTGTCGATCGACACGCTGGTCCGCCGGGTGGAGGCGGGCGGCGTCGACGAGGTCGTACTGGCGATGAACGCGACGTTGGAGGGGCAGACCACGGCGCATTATCTGGCCGAGCGGGTGGAGCGCTTTCCCGTTCGCGTCACGCAACTCGCCCACGGCCTGCCGGTGGGCGGTGAACTGGACTATCTCGACGAGGGTACGCTGGCGCAGGCGCTCCGCGCCCGCCGCCCTATGCCCTAATCGATGGCGCGCGGCGTGGCACGAATGTCACGCGTGTTACACAATAGGCTTCGCTTGTTCTGGCGGCGCTTCTTGGCGTTGTCAGCACTCGTGGCGGGGCTAAGGACACGGACGGGGTTGCAGGAAATAATAATGCAGGGTCATGGGGGTAGCTTCCGTTCGGGAAGCGGGGGAGGGGCGCGTTCGGTCGCGGCCGCCGCCCTTATGGCGACCGCCGCGATCTCGGCGGAAGCGCTTTGCCAAGCCGTCCCGCCACCGCCCACGCCGCTGCCGCCGGCCATCGCGCCCGAGCAAGGGCGCGCGCCCGAACGCGGCGCCCAGCCGGCCAAGCAAGACCCGATCGCCGATCCCGACGCGGCGGTACCCGCCATCTCCTCCGTCCAGGCCGCCGGCGTCGGTCGCGTCGGTGCCCGCGCGGGCGAGAATGCCGTCCGCCAGGCGGAGGACGCCTTCGGTTTCAGCGTCGGCCGCGAAACGCTGGGCCTGTATTCGGCCGGCAACGTCCGCGGCTTCTCGCCGCTGGCGGCGGGCAACGCCCGGATCGAAGGGCTGTACTACGACGTGGTGCTACCGCTGACGTCGCGCGTACGCCAATCGACCTCGATTCGGGTCGGGCTGTCCGCGCAGGGCTATCCCTTTCCATCACCGACCGGCATCGTCGACTATTCGCTCCGCAAACCCGGCGATCGTGCGGCCGTGTCGGCGCTGGTCGACGTGGACAGCCTCGGCACCTACGGCGCGGAGTTCGACGCGGCGCTGCCCGTCACGGGCAATCTGTCGGTCGGCTTCGGCGGCCAGGCGCAGCGCAACCGCTATCCCAACGGCACCACCGGAAAACTCAACAGCGAGGCGATGCTCGTGCGCTGGCAACCGGCGCCGGACCTGGAGGTTCTGCCCTTCGCGGTCCGCTATCAGATATCGGACGATCTCCAGGGTCCTATCTACATCCCGGCAGGCGACTTCCTGCCGCCGCGTATTCCGCGCGTCCGCTACGACGGGCCGGGCTGGAACACCTACAACACGGTCGGTGCGGCGCAGGGCCTGCTCGTCACCGCCTCCCCCTTCGCCGACTGGACGGTGCGTGGGGGCTTTTTCCACTCGCTTTACAACGAGAAATCGAACTTCGCTCAGCTCTTCGACGGGCTTGAACGCGACGGCACCGCGCGCCGCATCATCTTGGCCGATCCTCCCAGCCGGTTCGAAAGCTTCTCGGGGGAACTGCGCGCCAGTCGCGCCCTGACGGAAGGGCCGCGCCTCCACGTACTGCACCTGTCGTTCCGGGGTCGCGACCGGCGCCAGCGCTACGTGGGATCGGACGTGCTCGATTACGGCCCGACGCGGATCGGAGAGGCATTCTTTCCGGCCAAGCCCGAGCTGACCTTTTCGCAACAGCTGCGCGACCGGGTTCGCCAGACCGCGTTCGGGGTCGCCTATGACGGGCGGTGGCGCGGGGTGGGCGAACTCAGCGTCGGCGTGTCGCGGACCGACTACAACAAGGTGTTCGACCTGCCCGGCATACCTCGGCTCGAGGTGCGGTCGCAGCCCTGGATCTGGAACGTCACCGCCGCCGGCTATCTCGGCCCCCGCCTCACCGTCTACGGCGGCTATGCTCGCGGGCTGGAGGAAAGCGGCGTCGCCCCCGACAACGCGGTCAATCGCAACCAGCCGTTGCCCGCCATCCTGACGCGCCAGTTCGACGCGGGGGTCCGCTTCACGCTCAACGACCGGATCAAGCTGGTCGGCGGGGTGTTCGACTTGCGCAAACCCTATTACAATCTCGACGCCGCCGACCGCTTCACGCTGCTCGGCGACGTGGTTAGCCGCGGGGTCGAATTCTCCGTGTCGGGTGCGGTCACGCCGCGGCTCAGCGTGGTGGCCGGCGGCGTACTGCTGCGTCCGCGCGTCACGGGGCAGGGGGTGGCGCTGGGCCGCGTCGGCCGCCGCCCGGTCGGCCTTTCGCCCCGCTCGCTCGACCTCAACGTCGACTGGCGGCCCGAACCGCTGCCCGGCTTCTCGTTCGACGTCAGCGCGTCCAACATCGGCCACACGCCGTCCGTCGTCGACAATGCGGTTTCCATCCCGTCGCGCACCCTGGTCGACCTGGGCACGCGCTACGCCTTCAAGTTGGGGGGCCGCGACGCCACCGTCCGCGCCCAGGTCAGCAACGTCGGCAACGTTTACGGCTACGACCTGCGCGGCGCCGGCGCCTACGACCTGATCGCGGGGCGGATCTTCTCCGGCTACCTCACCATCGACTTCTAGCCCGCCCGTTGACGGCCGCGAGGGGTGGACCTAGCGCCCCCGGATGGCTTTCCTCCCCGTCGTCGAAATCCCCGATCCCGTTCTGCGCCAGATTGCCCGGCCCGTGGCCGCGGCGAACGATGCCGTCCGCGCGCTGGTCGCCGACATGTTCGACACGATGTACGCCGCCAAGGGCATCGGTTTGGCCGCGCCCCAGGTGGGCGTGCTGTCCCGCGTGGTGGTGATCGACCTTCAGGAGCCCGAAACGGAGGACGGCGATCCCGTCCGCCGCCCTCGCGCCTTCGTAAACCCGGAGATCGTCTCCGTCAGCGACGAGCTGTCGACCTACAGCGAGGGTTGCCTCTCGATCCCCGACCAATATGCCGAGGTGACGCGCCCCGCGCGCGCCATCGTCCGCTGGCTCGACCCGGACGGCTCGTCGCGCAGCGAAGAGATGGACGGCCTGATGGCGACTTGCATGCAGCACGAGATCGATCACCTGAACGGCGTGCTGTTCGTCGACCACGTGTCGCGCCTGAAACGTGATATGCTGCTCAAGAAGCTGGCGAAGCAGCGCCGCGCCGCCTGAGGCGCTTTTCGCTGTCCTACATGTGGCGTTCGCGTTACGTTCACGGGATGCTGTTTTCGAACCTGATCACGCCCACCGCTTGGAAAGCTAAGAACGCCGCCGCACGTCTCAACTTCCTCAACTTAGGGTGTGGCGCGTGACCTCCGCCCTCGTTTTTGCCGCACTGCTGGCCTTGGCTTTGGGGGTGGCGCTCGGCTGGCTTTTTGCCTCGCGCGGCGGCGCTGCCCGCGCGGTGGAACTCGCCTCCGTCCAGGCGCGCGCCGCCGACGCCGATCTCCTCCGCCGCACGCGCGATGCGGTAGAGGCGGAGCGCAACGCTGCGCTGCGCGACCTAGCCGCGCTGCGGGCCGGTGCCGAAGCGCGCGACCGCGAGGCCGCCGAAATATCCCGACGCTTCGACGACGCCGCCGGCCGACTCGTCACCCTGTCCGCCACCAACGCCGACCTGACCGCCCGCGCCGAGGAACGCGAACGCGCCCACGCGGCGTCGCTGCGCCAGCTCGCCGACGCGCGCGAACAGCTCGGTGCCCATTTCGGTGACGCCGCCGCCAAGGTCTTAGCCTCCGCTCAGGACGAGTTCCTGAAACGCGCCGACGCCCGTTTCCAGGAGTCCGAACGCGTGTCGGGGGAACGGCTGGGCCGGCTGTTGCAACCCGTCAACGATCGCCTTCTCCGCTACGAGGAGGGCGTCGCCAAGGTGGAGGCGGAGCGCCGCGACGCCTTCGGCGCGCTGACCGCCCAGGTCGAGCTGATGCGCGCGGGCCAGGAACGCGTTTCGTCGGAGGCCGCCAAGCTGGTCAACGCGCTCCGCAACGCCCCCAAGGCGCGCGGCCGCTGGGGGGAGCAGCAGCTACGCAACGTGCTGGAAAGCTGCGGTCTGTCCGAGCACGCAGATTTCCAGACGGAGGTCAGCGTCGGCGACGGAGAGGGGGGGCGCTACCGCCCCGACGTGATCGTCCGCGTGCCCGGCGGCAAGCAACTTATCATCGACGCCAAGGTATCGCTCAACGCCTATCAGGACGCGTTCGGCGCGGTCGACGAGGCGGAACGCGCGCGCGGATTGGCCGCCCACGCCGCTGCCATGCGCGCGCACGTCTCCGGACTGGGCAACAAAAGCTACTGGGCGCAGTTCGCCGACGCGCCCGACTATGTCATCATGTTCGTGCCGGGCGAGCATTTCCTGTCCGCCGCGCTGGAGAACGATCCGACGCTGTGGGATTACGCCTTTGAGCGCCGCGTGCTGCTGGCGACGCCGACCAACCTCATCGCCATCGCCCAGACGGTGGCCGCCGTCTGGCGGCAAGAGAAACTGGCCACCGAGGCGCGCGCGATCGGCAACCTGGGCAAGGAACTCTACGATCGCCTCGCCAAGGCCGCGGAGGATCTGCGCAAGGTCGGTGGCGGCCTGACCAGCGCCGTCAACAACTACAACAGCTTCGTGTCCTCCTTTGAAAGCCGCGTCCTCGTGTCCGGTCGCCGGTTTCGCGACCTCAACGTCGAGACGGGCAGCCGCGAACTCGGCAGCGTGGACCCGGTCGAGGCGCTGCCCCGTTATGGCAGCGAGCCCCCGCAAATTGGACAGGACTGACGACGATGAAGGGTATGCACCTGGGCGACGTCACTCTCGACCAAGATGGGCGTTTCCGCGGCATGGTGGCGGGCGACCTCATCATCGCTCCGGGGCGGCGGGTGGAGGTCGCCGGCATGATCTCGGGCGACGTGATCGTCGAACGGGACGCGGAGGCGCTGGTAACGGGCATGGCCTCCGGCCGCGTCGTCGAGCGTGCGAACGGCCGCGCTACCGTCACCGGCATGGTCGCCGACGGTTAGCGCCGCGCCATCAGCCCTGCCGCCACTGCGCAGATCCGCGCCGCTGTCAGGGCGCAGGAGCGGCGGCCATCGTCCCGTTCCGGCACGTACTCTGCCAGTACCAGTCCCGCGATCCTTCCCCGTGCCGCCAGTGCGTGCAGCAAGTCGAGGACGTCCTCATACCAAAGCCCGCCCGGCGTCGGCATCGCCACCGCTGGAAACCCCGCCGGGTCAAGCCCATCGCAGTCGATGCACACGACGAACCGGTCGCCCGGCACGTCCGCCACCACCGCCTCGGCGCCGCGCCGCCGCCATTCACGGCTGGTTACCAGCCGGCTCCCCCAAGCCCGCGCATCGTCGTGCTGCCATGCTTCGCCCGACCCCAGGCCTCGGATGCCGACCTGGACCATGGCCGTCACCCAGGGCATTTCCGCCGCGCGTCGCATCGGCGATCCATAGCCCAGGTCCGTGCCTCGGATCTCGTCCGCCCAGTCGACGTGCGCGTCGACCTGTACCACCGTCACGGGTGGCTGCCCCTCGAACCCCGCCAGCACCGGGATCGGCACCGAGTCGTCCCCGCCCAGGACCAGTGGCGCGGCTCCGCTCGCCACCACTTGGGCGGTCGCCGCTGCGATCCGTCGCCTGTTACCCTCCGCGTCCCGCGTCGTCGTACGCACATCGCCAAGGTCCACGCCCAACCGCCGCAGATTGGCGGGCGTCAGTTCCCCGTCGACGAGCGTTGCCTCCAAGTCGAAGTCATGGTGACGCAACTGGCCCCGGAACTGGCGCGACGCCGCTCGCACCGCGCCCGGCGCGTCAGCGGAATGGCTGGCCTCCGCAGGGTCGTAGGGGGTAGCCTCGCTGGCGCCGAACACCGCCATGGGCGCGCCGGCGATCGCATCGGCCATAGCATGAGGCAGTCCCATGAAGGTCGGGAAGCCAATGTCGTTGAGATCGTCCATGCCGCACGAACGGATACGCCGTCCCCCAGTTGCGCCTCTCTAGGTCACGTGGACAAAGGGTGCCAGAACAGTGCTGAGGCGAGGATGACGAAGCCGAGGTAGGACTCGGCGGTCTCGTCGTAGCGCGTGGCGATGCGCCGCCAGTTCTTGAGCTTGTTTAACAGCCGCTCGATGCGGTTGCGCCAGCGATACCTCATGCGGTCGTGCGGCGCAGGGCTGCGGCGATTGGCCTTGGCGGGGACCACTGTTCCGATCCCGGCGTCGGCCAGTTCGCCGTGGATCGCATCAGCATCGCAGCCTCTGTCCGCCAGCAGGGCATCGATCCGGTCGGTGACCATGCGCATCAGCAGGCCGAAGCCCTGGACGTCGTGCGCTTGGCCCGGTGTCACTACAAAGGCGAGTGGACGCCCTTGAACGTCGCCTCTAGCGTGGAGGTTGGTCGTGAACCCACCGCGCGACCGGCTCAGCGTCTCGGCAGGGCCAGCTCCTTTTTATGCCCGCCGCGCAGTAGTGCGCCCGCACTACCGTGCTGTCGATCATGGCGGCACTGGCGTCCCGCTCGACCGCGCTGGCCAGCGCTTCCAGCATCGCGTCGAAGACGCCGGTCACCGTCCACCGCCGGTAGCGCCGGAAAACGCTGTTCCACTTGCCGTACTCGTCCGGCCGGCGCCGCCACTGCGCACCCGTCCGGGCGATCCACATCATACCCTCGAAGTAGCGCCGGTTGTCCTGTGCAGGGCGGCAGCCCCGTCTTCGCTCCGATGGCAGCAACGCGCCAACGATCTCCCACTCCGCGTCCGACAGCCCGATCCGATCACCCAACGCCGCCTCCAAATGGCAGCCTCGAATCAACCCTCAATCACCACGTCAACCTTTGTCCACGTGACCTAGCGCTGTTGCGCCAGCACCTCGTAGGCCATGACCGCGGTGGCGACGGCCGCGTTCAGGCTGTCCGCGCGGCCCAGCATCGGTATTCTGACCCGTAGGTCGCATGCCGCCGCATAGTCGGTGGGCATTCCCTGTGCCTCGTTGCCCGTCAGCAGAAACGTCGGCGCTCCGTAGACCGCACTCCGATAATCGGTATCGGTGTCCAGGCTGAGCCCCACAAGCTGCCCCGGCCCCGAGCGCAGCCACTCCAGAAAATGGTCCCACCCGCACCGCGCCACCGGTACGGTAAAGATCGCCCCCATGCTGGCCCGCACCGCCTCGACGGAAAAGGGGTCGGTGCAATCGCCGATCAGGATCAGCCCGCCCGCGCCTACGGCGTCACCCGTGCGCAGCATGGTGCCCAGATTTCCCGGATCGCGCAGCCGTTCCGCCACCAGCCAGATGCTTGATCGCGTCCGGTCCAGCCGATGCAGCACCGTGGAAGGTTCGTCGTACACGCCGACCACCGCCTGCGGATTGTCTTTGCCCGACAGCTTGGAGAGTACGGCGGGCGTCGTCTCCACAGCCTCGCCGCCCGCCGCCTCCACAGCGTCCACCAGCTCGCGGACCAGTCGATGGTCGCCGCCTGCGGGCGCGAAAAACAGAATGTGCGGTAGCACGCCAGCGTCGCGCGCTTCAGTCAAGATCCGCAGTCCCTCGGCCAGGAACTGGCCCTGCTGACGCCGCGTCCGCTTGTCCCGCAAACCTTGCGCGAGCTTGACGAGCGGATTGGAAAAGGCAGTGATCGTCCTCGGCATTGAACGGTGGGCTCGTCAGTCCTCGCCGAACTTCGTCTCAACCAGTCCGCACAGTGCGTCGACCGCCTGCGCCGCTCCGTCGCCGGCGGCACTGATGGTGATGGTGTCGCCCATCGCTGCACCCAGCATCATCAGCCCCATGATCGACGTTCCCGTTACCTCGGCCCCGTCCTTCGCGACGAGAAGCTCGACGGGCTGGTCGCTGGCAAGCGTGACGAACTTGGCCGACGCACGCGCGTGCAGCCCGCGGCGATTCGTCACCAGCACGGTACGTTCCACGCGATCCGTCACGCCAGCGCCTCGCCCAGCACTTCGGAAGCGACGGAGATGTATTTGCGCCCCGCGTCGCGCGCCGCCGCCACCGCGTCCTCGACCTTCATCGCCTTGCGCGCGGATTCCAGCCGGATAAGCATGGGCAGGTTGATGCCGGCAATCACCTCTACGCGACCTCGTTCCATCAACGATATCGCCAGGTTGGACGGCGTGCCGCCGAACAGATCGGTCAGCACGATCACGCCGCGTCCGACATCAACCTGCGCGATCGCGTCGGCGATGTCCGCGCGACGGCCCTCCATGTCGTCCTCGGGGCCAATGGCGATCGCCGCCACCCGGTCCTGACGGCCGACCACGTGCTCCATCGCCGTCACGAACTCATCGGCGAGGCGCCCGTGCGTCACCAGCACCAGCCCGATCATTTCTCGTCTCGATCCTTCATTGACTGGCCTGCGACCCCGGTCGCGCCTCCTGCACGTCCGGCAGGTCGCGATGCTGCACGGTGGGCGAGAAACCTGCCTCGCGCAAGCGTTTGGCGACCCGTTCAACCAGATGCACCGACCGATGTCTCCCTCCGGTACAACCGATCGCTACCGAGACGTAGCTCTTGCCCTCGACGCGATAGCGGGGAAGCAGCACCAGCAGAAGCTCTTCGAACCGCCCCACCGCCTCTTCATAGGCCGGGTCCGCAGCGACATAGGCCGCAACGTCCGCGTCCAGGCCGGTGCCCGCCTTCAGTTCCGGCACCCAATGTGGGTTCCGCAGGAAGCGCGCGTCGAACACCAGATCGGCGTTGCGGGGCAGGCCGCGTGCGAAGCCGAAACTGGTCAGCGTCAAGGTAGGACCCGACCGATCGGCGCCGGCCACCGTGTCGCGGATCTCCTGCGCCAGCTGCGCGGCACTCAACTGCGTGGTGTCGATCAGCCGGTTGGCCGACCGGCGCAGCGGAGCCAGCAACTTGCGCTCCTGTGCGATGCCGTCGCCAGCCGACCGGTCGAGCGCCAACGGATGACGCCGACGCGTCTCGGCGTAGCGGCGCTCAAGCTCAACCGAAGTACAGTCTAGGAACAGCAGCGAAACCCGTTGTTCCGGCACATCGCGCAAATGTCGAGGCGCCGTCTCGACCCACGTCGTGTCGAAGCCTCTGGTCTGCGTACCGATACCGATCGCCAGCGACCGCCGCTTGGTGCCGGGCATCGGCGGCGCGGTGGCTCGGTCCAATAGTGTCAGCGGCAGGTTGTCGACGACCTCCCATCCCGCATCTTCCAGCGTCTTCAGGACGGTGGACTTGCCCGCCCCGGCCATGCCAGTGACGATCAGGACGTCGTCTAACGCGCCGCCGGCACCGTCCGGGCGCTCGGTCATCGGATCACCTCGACGCCGCGGACGGCCCATTCGACCTTTATCGGCGCGGAAGCGGGACGGGGATCGACGGATATCCGTGGGACCAGTAGACCGACGACTCGGCGTTGCTGCGGGTCTGGCATCCGATCCTCCTGGCGCAGGTCGACCCACAACGTCAGGGCGACGTGCCCTACCGTTGGCCAGCGGACGATACCCAGGCCGCGAACCTCGATCAGACCAGCCAGACGGTCTGGCGCGCTCAGGATCGGCACGTTATCCTCGACGTGCACCAGCACCTGGTCGTCTGCGACCAGCCGCGCCCCGCGATCGATCAGGCGCATCGCCAAATCCGACTTGCCCGATCCCGAAGGTCCCGCGATCAGCACGCCGTGCCCGTCGATCGCCACCGCCGTACCGTGCAGCCGTCCGCCAGCCGCCTGCCTCACGCTGGATTGACCGCCGCCGGTAACTGCACCGCGAACCGCGCGCCCGGTGCGCCGTCATCGCGGTCCGTCACCATGATACTTCCGCCGTGCCCCTCAACGATGGTACGCGCGATAGCTAAACCCAGTCCAGAATGCTGGCCGAACGCCTCTCCCGACGGGCGGACGGACCGAAACCGCCGAAACACGTCCTCCCGCTCCTCCGGTGGTACGCCTGGCCCGTCGTCGTCCACCGTCACGCGAATGCCATCCGCACTACGGGCCACCGTCACTGCGACCACACCTCCGTCGGGGGAGAAGGATAGAGCGTTGTCCAATAGGTTCTCGAACACCCGTTCCAGCCTTGCACCCTCCGCCAACGTCCCGACAGTGCCTGGGGCGGGTCGGCTATAGTCCAGGCGGATGTCGCGGGGCACCCCGCGCTGACGCCGCTGATTCAACAGGTCGTCGATTAGCGTTCCCAGCTCGATATGCTCGAACGTCGCCCGGCTTAATTGCGCGTCCAGGCGAGACGCCTCGGATATATCGGTTATCAGCCGGTCTAGCCGCCGCACGTCGTCGCGAACGATCGCCAGTAACTGTTCGGCCAGGTTCGGGTCGCGGACGTTAGACAGCCCGTCCACTGCGGACCGCAGCGACGCAAGCGGGTTCCTCAACTCGTGCGTCAGGTCCGCGGCGAACGCCTCGGTGGCGTCGATACGCGCGCGGAGCGCGGACGTCATGTCCGACACGGCGCGTGCCAATTGGCCCAACTCGTCGCGCCGGTCGGGCAGGCGCGGCACCTCAACCTCTCGCGCGCGGCCTAGCCGCACCTGCACCGCGGCGCGGGCCAGCCGGCGCAGAGGGCTGACGATGGTGCCGGCCAGAAACAAGGACAGGCTGATCGCGACGCCGGTCGCCGCCGCCAGCACCAGTGCCAGTCGGAACCGCTCGGTCCGCACCACCTCCGTTATGTCGCGTGCATTGGTGGCGAGCAGCACCACGCTGCCGTCGCGCATCCGCGACGCTGCGGTCAACACGGGGGTGCGATCGGGGGCGCGCCAGACGCTGGCGGCGACCTCGCCCGTGTCGGCCGCCTGCCGCACGTCGGGCCATCTCAAGCCGTTGGCGCGCTCGCGAAAGGCGGGTACGCGTGGCGTGCCGGCAACGCGATCAATTGCAGCGTCCAGCAGGCGCGCTATGCGCTGATCCCAGCCTTGCTTATCGGGGTCGCGCAGGACGAAATTATTCAAGCCTAGCTCGCGGCTGTCGACCTTAGGAAGCCCGTATTTATCAAACACCCGGAGCCGCGCGTCGGTGTCGCCCGCCAGCCGCAGCAGCAGCGGATCGCGTCGCGTCGGCCGTACGCCCTGAAGCGCGATGGCGATCAGCCCGATCTCACGCCCCACCTGTTCTGTACGACTGTCCACCAGCCGCGCGCGGTAGGAGTCAAGGTAGAAGAAGCCGCCGGCCAGCAGCAGCAGCACCAGGATGTTGATCGCCAGGATGCGGCGGGTGAGCGACGCCCAGCCGGCCAGCCCGCCCGCGCGCGCGCCGGCAGGACCCTCATTCCTCGGAGAAGCGGTAGCCGGCGCCATACAGCGTCTCGATGGCGTCGAAGCCGGGATCGACCTCGCGGAACTTGCGGCGCAGGCGCTTTATATGGCTGTCGATGGTGCGGTCGTCGACGTACACGTCGTCCTGATAGGCGGCGTCCATCAACTGGTTGCGCGTCTTCACCACGCCCGGCCGCTGGGCCAGCGTTTCCAGGATCAGGAATTCGGTCACGGTCAGCGTCACCGGCTGGCCGCCCCAGGTGGTGCGGTGACGCGCCGGGTCCATGCTGAGCCGTCCGCGGTCGAACCCTTGCGCCGATGCCTCGCCCGGGCGATCGCCGCCCGCCTCGCGGGGTTCGGTGCGGCGGAGGATGGCGCGGATGCGTGCGATCAGAAGGCGCTGGCTGAACGGCTTGGCGATGTAATCGTCCGCCCCCATCGCCAGGCCGAGCGCCTCGTCCAGCTCGTCGTCCTTGCTGGTCAGGAAGATCACGGGCACCGAACTGCGTTCCCGCAAGCGGCGCAACAGCTCGAGCCCGTCCATGCGCGGCATCTTGATGTCCAGCACCGCCAGGTCGGGCGGATTGTCCGAGAGCGATTTCAACGCCGCCTCCGCTTCCGGATAGACGCGGGTCAGGAACCCCTCGGTCTGGAGGGCGATCGAGACGGAGGTCAGGATGTTGCGGTCGTCGTCGACCAGGGCGATGGTCGCGGTCATGCCCGCCCCGCTAGGGCAAAGACCGTCCCGGCTCAAGTTTGACCCCCCGCAGACCCCCGCCTAGAGCCGGGCAAGAGAGGATTCGCGCGCGATAACTCCCCAGGACGCGCGGGCTTCGGCATGTAAAAAGGGAGTCGATGGTTTGAACGAGCGTATTCCAGATGCCGGCCTGACGGCGCAGGGCATCAACACGCGCGCCACGCTGCATTGGAATCTCGTCACCGCCAAGCTGGTGGAAACGGCGGTCGCGCGCGGCGAGGGCAAGCTGGCCGCCGACGGGCCGCTGGTGGTGGAGACCGGCTCGCATACCGGTCGGTCCGCCCAGGACAAATTCATCGTCCGCGACGCCGAAACCGCCGATACCGTCTGGTGGGGCAAGTCCAACAAGCCGATGGAGCCCGACCATTTCG
>Ga0325401_1004138_pt1 | contig 13586 bp, 13 predicted proteins | sample PopdelMetagenome_FD_205666 | JGI IMG/M metagenome (GOLD analysis project Ga0325401, IMG submission 205666) | Populus deltoides microbial communities from Bellville, Georgia, United States - Xylem-PdKOR-R2 | ecosystem: Host-associated > Plants > Phyllosphere > Stem > Wood/Secondary xylem | place...
CGACCGCGCCCATCGCGTTCTGGTGGAACGCCAGCTGCTCGCCCAGCTCGGCGGTGCCCGCGACCAGGGCGCCGCCGACGACGTCGGAGTGCCCGCCCAGGTACTTGGTGGTCGAGTGCACGACGACGTCGGCGCCCAGCGTCAGCGGCTGCTGCAGGTACGGCGAGGCGAAGGTGTTGTCCACCGCCAGCAGCGCGCCGTGCTCGTGGGCCAGCTGCGCCAGTGCGGCGATGTCGGCGATGCCCAGCAGCGGGTTCGTCGGGGTCTCGCACCACACGAGCTTCGTGGTCGGCCGGAACGCGGCCCGCACGGCGTCGAGGTCGCCCAGGTCGACCGGCGTGTGGTCGACGCCCCAGCGCCGCAGCACCTTGCTGATCAGCCGGAACGTGCCGCCGTAGGCGTCGATCGGGATGACCAGGTGGTCGCCCGGGTTCAGCACCGTGCGGAGCAGGGCGTCCTCGGCGGCAAGGCCCGAGGCGAAGGCCAGGCCGGTGGCGCCCTGCTCGAGCGAGGCCAGCGCCTGCTGCAGCGCGGTGCGGGTCGGGTTGGCGCTGCGGCTGTACTCGTAGCCCTCGCGCAGCCCGCCGACGCCGTCCTGCTTGTAGGTGCTCGTCAGGTGCAGCGGGACGACGACGGCCCCGGTGGTCGGGTCGGGCTCCTGGCCGTCGTGGATGGCCCGGGTGCTGAAGCCGCTCATGCCTGCACCCCCGCCGCACCCGACACCGGCACGCCGGCCAGGTGCCCGAGGACGTCCTGGCGGGTGACGACGCCGGCGGGCTTGCCGTCCTCGTGCACCAGCAGCGCGTCGGCCTCGCCGAGCGCCGCCACGGCGGCCGAGACCGGCTCGCCGGAACCGATGATGGGCAGGGGAGCGCTCATGTGCTTCTCCAGGGTGTCCGACAGCGAGGCGGTGCCGGCGAACAGCGCGTCCAGCAGCGCCTTCTCCGCGACCGACCCGACGACCTCGCCGGCGGTGACCGGCGGCTCGGCGCGGACGACCGGCATCTGGCTGACGCCGTACTCGCGCAGGATGTCGATGGCCTCGCGCACCGTCTCGGTGGGGTGGGTGTGCACCAGCGCGGGCAGGGCGTCGCCGTCCCCGGACTTGGTGCGCAGCAGTTCGCCGACGGTCTCGCCGTCGGCGGCCTCGACGAAGCCGTAGTCGGCCATCCAGTCGTCGTCGAAGATCTTCTTGAGGTAGCCGCGGCCGCCGTCGGGCAGCAGGACCACCACGACGTCGTCCTTGGTCAGCTGCTCGGCCACCCGCAGCGCGGCGACGACGGCCATGCCGCACGAGCCGCCCACCAGCAGGCCCTCCTCGCGGGCCATGCGCCGGGTCATCGCGAAGGAGTCGCCGTCGGAGACCGCGACGATCTCGTCGGCCACCGTCTGGTCGTAGGTGCTGGGCCAGAAGTCCTCGCCCACGCCCTCGACGAGGTAGGGCCGCCCGGTGCCGCCGGAGTAGACCGAGCCCTCGGGGTCGGCGCCGATGACCTTCACCCGGCCGTCGGAGGCCTCCTTGAGGTAGCGCCCGACGCCGGAGATGGTGCCGCCGGTGCCCGCGCCGGTGACGAAGTGGGTGACCCGGCCGTCGGTCTGCGCCCAGATCTCGGGGCCGGTGGTCTCGTAGTGGCTGCGCGGGTTGTTCGGGTTGGAGTACTGGTCGGGCTTCCAGCCGCCGGGGGTCTCGCGGGCCAGCCGGTCGGACACCGAGTAGTACGAGCGCGGGTCGGCCGGGTCGACCGCCGTGGGGCACACGACCACCTCGGCGCCGTAGGCGCGCAGCGTGTTCACCTTGTCGGCGCTGACCTTGTCGGGGCAGATGAAGATGCACTTGTAGCCGCGCTGCTGGGCCACGATGGCCAGCCCCACGCCGGTGTTGCCGCTGGTGGGCTCCACGATGGTGCCGCCCGGCCGCAGCGCGCCCGACTGCTCGGCGGCGTCGACCATGCGCACGGCGATGCGGTCCTTGACCGACCCGCCGGGGTTGACGTACTCGACCTTGGCCAGCACCAGCGGGGCGTCGGGCCCCAGGTGGGCGGTGACCTTGTTCAGCCGGACCAGCGGGGTGTTCCCGATGAGGTCGACGACGGACTCGGCGTACTGCACGGGAGGTCCTCCAGCAGATCAGGTGTGCGGCCGGGGTCCTCCGGTCACCTCCCGACCTTCCCACGTGTCGCCCCACCCGGTCGCGGGCAGGTCTCCGGGCATGACACAGCCCACCGCTGCACTGCCCGGGGGCGGCGCCCTGCCGCTGCTCGGGTTCGGCACCTGGCAGATCACCGGCGGCGCCTGCACCGACGCCGTCCGGGCCGCCCTGGACGCCGGCTACCGGCACCTGGACACCGCCACGATGTACCGCAACGAGGCCGAGGTCGGGCGTGCCCTCGCCGACTCGGGGGTGCCGCGCGAGGAGGTCTTCGTGACCACCAAGCTGCCCCCGGACCGGGCCGACGCGGCCTCGGCCACCCTCGACGCGTCGCTGGCCGCCCTCGGGGTCGAGTCCGTCGACCTGTGGCTCGTGCACTGGCCCACCGGTGGCGACGACGTCGCGCTGTGGCGGGAGTTCGTCGCGGCCCGGGACGCCGGCCGGGCGCGGGACATCGGGGTCAGCAACTTCTCCCTCGCCCAGCTCGACGAGCTCACCGACGCCACCGGGGTCACCCCCGCGGTCAACCAGGTGCGCTGGGCGCCGTCGCTCTTCGACGCCGAGCTGCTCGAGGGCCACCGGCAGCGCGGGGTCGTGCTCGAGGGCTACAGCCCCTTCAAGAGCACCGACCTCGCCGACCCGGTGCTGGTGGAGATCGCCGAGGCCCACGGGGTGAGCGCCGCCCAGGTCGTGCTGCGCTGGCACCTGGACCACGGTGTCGTCGTCATCCCCAAGTCGGTGACGCCCGAGCGGATCACCGCCAACGCCGACGTCCTGGGGTTCACCCTCTCCGACGACGAGCGCGCCCGGGTGGACGCGCTGGGCAGGATGGGGTCATGACGACCGGACGACGCAGGTTGGGCGGGCTCGAGGTCTCCGCGCAGGGGCTGGGCTGCATGGGGATGAGCCAGTCCTACGGGACGGCGGACCGCGGCCAGTCGCTGGCGACCCTGGACCGGGCCCTCGAGCTGGGCATCACCTTCTGGGACACCTCCGACGTGTACGGCGACGGCCACAACGAGGAGCTGGTGGGGGAGTCGCTGCGGGGCCGCCGCGACGCCGTCCAGCTGGCCACGAAGTTCTCGCTGTCCCGCGACGACGCGGGGCGCATGACGATCGACGGCAGCCCGGACAACGTGCGGGCGCGCTGCGAGGACAGCCTGCGCCGCCTGGGCGTGGACACCATCGACCTCTACTACCAGCACCGGGTCGACCCGCAGGTTCCCATCGAGGACACCGTCGGGGCGATGGCCGAGCTCGTGCAGGCCGGCAAGGTGCGGTACCTGGGGCTGTCGGAGGCCTCGGCCGACTCGGTCCGCCGGGCGGTCGCGGTGCACCCGATCACCGCGCTGCAGAGCGAGTGGTCGCTGTGGACCCGTGACCTGGAGGCAGAGGTGCTGGGGGTCGCCCGCGAGCACGGCATCGGCCTGGTGCCGTTCTCGCCGCTGGGCCGCGGGTTCCTCACCGGCGCCATCACCAGCCCCGACGACTTCGACGACGACGACTTCCGCAAGGACCACCCGCGGTTCCGGGGCGAGGCGTTCGCCGCGAACCTCCGGCTGGTCGACGCCGTGCGCGGCCTGGCCGAGCAGAAGGGCGTTACCGCCGGGCAGCTGGCGCTGGCCTGGGTGCTGGCGCAGGGGGCCGACGTCGTCCCGATCCCGGGCACGAAGCGCGTGGCCTACCTGGAGGAGAACGCGGCCGCCGGGGACGTCGAGCTCACCGTCGACGACCTGGCCGCGCTCGAGCGCATCGCGCCGCCCGGGGTGGCCGAGGGCGGGCGGTACGCCCAGGGCGGCTACGCCTACGGCGACAGCCCGGCCCGGTGAGCGACCCGACCTGCGGCGTCGCGCACGGGCACGGCCCGGCGCAGCCGGCCGACGACCGGGTGCTGGTCGCCGTCTTCGCCTCCCCGGTGGCCGCGGCGCTGCTGCGGCTGGGCGTCGAGTGCGGGTTCGCCCCGGTGCTGGTGGAGCCCGGCGACCGCGAGGTCGACGGGCTGCCGGCCGGCACCACCCGGCTGGCCACGGTGCCCGCCGAGCCGCACGCCGACGTCGTGGTGTGCGACCACCACCGGCCCGAGCTCGGCGAGGTGCTGCGCGACGCCCTGGCCACCGAGGTCCGGTGGATCGGGCTCATGGGCAACCCCCGCCACGAGGGCCCGCACGTGGCCGCGCTGGCCGCGCTCGGCGTCCCGCCCGCCGAGGTCGCCCGGGTGCACCGGCCGATCGGGCTGGACATCGGCTCGCGCGCGCCCGCCGAGATCGCGGTGTCCACGCTGGCCGGGCTGCTGGCCGACCGCAACGGCCGGTCGGGCGGTCAGCTGGCGCGGTGAGCGGAACGGTCGGTGGCGTGCCACCGTTGTCCGGTCGGACCAGGGAGGTCTGCCGGACGGAGGACGACGCACCATGCCGCTCATCGACAAGATCATGAAGTTCGCGAAGAGCCCGCAGGGGCAGCGGGCGATCCGCCAGGCCACCGACAAGGCCCAGCAGCTCGCCAAGGACCCGAAGAACCGCGCCAAGATCGAGCAGCTGCGCAGCAAGCTGCAGGGCGGCCGCGGCACCCGCTGATCAGCGGGCGGCGAGCGCCCCCAGGACGTCGGCGTGCAGGTGGCCGTTGCTGGCCACCGCACTGCCGCCGTCGGGCCCGGCGCCGCCGTCGAGGTCGGTGAAGGTGCCGCCGGCCTCGCGCACCAGCACGTCCAGGGCGGCGAGGTCCCAGAGCGAGACCTCCGGCTCGCAGGCGACGTCGACCGCGCCCTCGGCCACCATCGTGTAGCTCCAGAAGTCGCCGTAGGCGCGCGTGCGCCACACCGAACGGGTCAGGTCGAGGAAGCCGTCGAGCCGGTCGCGCTCCTCCCAGCCCGACAGCGACGAGTACGACAGCGAGGCGTCGGCCAGCGTGCTGACCCCCGACACCCGGCAGCGGGTGGCCGACTCGAGCCGCCGCCCGGTCCAGGCGCCCACGCCGGAGGCCGCCCACCAGCGGCGGTGCAGGGCCGGGGCGCTGACCATGCCCACCACCGGGGTGTCGCCGTCCAGCAGCGCGATCAGCGTGGCCCACACCGGCACCCCGCGGACGAAGTTCTTGGTGCCGTCGATCGGGTCGACCACCCACCGGCGCGAGCCGTGGCCGGTGGTGCCGAACTCCTCGCCCTGCACGGCGTCGCGGGTGCGCACGCGGGCCAGCGAGGCGCGCAGCTGCTGCTCGACCGCGCGGTCGGCGTCGGTCACCGGGGTGAGGTCGGGCTTGGTGTCGACGACGAGGTCCTGGGCCTTGAAGCGCTCCATGCTGATCGCGTCGGCCTGGTCGGCCAGCACGTGGGCCAGCTGCATGTCCTCGGTCCACCCGCGTCCGCTCATCCCCGCAACCTAGCCTGGGTGGCCGCCTAGCCTGGGGTCATGGCCACCGACCCGGACGCAGCGAAGCTGGTGGGCCTGCTCGCCGACGACACCCGGCTGGCGGTCGTGGCCGCCCTGGCCCTGGGTGCCACCGACATCGGCTCGGTCGCCACGGCCACCGGGCGCTCGCAGACCGACGTGGCGCTGGCCGCCCGGCGGCTGGGCCGCAGCGGCCTGGTCCGCCGCGACGGGGCCGGGCTCGAGCTGCGCCGCGAGCTGTTCGCCGCCGCGGCACGCGCGGCGGGGGAGCACCGGCCCCCGCCGACGCCGCTGTCGGACGACCGGGCCGCCGACACCGTGCTGCAGGCCTTCGTGCAGGACGGGCGGCTGACGTCGATCCCCAGCCACCGGGCCAAGCGGCTGGTGGTGCTCGACCACCTGGTGCGGGTCTTCGAGCCCGGGCTGCGCTACCCCGAGCGCGAGGTCAACGCCCTGCTGGCCGTGTGGCACCCCGACACGGCAGCGCTGCGGCGGTACCTGGTCGACGAGGGCATGCTCTCCCGCGACGCCGGCGTCTACTGGCGCAGCGGCGGCACCGTCGAGGTCTGAGGGGTCGACCCCTCAGTAGCCCGGGGTGCGGGTGACGGCCTCGACCAGCCGCCGGAAGCTGGCCAACCGCTCGGCGCGGGCCGGCGGGCCCTCGGCGGCCCAGTCGTCGAGCGCGCAGTCGGGGTCGGTGGCGGTGTGCGCGCACAGCGGCGGGCAGTCGCGGGCCACCTCGGCCAGGTCGTCGAAGGCGGCCAGCACGTCGGCGGGGTCGGTGTCGGCCAGCCCGAAGCTGCGGATGCCGGGGGTGTCGATGACCATGCCGCCGGCGGGCAGGTCCAGCAGCACGGCCGAGGACGACGTGTGCCGGCCCTTGCCCACCTTGCTGACCCCGCCGGTGGCCCGGTAGGCGTCGGGCACCAGCCGGTTGACCAGCGTGGACTTGCCGACCCCCGACTGCCCGACGAACACCGAGATGCGGCCGTCGAGCCGGGGCGACAGCTCGTCGAGGTCGGTGTCGCGGCTGACCGCGATCGCCTCGACCTCCAGCCCGGCGTAGCGGGCCAGCAGCTCGTCGGGGCTGCCCAGGTCGGCCTTGGTCAGGCACAGCAGCGGGGTGAGCCCGCCGGAGAAGGCCGCGACCAGGCACCGGTCGAGGAACCCCACGTGCGGCTCGGGGTCGGTGATCGCGGTGACCACGACCAGCTGCTCGGCGTTGGCCACCACCACCCGCTCGGTGGGGTCGGTGTCGTCGGCGGTGCGCCGCAGGATCGTGCTGCGCGGCTCGATGACCACGATGCGGGCCAGGGTGTCGGTGCGGCCGCTGGTGTCGCCGACCAGCCGCACCCGGTCGCCGGTCACCACGCCGTGCTTGCCCAGCTCGCGGGCGCGCATGGCGGTCACCTCGACCGGGCCGTCGGCGTGCTCCACGCGCACGGTCATCCGGCCCCGGTCGACCCCGACCACCAGCCCGGGGACGGCGTCGTCGTGGCTGGGGCGGGTGCGGGTGCGCGGCCGGGAGCCCCGCCGTCCCGGCCGGACGCGGACGTCGTCCTCGTCGGAGCGGCTGTCGAAGGTGCGCCCGGCCATCAGCTGGGCCCCCTCAGCGGACCGCTCCGGCCGGTGCGTCGAGCAGCCCGGCCCACCGGTCGAGGAAGTCGGGGAGGGTCTTGGCCACGGTGCCCGGGTCGCGCACCACGACGCCGTCGACGGCCAGGCCCAGCACCGCGGCGACCATCACCATGCGGTGGTCGGCGTAGGAGTCGAGCTCGGCGGCCCGCAACGGGCCGGGGGTGATCTCGAGGCCGTCGGGCAGCTGGGTGACCGCCGCGCCCGTGGCGGTGAGCACCTCGTCGAGGGCCCGCAGCCGGTCGGTCTCGTGCCCGCGCAGGTGGGCCACGCCGGTGAGCCGCGACGGGCCGTCGGCCAGCGCGCAGAGGGCGGCCAGCACCGGGGTCAGCTCGCCCACCTCGGAGAGGTCGGCGACCAGCGGGGCGATGCGCGGGCCGCCGGTGACCTGCAGGCCCGCCGAGGTGCGCTGCACGTCGGCGCCCATGCGCGACAGCAGGTGCTCCAGGTGCGCGCCGGGCTGGGTGGTGCGCACCGGCCAGTCGCGCACGGTGACCCGTCCGCCGGTGACCAGGGCGGCGGCCAGGAACGGGGCGGCGTTGGACAGGTCGGGCTCGACCACGCGGTCGACCGGGGCGAGCGGACCCGGGGGCACCCGCCACCCGGTGGGGGTGCGCTCGACCCGGACGCCGTGCTCGGCGAGGGCCTCGACGGTCATCTGCACGTGCGGCATCGAGGGCACGCCGCCGGCCAGCGAGAGGTCGAGGCCCTCGGTGAACCGGGCCGCGGCCAGCAGCAGGCCGCTGACGACCTGGCTGGACTCGCTGGCGTCGACGGTGACCGCACCACCGCGCACGGCGCCCGTGCCGTGCACGGTGAACGGGGCCTTGCCGCGCCCGCCGTCCTCGACGCGCACGCCGCAGGCCCGCAGGCCGTCGAGCAGGCCGGCGTTGGGGCGCTCGTGCAGCCGGGGGTCACCCTGCACGGTGACGTCGCCGTCGGCGAGGGCGGCGACCGGGGGCAGGAAGCGCAGGATCGTGCCGGCCAGCCCGGCGTCGACGGTGACCGGGCCGCGCAGGGCGCCCGGGGTGACCAGCCAGTCGGCACCGTCGACCTCGACGCCGACGCCGAGGGCCCGCAGCGCCTGGGCCATGAGGTCGGTGTCGCGGGCCCGCAGCGGGCGCACCAGCCGCGACGGCCCGTCGGCCAGCGCGGCCAGGACGAGCGCGCGGGCGGTGATCGACTTGGACCCGGGCAGGGTGACGACGGCGTCGACCGGTGCGCGACGGCGGGGGGTGGCCCAGCTGCTCATGCCGCCCATCCTGCCGGGTCCGTGCCGCTGGCCGTGCCGTCGTCCCCCTGCCCGTGCCTCACTTCGGCGTCGGCTTGGCCGCCGGCAGGGTGCGCACCAGGCGGCGGTTGGCGAACTCGAACATGCCCAGCTCCGACAGCTCGCGCCCGTAGCCCGAGCGCTTCACCCCGCCGAAGGGCAGCTCGGGCGAGGAGCCCGAGGGCTGGTTGATCCAGACCATGCCCGACTCGAGCCGGTCGGCCACCTCGCGGGCCTTGTCGGTGTCGCCGCTGTAGACCACCGCCGACAGCCCGTACGTGCTGTCGTTGGCCAGGGCGACCGCCGCGTCGGCGTCGGCGACCTTGTGGACCACGGCGGCCGGGCCGAAGAGCTCCTCGGACCAGGCCCGCATGCCGGGGGTGACGTCGGCGAGCAGCGTGGCCTCGACGAACGCGCCCGGACGGTCGGGCCGGCCGCCGCCGGCCAGCACCGTGGCGCCCTTGTCGACGGCGTCCTGGATCTGGGCGTGCAGCTCCTGCGCGGCCTTCTCCGTCGACAGCGGGCCCAGCGTGGTGGCCGGGTCGGCCGGGTCGCCGGGGACGAACGAGCCGAAGGCCTGCTGCATGCCGGCGACGAAGTCGTCGTACACGTCCTCGACCACGATGATCCGCTTGGCCGCGATGCAGGCCTGGCCGGTGTTGGCCATGCGGCCCATCGTGGCCGCCTTGACGGTGCGGGCCAGGTCGGGGGTGTCCAGGACGACGAAGGGGTCGCTGCCGCCCAGCTCCAGCACCGACTTCTTCAGGTGCTTGCCGGCCAGGGCGGCGACCGACGAGCCGGCGCCCTCGCTGCCGGTGAGGGTGACGCCCTGCACCGCCGGGTGGGCGATGACCTGCTCGGTGTCGGAGATCTTGAGGAACACGTTGGTGTAGACGCCCTCGGGGGCGCCGGCGTCGCGGAAGAGCTCCTCCAGCGCCAGCGCGCACTGCGGGTTGTTCTCGGCGTGCTTGAGCACGACGGTGTTGCCCAGCGTCAGGTTCGGGCCGGCCACCCGCACCACCTGGTAGAGCGGGTAGTTCCACGGCTCGACGGCGAACAGCACGCCGGTGGGCTCGTTGACCACCACCGCCTCGCCCTTCATCACCTCGATGGTGCGCGGGGCCAGGAACTGCTCGGCCTTGTCGGCGTAGTAGCGCAGGATGCTGGCGGCCAGCTGCACCTCGCCGGCGGCCTCCTGGATGCGCTTGCCCATCTCCTTGGTGATCAGGGCGGCGAGGGCGTCGGTGCGCTCGAGCATGAGGTCGGCGGCCCGGCCCACGACGGCGGCCCGGTCGGCCACGGTGCGCCGCCGCCAGTCCAGGAACGCGGTGTGCGCCCGGTCGACGACGGCGGTCACCTGGTCGCTGGGCAACGGGTCGAACTCCCGCTCGGTCTCGCCGGTGAACGGGTTGACCGTGGCGTAGGCCCGGTCGGGGGTGCTCGTGCTGTCGTGCGTGCTCGTCACGTCGTCGTGCCTCTCGCGTCGCTGGTGGGTCGGGTCGGTCCTACCCGTCGCAGGCGGGCGGCACTCCGACCGGTGCCGGACCCCGTTGTCGGACCCCGGCCCTACAGTCGGCGGGGTCCGGAGAGTGCGAGCCAGGAGGCCACCGTGTGCGGGCGCTACGCATCCAGCCGTCGTCCCGATGACCTCGCGGCAGAGTTCGAGGCCGAGCCGGTCCCGGGCCAGCCGCCGCTGGCCGCCGACCACAACGTCGCGCCGACCAAGGACGTGTACGTGGTGCGGCAGGCCCGCGAGCGCGACGCCGAGGGGGCACCCACCGGGGCCAGCCACCGCGAGCTGCGGGTCGTGCGCTGGGGCCTGGTGCCCTCGTGGGCCAAGGACGTCTCGGTGGGCAACCGCATGCTCAACGCCCGGGTCGAGTCGCTCACCAGCAAGCCGGCGTTCGCCAAGGCGGCCCGCGCCCGCCGCTGCCTGGTGCCCGCCGACGGCTGGTACGAGTGGTCCCCGCGCGAGCACGCACCGGGCAAGCAGCCCTGGTACGTCACCCCGGCCGACGGCTCGGGGCTGGCCTTCGCCGGCCTGTGGGAGGTCTGGGGCAGGGGCGAGGACCGGCTGTACTCCTGCACGGTGGTCACCGCCCCGGCCGTGGGCGCGCTGGCCGGCATCCACGACCGCATGCCGCTGGTGCTGCCGCCCGAGCGGTGGGCCGCCTGGCTCGACCTGGACCGCGACGACGTCGAGGCCCTCGCCGAGCCCACCCCGGCCGAGCTCGTCGAGGGCCTGGAGATCCGGCCCGTCGGGGCTGCGGTGGGCAACGTGGCCAACAACGGCCGGCAGCTGACCGCCCGCGTCGAGCCGGCCGCCGCGGCGCTGCCCGAGCCGGCCGACCAGCCCGCGCTGTTCTGAGGTGGCCGCCGACCCCCAGCAGGACCCGTCCGGGTCCCGCGCCCTGCCCGGCTGGCTCGCCGCCGCGGTCACGTTCGTGTCCTCCGGTGCCGTGCTCGTGCTGGAGATCGCCGGGCTGCGGCTGATCGCCCCCTACGTCGGCATCACCCTGCAGACCAACACCGCCGTCATCGGGTTCGCCCTGGCCGCGATCGCGGTCGGGGCGTGGGCCGGGGGAGCGGTGGCCGACCGCCGCGACCCGCGCGGCCTGCTGGTGCCGCTGCTGGTGGCCGGCGGGGCGCTGCTGGTGGCCGTGGCCCCGGTCGTGCGGTTCGCCGGTGCCCTGCTCGCCGGCGCGGCGGCGGGCAACGTGCTGCTGCTGGCCGCGGTGGCCGTGGTCGTGCCGGTGACGCTGCTGTCGGCGGTGCCGCCGATGGTGGTCGCCCTGCAGTTGCGCAGCCTCGACGAGACCGGCACCGTCGTCGGCAGGCTCTCGGGCATCGGCACGCTCGGTGGCATCGCCGCCACCTTCGGCACCGGCTTCGTGCTGGTCGCCCTGCTGCCCACCACGGCGATCCTGGTCGGCACCGGCCTGGTGGTGGTGGCCACCGGCGTCGTGCTGTGGGCGGCGCTGCGCCGGCGGACGACGGCCCGGCTGCCCGGGGCGCTGCTGGTCACGGCGCTCGTGGGCACGGGGGCCGCCGTGCTGGCGCCGAGCCCGTGCGAGGTGGAGACGACCTACCACTGCGCCCGGGTGGTGGCCGACCCCGCCCGCGAGGGCGGCCGCACCCTGGTGCTGGACACCCTGCGGCACTCCTACGTCGACCTGGCCGACCCCACCTACCTGGAGTTCGGCTACGTGCAGGCGGTCGCGTCGGTGACCGACACCCTCGGCCGGCCCGGTCAGCCCCTCTCGGCGCTGCACGTGGGCGGCGGGGGTCTCACCGTGCCCCGCTACCTGGCCGACGTGCGCCCGGGCACCACCAGCCGGGTGCTCGAGGTCGACGCCGGGGTGCTAGCCCTCGACCGCGACGAGCTGGGCCTGCAGACCTCGCCCGCGCTGCAGGTCGACGTCGGCGACGCCCGCACCGGGCTGGGCGGGGAACCCGGGGGCACCCGCGACCTGGTCGTCGGCGACGCCTTCGGCGGCCTGGCCGTGCCGTGGCAGCTGACCACCGTCGAGGCGCTGGAGCTGGTCGACCGGGCGCTCACCGACGACGGGGTCTACGCGGTCAACCTCATCGACCACGGGCCGCTGTCGTTCCTGCGCGCCGAGCTGGCCACCATGCAGCAGGTCTTCCCGCACGTGGCCCTGCTCGCCCGGGCCCCGGTGGTGGCCGGGCAGGACGGCGGCAACGTGGTCGCGGTGGCCTCGCGGGCGCCGCTGGACACCGCGGCGATCTCCGCCGCGCTGGCCGGCCGGCTGCTGCCGTGGCAGGTGGTCACCGGTGCCGACCTCGACGCCTTCGTGGGGACCGCGCCGGTGCTCACCGACGACTTCGCCCCGGTCGACCAGCTGCTCACCCCCTACGGCTGAGCCGTCACCGGCCGATCGGCGCCGTGCGGGCCCGGGTCAGCGCCACCAGGTCGGCCGGGGCCAGCTCCACCTGCAGGCCGCGCCGCCCGCCGCTCACGCACACGGTGGCCAGGTCCAGGGCCGAGGCGTCGACCACGGTGGGCAGCGCCCTCCGCTGGCCCAGCGGGCTGATCCCGCCGCGCACGTAGCCGCTGCTGCGCTCGGCGTCGGCCGGCTCGGCCAGCACCGCCCGGCGCCCACCCAGCGCGGCGGCCAGCGCCTTGAGGTCCAGCTGCCCGGCGACCGGCACGACGGCGACCACCAGCGCGCCGTCGACCCGGGCCACCAGGGTCTTGAACACCTGCGCCGGGTCCTGGCCGAGGGCGCTCACCGCGGCCTCGCCGTACCCCTGGCCGGCCTCGTGGTCGTCGGGGTCGTAGCTGCGCTGCTCGAAGCGCACGCCCGCCTCCTCCAGCACCCGCACCGCGGGGGTCGCCGCCATGCAGTGGACCCTAGGCGGCCCGCGGACGGGGGTGCGCCGGGAATGCCGCGGGCCCCCCGCGCGCTGCACGGCGCGTGACCAGCACAGCCGCACCGACCCGGGAGCACCGCTCCGTGGCGCCCGTGGTCGTCCGTCGTCCGCCCGGCCGCGCGCTGCCCGCGCGACTAGGATCGACCGACGTGGTGTCCCGTCTGCGGGCGCCGCAGAGAGGACGGTCGGTGCCCGACGAGAGCACGGAAGCCCCCACGCAGGCCAGTGCGCCGCAGGTGGTCGAGACCCCCGAGGCGCGGGCCGACGGCAGCCGCAGCGAGCAGGCCGAGACGCGCGTGCAGCGCGACGCCCGGTTCGAGCGCGACGCGCTGCCCTTCCTCGACCAGCTGTACCCGGCGGCGCTGCGCATGACCCGCAACCCCGCCGACGCCGAGGACCTGGTCCAGGAGACGTTCGTGAAGGCCTACTCGGCCTTCCACCAGTTCGCCGAGGGCACCAACCTCAAGGCCTGGCTGTACCGGATCCTGACCAACACCTACATCAACAACTACCGCAAGAAGCAGCGCCAGCCGCAGCAGTACCCCACCGAGCAGGTGCAGGACTGGCAGCTGTTCGCCGCCGAGGAGCACAGCTCCACCGGCCTGCGGTCGGCCGAGATGGAGGCGTTGGACCACCTGCCCGACACCGACATCAAGGACGCGCTGCAGCAGCTGCCCGAGGACTTCCGGCTCGCGGTGTACCTCGCCGACGTCGAGGGCTTCGCCTACAAGGAGATCGCCGAGATCATGGGCAC
>Ga0325401_1004139_pt1 | contig 13585 bp, 6 predicted proteins | sample PopdelMetagenome_FD_205666 | JGI IMG/M metagenome (GOLD analysis project Ga0325401, IMG submission 205666) | Populus deltoides microbial communities from Bellville, Georgia, United States - Xylem-PdKOR-R2 | ecosystem: Host-associated > Plants > Phyllosphere > Stem > Wood/Secondary xylem | place...
TAATAACTAAAAGAGAAATTAGACAAATTGAGATGTAGATGTAAATCAAGATATTAATTTAATCTCGTAAAATGAGATATTTACCCGTTTATATCTACCAAATTTATTTATTCAAACCAATAAAAGATAATAGAAATAGAAATATATATGAAACTGAGTGAATAAAATAAAAGGAAAAAAATATTATGCAGGCCGGATATATCAGAAATATTTTTTCAAAAGAAATATTTTTTTTATAAAATAAAGCTTATCTATATAAAAAAAATTCTTCAAAAATTAAACATGAAACGAATAAAAAAAACCTCTATATAAAAAAGCTCTAGAAAACCTGTGGCTTAGGCCATGAGACCGGGATAAACTGATAGATAAGAAATTGAAGATAACAACAAAACCAATCTTTTTTTAAATAATACAGAATAATAAAACCATAAAAAAAACATTAAAAAAAATCTCTATTTGTATCAATTCTTAAAACTTGTGATTCGTGCCATCAGATCGGTGGCATGAGAAATGAAAAAATAATGAAGTTCAATCCCCAATAAACCAAACGCCAAATGATGAAATTGAGAAAACATTTATAGCAGAAAAAACTAAGATTAAAAGAATGAGTGTATAAATCAAAATAATAAATAAATAATAAATTAGAGGGCACAAAAAAACTAACATTTGAGGGTTAAATTGAAAAAAAAATATTTAATAAAAAAAATATATCAAAAGAATGAGGGTTGAGTTGAAAAAAATAAAACAACATAAACTGGAACTATAACATAAGGATTAAAATTAAAAATAAAAATAAAAATAAAAAGAATATTGAACAAACGTGTATTTTTGCTGGAAGAGTGAAAGGAAGAAAGAAAGAAAAAATGTCCAACAGCGACAAACCACCGGAAACCTCTGAATTGCGTGTTCGAATAAATCCTTCATGAAGTCTGATAGAATTCTGCGACTAATGGAAGTCTCGCTTTCGCCACCATTAATATCAAAAAAATCTTATCAAAATGATTTCTTCTTTATGAAGCAGAAGAACGTGGCTGGCAGTCTGATACCTAACAAGGCTTTGGGTTTGCCGTAGTTTTTTCCAACAGAAGAAATTAATTAGCGGAGCTCATAGGCCAAAGCGCAGACCATGGAAGAATAATCTCCCATCAAACGTTATCTTGTTGATTTATAAGGCATTTTTAAAAATCAATAAGGGAAAACATCTGGGGCGGCTTTGACTTCAAATGCTGAGCTAGCTCGTGTTGATAAAGCTACAGAATATTTCTTCCAGAGATTTCAGATTTGCACACCACAAACAGTAGCCACTGACATTATTAAAATGAAACTATATCTAGGATTGTAGGGTGTGGGAACATTGCTTTCGCGCATGTTTCAAGACCAGGCATGGTTCAAGACTTGGGTTTTGAGTTTTAGTCGGGTTGACTGGGTTAATTTTTTAAAAAAATTAAAACGACGTCGTTTTAGTAAAAAAAACATAAAAAAAGTCAGCTGGTTTGTAACCGGGTCTTACCGGGTCAGCCATGTCACATCGGGTTTTTTTTCTCTTATTTTTTCTTCAACCTGGCCCGATTCCAGCCCCGAATCAGCCAGGTCTCGGGTCAATCCACCGAACCGGACCTTCAAAACTATGCTTTCACGTCTTATGCATAGAAAAGTGATAAAAAAAAAAAAAGGTTAAAATATTTCATGTAAATATTATTATTTCACTAAAACTTTTTACATACAATGTTATTTCACTATTTATTTTAATTTTATATGTTAATCCCAATTTATTCTCATAAATCAAGTTTTTTTTCTCGTATACACCATCACAGGCTAATTAAACACACATTAACGATAAAATAGGAAATTAATACATAAAATTAATATAAATGGTCAAATGATACAAAAGCAAACAAAATTTGGCTAAATAGTGCACTACTTCTGGATATCATAGCTTCGAATTGTGACATTTATTAATTCTCCATGAGAAACATAGAATTATATCATGAGATTACATATAATTACTTAATTTTCAGCCCTACTTATTTTTTCAAGATTGTAGCTTTCCAGCTAAAGTCCCTTTTTTTTTCCTCTATGTGCTATCAAGGTAGAAAGAGATCTGAAATAAAAACATAAATTGTGCAAAGCCAACTATTTATGCTCCTTTTTAATCATTAGGAAATGACATCATAAAAAAATAAAATCTCTCATGGAAAGTTAATAGACATCGCGGTTGGGAACCGTCACATTTAATTAAATGTCACGGTTTACAATCATGATATCCAAAAACATGTTATTTCGCTAAAACTTTTTGCTTCCATGTTATTTGGTCATTTATTTTAATTTTATGTGCTAATTTCCCAATTTATCCTCAGAAATCAAGCTATTTTTCTCTTATGCATCATCACAGTCTAAACACACAGTGACGACAACAATTAATAAAGGAATACATATTTGACTTGTTCTTTATTGGAAGTTGTAATTTTTAAATAAACAAATCTAGATAGATAAACTATTTTGATATTTTTTACATAAAAAATTCAAAGTGTAAATCGAAAAATTTATTCAAGCATCTAATCAAACCAATCGATAATTATCAATGTAAATAAACAAAAAAAAATTGTTAACAATAACTAAAAGAGAAACTGGACAAATTGAGAGGTAAATATATATCAAGATATTTAATCTTGCAAAATGAGATATTTACCCGTTTGTATCTACCAAATTTATTTGTTAAAATCAAAAAAAGATAAGAGAAATAGAAACATATATGAAACTGAATGAATAAAATAAAAGGAAAAAAATATTATACAAGGTTGGACATATCAGAAATATTTTTTCAAAAGAATTGTTTTTTTATAAAATAAAGTTTATTAGTATAAAAAAATTCTTCAAAAATTAAACATGAAACAAATAAAAAAAACTTCTATTTCAAAAAGCTTTAGAAAACTTGTAGCCTAAGCCATGAGATTCGAATAAACCGATAGAAAAGAAATTGAAGATAACAACAAAACCATTTTTTTAAATAATATATAATGATAAAACCATAAAAGAAAATGAAAAAAAAATAATCTCTATTCGTCTTAATTCTTAAAACTGTTGACTCGTGTCATTAGATCAGTGACACGAGAAATGGAAAAACCATGAAACCTAGTCCCTAACAAACCAAACGCTAAATGATGAAACAAGGAAAAAATTTATAGCACAAAAAACTAAAATTAAAAGAATGAGTGTTAAAATCAAAATAAAAAATGAATTAGAGGGCATAAAAATACTAACATTGGAGGGTTAAATTGAAAATAAAACAATCTTTAACAAAAGCAAAAAGAAATATCAAAAGAATAAGGGCTGAGTTGAAAAAAATAAAACAACATAAACTTTGATTAAAGGATAAAATTGAAAACAATAAAACTTTAATAAAAAAAAGCCAAGAAAAAAAATCAAAAATCAAAAGAATAAGGACCAAATTGAAAACAATAATATATGACAAGTTGTAATTTAAGGAATCGGATGAAAACATCAAAAACTTTCCTAAAAAGGCCAAGGACTAAAATAACCAATAAAAAGCATAAGGACTAAAATTGAAATTAAAAAAAAAAGCGAACAACCGTGCACTTTTGTTCAAAGAAAGAGAAAAGAAGGAAGAAAAAAGAAATGACCATTGGCGACAAACTACTCATCAACCACTATCACGCGCTGCACCAGGAGAAAAAGGGTGAGATGTCAGCTTCCAATGACATGGCAAATAGCAGATTTGGCCACTAGAATGCTCCGAACACACCACAAACAGTAGGCACTGACATTATTAAAATGAAACTATAGTTAGGATTGTAGGGTGCAAGAACATTGCTTTCACGTCTCCCGCATCCAAAAAGTGATAAAAAATGTTAAAATATGTCATGTAAAGTCACAAAGATGAATTAGAGCCGGGAAATCCGATAAAATGGGAAATTATCACGTAAAATTAAAATAAATAGTGAACTGACACAAAAGAAAAAAAAGCATGGCTAAATATTGTGCAAACATGAAAACATAAATCTTGCAAAGTTAATTATTTATACTCAACTTTAATCATGGGAGAAATGGCTTCAAAAGAAAATAAAATCTCTCATGCAAAATTAATAAATATCATGGATGAGAACTATGATATTTAATTAAATATCACGGTTCTCAATAGCAGCTTTTAAAAGTGTATTATTGTATTAAAAAAATTTGCTTTCATGTCATTTCACCATTTATTTTAATTTTATGTGTTAATCCCAATTCATCCTCATAAATCAAGTGTTTTTTATGTTATACACAAATACAGGCTAAACACACAGTGACAATAAAATGAAAAATTAGCACATAAAATTAATATAAATGGTGAAATGATACAAAAACAAACAAAATTTGGCTAAATAATGCACTTTTGGATATCATAGTTCCGAATTGTAACATTTATTAATTCTCTATGAGAAACATAGAATTATATCATGAGATGACGGATAATTACTTAATTTTTAGCCCTATTAATTCTAAGATTCTAGCTTTCCAACAGAAGTCTTTTTTTTTTCTATGTGCTATCAAGGTATAAAGAGAAGCGCATAATCTGAAATGAAAACATACACTGTGCAAAGTCAATTATGTATGCTCCTTTTTAATCATTAGAAAAATGACATCAGAAGAAAATGAAGTCTCTCATAGAAAGTTAATAAATGTCATGGTTGAGAACTGTGACATTTAATTAAATGTGTCACGGTTTCCAATCACGACATCCAAAAGCATGTTATTTTGCTAAAACTTTTTGCTTCCATGTTATTTCGCAAGGTATTTTAATTTTATGTGCTAATTTTTCAATTTATCTTGGGAAATCAAGCTTTTTTTCTCTTGTACACCATCACATGCTAAACACAAAGTGACGACGACAATTAAAAAAACAATAGATATTTGACTCGTGCTCTATTGCGAGTTGTAATTTTTTTTTTAAAAGTAGATAGATAGACTATTTTGATATTTTTTACATAAAAAATTTGGTGTAAATAAAAAAATTTATCCAAGCATCTAATCAAACCAATAGAAAATTATCAATGTAAACAAAAAAAAAATCATTAACAATAACTAAAAGAGAAACTGGACAAATTGAGAGGTAGATGTAGTTCAAGATATTTAATCTCGTAAAATGAGATATTTACTTGTTTATATCTACCTCATTTATTTCTTACAACCAATAAAAGATAACAGAAATAGAAACATTTATGAAACTGAGTTAATAAAATAAAAGGAAAAAAAATATTATGCAACGCCGGACAAATCAAAAATATTTTTTTCAAAAGAAATATTTTTTTTATCAAATAAAGCTTATATGTATAAAACAATCTTCAAAAATTAAACACTAAACAAATTAAAAAAACCTTTATTTAAAAAAGCTTTAGAAAACCTGTGGCCTAGACCATGAGACCGGGATAAACCGATAGAAAAAAAATTAAAGATAACAAAAAAAACCAATCTTTTTTAAAATAATGCAAAATAATAAAACCATAAAAGAAAATGAGAAAAAAAAAACAATCTCTATCCGTATCAATTCTTAAAACTCATGATTCATGTCATTAAATCGCTGGAACGAGAAATAAAAAAACCATATAGCCCAATCCTAAACAAACCAACCACCGAATGATGAAACCGAGAAAAACATTATAGCACAAAAAACTGCACTTAAAAGAATGAGTGTGAAAATTAAAATAAAAAATAAATTGGAGGGAACAAAAAAAACTAACATTGGAGGGTTAAATTGAAAAGAAAAAATCTTTAACAAAAGCAAAACAATATATATCAAAAGAATGAGGGCTGAGTTGAAAAAAATAAAACAACATAAACTTTAATTAAAGAATGAAATTGAAAACAATAAAACTTTAATAAAAAAATCCAAGAAAAAAAGTCAGAAATCAAAAGAATAAAAACCGAATTAAAAACAATAATATATGACAAGTTGTAATTTAAGGACTAAGATGAAAACATCAAAAACTTCCCCAAAAAGGCCAAGGACTAAATTAAGAAATAAAAAACATAAGGACTAAAATTGAAAATAAAAAGAAAAGAGAATAAATGTGCACTTTTGATGGAAGAGAGAGAAAAGAAGAAACAAAAAAGAAGAAATGACCACCGGCGACAAACCACCAATCAACCACCACCACACGCTACTTGAGGAGGAAAAGGGTGAGATGTCACTTCTAATGACACGGCAAATAGTAGATTTGACCACTAGGATGCTCCTCACGCGTCATACAAAGAGTGCGGACGCCTCAAGCGCGCCAATGTTTGAGGGGCACGCACTTGTTACTTTTTTATTTAAGAATTACTTATTTAAAAGTCTAAAACACCCTTCATGATTATGGTATTAACAAAAAAACCCATGTGAAAAGACAAAATCACCCCTGAACTCTTCCCTTATTGTTTTCCGATTCCAAGGGCAGAAAAGTGCTTTCATGATTTTTCAAAAAACATAAAGGCATAAATACCCTTAGCTAGCAATTCAAATTTTTTTTTGTGTGGGTAAATAAGTAATTGTACTGTTCAAAAAAAGTTGCAAAGACAAAAATAACCCAAACAATCTTTTAATGATCAATTGGTCTTTGGAAAAGACAAAATCACCCTCAAAACCAAGGATCCTCGTTGTTTCTTCAAATGACAAAACCGTAAGTTAACTGTCGCAATGAACAGGTCTATGTGTTTATGTGCACAATATTCCTTATAATGTTTAGGCTGCGTGTTTTATCATTTCTGTTAAAATGATTTTTTATAATATAACATTTTGTTTCATTAGAAAAAAATATGACGAGCTTGTCCAATTATCTGCACATAAATTATTATTTATAAAATAACTATATTTCCCTGTACAAGCAAATAAAGGACATATCTGCGTAAGGGTCACTTTCTCTGTCATTTCCTCACTCCTCCAAAAATCTCAATATTTTATTTTTGTTATCTGATAAAAACATTATTGAAGCTCACACACCCTTTGCTTTCTACCGTACTTTTCCAAAAAGGTATGGGCTTTTTCTCTCACTTTCTCGCAGACTTCTCTCGAGAACCAAATAGAATCACCACCATTAGCACTTCCTTGTCTCACTTAATCACTATCTTCCTATCTTTCTACACGACCATATCACATTTCTAAGAATATAAATCAAATGCTAATAATTGTTTGTTTCTCCTCCGACAAATAGATTAGAGAGAAGGACCGAAAATGTGGAGGTTAAAGATGGCAGAAGGAAGAAATCCTTATAATGTATCAATTCGTTGAACCAAATCTTCTTCATCCGTAGAAAAAAAAAAGTATCATCGCGAGGATTTGGGCAAGTAAGAATTCTAATTCAAAAGCTTTCCATCTCAGAAAATTAATTATGATATTAACTTAATTGTAGACATATTCTTATTCTTAACTTAATACTATACATAGTCGGTTTACTTCAAATATATAGTTGCAATATCTCATGTGTTAAAGTTTGGGATTTTATATTTTCCTTAAAAAATCATAAAATAAAGATGAGTCATTTATTCAAAGCATCATTAAATATGAAGATGACATTGTTTACTCCAAAGATACGTGAAGAAAACATAATGCCCAGTTTCCCACCCATGTTGTCACATCATATCCAGGTGAAATATTGCACTTGCATTGAAGCATGTTTATGGTTTTGCGGGCTAATTCATGTTATTTGCATTTATCATGGAGCATTTATTTGTATAGTTTACCTTTTAGTGGAACATTTATTTATATAGCATTTATTTGTCCAGTTTCCCACCTTTTTTTTTTTTACAATAGAGACAAAAATATAGTTTACCTCTTGGTTGGGATTGTTTTTGCTAGCTAGGTGGATTTATTTGTATTTGGACTTATGTAGGTGTAAAGGCCTGAACTCGAGCCTACGCGATTATGTCTTTTTAGCTTAAACTCTAACATTGTTGCTAGGAAAAATGCTAAGAATAAATCTAGTAGATCAAGTAATATATGATGAAAAGGAGAGAATCGTTTTTAAATTGTATGACAAAATGCTTAAGAATTGGAACACTAGATTTGAGTTGATTAATGCTCGTTTCATAATATGGTGTGAAGTGACCTTAATACCAAAAATGTGCTAATCCCAGAACATTTATAAACAAGTCAACCAATCTGTTAATATTGATACTACATTTTAATAATATCTCAAAGAATATTTTCTAGTTATTATAAATCTCCTAAAATTTAGGAGATGTTCTTTAAATCCCTGTAAATGTGTGTTCACTCATAATATCAATAAAAATTATTAGGGATATTCATTATAAAACCTTTGTTTTTGACATGGTATCAAGTCGTCTCTATTTCCTTTCTATTTAAATGGAAATGATATCCAATCTATCAAAATAGTTATGTATTTTCAGAATAAAAATTTAATGGCTCTTCAACCTAACAAATTCAACTCATGTTCAAGGAACTAATTTCATTTTAATATCACAAATTCTCACATTCTAGTTTTTTTTCATATTGTATACAAACAAGAGGACCATGACCATGACTAAAGCACTCTAAGAACTGTAGAGATAAGTTCTGGTCATCTATATTTGGTGTAAAAAATCCAACTGCTTAGTAAAACCTTAATCCAATATCTCTATTTTCTACTCTTGTTCAATATTTTTTTTTTTTTGGGTTAGGTGATGAAGTCATGGAAAAACTTCATTGAAAAATATTGAATTTCCCTGTCTGATGAGATCTGAATTCAAGTTGTACTTGTAAAACAAATCCCTTGTGAAACAAGAGACACTCCGATGTTTAAGTCAGTATTTGAGTTTTTCTCCCAAAAAAGAAGTGGGTACAATTGAAGAAGAGGAAAATGATGTTTTTATATAGAGAAGAGATCTGTGTGTTCTTTATCTTGTTGAATGTTCTTTGTGTAGTGAAAAGATGGTAAATATAGTGTTCTTGGATGAATAATCCTCTAGAACAATCCTCTAGAACTATGGATCTCTCTCTTTCTCTCTATCTCAAAATGAGAGAATAAATAGCTTGAAAAATATTTAGAAAATTTCTGAGAAAAAGTATTATTCATGAATAGTATGATGTAAATAATACTATTCATGAATAATAAAACAAGATAGCTCGGTCAAGCCAAACCAAGGAAAGATAAGGAGAGGGATGAGAGAGAGAAGAGGGGATAAGGCTTTGTCTAACCGAGTATGGGGGCTCGGAACTCAGTCTGAACGAGCTTTGCATAATAAACACTAGTCATATATAGTAAGTATTATTCATGAATAATAAATAACATTATATTGAGTTAAAGAATGAGAGAGAAACGTAGAAGAGAGAGAGGAGGGGATGGAGCTTTGTTTGATTGAGTATGGGGACTCAGAACTCGTTTTAAATGAGTTTTGCATAATAAACGAGACTATATTGAGCTACAGGATGAGAACACTAATAAATAAACAAATAAAAAAATGGAAATCAAAGCAAGCATATATATATATATATATATATATATATATAAAAGCTAGGTCTAGCCTAACCTGTACAAGCTGAGTTGGTGACAGCCAGCCCAACTTGATCACTGGCCAAGTGAAGCGGCTGGCTGAAAACGTGCGTGAAATGTTCACGCAGTCTTGCTACAAGAACGATGTAATTATAATCCACCTCAACAGTACCAAGTGAATTATATTGCAAAGGAAGAGAAGAGAAGAGCAGAGACTTACCTCTTTGCTGTTGGAGACGGAGGCGAAGTGAGAGTGACCGTCTCTGGCTGATCTGATGACACTTCTATGATGAATGCAAAAGCCTTCTCCTCTGTTATTGCTCGTCTTGGTCTCTTCGTCCTTCTGAACTATGCTGAGAGCTTCACTTGAGATGCTCTGTCTCCAGTGTAGTCGCTGATGAAGACTGAAATGATCGTGCCTGATCAATGCTTCTTCTTCCTTTTCTCGTTTTTTTCTTTCTTTTTCTCTGCTTTTCTTTTTTCTGTTGGTTTCTTTTTTTGCTTTTATCTTATTTTCCCTGTCTCTCTCTTTCTTTCTGGTGCTCTCTGTTTCTGTCTATCTTCTGTGTTTTTCTCCTTCTCTCTGTGGTTTCTCCTTTTCTTCTAGTCTTCCCCCTGTGTTGTTCCTGTTATTTCGTTCGTTTCCCCCCTGTTCTCCCCTGTTCTTTCCTTTTCGTCTTCGCTCTGACCTGTGCGTCCTGTGTTGTTCCTGGTCCTCCTGTTCTTCTTTTTGTTCGTTCCTATGGTATTCTCTCCTCGTCCCTGTCTTTTTCCCCTTTTCTGTGTCCTCTGATTGTGGTCTTTATAGGGGAAGAGAATGCCCTTGCATGTGGTGATCGTGGAGATGAGCACGGTTCAGTCGTGCTTGGTACATTACTGGATTGTTGATGGCACATCATGGGGGAGAAATACTGGGTAAAGACGTGACCATGATTTGTTACAGTTTTCTTGCGGTTTCCCTATTGAATCGGTTTTCTCCAGGATGAAAGACGGAGATGATGAACAGTGATTCCAAACGGCGCCGTTTTCAACAGAAATGGCGATTTTCAATTTGGTCCCTGAACATCTAACATTTAACAATTGGATCCCTAATCAAGGAAAATCTCCTTTCTTTTAATTTTACCCTTGGATCAAATTGCAATTGAACCCCTAGATATTGGCATTATTTACAAAACAGTCCTTAATTTCAATTTAATCAATTTAGTTCTTAATTGACTCTCGAACTTTTAATTCTTTTAAAATTACCCCTAAAAAAATCAATTAATCCTGTATCACCGCCTTTTCACTTTGGTACTTGGACTTTAATTTCTTGTAATTTGACCTAAATCAACCCCAAGCTTTGGTATTTCTTCAATTAAACCCTTAATTGCATTAATTAATTAAATCAAAGCTTAATTAAGTCCCTAAACTTATCAATTCTTCTCATTTTTTACCAAATTGACTCCTAAATTTATAATTTCATCCTTATTAGTCCTCAAACTTTTAATTTATGTTATCTTAACCCAATTTTCAAATTATTATTTTTTCATTCATTTTTTTGTTATTTATTTTTATTTATTATTATTATTATTTTATTTTTTGAAAATTCAAAAATTAAATTATAACAGTAAGCATTATCCATGAATAGCAAACATTACCCATGAATAGTAAATGAGACTATGCTGAGCAAAGATATGAAAAGAAATGGAAGGAAATGGAGCTCGGTCAAGCCACAACCCAATTAAATGTGTTGGACTGGGTTGGGCTGCGACCCAACCAAGTCTAGTGGGACATGATTGGGCCTTGGCCCAACCAACTTCTTATTTTTTTTTGTTTTTTTGTTGTATATCACCGGATTTTTTCTTTCTCGATAAATCTAGGACCATAAGGGTATTTATACCAGCAACTTGGTACAATGACTACACTTTCTTGTTTATAATGATATAATGTAATTTTATCTTACTTGTATTGTATAGTTCAAAGTAAATACCACATTTTAACTCAAACTCAATGAATAACTAATAGAACCTATAATAGGTTTTTATTAATACACCAATATACATAACCTTTATTATTTTAATATTTAATATTTAGTGTGTGTGTGTCAAATATGTATATATCTTTTTATTTTTTTTAATTAATAAATAGTTCTCAAGTGATGAATATCTAAATGTTTCATAATATATTAATATCTAAATTTTTTATATGATAGGTAATAGATAAAGTAAAAACAAACTATGAGAGAGAGAGAGAGAGAGAGAGAGAGAGAGAGAGAGAGAGAGAGAGAGAGAGAGAGAGAGAGAGAGAGAGAGAGAGAGAGAGATTAAAAACAAATAAAACTTCTACAAGAGGACTAGAACCAAACTTAAAAATAAAAAGAAAAGGAACTAAAGTTGAAACATCAACAATCATGCAAGAAGGTCAAGTTGTAATTTTTAAATGAGAAGAGAGAAAAGAAGGCAAAAAAAAGACCTACAAGTGACAAACCGGACCACCACCAGAAACACGGATCACATTAAAAGGAAAAGGACACGGTGACACTTCCAACGACAAAATAGAAGGGCATTGTTGGACGCTAAGAGGCGTTACACAAGCCGCCTAAAGCGTGCTAGAAGCTCCAGATGCGCCACACGCACACATCCTTTTTCATTTTTTATTTAGCCAAATACCAAAATGCCCCTAAGTTGACTTTATAATTACAAAAAAAACTATTGTGAAAAGACCAAGAAGCCCCTTGATTCTAGGTTTTTTTTTCTTTTAACGATGTTTTCATTTTTTTACTGTGCATTTTAATTTTTAATTATTTTTTTATATTTGATGAAATACCAAATTACCTTTTAGTTGACATTATAATAAAAAAAACTATTGTGAAAATACTAAAAATCCCTTTTGTCAAGTTTAATTTTTTTGACTTCCAATAATATTTTGATCATTTTATTATGTAATTTAGATGGAAAATAACTCATTTCTCATCTTTGAATTCATAATAATGAATGTTCCATGTAAAAATAATCGTTAAAGTTAACAATGCTAAAAACTGGAATTGAAACAATATAATAGTGTTTGTTACATATGTCCAACATTTTTTTTTCTTAGAAATGATACATTTTAAAAAAAAATTCAAAAAAATAACATAATTTGAAGAGAACCGTTAAACAGCAATTCAAAATTACGATTTTAATAATAGTTGGTATCTTATAAAATAATTATTCAAGAATTACAAGTTTTTAATTTATGGCTTTCTATTATTGTAAATGAGGGCGTGGGAGAGCATCTCATATTTCCATGTGTCATCATCTTTTTTTTTTCCTCTGCTCGAGTCTGATTTTATATATATATATATATATATATATATATATATATATATATATATGTAAACATTGTGCATGGGCATGGATTGAGAAAGCATGTTTTACTACTAGTTTCAAGTATCCAACCAATGTATCAAAGTAAAAAACATCATGAGGTATAGCATGAGTTAAAGTGCCTCTTTGAGAATGTTTTTTAAAAGCGTTTTTAAAAAAATTTAAAATTTTATTTTTGTTTTGAAGTAATATGTTTTTGATGTTTTCAAATCATTTTGATGCACTGATCTCAAAAATAATTTTTAAAAAATAAAAAAAATATGATTGACACATTTTTCTGAGTGAAAAGCACTTTGAAAAGCAACCATAAACACACTCCCAAACACCCTCAATTCTCACATAAAATACATGAGCCCATCAAAGTCATTGATACAATCCTATTTATGAAACAAATTGTGATGATAATATTCTATTTTCCTCTCTCTTTTTTTCCCTTAGAACTTCAATTGAATTTTTAAACAATATTTTTAATTATTGTGAAACAAACAAGAGTTATCATACTTCAATAATATATATAAAAAATAATATTAATAATAAATATATAAAAAACTACGAATAATATTAATAATCTCTCCTGCATTTGCTCGGATGGGAATGTTTTTAGGCTTGCAATGTGTATAAAACACACTACCATCTCATGTTTATATGGAAAAAACAACAACAAAGTAATTGGATTCAAATTACTACAAACGTAATAATAAAAAAAAAAATTCAAAGACAAATGATGATATCAAAGCCTAAATCACCTAATAATTTGAAAAGATACATGAAAAAAAA
>Ga0325401_1004140_pt1 | contig 13584 bp, 10 predicted proteins | sample PopdelMetagenome_FD_205666 | JGI IMG/M metagenome (GOLD analysis project Ga0325401, IMG submission 205666) | Populus deltoides microbial communities from Bellville, Georgia, United States - Xylem-PdKOR-R2 | ecosystem: Host-associated > Plants > Phyllosphere > Stem > Wood/Secondary xylem | place...
GACTCGCTGATTTTTCTCTTTCCCCTTTTTTCCAGCCCTTCTCTTCCCAGAAATTTCGTTTTCTTTCTTTCTTTCTTTCTTTCTTCTATATATATATATATATATATATATATATATGTATATATATATGGTTAAGGGGTGTTTCTAAGTGTTGTAACAATTATTTTTTAAAATAATATTTTTTTATTTAAAAAAAATTATATACATTGAAATGACTAAAAAATATATATAAAAAATTAATTTTAAGCAAATAAAAATTTAAATTTTGTTGAAACTCTAATGCAAACATACTCCCAAACAAGGTCCAACGATGTGTTTGAGACTGCACTCAAACCGTGCTTTTGAAAAAAAAAATTTGTTTTTTTTATCATTTTAATGCGCCAATATTAAAAATAAATTTTAAAAAATAAAAATATATTATTTAAATATATTTTCGAATAAAAAACACTTTAAAAAGCAATACACATCAAACTTCCAAATGGACCCTAATCATGATAGAATGGTTTCTAATTAAGAGACTGTTTAATAGTGCGTTAACTTCTATTTTTTGATGCATTTTAAAGTGGATGAGAGAAAATCTTAGAATAACATATTAATTTACATTATATAAAGTAAGCGTAGACCAAGTTTTTATATAACCTTTGTTTCTTTTCGGACAATAATACTCTTACTAATTAATGGCAATGATGGAGGCAGGAAAGAACATTGTCATAACCTATTTTTGGATTCTCTTTAATTACATTCTATTTTCTCAAAAAAAAAAAGAGAAGGAACACGATGCCATTTAGAGATAGGGGAGAAGAAGGCTTTTAAAATATTTTTCCTGCTCACTTTCTCTCCCTTCCACTTGCATAAAACCCTGCCAAAACCCATACCCACACAACCATACCCTGCCAAGAAAAGGGCACCATGCCCTGCAAACGGCCGGCCACCTTACCCTGCAGAGATAAGGTAACCCTGTTTCCCTCCTGCGCCATGATGGAACAAGGCAGTGGGGACTCACTTCCTTTTGTGTGCGCCTTTGAGCCACCATTTCTCAGGTATTGCGTTTTCTAACCCTATCTCATTTCGAGTGCGCCTTTGAGCCCTCACTTCTTAGGCAGTGCGTTTTCTAACCTTACCTCCTTCCGAGTGCGCCTTTGAGCCACCATCTCTTAGGTAGTGCATTTTTTAAACCTACCTCCTTTTGAGTGCGACTTTGAGCCTTCGCCAACATTTTCCAGGTAGGTCACTCATTACAATGAGGCTATTCTTTCACTTGGGTAGGTCACCCATTACAATGAGACCACTCTTTCCTTTTTCCTTGGTTAGGTCACCCATTACAATAAGACCAATATTTTTCTAGGTAGGTCACCCATTACAACTTGACAATTCTTCATGTTTTTTATTTGGGTAGGTCACCCATTACAATGAAACCATTCCTTCACTTGGATAGGTCACCCATTACAACACGACCACTCTTCCTTTTTCCCAATTTTGGGCAGGTCACCCATTACAGTGCGATCAATTCTTCATGTTTTTTGTATTTAGATAGGTCACCCATTACAATGAGGTCATTCTTCCATTTGGGTAGGTCACCCATTACAATGAGACCACTCTTTTCTTTTTCCTTGGGTAGGTCACCCATTACAACGCGACCAATTCTCCATGTTTTTTTTTATCTTGGTAGGACACCCATTACAATAAGACCATTCCTCCATCTGGGTAGGTCACCCATTACAACACGACCACTATTTCTTTTTTCCACTTGGATTGGTCACCCATTACAATTCGACTAATTCTTCATGTTTTTTTATCTGGGTAGGTCACACATTACAATGAGACCATTTCTTCACCTGGGTAGGTCACCCATTACAATGAGATCACTCTTCCTTTTTTTACTTAGGCAGGTTGCCTATGAAAATAGACCAGGGTAAGTATGAGTGTGTGGGCTGGTTGCCCCTGAAAATAGACCACTTTGAGTATGTTTGGGCAGGTCGCTCATGAAAATAGACCAATACTAGTGTGAGTGTGTGTGGGCAGGTCGCCCATGAAAATAGACTAGTATGAGTGTGTGGGTAGGTCGCCCGTGAAAATAGACCACTGTGAGCGTGTATAGATAGATTGCCTGTGAAAATAGACCATTGTGAACGTGTGTGGGCTGGTCGCCCTTGAAAATAGACCAATGTGATTGTGTGGGCTGGTCGCCCCTGAAAATAGACCATCGTGAGCATGTGTGGGCATGTCGCCCAAGATGATGAGACCATTTCTTTTTGTTTTCTTTACAAGCTTACTACGCAAAGTCTTTGCTCCATAAGCATTGTAAAGAGAGGGCAACTCTCTTAACTCATTTTTGGGTTCTCCCTAATTACATTCCATTTTCTAAAAAAAAAGAAGAAGAGAAGGAACACGGTGCCGTTTAGAGATTGGGGAGAAGAAGGCTTTTAAAATATTTTTCTTGCTCACTTTCTCTCCTTCCCACTTGCATAAAACCCTGTCAAAACCCATACCCACACAACCATACCCAGCCAAGAAAAGGGCTTCATGCCCTGCAAACGGCCGACCACCTTACCCTGTAGAGGTAAGGTAACCCTGTTTCCCTCCTGCGCCATGATGAAACAAGGAAGTGGGGACTCTCTCTCCGTTTGCCTATAAAAACCATAGGGGAGGAAACCAAAAGGGGGGCAAAATTTTAGAGAATGAGGGAAGAACAGAAAACAGAAGGGGAAGAACATAAAACAGAGGGGAGAGTTTGTTTTTGAGAGGAGAGAAGCTCGGGCAAAATAGAAGAAAAAGGAAGAGAAGGGGGGAAGAAAAGAGCAGAAGAGCAGTGACAGAGAGGGAGGAAACGGAACCGAACAGAGAAGGAAAAAAAAAAAAAAAAACAACAAAAGAGAAGAAACAGGGGCTGATATCTTTACATAGAAGGAGGAGCAGCACAACAGCGCCACCACCAGAGCCACCGCCAGCTGCCACTATCCTCCCAGTCATCGATAACAGCACCTGCACCGTGAGAAACGGAAGAAAAAGCAAAAAACAGAGATAGACAGAGGGAGGAACACATAATAAAGAAGAAGAACCACCGCAGAACCACCATCACAGCAGCTGCCACCTAGTTTCCCAGCCACCGTCCGCAGTCCCAGTTGCTGCCACCGCCACCAGGAGATAATAAAAGAAGAACAGAAAAACAGGGGGAAGCTGAGGTAGACGAAGAGGAGAAGAGAAAGGAAACACAGCGGCGTGAAAAGGAAGCACGCAGAAGAAGAGGAACAACCACCGTCCTCAGCCGTGACCCGCCACCACCACCACTGGAGACAGCAACCACGCTCCCTCACTCTAGGTAATCTCCTCCCCTTTTCTGGCTCCTCTGCTGTGTTCACCATTTGCATGCAAAACATGAGCAATTCACATTCTGCAGCAAAATGGAAAATAATTAGCTGGTTACTGTGCTGTGCACAGTAACCAGCTAATTATATATAACGGGTTAACCAGCTGCTGTTTTTTTGGGCTGAAACATCAGCCCAGCCCACGCAGCTGGGTTGAGTCCAGCCACAAGTAGGTTCTCTTTTGAGCCGGTCCTGGCCCGATTTCATTTTTTGGGCCTAGCCTTTTTTTGGGCTGATTCCGGCCCAGCCTCTTTTGGGCCGGGTCAGCCCAATTGAAAAAAATATATATATTCAAAAATTATTTTTGAAAATTTATGATTTTCCCGTGTATTTTTCTATGCCATTTTGATTAATATCGGTCCGTATTTTTATATTGTAAACATACAAATTCAATATTAAAATACCCGATTTTTAAGAAAATATATTTTTATTTTCATACATACGACCAAGTCTTTCAAAGCTAAAAAAAATCATGTTGTATTGTCATGCAATAAAGAAAACTTAAAAAAAATAAAATGTTTTAGCATGTATTTTAGCTTTAATAACCAGTTTATTAAAGTCACGAGAACTTGACCAATATTTCAAAAAAATCCAAAAAATTATTTTGTTTTCTTTTTATATCAGGGATTACGAATTTACATGTAAAATGTATTCCCGATATTAAAACAATAGTTCTTTTATAGACATTAGAACGGTTAGGCTTTACCTGATAAGATAAAGACCTCCTTACCGAGGATGACTTTTCTTAAATCGTACACAGACCAACAATTAGAAATACAATGAAACCTTAGCATTTATCAGACAATTAAACAATGCAGCTTACCTTAGATAGGGCGTATTTGGGGTGTTAATACCTTCTCTTTATGCAACCAGTCTCCGTACCCGATTTCTAAGACCAGTTAGGGTTCCTAGTGACCAAAATACTAGATGGCGACTCCCATTTTATTTTTTCACTGATAAGAGATAAGAATTCCTTATCTCTCCATATTTTCCAGATAGAACCACACATGAGTGTGAAGGACGATCGCCGCACATGTGCAACAAACATCATGTCTTATTTTTCTATTAGTATTCCTTCATGGAATTATTGACCCTCTAACCAGTGGGAATTTTTAAATTGTATTGTCAAACATTTCCTAATAAACATTTAACTTTGTAATCCATGATTTATATATACTAATCTTATTACTTAGCAAGTGATGATGTGTTAGCCTTCCTTTATAGCCCCCTGTATTTAGATTTTCGCTCGGGATATTTTGTCTTAGATAATAATTGTTTTTAAATATTTTTAATTTATAAATATATTAAAATAATAATTTTTTAAAAAAATTATTATTGATATCATCACATCAAAACGATATAAAAATAACAATATATTTTTGTTTTGTTTTTTTTTTTGTATTGTATGTAGATAAAGTCTAGAAATAAATATACTACTAAGATAAACATTTTTCATTCCTAAAGCCTATAGTTTTTTTTTAAAATTTTTTTCCTATTTTATTGTTTTTATTGCCATAATAATTGATTATCTTGTTGAATTTAATTGTTATTCTTGAATTTACTTGTAAATAGTAATTGAAAATATAGGATTAAATTTAATTATTTTATCTCAATTTTACTCTATTATTGCTTGATATGTGTTTGATTATTTCCATTAATTTTAATTATTATTGATGAATTTCTATAAATGTTAGTTGAATATATAAATTTAAATGTTATTTTTTTTGCTTTATTTTTTTTTAATTTGTATAGATGCTAGGTTATAAATTTGAATAAGATGATTTCTTTTTTAATTTTCAGGAAACCTATAATAGTTGGTTGAGGGAGAGATATGTGGATGATCCTTCAACTCATCTGGATTTCAATCCAGATTTGTGGATGGAGGTAGGATCGTCTGGTGGATCTGATAAAAATTAGATGTACAGGCTCTCAACCACTACGGTCGAGAACTTGCAGGCAGCCCATAGTGTCTCAACCGTTAGGAGCTCCTAATTAGTACCAAGCACCCAGTCTGAGGAGTTCATGGCCTTGAAACAACAATATGAGCGACTTTTGACGGATTATGAACAACTTTGCTAAATGGTCATGGACATTAGATAATAGATGGGTGATACATGTGTGCCCCTTTTTTGGCTGTGTGGTCCCGGGAACAACCAGCCTCCTCCTCCTCCTCATCCTTTTCTTCCAGCTCCGCCATTATTCTAGTTTAATTTTTTTCTTTGAAACACATTAAATTTGTAATGAATATTTAGATGAATATTATTTAACTTTATTTTTATATTTTTAATTTTTCATATAATTTTATTTGCATAATTGGTATTTTACAGAGAGTTGAAAAATATTTACTGTATATACCACTATCAAAGACTGCCGGTATTTTATAGAAAGTTGCAAAATATTTATTGTTTATGACACATTCACTGACATAACTTTTTTATGGATGAGTTACTACAAGAAATACAGATGGAATTATTCTATCAGTATATTTAACGACAGTATGCGTCTTACACCAATGGAACATTTCAGTTGATAAAAGTACCAAAAATTGTAGTGACCGCGTCCCCATAACCTTTTCCTCTCGCATACGCATTGATGTAGTCGAGAATCACCACCACGAGAGCCACTATGAAGGCATAATCAACATTAGGCATAATCGCGAGAGTGTGTCTTCCATGCACCTGCGTTCACATAATAAGAAAAATACTGGCATGAGATATTAATTATGAAGACAACTTTCTTGATTAAAACAATAATCGGTTTTAATGTAAATGATGTAATGAAATGTGGGGTATTTCTACGACAGCCTCAGCCACAGACATAGTTCTATATGAGAAGATGATGTTGGTTAAATTTATTCAATATTGATATATTTCAGAAATAAGTTTTGTTAATGTTACCTGTGCAAGCATGGTATTGAAATCTCCAAGAAGTATAGAGCAGGAACTCTTGCTGTAGCCTTCTTTGACCTTGAAATCAGGGACCTCTCCTTTGTTATTACCCAAGAATACGTCTAACTCAGTCTTGGATTGGAACAGCTTTGATTTCTTGGCTGTGAAAAGCAAGTCTTTCTCCTCCTTGCTTTCTCCTCTAAAAGCCTCCCACCTCCCATGCATGGTCCTTATCTGGAGAAAGTGATAAATTAAACACGCGGTAAGAAATTGATATCGGATTGACTGTTATCGATCGTTGTTGTGATGGTTAGATTGAAAAAGAAGAGAACAAATGACAGAGAGCAATTAAACATACCTTCTGCCTGAGATTGACACTGCATCTTTCAGAAAACGACGATCATGGAGGCTAAATAGTTTACTTTTGACCTGGAAGATGAGGGTGCCATTAATGTCAGACACCTTAAAATCACTGTTGACGTCGAGTTCAACAGGGTACTGTGCCAGGTACTGTGGCCCTATTACCACCACTGGATGCCCCACAGGCGGGTATGTTCTCATAGCTGGAACGGGGTTGAATGGTGCTTGCCCAGTAGCCATAATCACAGAAACAAAATATTACTCAAAGAAATAAAAAGAAAGAAAAAGAGCTAAATTTCTATATTATGCAAGTCTTGATGATGGTTATAGAAGTAGTCTTTGGGAGGAATGATGTACGTGTTTTATAGTGCCAATTAAGTAATACTCTAAAACGTACAGGGAAAGCATGCTTTCCCCACATTGTTACAGTACTTTCATTTTTTCTTTTTCTTTTTTCTTTTTTGGATTTTCCCTCCTGTTTTTTTCACAAAATTATCTTTGTCAATTTTATTTGTTAATATTAAGTTGATTAAGAATTTAGTTTTATAATTTTTTTCTTTAAAACATTGTGGATTACTACAGTGTTCCTCTACATGATTTTTTTTTGTTTTTTATGATTTTTTACAAAATTATTTTTGTCGATTTTATTTTTTAATATTAAGCTAGTTGAAAATTACAATTACAATATATAGGGAAAGCACTGTAGCTTTCCTCATAAATTACTGTGGATTGCTACAATATTTTCCTCACATGATTTTTTTTTCATTTCTTTCTTTTTTTTTCTAAAATTATCTTTGTCCATTTTATGTTTTTTTATATTGAGCTGGTTGAGAATTATAATTACAAGTAATTACAAATAAAGTTAAATTATGTGGGGTAATCACTATAGTTTTCCCCACAAAACACTGTGGATTGCTAGAGTGTTTCCCTACATGTTTTTTTTCCTTTTTTGTGTTTTCTTTTTTATTTTGATTTTTTTTAAAATTATTTTTATCAATTTTATTTTTTTAATATTTATTTAAAATTATAATACTATCAAATATATTTATTTTATAAACCCGCAGCAGCACAAACATGCAAACTAATTAGCCTTATATCATGTCCTTAAATTAAAAAAAAAAAAAAAAGGCCCTGTCCTTTGAAAGTTCTTTTTTGCGCGTAAATTAATTATGTTTGAAAAATAGAGCGCAAAAACAAACACGTCTTTGATTTTTTGGCAGAGAGGGAGAGGGGAGGCGGAGTCTTTGGGTGGTCCGGGAAAAATCTTATGGCGTATATTCGTGGAATTAATTATATTTGAAAAATAGGGCGCCGGAGTCTTAAATCTATTTTCAAATAGTTTTGTACAATTTTCTTTTTCATTTTAAAAAAAGAGACACATGAGGATTTCATTTTCACTATTGTTTTTTCTGAAAACAATAATCTCAGAAAGAAAATTAAGCAAGAAATTGACTTCCACGTCCATAGCGACCATAAGGGTCGGTCCCAACATATCCAAGCTGTGCCTTAGCTCCATCAACACATGCTCCGCCTCCAACTCGAGTCTTATACATGGTTCAGAAATCAATGAATTGCCCTAAAAACAAGACCCCAGTTGATTCTTTTTCAAGCTGATTTGTTATAGTAGTTTATTTGCTGTAAATATAGCACGCAATAGTTCTTATTACTAAACACACACTACAGAATATAATGGTTATCGAAGTGGGGATTGCAAGAGGTTAGCTAGTTGCTAGATGATCCGAGGCCTTCCTAGATTCTGATACGAAAAGACACCAAATAATAACCAGAACAGCCTTGAATAGTCCACTTTCAGCATAATCCAAGCCATTCCAACAACTTCGCATGAATACTCGTAGTAGACCCAGGGAAACATCTGTCTTGGGATGTAGAGATGGAGAAAGCTTGATATATAGCTGCAGATATTTTGATTTTGAGATGGAATCTCTGGTAGGTTTCTAGCTATGCTGTCATGTAGGGGAGATGATAGTTTCTGTCAACTAATAAGAACAACTTTTTATATAGCTGCAGATATTTTGATTTTGAGATGGAATCTCTGGTAGGTTTCTAGCTACGTGTCATGTAGGGGAGATGATAGTTTCTGTCAACTAATAAGAACAACTTTTTATATAGCTGCAGGGGAGAGGATAGTTTCTGTCAACTAATAAGAACTTTTTCTTGGTTGTTCGATGAGAGAACAATTTTTTTATTTTTTAAATTTATTTTTAATATTAATATATTAAAATAATATATGTGTTTCACAAACAACTTCAATTTGAGAGTCTCCATGAATATATCAGCAACTTGTTCTGATGATTGCAATCATTCCATTCTTTATCAATTCTCTTAAGTAGTGAAGCTTTACATCAATATGCACTCCTTTGCTATGTAGAACTATATTTATTTTAGAGTTTAATTATTGATTAATTATCACAAAGAAATTATTGTAGGCTCTTGTCTCTTCACCTAAAGTTCTTTAATTATTTTTTTCAACCATATTACCTGACCATGAAATACTACTAAACCAAGCAGCATAATAATTGTCAGTAAAACCAATCATATCAGACTTTTATCTTTCATGTAGAATGATCCATATTCACTTTGAACTTGTCTAATATTTCTTGAACTTTTTTTTTTTGAGAAATAAATATATTGACATTTGATTGAACCACTTCAAAGTTGAGAAATATTTAACAATTAATATTTGTTTAATGATTGAGTAAAACATAATTTAACTATACTAATTTTTATTTTTTTTGAAATGATTATCTTTTCTACAAATATTACAAAAAAAAATTAACATGATTTTGATGAGTGGAGATATTACCATTTTAAGTTAGATAAAAAAATATTAATACTTATTATAAACTAAAGTAAAAATAATGATTTTTATTTATTGTTACAAACATATAAGTTTGATAGTGATAGTATAACAAGCTCTTTTCGTATTTTATCTTTATCGTTCATCAACCAAATAAAATATAAAAATATTCAACTTGTCTTATATACCATTTCCAAGTACAACTCCGACTATGTTTTATATTCTATATCATTCTCTATGTCTCCATATTTTTTGTTTTAAGATAATAAACTATATCTTATGTCATAATCTATTTTTAGGTTATTTTTAAAATTCATTTTTTTCTTTTCAAAATAAAAATAAAACAATAACAATAAGGAGATCGACGACATGGAAAAAATTGATTAAGAAAGGTTTTTAAATGTAGAAAAATCAAGCTGCAATTCTTTTTCTTTTTGTTTTCTTTTTCCTCTAGACAAACTACATTTAGGAGCACAGCTCCTCCCATACAGAATCTTAAAACCAAGGAGGTACCTGAATAAAAAAAAAAAAAATGGTGAGGGTCTTAGGAACCTCATGGTTTCTCATGGTAGGGGAATGAAGAAATAAACACGCCTTTAACATAAACAATAAGCTAAACTCAAAGCCATGAAAGATTAGCGGGCGAGCATATAACCTTTGTCCACACAAAAACCGAATATTCAGAGCAAAAGGAGAAACAGGTTTGGAACAGAACAATCAACAGATGCCTAGTTTGAATATAACAAAGAAGAAGAAGTTGGCTTATACCTGCAGATCTTGCTTGCAAAAATGAAGTACAAACCGACGGGTAGTCTCTGCCTTGTTCTTTGCCTCTAACAACCTGAAAAAAGGCTTCCTCTTTTGCCCTTAGGGGTTGTTCCAAAACTTTTATAGTTTTTGTAAACTCCTTTTGGGAAAGAAGAAAAACAGAGGGAGGAAAGAAAACAGAGGGTGAGGAAAGGAAAATAGAGAGTGACAAAAAAGAAAAGGGAGAGCAGAAGCACAAAAGAAAACAGAAGACCGGAAGAAGGCTGAAAGTGGAAAAATAGAAAAAAAAAACAACGAGAAATAGAAGGAAGATTAACCGTAGTCTATTATTTGTTCTAAAGACATGTTTAAGCCTAATAATGTGCGTATATTAAGAAAAGCCATCTATGAGCCTAAACAAGCACCCTCGTGGTATGATATACAACTCTAAAAAATGCTCTCCTTAAATTATTTTTCTTATTTTATATGTAGAACTCCTATTTATAAGGTTTGTACAAGATATTGTTTATTATAAATTCGAATACATGAGGATAGAAGATTTACAAGAGATAAGATGAGGGGAAATCTATATTGTTACAAATTCTTGATTTCCTTTATATGATTAACCACTTTGTAAACAATAAATAACCTTATTTTTTAGTATATCAAATTTTGGAACACCATCAATATTTTATTAGTGTAGTAATACTGAAGTTGTGGATCTTAATTTATCTTTTATAGAATTTATGCTTGATGGTAATCAATTTTCGTGCCACACATGTTGCTTATTAATGCATCGTTGAAGGGTGATTTAGGCTCTTAACATAAAAAGCCTAAGGATGCACTCACATTAAGAATATTTGAGGAGATTTGCATATTGTTGTGATTGTTAAAATAAACTGTAGCCTTTGTTATATGTAAGGTGTCGTGGGGCGATGCCAAAGGACACGCCGCATCACCCCACATTGTTATTTGATTGTTATTCTAAGTTATATTTATGATTGTTGGTCATATTTAAGGTTTAAAGCATATCTCCCTTTGTGAAAAAATCTCTATTCAAAAATCTAAATTTTAGCATTGCATTTATTTTTCACTTTGTATCTTTAATACCTAAAGGTGTAATCTATTGTGTAGTTTTACACCCCTAAATATTAAGTGTACAGTTAAACCCTAACACTCTAAATATAAAATGAACAAAATGATTGATGAAAGATTTTTGATATTTTAATCAAACTCTAAGGGATAATCATAAACTAGTTACAGTATCCATTTTTGCATTTCAAAACATGAGAAATATGTTTTTTTTTTTTTAAAGTATGCTTAAAAAACTTTTAGGATTTGACCGTATGCATAAAAACAAAATATTTCTTATTATTTTGAAAGAGAAAATTAATTTAAAAATTCTTGAGATTTTTTTTAATCTTCAGATTTTTTTAAGAAGCATTTCGGAGAAAACCAGGTTTTTTAATATTAAATCTGTATCTTATAGTGTAAATATACAACCTGATATTTTACAAAATTGATAAAAAAAACATGTGAGGAAATCACAAATAAGAGGTTTTGAAGTGAAAAAAAACAGAGCAACCTTGTTTGGCTGGAGGCAGAGGGTTGCTAGAAGGGTTCCTGGTGGTTCATGGAAGATTGTGTATGGTGACCAAAGGTGGTGGTGTCGCCGGAGGTGGAGAAAAAGAGGTGGAAAGGGAGGCAAAGGGAGGCTGGCGAAGGAGAAGAAAAAAAACAAGGGCAAAAATGATTTTTTGCCAATTTTTCACACTGATTTCATGATACTCAGGGCATGGAATCCATCATGTAAATAATTTAGTTAAATTCCTATGTAGAAAAGCATTGTTAACATCTATTTGCCTCAACTCTCATCCATTCATGACAACAATAGTTAAAAATTGATCTAATGTTAGCAAGTTTAACTATTGCATTGAATGTTTCTTTATCGTCAAGTCTGGGACATTGATTATACCCCTTTGCAACAAGACAATATTTCAATCTATCCATATAACCATTAGATTTTCTCTTCACTTTAATCGCCCATCTACATGGGTATAATTTGAAGGTGGCGGAACCAAGTCCCAAGTTCTATGCTTCAAGATGGTAGTGAGCTCATTTGATATAACATTACGCCGCTGAAATTGAGATATAGTTTGGCGTACACATGTTGGTTTAAAGGTTTGTGGAAGAGGATATTTTGTCACTGTATGAATTTGCTTTAATTATTTGATTCATGGATCTTGTTGTCACGTTATGATTCCGTTGCGTTTGAACAAATGAATTTACAATATTTTGGTTATTTTGAATTTATGTGGTTTTGGTTTGATCCAGGGTTATGGAGTTAGGGTGCGTTCCAAGTATTAAAGGAATCGATGGTGATAAATTCTCATGAATTTCATTCCATTGTCATTAGAAATAAATGATTTCTAGCCAGGTAAAACATCAAAACAGGTGAAAGTTGGTTCGATGTGACCCGATTAACCTAGTGAACCCAAATGCGACTTGGTAAAAGTCTAGTTTGATTGAAAAAATATTTTTTCTAGATAACATTGGTTCAATTTTATTTTTTTAAAAAATATTGGGATGACAATGTTTTGGATCGACCTAAGTCAATATGGGTTAGACAGTAAAATTCATAATTAAAGTTTTGAACTTAGATGAGTTTAATAACTCTATTTTTTTAGAATCTATTTTTTTAATCATATAATAATAAAAATAGACTTGTGCCGGAAAGCCACCAAATAACATTTAAGAGGAAAAAAGATCGTGAAGAGCTATAAAAAAGTGCTAATGTTATAAAAATAAAGTGTCATAATCTTATTTGGTGATATTCTCTCTTATCTCTCAAACATAGAATTTTAAAAGATGAACAAAATGAAGTTTTGGATAAAAAATTAAAGTTCTAAAGCTAAAGGATAAAAGATACAAAAATAAAGAAACTTTGAGGATCAAATTTTTAAAATCTTCACCTCATGTGTTTATATATAGGCTGTTTTTTATAAAAATAAAGAAGTTAATTTCAATAGTTCTTTAACAACAAAATTGCATTCTTTTTACCGAATCAAGCACCAACTTTTGCAAGCGCTACAAACAAATTTATACAAATAAATTTTATCTCAAGTTATGTGTTATTTGTTTTTGGGTTTGATCAGAATTCAAAACACATTAAATAAATGATTATAAAACTTATATTTTACGCTTTATGTCATCCACAAAGCATACATTTTACATTAGGAAAAAGCAATAAAGAATGCGTTGTATTTATTCTTACAATAAAAAAGCAATAAAACTTGAAAACTTCTCTTGAAATAAAACAAAAGCTGTATTTAATCTTCGCCACTACGGTCCGCATTGATCTCATCGAGAATCACCACAAGAGCTACTATGAAGGCATAATCAACAT
>Ga0325401_1004141_pt1 | contig 13584 bp, 4 predicted proteins | sample PopdelMetagenome_FD_205666 | JGI IMG/M metagenome (GOLD analysis project Ga0325401, IMG submission 205666) | Populus deltoides microbial communities from Bellville, Georgia, United States - Xylem-PdKOR-R2 | ecosystem: Host-associated > Plants > Phyllosphere > Stem > Wood/Secondary xylem | place...
GCTTGTGAAAATCTTCATTTCATTGGATGATATGATATGTTTATTTTCAATCTTATCTTACATGCTATAGTGATTACTCATAGGTCCTGTTGGTGGGCGCTCAATGTTGCATTAGTTATCTCCTTACTATGGTCATATGATAGTTGCGATTTGAGCAATTCATTTTGAGAACCACTGGTTTAGCTTAGTTTTTATAAAGAATTTAAAGTTTTGATAAACTTACTAGAATTAGTAAAATAAGCTTAGAAGCACCCTAGAATGGTCATTACTACTAGAAGAGTCGATGGTAAGGTTACTCTTAGGCATCTAATGTGGAAACAAATAAAAGAAAAAGGGTACTAGGTGCCATCTTTTAAGGGTCCAAGGAGATTGATGGCTTAGACCATGAAAGATATTTAGAAGGAGATCCAAGCATAGTAAGAGTCTTACAATCCTAGCCTAAACTCAAATTTAGGGGGGATGGGTGCCAAAGAATAAAATTATAGGCCAATTTTACAACTCGAGCATGTGATTTTCATCATGGAAAGAGAAATAGATGACTAGCAAGACCACAGGGTAAAAGAAATGGTGCATATAACATTGGTAATTAACTAGAAAGCTTAAAAAAAAAAAAAAGAGGAAAGGCTAGAAATCAAGCTAGAAAATGCCCAAAATGAGATTAAAGGATTGGAGAAAACAAAAAAGATGCTTCAAGAACAATGTCACTAGTAAGCAGAGTTGATCACATAATTGGATGACCATCTATGAGAGTTAGTTAGCTAATAGGATGAATTTATCTCAACTAGGCAAACTCTGACAGATAAGAGAGATGATGCAAAAAAAAAAAAAAGCACACCATTGGGCTTCCAAAACTATACATTATCACATTCAATCTAAAGATGCCAAGAATTATATCATAAAATTGAAGGGCATATTTAGCAGAGGATTAATGAGCTTTAAGAGATAAACTCATATACTACTTTGGTTAGATTCAAGATTGCATCAATAAAGTCATACCATATCTTAGTTTAAAAGTATAGAAGGAATGAATGAAATAGCTTTGTTTAGGACAATATTTTTTAGAACAAAGTTGTATTATACAAGCTTTGTAAATTATTATTTTGGATTAATAAAAAGATGTTTTAACACATTTTCAAAACATCGAATGATTTGCTTGGTATCTGATGGTTGGTTTATGCTTAAATAAGTTCATGTGATAAAAATCATCGGTGATAACTTGTTGGAAAATTCTCTCTTGAGTTAGAGTTAGGAAATATAAGAGATAGGGTTTTAAGTATAACTAGATGATTCAATAAGAGATAGTAACCATCTTATATGTTTTTGTGTGTGTGTGTGTGTGTGATATCCCACATCGTAAAGGAAATTCCAAAATCCTATAATACGCCCCCTTAAGCTGAAGGTGAGGACTCCACACAAAGCTATGATCGTAAATAGGCAAAGAAAGAATGAGGAAAAGGTTTTTTTAAAAACATCACGTAATTGATCTTAATAAGAGATAAACCAAACTTGAATCTCTTTTTTAGCAACTCTATCATAAATAAAATGATAGTCAACCTCAATATGCTTAGTATAAGAATGAAAAATAAGATTCATAGATAGATATATAACACTCAAATTATCACACTATAATGTAGTCATAGGAGTAGAAGGAAGCTAAAGTTTTGAAAACAAAGAACGAGTCTATAAAAGTTTAGTATATCATCAGCTAAAGCCTTGTATTCGATTTCCATCAAAGAGCGAGCAATTATTCTTTATTTCTTAGACTTCCACAATATAGGTGTATTGTCGAGATACACAAGCCACCCTAATCGGTATTAGTAAAACCATTCAAAGAAAATGAATATCCACGAGTGATGTGTAAACCATAGAAGGTTGTAGCCTTTCAATAATTCATGATGCGTTTGACCCTAGCTTAATGAACATCAAAATGAGCATGTACAAACTGACATGCCTTACAGATAACATAAGAGATATATAAGGTTTGGTAAATGTGAGATATTAAAGAGAACCCATGATATGTCTATAACGTGTATGATTATAGTATAGAGCACTGAACATCATGACCAGCTTAAAAGAAGAGGATATATATGTCAATATGTTTATAAGAAGATATATATACTTTGTGAAGGATATCAAAAGTATACTTGTGTTATATGAGGATGAGTCCTATAAAGGTAGGTTTAACTTCAATTCCTAAAAAGTAATGCATAGAACCTAAGTCTCGCAACTTAAACTCTGAGCTTAATAAATCAATCAAATGTTTGAGCATAACCAAAGTGCTTCAGGTAAGCAAAAAATAACCAGTATACACATGTAAGTAAAAATATATCATCTCCTATAAATAAAATGAATAGAAAGGTATCCATTTTAGAAGTATGAAAGCCAATAAAGAGAAGATAAACACTTAAATGATTGAACCTTACCCAATAAGCTTGTTTCAACCCACAAAGACTTATAAAAGTGACATATATGAAAGGAAATAGTAGGATGAATAAAACCAGATGATTGTTTCATATACACCTCTTCTTGAAATATCTCATTCAAGAAAATATTATGATCATCAAGCTGATCAATCAAATAACCGTGATATACGACAATGTAAGAACTAATCATATAGTAACAGGCTTAACTGTAGGACTAAAGGTTCCTAAATAATTAATTCCCTACTATAGAGTAAGCCCTCTAGAAACTAAACAAGATTTGCATCTCTTAATACTAACATCATCTCACCTCTTAATCTTATACACCCAATTACTACTAATAACATTCATAGAAGAATGAAGGAAACTAGAGTCCATGTACCGTTTGAGTGCAGAACATTAATCCTCTCTTGCATGACATGATGCCATGATGAATATTTAGCATCGTCTTATAAGGTTATTGATTCATATTTATAAGGAGAAGTGATCCATGAGACTCAAGAGAGAGTTATACAAAGATTAACAATCTTAGTTTTTTTAGGCAAATGACCATGGAATGCTACCATGGGATTTGAATTAAAGATATTGGGTTAACATTTATAACTTACTTACGAGAACATTTAGAGATAATAACCACCATATTTAACCTGGAAGGTGATAATTATGAAGGAAAACTTAAAGTTAAGCTAGACCGAGGAAGAGGTGATGAAGCATGTGAAACTTGATGACATAAAGAAATAGAGTTTGTAATTTGAGAAACAGAAACTATACTTGGGCAATGATCAATAAAGGAAGAACCATGTAAAGGTAGATTATCACAATATTGCTTATTGAAATGGATCAAGGAGAGGGAGTATATGTAGAGAATGGTTTAGGATATTGAGATGGAAAAAATGTCAAATATGGTAGAGATTTACTTATCTATTAAGAATTCTCAAATAGGAACATATTTTCATGAAATCTAAAATGTCAGAGAAATGTACATTCATTTTAAAGACAAATCAAGGCATTAATAACCCAAGAAATAGATTAAAAAAAAAATCTTACTTATAAGCATTGTATGGATGAAAGAATAGAAAACATATACACTTGAAAGTACGAAGAAAACTATAACCCGTGGAAGACTGAAAAAGGGTTTTAAATGGTATGTTATAATTTTCAACACAACAATTGGCATACGATTAATTAGATAAATAGATGTTTCAAATGCATAGCTCTAAAATTCTAAGGTGTTTTTCATTAAACAAGAAGTGAGATTAGTTCTAAGGTGTTTTTCATTAAACAAAAAGTGAGATTAGTTTTCATAATATATCGATGGTGACTTTTAATAGTGTTATTTTGTTCATAAGTATGAGGATAAATTATTCGATGTGGAATACCAATGGTTTTAAAATATGTATTTAATTTTATATATTCACCACCTAATTTTGTTTGAATAGATTTAAATTTTATAAATAATTTTCATTTAATATGAGCTTGGAAGTTTGAAATACAACAAAGACATCAGATTTTGCAACCAAAGAAAAGAACCATATTTATTTAGTGTAAGCATCCTAAAAAATCATAAAATAACAAAAACCATCAAATGAGAACATGGTGGAAAGTCTCGAAACATCACTAAATATCAGTTCAAGATGAGCAAAAGTTTTGTAACCTGTAGGTCTTAAAGTCAAATGCGATGATTTTCATAGAAGACATGTTGGATAATTAAAATTAAAAAAAAATTTGACGTGCAAGACACTTTTTTATTAGACATTAAAGACTCAAAATTCATAAACTAGGATACTCAAGCTGACAATATCTAATATCATGAGAGGTAAACATAGATGTTGATAAGAAGGCTCGAGGAAAAGATATTATAGAAAACTTGAAGATAACATAAAGGTTATCCTTACTCTAACTAGAAAATTGCACTTTCTTGGTTATTAGAACCTTGACATAGAACATATAGTTGTATGGTCTTGGAATTTGACAAGAAAGCAAAAGCTCTTTAAAGTCCTTCATATGTTGTACGATGTCTCACAATCAACCAAACTTCAATTGATAAAAAGGAGATGAGAGCACTCATAATTAACTGATCTTGTTGTTTTTATTATAGAAAGAGAGGTTAATCATTAGATTTGTTCTTTTGGTGATAATAATATGTGAGGAAGAGTATAAGTAAAAACCATCAATGAAAGTATACACGCCTTAACCCAATAAGTACGACTTCATTTACATTCTTCAATATAAAAAATTATTATTGATCAACTTTAAAAATATAACTTGATGGGCATTATAGAGGGGGATCACATTAGAAAGATTAGGAGAAGTTATGATTTGATTATGATTAGGATCCATAAATAATTATACTAAGATTGTGCTCTAATACCAAGTTAGGAATATGGTTTTCTAAGTATAATAAAAGGCTTCAACAAGTGATAACAGTCATCCTCTTATATACATATGCAATAAAAAATTGCTAGAAAGAAATATAGGTCACCTGGTGAAAGCTCAACTTCCCTTAAAATCCACAATACTAGATTTAAGTGGAGAAATACGGAAAATAAAAAAAGATCACAACTAGAACAAAGCAACCAAATGGAGATAAAAGTCTAAAAGAATATGTTAAGCTCATTAGCCTTATTGAGCAAGCACTGTTAGCTATACCATCAGGGGAAGGGACCTACAACTAAAAGCAAACTCAGATAGAAATGCCACAATACCCTAATGTCCACTCAATGTCATAAATGATGTCAAGGCAATATGCTTTTACCTACCAAACTAAGAGGTATTAAGCACTTCTCTTGAGTTCTAATTCATAATATATTTTTCATATATAAGTACGCCACAAGTATTGTAAGCATAAGTTACTCCAATTATTGACCTTACCATTGAAAAAACCTAGAGGGTTAAGATGGCAGAAAAGCTTGACTCTAAAAAGTTATGTGCAATAAAAAAAAAAAGCTTTGAGTAATTGAAGCTCTAGACTTTTATAACCTAGTAAAGGTAATTGAAATATGTCTTGTGCCCAACATTGTAATACCTAAGACATCTAATGTGCATGAGTTTATAAATGTAATGGCACATAGTATCCCATTATGCATCTATGGGTATATTGCAACAAAATGGATAAGGTAGTTCATAACAAGAAGCTTATAATCTACTTTTTTCTATAAGAGTTTAAGTGGTACATTGCTAAGTTGATACATACATCAAGATAATACCAAGATCAAGAGGTAGAGGGATTTGATGAATGCCTTTTATAAAGTAGTATAAGTTTAATATAGATGTGGCTCCAAACTACTTTAATTTGTAAAACATGAAAAAAAAAGCTTAAAAATCCATTAGAGAGTATGCCCAAAGATTTCGCAAAGTGGTTGCACAGACCCATCTTCCACTAATTGAAAAGGAAAAGATAACACACTTCTAAATACATTTTAAGCTTCGTACTTTGAATATTTTGTAGGTGGTTTGACGTGGTATTTTATAGATATTGTTATTGTGGTCGATAAAATAGAGTAGGTAGTAAGGGTAGGACAAATCTCGGACCCTTCTGAAATTAAAAAAAAAGGGTTTGGAAGTAAAGAAAAGACAATAAGGTGCACCAGGTGGAAACTAATCACTTTTAAACTAAAGGTTATTGAAATAATCAATAAAGGTTCAACCAAAAAGTTAATACCAATAACATCTATCTTTAACCATTCACTTAAACATCATCAAACACTATATCCATCACCAATCTAAACTCATCTTCATAATTTTTTTATTTACTAACCAAACAATTTCTTATAAAATCAATCATTGTTTAACTAATCAACATTAGACAACCAAGTTCACCCAAACAGCCTAATGAAAAAGGCATTACCACCTTTTTTTTATACCTATAAGATAAATGTTCAAAAATCTCATTGTCATTGGATAAATTGCTATTACCCCACACCACCTTACCCTTATTATTGCAAATGTAAAACCCGAAAAAAAATATATAAAGAGGAATGACATACATTTTTTAAAAGTAAAAGAAATTAAATGAAAAGAAGGTATTAAATAGTCAAAAGGAAAGATTAAGAAGAGACTAGATTTCAAATAAGAAACAAGTGGGGTCAAAGTGAAAATACATGAAATTGTAATAATAGATAGCCCTATTTTTTTCCGAAAGGTGGCCGATAACTTTGGAAAGAAAGAAAAAAGTGAAGGTTTTCTTGAAACTTCTTCAAATTTTCTTATAATTCCTTAGAAAATTACATGAAAAGGGTTGGCTTATGATGATTAATAGAGGTCAAAGTAATTGAGTAGTTTAAGAGAGTTATATGAGTTTAAGAGTGAGAACAATGGTTAAAGAGGGAATGAAGAAAGAGAAGGATAAATGATTGATTTCTATCTTACATTTCTTTTGAATCTTTGTCATTTCAATGTAAGCATTGCTTATTTGTGCTTAATTTTGATAATTCCATGAATGAGAGCTTGAATGATGTTATGTATAATTATGGAATTTTAAACTTGAGAAATTTATTGATTTAAATTGTAATGTTGCTAAAATCTTGTTTATAAGCATAAAAAAATTATTGGGTCAAGTGTTAATTGAATGGGTTGATGATGAAAACAACATGATATTTTCTCTAGGGCTTTTAGCTAAAGAGTGAATGAGAGGGATGAGTTGAATTAATTTAAATTGATGTTAAAGCATGTTCAAATGTATGAAATGGGAGTGGGTGATGAGTAAAAAACAGAGAGGATTTTCGACATAGGGATAAAGAAAGAAAGAAGAATTGGTAGTTATGGTTAATTCCTACAAGTAAATAAAATTTTGAATTAATTAAGAATATTTGAATATAACTTGAATTGGTGAAAAGATTTGATTGTTTGACAAGAATATAAGAATTGTGACTTCTTTAAGTATAAGATGTGGATTGAATGAAAATTTAAAATGAAACTCTTATGATGAGAATATTAAGTTTAATTTAATTATGATAATATAGGAGAGGTTGTAGTAGCGACATAACATTCAAATCTAGTTATATGACAATAGACTCTAAATGGGTGTTTAACACCTTTATAGTTAAAGAATTTACTATAAGTTAATATGGAATGCAATTTTCTTTAAATGCAAGATTTAGTTATAATAATTAAAAATGTGAATATGAAAATGTGTAATTGAGTTATGAAACCAATGTATTGACTTCTGAATAGGAATGCCAGAATGATTGGCAACCATAAGAATTATCTAGATTGATTGGTATCCAGTTAGGATTACCGGATTGAATGGCTTTCGAGTTGGAATGCTAGAATGATTAGCAACCATGAGGGTTAGCCGAATTATTTAGTATCCAGTTGAGATTACTGGATTGAATGGCTTTCGAATGGGAATGTTGAAAGAATTGGCAACCATGAGGATTAGTCGGATTATTTGGTATCCAACTGAGATTATCGAATTTAATGGCTTCCAAATAGAAATGATAAAGTGATAGATCATTGAGGGTCTTATGGGATTTTTATTCAATCAATAAGAATAGGATTGAAGTTAAAGGAAAGTTACATAAAATAATGTAGTTCATGAGGAGTTTTAAAGTAATTTATAATAATAAAGATTTTTGGTAATGAAATATTGATCTTTATTTCAGGTTCTTTACTGGATCGCTATGAGGCATTTTCAGTCATTATTCTTTTGTTGTAGTTGAAAGGTGGGAATTTCTTCTAATTATGTGCAGTCAAGCTTTTGTATTGTAAACTCTTGTATACATTTTGTGTTATGTAGCTAAAATATATAAGTTTCAAATATTACATTAGTAATGGTATGTAAAGAAGAAACTCACTTTGAATGTTATATATATAATTTTCAATTAGTTCAATGCATCTCATTTATTAATTTATGCTATTTGTATTTGTTGTTAACATGAAATCAATGAAAAATGAGAGATGATATAAGGATAGGTGAATGAATGAGTTAGGGCTTATTCAAGTTGAGTATTGGTTCAAAATGATTTGATCGATTTTGTGTTAATTTATATATGTTTGTTGTAAATATATGATTAATCTTAAAATAAAACTAATATTTAATATACTGCACAAACTGGGGGACCATTTAGGATTACCAAATGTTCGATTGACTGATTGATATGAGAAGCAGTAAAATTGACTATTGTTTAATTCAATCGATCAAACTGATTAACTGTTTGTTCTACCATTAAAGACACTTGTGAAATTTAATAGCATCTGGTTAACCGATTGGTTGTGTCAATATGAATCTGTTGATCGTTCTAACTGATAGTGAACTATTACTAGAAAAAAATACCCTGGTATTACATTAATCATAACTTAGCATGATGTAAGGAATGAATTTAAAAATTAGAGATATTACAACAAACCTAACCACAAATATGAATCCCATACTAGTGACATCGAGCATAACATTGATGATTGTAATACCTTTAAATGCAAGCTCCTTCATCTTATTAAGGCAAGTTAGATAATATTTTATGGGATTTTATATACCTAAATTTAAACACAAACCCCTTGCTAAACCATATTATTACAAGGAAGAGAGGTGTAAGCATGATTTCCACTAACTTTAGGTATGATAGAAAATGAGCCACCTTGAAAATAACAATGAGTAATTTGTTTGAAATGTTATCCTAAATAAATTACCTAAGGGTACCCTCCAAAACATAAGTTATTTGGAATCCTAATAAGTACTGTAAGTCTTATCATGAGTCAGGGAACAATATCGATAACTATGATAAATTTCATCGTGATGTTGAGACCATGATGATCCTAAGTATCCTATGATTTAATAATAACGAGGTTGAGAAAAAGGTTAGAAGACTATCTTTCCAATGAGTAAATGTTAACAAAGTGAAGGTATATAGGTACCAACCAAATAAGAATGGTCCTCTAAGAATGATTCTTTCTATACCAACCTATACAATCACTAGTAACTATCATGATTTGCCTTATAATTATAAGTACATCTATCATAATAAAGAGCTATACACTATCATACAGACTAAGATTGGGAGTTTGATAACAAGTGGAATGTTTTTTACTTTAGGGGAGTTAGAAAGGTAAATAAAGGTAAAAGAAAAAGTAGAACAAGAGTTTGCCAATGATGATAAAATAAATAAGCTAATAATGGATGATAAAGCCACTAGTTTTCTCAAATTGATGAGACATGGTGATTATATTGTGGTTGATTAACTAAAGAAAACCTTAGCTTAGATATCCTTAATCTCTTTTATCTTGAGTTTAAAACCATATCAAGAGATTATAGATAAAGCATATGTTCTTGAATATATCATATCTGATTCTATTAATCATCTAGTGAGAAGAATCCAATGCATCAACTACATGTATGTCTTTGATGATGAATTGAGTCTAGAAGGTACTAGTATAATAATTCATTGCATATCATGGTTAAATACAAGGATTATATTATAGCAAAGGTTTTGATAGATGATGGTTCAACTTTTAATATGCTTTCAAAGAACATTTTGGACCATTTACCGGTTGATGCATTAGATATGTGTCCATGTAATATGATGGTTCGCCATGACAAGTGATATGTGACATCCATATGGACTTGGTCATTGGACCACAATAGTTTTATGTCATTCTATGAGTGATTGTGATGCGAACTTAAAGGGTAAGAACTCTAGAATCTATAATCAAGATAGAACACGATTAAAAAAAAATCAAGTTGAAAAGAATTTGATCTAATGATTACTTGAACCAAATAACCGTACTTATTGGATGAAAAACCCTAATTTGTTGATTATAACAAACTAATAACCAAAGGTTTAAGGTTAAAAACTAGACGTGTTGATTATAATGAACCAATAAATATATGTATAAGGATTAATGCCATAAAGAACTAATCTTTGATAAGTTCTATAGGTTCTTTGAAGAACTAAGAGTAAAAAGAGACTCCCACACAAGTTTTATTTTTGAATAATCAATCCATCTCCCTAAATACAAGATAAATAATCTTATTTATAATAGGTAAAACATCTTAAATAAGGCTGAAAAATTAACAAAATAGTTCTAAATAAAATAGAAAAAATAATCCTAAATAAACTAGGAAAATATTGCAAATCCCAAATAGTAATTTTTAGGCTATATCGCAAGGCCTTTTCGATGTCTAATCTCTACTAAATTTCAAACTTATATGAAACAAAGCCTTTTAATCCTCTAGAAAAATACTAGCTTGATTTAATGATTGAATTAAAAGTTATGTCCATTAACATAAAACTATACATTAGAAAAATAAGCTCAATCCACATGTAAATAGGAAAACAAGTTGAATCCATAATTCTTGCAGGAAATGAGACCTAAATACCTTGAATTAGCCCATTGGATGCCAATTTAATCTTCTTAGCTTCTAACCTTGTAATAAACCCAAATGACACATGTAATGAATCTTATGGTGTTACTTGATAATTCTATCATTTTTTCTCTCATTAAAAGGATTCGGTCACAAATCATCATCTTTCTTAATGTTGACTCGTTTTTGGAAAACATATTGAAAGCTATAAAATATATTAGTAATAAAAACCACATACTCTCTTATGTATTTTCACCTAAAAATATGTCACTTTACTCATGTTCCACTTTTAACTTGGTTTTTTTCAATTTTATTCTCACACCCTCTTACTTTTTATCACTCTTAACTACCCTATTTAGTTTTTTTTATTGAACTAAACAAAAATCTATCAAAAAAAAGTCACCTTACGTAGTTTAATCAATTAATGCAACAAGGCAAAATTTGAATCAACCTGATTTTGTGATTTGATCCTCTCTGTCTCTCTCTCTCTCTCTCTCTCTCTATATATATATATATATATATATATATTGTATAATACTAAATTGATAAATAACTTTTCCATTTTTATCAATGAAATCGCAAACTGAAAAACTAGGATAAAGTTGAAACTAACAAAGGATACATGATTCAAAACATGAAAAAAATGAATTTAAAGATATATAGATATATAAAACTTGATTTTAGAGCCAAGCTTTGATACCAACTTATACGAACTCAGAGGGTAAGAACCTTAGAACTCATAATTAAGATTTCTTTGTAATTTCTATTTATGGTTGAAACCAAATTTATCATTTTTTTTCTTTTCATCTTGTTTTTTTATATATAATTAATAAAAATGCAACACTAAGTTAAACTAGAGAACAAACTGAAATTCAAGACACAAGAACTAGGGTTCAACAATTTTAAAAGAACTGAACCTAACAAAGAACTTGATCTTTTTATTCCTAGTGTTGTTATTTATTTGTTATAAGATTTTAAAGATGTGTTTTTTGACGATGTTCCTAGTGGTTTGTCACTACTAAGGGGAATAGAATATCAAATTGATCTTGTATCCTAAACTGCAATTTCTAATCAACCAGCCTATAGAAGTAATCCCGATAAACAAAAGATCTTCTAGGACAGTTAAGGAGATGATGTCTAAAGGGTATATAAGGAAGAGCATAAGTTCATGAGTAATTATCGTAGTACTTCTTCCTAAAAATAATGGATGTTAGAGGATGTATGTTGATTGTTGTACTATCAACAACATTACAATAAAGTATAAACATCTTATTTCTAGGCTAGATGATATGTTAGATGAATTGCATGGTTCATAGTTTTTTACTAAGAATAATTTGAAAAATAGATATTATCATATTAGAGTGAAAAAAAATGAATGAAAAATTGTTTTTAAGACTAAATATGATTTGTATGAATAGTTAATCATATTGTTTGGTCTTACTAATGTTCGTAGTACATTTATAAGATTGATAAATCATGTTTTACATGTATTTATAAGTAAGTTTGTTGTTTATTTTAATGATATCTCAGTATATAGTAAAAGTATAGATGAACATATTAAAAAATTGTTTTATGTATTTAATGTTTTAAGAAATAAAAAACTATATTCTAATTTAAGGAAGTGTACTTTTTTCAAGTAAAAATTATGTTTCTTAGATATGTTAGTGTAATGGGTATAGAGATGAGTGAGAAAAATGTGGTTGATTCTTGCTGAATAAGTTGTTAATTATATTTTTTTTTTACATGTTGAATTGATTAAAAAATAATTGGTAAGAATTGGTAAATTTAAAATTAATAATTAAATGAAGTGAATGATAAATCATTATTGATGAAGTTAAAAATTGTTAGTCTTATTTAGATTTTGTTATGTGATTTTAATTTCAAGATAATAAATGATAAAAGATATTATTAAAGAGTGAACAATGTTAATATTGTTTGAATTATGATGATTTGATGAAGTTGAAATTAGAAATTAAATAGTTAAGTAAAATGTTTTTTAGAATTTATATATACATTATATTTTTCATATATATTAAAAATGTATTTTTAACAATTTTAAAAGACATTTTAAGTTTTTTGTAATAATAATGATAATAATACTCCCTAAAAAAACAATAATTGAAAAGTTATGTATTAAAACAAAAAATAATAGTGATATTTTTCTAATATAATAAAAATATATTTAGAAATATGATAACTGTTACTTTTTAAAATATATATTTTTTAAATATAATTAAATAATATTTTTTTAAAAAAATTATTTATAAAATCAACATATTAAAATAATTTAAAAATATAAATAAAATATTTTTTGAAACGAAATTCTAAAAATATATAAATAAGAAAGGGACTGACGACATCATTTGGCTTTCTTCAAAATATAAAACGACAACAGACTAGAGAATAGAAGAGCTCTGTCTTCGTGACTCCTCTTTCAGGCGAAAACCTAATCCCCAAAAATCATCTAATTTGATTTCTCAAAACTCAGTCAAATCAAATCAATAAAAAAATGGTGTTGGCAGAGTTAGGAGGGAGTATATCCCGAGCAATCCAGCAGATGAGCAATGCTACAATCATCGACGAGAAAGCATTAAACGATTGCTTGAACGAGATCACTCGCGCTCTTCTTCAATCCGATGTTCAATTCAAGCTTGTTCGTGATATGCAAACCAATATCAAGAAAATCGTCAATCTTGACGATCTCGCCGCCGGTCACAACAAGCGCAAAATCATCCAGCAAGTAACCACCACCTTTTTTCTTACAAATTTTTTCAATGTTCAATCTTTCTTTTCATTTTTTTTTAAATCCCGAATTAATTCAATTTAATTAATTAATAATAATAATAATAATAATAATAATAATAA
>Ga0325401_1004142_pt1 | contig 13582 bp, 6 predicted proteins | sample PopdelMetagenome_FD_205666 | JGI IMG/M metagenome (GOLD analysis project Ga0325401, IMG submission 205666) | Populus deltoides microbial communities from Bellville, Georgia, United States - Xylem-PdKOR-R2 | ecosystem: Host-associated > Plants > Phyllosphere > Stem > Wood/Secondary xylem | place...
AAAAAATTAATCCTTCACTAATTCACAACCAAGGATTGTACTCTTTACACCAAGCAGAGGAAGGACATACTCTTGTCGGTTCTAGACCCACAAGGCCGCATGCACGTGCTGCCACACCAGTGCAACCATGAGAAATAGCAACGATTCCAATGGAATCCGGACCAGGCTGCACAGATACACAAAATTAAAGGGATATTAAACACCAGAAACAAGACTTTGGACCCATCCCAAGTTTAAGAAAAAAAAAATTATCAGTTAATTGTTACATTAAAATAAATGTTAATTATGGCACAAGTTCTGCTGCCAAGCAACATGATAGCATGGGACTAAAAATATCAAGATGGGGAAGAATCTCATGTGTCAGGAAACAATGTCTGGATAATGCTTCAAATGAAAGAAAAGCTCATTTCTGCCTTTTTGCTTTAGCAACTTACCTTGTCAACATATTATAAACTAAATTATTGGTTTAACAGGAAGGCGTGAAATATTTTATGCATCCATTGGTCATATTGCTTTGTGAACTCCTTTTTATTTCCTAACTTAGTTTATTAAACATTCTCTTACCTTCTTCGATAGAAGAGAAGCATGTCAACAGAAAAAAAGGGGACATGTTGGCATGTACAAAAAAAAAATGGGATAGTGGCATCACAGGTATTTGCGTGATGAGATCTAGGTGTTGCTTAGAAGCATGGCAAGATTATAGTGATTCTATTTAATTTATCGAAACAGTGTCTAAGAAAGAAGGAATGGGATTAACAAAGTAAATAATGATGGTAAAGTAAGCAGTAACCTTCATCCCAGGCATTTGGACCCACTCGACGGCAGTTCCTGTGGCCTTCGAAAGAAACTGTGCTAAATTCTCCTCCGCAATGGACAAAAGTCTAGAAAACATACAAACACAACCTCTTAAGCCACTTTGTAGAATACAACAAAGGAATTGTAGAAAACGAGGCCAGAAAATAACCCAACATGAACAAGCTGCAAATCTTCCACTAACCCTGCAGGGCTGGCATCCCTTGGTGGATGCTGAGGAGTCAAGTGGTGCTGACCACTGGTCACCACGGATTCACAACTTGTGTCTGTGGTAGCAAGGGTTGTAGCCTGCAAAACAACAAATTAAACTCAAGAAACCACCAAACAAAATTTGACACAAAAAAATATTTTTTTATATACCAAGATTCAGTAACAGCTAATTACCACGAAAACTTAAAGTTATCTAATTTAATTAGCCAACAAACAGAATTAAGGAATGAAAAGAAATTGCTAATCATATGTTGGCCTAACAGCACTCAAATCAACTTGAATTCAACATGGAAAGAAAATTCTTAGCCCAACAAAGAACCATATTGGTTCTGAATTTCATTTTTTTTTTTTTTTCATCCTAGTTTCTCTCATAATTTAAGTAAATCAAAACAAATTAAAAAAGAAAAGGGGGAGATCTTTACATTTTGTGTCTGCTGGCGGAAGTAACTATTCTCATACACCAGCTGTGACACCTGCTTTTGCAACCTATCGTTCTCCTCCATTAACAACTTATTCATTGCTGTCAATTTCCTATTCACAGCTTGCAGCCGCGATGCCTCTTTCCTCTGCTTCTCTCTACATCTGTACAGATTAAACACAAAAAGAAAAAAAAAATTGTAAGGAATCGAAGGCCAAAAAAAAAACTAAATCTTGAACAGTAAGATCATTTAACTTTTGGTCTAATATTATGTGTAACTAAGAGGATTTTACCTTCGATTTTGGAACCAGACTTTGATTTGCTTAGGCTCGATGTGAGAAAGAATAGGGCATTCCCTGATCAACTGTTGGCGACGCGTAGAAGTTGGTTTAGGACATTCATGGTAAAGCCTTTCTAGTGCTTCTACTTGCTCTGGTGTGTACCTTACGTACTTTCCGTTGTCCATTGCTATCCTAGTACTTCCATCCTTACACGTCGAGCTTACACCCATCATCCCTTCTACCATTCAAACAACAAAAATGAACAAGAATCGAAGAAATCAACAAAACGTACTAAGAAAAAGAAAAGAAACATTCCCAAAGCTTCATCCCAGATAGATAAATACATACATGAGGGTTACGAACGAAAGAATTACCGTTTGGCGAAACTTCGGCGCAGATCGGACTGTACTAGTTGGCTTAAAGGCCGAACACCAGCAGGACGATCTTAAGGTTTCTCATGCTTAAGAACAATCAGGTTTGAGTTGTTAAGAATATAGAATAACAACCAGTCCAGGGATTTTATCTCCCTTTGTTAAAAAATAACACCTTTGTTTCTTTCTTGGTATTATGCGCAGTGGACAAGTATTTTCTTAGGTCTACAACATGTGAGGCATGAGAGTTAAAAAGAAGCGAAGAGAGACTCTTACTTACTAGTTGTAGCTGAAGTGTTTTTTTTTTTTTTTTAAGTGAAAAAGGAGAGGGCCAGAGGGGAATATTGGGATTGAGGAAGGGAGGAGGAGTAAAAGAGAACACCCCAAATACCAGACAGAATATCAGAGCATGTTTTTTGTTTTTGGTTTTGTTTTCACATATCCTGTCATCTCACGTCAAATCAAATATCATCATTTTCTTCATTTTTTTTTCTTAATTCCCAGCTTGTATGGTTGCTGTGTTGCTGTATTGCTGTATGGCTTTGGTGCTTGGTGCCGATTATTTGCTGTTGCTTTAGCTGCTGGCGAGCTGCTTTGTTTTTCTTTTCTTTTGTTTCCACTCCTCCCTTTGGTTTTGCCACTTTGAAGCTTTTTCCACTTTAAAGCCCCACACACTACCTAATCACCTCCTCCTCTCTCTAGATGGAGGTGGAGGTGTGAGAAAGCAATACGTACTCTTGCTGACAACGCGTGTGCTTCGCCGACTTGATCGATCGTCATGGTGGATGAAAATGCCTCGCGTTTTTTATCTTCTCTCGTAACGATGTTTACTCTAATCCATTTTCTTTTATATATGTGGGAACTTGATACAATTTAACAAGAAATAATTTCCCAAATAGAAATGACTTGAGGATGATTGCAAGTTGATATTGCTACACATAGGCAATTTGCATGGTTACTTAGGACATATCTATGTATCTGTTTATACGTACATGTATGGATAATAAATGCAACAATGAATGTGGTGGTAGGTGGTACTTGTATAAAAGTTTTTTTTATTGATAAATCATGTAATGATATATCATAGATCATTAAGGTAGTGTTTGGCTATTATTTTATGATATAAAAAATAAATATAGTGGAAATAGAAATGTGTTTGATTGAAGAGATAGAGACAAAGATATAAAAATAAATATATTTTTATGATAATTTTAAGTTAATTTTTGTAATTTCAAAACATAAAGTATAGAATAAAAATGGTTATTATCATAATTTTAAAACTCAATTTGGGGTAGACCTACAGCAAAGTTGGGGGCACGAGTGAGGTTGATTATTGACTCGAGTTAATATGAAAATAAAATTGATTATTATCATGATTTTAAAACTTGGTTCAGGAGTCAACTCTAGGCAAGACCCGGGTCACGGATCAAGAAGGTCAACACAAGTCAATGAAAGATAAAAGTTGTTGTTATTATAATTTTAAAACTCGACTCGATGATCAACTAGAGCAATGCCCAACTCAAAGGCAGGAGGGTCAACACAGGTTGACCAGAGTCAATATAGGTGGGCTAGAGTCAACATATAGATAAAAATGGTTATTATCATAGTTTTAAAACCTAACTCGAAAATTGACCTGATACAAGGTTCTTGTCACAGGTAGAGAATCTTAACCTAGTTGGTTGAAAAAATAAAAAATAATCAAAACAACTTTGTTTTGACTAAAAACACTTTTCAAAAAAGTCAACTGGCTTTTTACCTTAATCTTATCTCGGGTTGACTTGGGTATTTTATCGAGTCAGGTCAAGTCAATCTTCCTCTATTTTTTTAAACTCGAACCAGTCTAGGCCTGAAGTCAACCCGTGAGGTCAGTCTTCTTTCAATTAAATGGAGTTATGTTTTTATTTAAACCCTTATCTTCTTTCAATTAAATCTTTAATAAAAATGTAAAAATAAATTGTTAATAGTAAGATGAAATTAATGGCAGTGATAATGGATACATACAATGGCGGTCTAGCAATGTTTCTGAAGATAGTTAATGTGCTAGTGACAAAAAGTTAGTTTTTTTTTTTATAATAATCGATTTATTTATTAATGAAATAGTCATTTAGATAATATCAGGTAGAAACATAATGAATTTAAAAAAAAACTAAAATTAAAAACAAGTCTAATTACATCATATCAATAATATAATAATCTAAATTTTATTCTAATCGATGAAGATAGAATGTCAATTACATCATATTTTCTTAGTGAAATAAGACATATAATACATTAAATAGTAGCACCTGATATTTTAATCACTTCAAAATTAAAACCATGTTTTATAATAAAAATAAATATTTTCTTTAAATGAACCAGTATTTGTTGGCGTTGTAATTTTATTTCTTTCAACTAATTAATTAATATGATTGAGAAGTAATTATTGAAAATACAGGAGTTAAATAAATTTTCTTGACATAACCAATAAATAGTCTATTAAAACGATAATGGCTCGTTGCAGATTTTGTTCACATGTTTTAAGAAGAAAAAAATGTGGAAATTAAAATTGGAAACATCTTCATAAACGAAGTTAATTGAACATAGATATATCATAATGGAACAATGAAGTCCGTGCTTATGACTAACATGATTAATGAATCTCCTTTTCTCACATGAACCTCATTGGATGCTACCTTGTTACAAAGTGGATATACTGTATCTTTTTTTTTTGTGTGTGATTAAATAAGATACTTTTTTTATCATGAATATTGTGTATAGTTAGTGTTAAAAAACCCAAAGAAATAAAAATATATATAAAAATAAAAAAAAAGGCTAGAGTTTCATTGATACGCATAATGCAATCAAAAACTCATAAGGAATCAGTTTAATCTAAATACAAAGAGATTATATATAGGCTAAACAAAGAAAAATAAAAGATTATTCTAGCCTTAATAAACAATAAAATTAAATAACCTTATATTTCTTAACATCTCCCCTCAAACTCACAATGCGGCAGCTACAAGTATCAAGAGTTTGCCAACTAGAAAACGAAAGCGAGAAATAGAATACCACTTGGTAAAGAAATCTGCAATCTGCAAAGAAGAAGAAGAAACAAAAGGTAAAGTAATTGTATTATGCTTGAGATGATGACGATTAAGAGGACAATCGATCTCAATATGCTTAGTTTATTCATGAAAAACTGAGTTTTGAGCAATCTAAATAAATTTTGGTTATCACAATACATAGAAATGAGATGAGAAAGAGAAACTCTTGTATCTATAAGTAACCAACGTAACCAAACAATCTCTTTGGTAGTAGTTGTCATAGCATGATATTCTACTTCGGTTGAAGATTGAGAAATAATATATTATTTCATGCTCTTTCAAGAAATAAAAGAATCATCCAAAAAGATACAGAAATTAGTAATAAACTTGCGATCTATAGGATCACTGTCATGATCATCATAAGAGTATGCACACAACTCCAAGCAAGAGGTGGATGGAAGTAGAAGACTTTGAAAGATTGTACCCCAAAGATATCACAAAATATGAAGACCACCTATCTAATGAATAGTAGTAGGAGAAGCAACAAACTAACTAACAACATATGCAATATTTGAACGAGTAATAGTGAGATATATCAACCTCCCAACAATAGTATGACATAAAGTAGGATCTGACAAAAATAAACCATCAGAATGTGAATACTTTATGTTAACCTCAATGGGAGTACCTATAGTCTTATTATTAGTAAGTCTAGTCCGCTCAAAAATATCTGCAACATATCTCGACTATTAAAGAAGATAATCTTTAAGTGAGTAGCCTACCTCAATACCTAAGAAATATCATAAAGAACCTAAATTATTCATTCCAAACTGTCTAGCTAACTATATCTTCAAAACTGAAATACCATTAATATCATTACTAGTAATAATCATGTCATCAACATAGAAAGATAGAATGATACAACCTGAATCAGTGTACTTAACAAAAAGAGTAAAATTTTGACTACTATAAACAAATTTAAGGGAAAAGATCACAATAGAAAATTTTTTAAACCAAGCATAAGGTGTTTGTTTGAGAATATATAACTCTTTATTGAGCTTGTAAACATACCCAGAATCATGTATAACACCAAAAGAGGGCACCATATAAAATTATTCTTGAAGATCTCCATTTAAGAAGAAATTTTAACAAGAAGTTAAGAGATATGTCATTGACGAACCGAAGCTATTGCAATGAGAGTACAAATAGTTGTTAAACCAAGCATAAGGTGTTTGTTTGAGAATATATAACTCTTTATTGAGCTTGCAAACATACCCAGAATCATGTAAAACACCAAGAGGGGACGCCATATAAATTTCTTTTTAAAGATCTTTATTTAAGAAGAAATTTTTAACATTAAGTTAAGAGATATATCACTGACGAACTGAAGTTACTGCAATGAGAGTACGAATAGTTGTTAAACCAAGCATAAGGTGTTTTTTTGAGAATATATAACTCTTTATTGAGCTTGCAAACATACCCAAAATCATGTAAAACACCAAAAAGGAGCATCATATAAACTTTTTCTTAAAGATCTCCATTTAAGAAGAAATTTTTAACATCAAGTTAAGATATATGTCATTGACAAATCGAAACAACTGCAATGAGAGTACGAATAGTTATTATTGTTGCAACAAGAGCAAATGTCTTCTTATAACTCATATCATACTATTGAGAGTTCTTTTACAACCAACCTAGTTTTATATCACTTAATAGATCCATCAAAATTAGTCTTGATCTTATACACCAAAACACAACCAACAACACTATACCAGAATAACAAGTATGATCATCAATAAATAAATAAATAAATAAAAACATAATATCGAGACCCTCTTTTTATGGCAGCATAAGAAAGTCTTAATACATCAGAATGAATGAAATCACATAGAGAAGAAGAAATAGAAATACTTTGATTAAAAGGTAAAGCAAAAAAAAATTGTCAGTTTACATCCACTACAATAAGAAATATCATAAGTATACAAATTTTTTAAAGCTCATGTGGATGCCAAAAATCTCAAACAAGAAAACGAAACATAACCTAGAAGAAAATGTCATAAATAAAAACTAGAAGACAAAAGACTCAAACGAAAAAAAGATAAATCAACACTAATAGCCGCAACAACTAACACTTTTAACTCATTTAAAATATATAGTCCCCTCTTTCTAGAACATGTTCTAATCGGTTTTTGAGACTATAGATCCTATACACAATAAAAAAAAATAAAGGAAAAGATAACTAAATAATTACTAGAATCGTAATATTAACCAATATAAGCAAGATTAATTCAATGTGAGTTTGAGAATAAAATAAACATTAGGGAGAGACAAGTAAGGTGTAACAACATAACCAACACCTGCTAAAGACATAGGAGTGCCATTAGTAGTCATGATAGGAATAGAATACGAATGAGACACAAAAGCAAAAGATGAAGAATCTGAAGACATATGATATGAAGCATCAGAATCTAATACTCATTCAAAATTTGACATACCTGAAGAACTATAAGGTAAGTAACCTATAGAAGAAGAAGCAGATATAACTTGTGGATGTAAGGAGAGTAACTTCTAAAATTGCTCAACCATAGTATTAAAATTAGTGAAAGGACCTGATGAAACTATTGTTGCAGTATTAAACTATGGTGGTTTGTAACCCTGAGGTGGCCTATGAGCATTAGATTGTGACTGGCTTCCAAGCTTTTAAGCTTGAGATTGCTGCTAAGATTTATTTTGTTATCTCATCTTAGGTCAATGAGTTTTCCAATGACTCTTCTACTTATAGAAACTACACTCGTCAAAGGCATCACTGATGTAAGGCTTATTCTGATTATTAGAGAGTGGTTTAAAAGATATTGCTAGCAAATAAGGATTAAAAGTTGAAATAATTCCCTTTTCAAAGTAAGATTGAAGACGTATTTCTTCAGCCAATAACTCACTAACAACTGAGTCGATAGAAAGAAATGGAGAATGATGCAAAATTAAACCTTTAAGTCTTTTAAACTCATTGTGAAGTGCCATTAAAAATTGTACCAATCGATGCTGAGCAATATAGGCATCACATGCCTTTAATTCTACTGATTTTGTAAGAGCCAATTAATCCTGAAGATTTGTCATAACAGAATAAAACTCCTGAATACTCATATTCTTCTTGTAAAGAGCTCATATGTCATTTTCTAATTGATAGTGCTTTGAAAATTTTTAATTGAGTGAATAACCTTTGCAGATGATCTCAAACCTCTTTTAATGTCTCATACTTTGCTAACTGTATACCTATAAAATGCTTAACAGAATTATTAATCCAAGTAATATTTTTTGCATTGTTTGACTCGTAGGCATCTATCGAAACAGTATAACCCTCATCAATATTCCTAGATTTCATAGAAGTTTCACTAACATATCCCTACATCTTTTTACCCTTATAAAAATTTCTCATCACATAACTCCAATACAAATAATTCTTTCAATCTAACCTCACACTCACAAACTGAAACGAATCGTCTCTTTCAATAGCCATAATCAACAAACAAACAAAAACCAGAATGCAAAAGAAAGGAAAATAAAATACCAGATTGTAGAAATTGAACGAATACCCTCTTGAAATTGTACGGTCACTCAAAAAGAATAAAAAAATTGTACAATCACATAATTGAATCCATAAAAGTTGTGTTTGAGATTAAGTCTCGTCCCATGAAATTTGGTTCTGATACCATATTAAACAATTCAAAGAAATAAAAAAATATAAAAAGAAGGAAGCTAGGGTTTCATTGATATTGCATAATGTAATCAAATACTCAAAAGGAATCAGATTAACCTAAATACAAAGAGACTATATATAGAGTAAACAAAGAAAATAAAAAGACTATTCCATCCTTAATAAACAATAAAACAAATAACTCTATATTTCTTAACCGTTAGTAATAACAAGATAGTAAAATTATAAAGTGACGAGCTAATTTTTATTGTCCAATAATTTCATGTGATTAATATCACAAAATTACTTAGGAACATTTTAATTAATTACGATGGTTTAATTATTAATACATATAGTAAAAACTTTTCCCACTACTAAACATATTCAACTATAGATGATTTAATTAATATGTATAGTAAAATTTTGTATTATACACCACCATCAAATCAAGTGTAGACATGATAATTATAACATATGTGTTCCATAAAATGTGTTGATATTTGTAATCCTGAATTCAACTATGCTTTTTTGATGATTAAGTGAAATTATAAAAATAGTATTGATTTTTTAAAAAGTATTTGTACATTTTTAATTAAATGAGGAAAATTAATACATTAATAAATAAATTTATTAGATATTAAGAGTGTTAGAGAATAATATAAATTATATATTGAGGTTTGACTTAACAACTTTAGCTATTTGGTTGAATTGATTATTTAACATGGTATCAAAGCTTTAATGAACAAAGAGTCACGAGTTTGACTCTTATCCCCTTAATCTCTCTTCTAATTAAAAATCTAATTGATAACGTATAGTAGTATGAGGTTGTGCAGGCTTCAAGCTTAAAAAGCTTTCACTTGAGATGATGTGTTAAAAAATAATATAAATTATATTTTAAAAATTCATCTAAAAATTAAAATTATTGGATTAAATTAATTTTTTAAAAAAATTATCTGTTTTGCATGAAATATTCCACATAATATATTTTACAAGAAAGAAACTTTAGGGTGTTTGAAAAGTACAAATGATATGAAAAATCAGAAACCTTCTCACCGTTAATTATACGTACTACCCTTTTCAGAATCCAGCAAAATATCTAGAAGCTGGACAAAAGAATTAATTCGAGATTTTGAATAATGAAGAGGGCAGGTTGCGTGGACAAAATAATGAGGGTTGTTGCATGCGCCCTCAATTTCTATAGTCATCGCCACCTTTCCTCTCTCATCATCATCTTCTCTTCTATATATATCCAACCATGCCAGCATGACATATGAAATGACTCCTTTCCCTTTCCCCTTCAATGATAGAAAGATCCTCGAGATATTTCCTCAAGAACAATACAGTGATTAACACTTGTCATGTTATTATCAAGATTTAAGCTCCTTGATTAATTAATTAAATAACATCCTGCTGGGAAGATATATTTACAAAGTGAGAAAATGAATTTTCATCGATTAATACCATTTTATCAACGAAATCACATTCGAAAATGCTCTGATGAATATTTTGTCGGTAATTTTTTATTTATTGATAAATTTGTTAGTAATAAAAAAATATTATTATCTATAAATTTATTGTTAGAAAAAGCACGGTAAAAAAAATAATCCGCTTCATCGTCGGTATTTTTCTCCGAAAACTTGTCATATAACTGATAAAAATACCCTATGCAATTCTGTTGATGATTATTTAAAAATATTTTTAAAAAAATCTATTTAATAAAACTAGAAAATAATTAAATTAATATAAATCAACACTCCATGATACTCAAAACTAAGTTGCTTAGAAAAAAAGAAGAAGAAAATCAACTTAAACAAATTTGTAACAAATAAATAACATAAAAAACAACAACAACAACAAATAAATAAATAAATCAACTAAAAATAATTTCATATATGAAAAAAATGAAGTTGCGATTACTAAAAAATTAAAAATCCTATAAATAAATCAACTAAAAATCAATCTCATATGAAAAAAAAAAATCCTACAACAACATTCAAATAATTATTAAGAACAGAAAATTTTAAAAATAAAATAGGAAAACAAATATAATGAAAAAAAACACAAAAAAAGAAGAAAAAATAAAAAAATAAAAATCTTACCTTAATGCAGTTGCGAGTAAAACTGAGAAGAGAAAAGAAAAACAAATTCATAAAATATGTTAATTAAAAAAATTGAGAAGAGAAAAGAAGAAAAGAGAAGAAAACATACCTAGGCGTGGAAGAGAAGAGAAAGAGTTGAGAAGAGAAAATAAGAGAAAGAAAAAAAGGGATATTGATGTTTTTTACATAGGAAGAAGAAGAAGAAAAAAAGGCTCATCTGTTGTGAAATGAGAGATTCTAGTCTTTTTATTAGGGTATTTTACCGACAGTTTTATTGACAAATAATTAAATATTAATATTTTTATTCATTCCGTCGGTGATTTCATTTGTAATATTTAATTTAAATTTTTAATTTAATAAAAAATTTTCAAAAACCATCAAATATCACCGACGACTTTTCAATTCGTCGATGATTCCATCTGTAATATTTAATTTAAATATTCAAGTTAATTGAAAATTTTCAAAAAACCCTCCAAAGAACACCGACGATTTTTCAATCCGTCAGTGATTTTATTTATAAAGAACAGTAATTAATAGTGCAATTAAAAAGTGAACAGTTCTAGAGCTCTCTGAAAAATACCAACGGAATTTTTTCTCGGTAATTCTGTTGGTATAAATGACACGTTATCATACTTTTTGGCTTTGTTTTAATTCTTTTTTTTCACTGTAATTCTCTCGGTATATACTAAGAAAATATTCTCGACAATAAAATTCACTACAATTTACTAACGGAAATATTTTGTCAGTATTTTCGTTTATATTTATTAATTTTCTGATAGCGTAGCTAGTATACCCTAACCCAAATACAACTAAAAAAGAGGTTCAATTTACATAACTATTAACGTGTCTCAAACGAATTAGTCAAATTTCTTATTAAATAAAATAAAACCATTTCCATTAAACTTCATCTTCCAACTAAAATCTTCAAGATAATTTGGTCAAGATTTGACAAAATGTTTATCTCAGGATGTATACGGATACTTCAAAATAGGTAAAATTAACGTGTACACAAAGGCTTTCGTGCACTTTATTATTACTTGCAACTTCTTACGTGGGAATCTTCAGAGCATGGTTGAAAGCAATGGGCTTAATCAGATCATGAACTAAAACGACAATTGTGTTCATATATAGGCAGAAGAAGGTGTGTGAAAGCAGAATAGCAGCAGTGCTGTAAACGTATTTGTTGGAGAAAAGAAGAAAAACCTGTAAAAGGTGGAAGACTGCACAGACATTAATTTTTCCGAAGTCTTAGAAAAGACGGTCAGCAAAAGATAACATGAAGAGAAATGAATGAATGGATCTAACTTCTTAATCCCTCCATTTCCGTGTATCCTGCCGGTCCACATTGTTGATTATCGAGATGTCAACTTCATTTGAAACTATTTTGGTCTGAACGACCAAAACATCATTGCTTAAATTGAATTTCTTTGTTGCTAATAATTAATCCAATTTAATTTAATTTAATTTAATTTAATTTAAGACAAGATCGTGTACATCGTGGGGTTCATTGAAAACATGGAGAAAAGAACCTAGCTCTAGGCTAAATGCCAAGTATTAAGGTTGATTAAATTTGCTCTATCCCATGCGTAATTATACTTGGTTAGGTTGATAAGTTTGAGAGTTAAAAGAGTTTTGTCATATTTGAGCTTGTTGAAGCTGTGAAGGGTCTGATATTCGGTGCCTGGCGAGAAGTAGAAGGCATTATTTATAATGGGATGTACACTTATAGTTTTTGTTTTTTAAAGTATTTTTTATTTAAAAATATATTAAAATAATATTTTAACTGTTAAATAAAAATATTAATTTTTTTAAAAAAATAAATTTTAGCCGCTAAATAAAAAGTAGGCAATACCAACTTTACGAGTACTAGGTAATGATACACGTATTAGTTTCCTAGTAAAGGAGAGCACACCTTTCCCTCTGGTGCCATTCCTTTCCAATGTATACTCATTGATCGAGTCAGCAGCATTTACCACAATACAATTAAGTCAATCCCTTCCGATCCCACTTCGAAACCAACCTCAAATTTGGGAAATTTGGGAAAAACGAAAATGATAGTTTTATGCTGAAAGCAAATGTAATTGGTTAAAACCCTAGCAATGGCAGACCAAGAGTAGTGGGGTTATTTTCATCCTCCTGTGCTCCGCATCCAAAGATGGACTTGAAATGAAAATCTCTCCCCTTTCGAAGAAAAAGACTCAACATACGCGTCTTTAAGCCCATGATCTTGTACACTTTTTCTCCATTATTCAACTTTTAATGGCTTGATTAGAGCTTTTATGGAGTCGTGATCTTGAGAAAATGGGAATAAAATAGATAACGGTGGACATGAAACTACAACATCAATTGCCTAACTCTAAAAAGAACAAAGTTAATTTGTGTCTCTCTCTTTTCTTTTCTTTTTCAAATTAACAATATGTCAACGATTGCGACAACGGGCATGGGCTGGTAAAAGTAGGAGCATACCCCGCCACTCCCGCTGCTACCATGGAAATATGTGCCGCTCATGACAAGACATGTTGTGTTAGAAATTTTTAATTTGAGATTTATAAAATTAGAATACAATTTACATAGCCGACATCGCCACAAAAAAAAAAAAAGCAAGATAAATTAAAGAACTAAAATAGCATTTTTAAATTGAAAAGCTATTGCAATTGATTGGTCAAAAGATTTAAA
>Ga0325401_1004148_pt1 | contig 13578 bp, 7 predicted proteins | sample PopdelMetagenome_FD_205666 | JGI IMG/M metagenome (GOLD analysis project Ga0325401, IMG submission 205666) | Populus deltoides microbial communities from Bellville, Georgia, United States - Xylem-PdKOR-R2 | ecosystem: Host-associated > Plants > Phyllosphere > Stem > Wood/Secondary xylem | place...
TTCTTGTTCTTGTATGTGGATTTGATCGCTGCGTTTCTTTTCCCCTTAGCATACAGGAAAGCCACTTCCATTAACCTGCACGCCAATAAAGTTTGGGTCTTGGATGGGGGGTGATAGAGATGGAAATCCAAATGTAACAGCGAAGGTGAGCCTTTCAAATTCATGATTGGGTTCTCTGGTATTTATCTGGGAAGAAACTAATTTAATTGAAGAAAATATTCCCACTCATGGGTTGTGTATGACAGAAGTTGGTTCATTAATTTATCTAACAGGCACGTGCAAAGAATGATCCCTTTAATCATGTTGTAGTATGGTAATGTCCATTTAGGAAATCCATCTGTTTTCCTTGGAACAAAAATGAAAAAGGAAGTTGCTTGCTGCTTCTTTCTAGTTACAATTAAATGTCCTGATGAATGCCTAAGATCCAAGGTTATTGAGTGACAATATCATGGCTTTGCTTTAAAACCTATGGCATTTTTGTGCCGTTAAAGTTATCTTGTGTTTATTTTGCATATTATCACTGTCCTTGTTGTTTATTAGCATCTGCACTTCAGAGTTCAGTTCTTGATTTAAACTATCGCATGACATATCCACATATTGAAATGACCCTTGCATCAGCAGACATAGTCTTAAAATTGAAGGGTTGCAATATTTTTCTGTGCCCCAGAAGACTTTATTGTTGGGATACTTTGTTGTTTGTTGCCAGATTGTGTGTTTGTGTAGTCAACCATTGCATCATTTCATGGGAAAAGCTTAGTAATTGACAAAGACTGATTTTCGATGTGGCTATTAGCACTCTACCAATTCATAGTGGCACTTCACCTTTATAACGGGAGAAAGTGGGGTTCCACGCGCGCTGTAGTGCTAGTAGGAGAATTCCTAATCTTTTCCTGTTATACTGTACCGTTTCTATCAGGTATATAAAGTTGTTAATAGATTTTGTTTTTATTGTTCCAGGTCACACGAGATGTCTCTCTTTTATCAAGGTGGATGGCTATTGACCTTTACATTAGAGAAGCTGATAGTCTCAGATTTGAACTATCCATGTCTCGCTGCAGTGATAAGTTGTCAAGAGAGGCACATGACATTCTAGAACAAGGTTCAATTCACTGGAAATTTACTTAAATTATGTAAAACATTTCCTCTGTGGACAATCTGACAAGTAACTGTCTAATTAGATAAAAAAAGGGGCCTGCCCTGATAGCTTGACATGTAATTGTTAGGTGCACTGTTCAGTTTCTAAAGATATAAAATAGCGATAATTTAGCTTGATTTGAGAATATTTTATCTTGAATGTTTGTTATTAAGACTTAATATGTGAAGTGAGAGACAATACTCAACTGAATCACCTCTATGAGTAACAGAAGCTGTTCAATAGAAATTATACTTGAGAGAATTGTTATGTGACAGAGGTTATTTACTGAGGATGGTCAGCATGAATGATGGTTCCATGCTAACATTTGTTGATGCCTTCTCTTTTTCAATTATGACTGCTAAAAATTTTGTCATGGTAAAAGAATTGTTCATCTGAGTTAAAGTTGGTGTTGTTCCTTGTGCAGAAAGACAAATTGTCAAGTTGCTCTGTGTCTTTCCTTTCATTTCTTCCTATGATATTTTTCTATATTAGATTGTATTTGTTGCCAATGCTACGTTGTCAACTTTGAAAATTTTTATTCCATCACTGGTCCTTTTCTCATGATAAGGTTATCAGGGATGATGGCTCATGGAAAATTTTCTGCCTTTCTGTGGTTATCTTCAATTCACATAGAACTTGATTTTTTGGTTTCATTGAACTGTTAGCTTTTGCAATGAAAATTTGTGTTTTTCAGTATCTCTTTGGCTCAATGCCTGTCCGTGAGAGGGTAAATACACCGGGAAAATGACTCTTGGTTTTTTAAAGTCACTGGTCATGCTCGGTGGTAAAGTTTTTAAAAGTTTTAACAGAAACTTGATACAGAGTAGTTCCTTTGTGGTTGAGGGATTTGTTCCAGGCTCAAGATTAGTAATAAATACTGTTTATATTTGAGTGTGTGTGTGTGAGAGAGAGAGAGTTAAATTCAAGATTGATAAAAACAAGTCTTCCATGTCAATCATGTATGGTTCATGTCACATGATTTTTATGGCAATCATCAGGTGTTTTGTTCCACTTATAATTTCTGATGGTTGGTGAATATTGCATGCAGAAACTTCTCCAGAGGATCGGCATGAGGGTTGGAATCAACTGATGAGCAGAAACCAAACAAAGCATCATGGCCAACAAACTCCATCACTTCCTACGCAACTTCCAGCTACAGCTGATCTTCCCTCCTGCACTGGTAAAGAAAAGCTGTCTCACTAATCATTTATAGTCATGCTTTCCCTGCAATTTTCATTAATAGTGATATCTTATGCCAAGTCCCTTTTTATTCATTAGAATCACTATCATTGCTTCTTTTTTTAGAGTGATAACCAAACTTAGTCAAGTCATGTATTGTAATTTCAACTATCAATAACAAAGGTTCATAACTTCAATTTATCTCTTCATGTAGAATGTGGCAATAATGGTGGATCACAGTATCCCAAACTACAACTTCCAGGGACTGATTACTTGCCGTTGAATTGTCAGGTAAACTCACCTATCTGGTAGCGATTTTGTATAGATATTTCTCCTTTATCATTTTCAATAGTATTTTGAACTAAAATAGTATGTTTCCTTTTCTTTTCTTGTTTTTTTTTTTTACAGGATGTTCAGGATTCTTCAAACTCAGAATCTTCATTCCAAGATTCTAGCCATGACTGTTGCAAATCAATTACAAATGGAAGTATTGCTAATTCTGACAGCCATCAATCAGCTCCAAGCCCACGAGGATCTTTCACCTCCAGTCAACTCCTTGCTCAGAGAAAACTTCTCGCGGAATCTAAGATAGTAAGATCCAGCTTCCAGAAGCTTCTAGAGCCAAGTCTGCCTCAACGTCCTGGAATCGCTCCTTATAGAATTGTTCTTGGTCATGTGAAAGATAAGGTATTATTACTTTCTGCAGCTTCAAATTTGTCAAATACTTGAAGTGTAGTACATGTAAAACCGTAAAACACATAGTATCTGTAAATGTTATAACAAATATAAAAAATCCAGTGTCTTGTTGAATGAGTGAATGGCAGACTTTCAAAAGGTGCAGTCTGATTACTGCAATTTCAGTTCAGGAGTTCAAAGTTAATATGATTATTTCCTTCCCCTTAAATTTCAGATGAAGAAAAAAGGGAAAAATACAAACAAACTGTGATTTGAGCTTAATGGAGTTATTTTTAGGCAACACCCCACATGTTCTCTAAGCAATCAATAGCTTGGAGTCAATTTTTTTGAATAATCAACATCAGAGGGTATGGAGGAGGGGATATAAAATACAGGTGTAGTTGTATTGATTTTAAGTCAATAGAATTTGATTGGGCCCTGAGTTTTCAAGATATTTGCATTTGTTAATTCATAAAGAAGTAGATCAATGAAGATATTCTCAGCCAAACAATTATTTTGTTAAGCAGATAACTTTTTTATGATTACTCTGAGTTAACCTTGTGAAATCAATAGCATAAACTTTACTGAATAACTCATGCTTCATTAAGCTTCCTTCTCGGACGGAGTTTCTCAAATTGTTAAAATATGAGATAGGGATTGATGAGTAGCTATTTCTCAAATTCTTAAATGTAGGGATTGATGAGTAGATTGACAATTTGGCATCCTAATTGTGTTTTTGATATCTGATGCGACTTCTAGCGTTGGGTGAATTAATATTGTGGGGTCAGCATGAAATAGCTGCTAATCAATATACCATTCATTTAAGAAAGAGCTTATGGATAAAGGAAGTGTCATAATGGTTACTAATCAACATATTCATGGGTTTATTTTTATTTTCCAATGACTTTGGCGGTGATTCTCTTTAATCTGCTAAGGTCTTTTACCCATTTTTAACTGAGCAAGGCTTCAGTTTTTAAAAAATTTCAGTTATGCTATATCATTATAAACATCGGTATACTATGTGTGGTGATCTCAGCTTATGAAGACTAGAAGACGGCTGGAACTTCTTCTCGAGGATCTTCCCTGTGAATATGAGCCTTGGGATTACTATGAGACAACAGACCAATTGTTAGAACCACTGCTTCTATGCTACGAGTCTCTGGTAATAACTTCTGCATTATTATACCATTCTAGTTCCTCTCTTTTTGAGTTATAACTGAAAAGAATGAAAATATCACCGGCTTTACTTTACTTTATTCTTCATTTACTGATTTTTGCAGCAATCTTGTGGAGCTGGGGTGCTAGCAGATGGCAGGCTGGCTGACCTGATAAGAAGAGTTGCGACTTTTGGAATGGTATTAATGAAGCTTGACTTGCGACAGGTGGGATTTGATTCAGGTTATAGGTAGTAAGGTAACAATGTGCTCATGTAATATGATTTAACTGGACTTTTGGAATGCAACAGGAATCTGGTAGACATTCTGAAGCACTGGATGCAATCACCAAATATTTGGATATGGGAACGTATAGTGAGTGGGATGAAGAAAAGAAACTGGAATTCCTAACAAGAGAGCTCAAAAGCAAGAGGCCACTAGTTCCTTCCACCATCCAGGTAACGTGTTTAAATATCATGATAGCGTTAAAACCTGAGCAATAATTTTAATGGGCATAATCTACTGCAAATGTGCAATGGCAGGTCTATTGGGCTTAACCAATAGGTCGTCAGCTTGAGGTCTGTGAGTAGCCACTTTATGCAAACTCAGAAGGGTGTCTTTTGTTCTCTAGGATCCTATTTTGATGGGACCATAATTGAATAATGGTCTTTTTGAAACTTTTCTAATAATATTGTGATGAGGAAAGCTTATCTATTTAAACTTCTCTATTGGAAAAAGAAATGATGACAAGAATTGAATGAACAATGTTTTTCATTGGTTTTAATTTTTGGAATTATGTATAGTTCAATCACTTTATACCACATTAGTCTTGAGGTATAATAGCATGGAGATATTTTTATTTCTATTTTTTGGAGGTGAGTGCGGGTTACCCAAGGTGGTAATTTTGCAAATTGTGCAATCTTTTTTGGGATCAATAATGTGGCTGAGCAGGATGAAAGTTTGGAATTGTATGACATTCGTTGACTACTGTTTGCATTACTTTCTTCTTCAAATCTTTTCGAGTAACCACATTCAGCCTTTTGATTTCTTTACAGGTAACTAAGGGGGGTGTTTGACAGTGTAATTATGGTTGCTTTTCAAAGTGCTTTTCCCTGAAAAATACGTCAAAATAATGGTTTTATTTTTTAAAATTCAATTTGATATGAACACATCAAAACGATCTGAAAACACAAAAAAAGAAGCAAAAAACAATTTGAATTTTAGCAAACCTATATCAGGGCCGCACTTCCAAATAGGGGCTAAACATAACACGCTTGCATTTGTTGTTCATGTCTTTTTTCAGGTAGGGGAAATCATCTTTTTTCATCTATTTAATGTGTAATGTTTTCCAGCACAATCAAAGTGAAATCTGTTAAGTCCGATGTCAAAAGTTAAAAATAATATAAATTCGAAGCAATTGTGAATCTCTTAGAAACAAATTTGTGAAGAGACTTACAAATGCGTCCCTGCTTAAGACTAGCATAACCTTTCTTCATAAATTCTGCAGGTATAATTTAATGGAGCATACAAGTGATAAAAGATGTTAATGTAAAAATAGATCTACCCTGTACAAACATGTACATTCACTAGACAAATGCATTTGACAGGGTTAAGCCCTAAAAAGCTGTGGAGGAAATTCCTTAATTTGATCTTGTGAACAAACATTAATTTCCAAATTGATTATTGCGTTGATATTAAATTATTTTGGTGAAATATCATGATCTTAAAAGGTGTGTGGGAAAAATGCAATGCAACTTATTTCTTTGTGAAAATGATGCATTCTTATATTTCAGCTTTATCATTTTCTGTACAAATATTAAGTGAAAGTATCTTTTTGATCCTCGATAATTTTGAACCAGCTCTTTTGGAATTATTTTTGCATTAGTCTGTCAGTGTGGTTGGATTGTATAAAGCATTTGTTAAGTAATTGAAATTACCATAGAATTCATGGCCTTTTGTTGAGTTGAGAATATGATATTTTCTTTTCAGAAAGCCTTGCAATGGATGCATTTTATGCACGCTCCCTTTGTCTATCTTTTGGTTTTTGTACTTGTATGCCTCCTTTTAATTTGGTTTTTGGCAGGTCACTCCTGATGTCAAAGAAGTTTTGGATACATTCCGCGTTGCTGCTGAGCTAGGGAGTGATTCGCTTGGAGCATATGTGATCTCTATGGCATCCAATGTATGAAAAACTGCTGCTACCCAGTCATTTATTTTTATATACATTCTAAGATAATATTACTGTCATATTTGGGTTTAATAGCAGAATATGCGAATAAACATTAACATTGTCTTGCATTTTTTTTCTTGACAGGCCAGCGATGTCCTTGCTGTGGAGCTTTTACAAAAAGATGCCCGTCTTGCTGTTAGTGGTGAGCTAGGGAAACCATGTCCTGGAGGAACGTGAGTTTATGCCTCTTATATGTTCATATATTGCTCTGTAAAATGCATTTCCTTGTTTATTCTGTCATTTGTTCATATGAATGTATGGTTACAGCATGGAAACAAGATCAGCAATTTTTTTATATTATATTGTTTCATTTAATTTATTTGATATGGTAATGTGTAAATGCTAGCATGCTCGCTAAAAGAAGGCATTCTTTTATTTACCTAAACAATTGAATTTGTGCAACATGTTTATTTACAGTTTTGATTCTTAGAATAAAGTGATGTCCTGTTATTATATAACGGTGTCATTTGCAGGTGTGATTTAGTGACCTAAGTGTTTGTCCCTTGCTGGTACAACAAATTTTTTTCCAAGTATGTTCTTTTTAGAGTATTTGAGATAATTTCTCAGTCACATACACCAGTTTTTCCTAAACAGCTTCCTTTGTGCTTTGATCTTTTTGTTGCTGATTCTGCTAGCCTACTAATATTTTCCCGGGCCTGAGGTTTGACTATTTGGTTAAGTTCTATGTTTGACCTGAGGGTAGATCACTCAATTCTCATTTCATAATCCACTGAGTTTATAGGAAGTAGGAAATAGAAAGTTCTGTGACCCTTTTGGCATGGTACTTCGGGTAATGAAATAAAAAGTTTACACAGTATTGACAATAAACATTCTCACAAGATCTACACTTGTCTTGGAATAGGCTGCGGGTGGTTCCTTTGTTTGAAACTGTGAAAGATCTTAGAGGGGCTGGTTTGGTTATCAGGAAATTATTATCAATTGATTGGTATTCAGAGCACATTATAAAGAACCATAGCGGGCATCAGGAGGTATTCATTTTAAAAGCCATTTTCAAATTGATTTTAGTAGATCCTTAATGAAACTCTAATCGCTCGTATACTTCCCATGAACAGGTGATGGTTGGATATTCTGATTCTGGCAAGGATGCTGGGCGCTTCACTGCAGCATGGGAACTTTACAAAGCCCAAGAGGATGTTGTGGCAGCATGCAAAGATAATAAGATTAAAGTAACTCTATTCCATGGACGAGGAGGGAGTATTGGCCGTGGTGGTGGACCAACATATCTTGCTATTCAATCCCAACCACCAGGTTCAGTAATGGTAAGTTACCTATCTGTGCATCATGGATGCCAGTAATCAGTAGTTTGGTCTCATAACATATTCTATTTTCCCCTTCTATTTTCTTTTTTTCTGTTGAAATTTGTAATTGTTGATGTTGCTATGCTCCGTCTTTTAAGACCAGAACACGTATAATCAATTCTCATATCTGAACTTGTAGACTGTTTTAACGATTTAGGCTTATGATGTTTAACAACTGATATCCTTCCAATCGGCAGGGTACTCTTAGGTCTACTGAGCAAGGAGAAATGGTGCAAGCCAAATTTGGGCTGCCACACACAGCTGTCAGACAGTTGGAGATATACACAACTGCAGTTCTACTTGCAACGTTAAAACCCCCAGAACGACCTCGAGAAGAAAAATGGCGTAATCTCATGGACGAGATTTCAAAAATCAGCTGCCAAAGTTACCGGAGCACGGTCTATGAAAACCCAGAGTTTCTTGCCTACTTTCATGAGGCTACTCCACAAGCGGAGCTTGGTTTCCTTAACATAGGAAGCCGACCCACAAGAAGAAAGAGCTCAACAGGAATTGGACATCTTCGTGCCATTCCATGGGTATTTGCCTGGACCCAAACAAGATTTGTTCTTCCAGCATGGCTTGGAGTTGGGGCAGGTTTGAAGGGTGTTTGTGAGGAGGGACACACCCAAGATTTGAAAGCAATGTACAAAGAATGGCCTTTCTTCCAATCTACTATAGATCTTATAGAGATGGTTTTGGGGAAGGCAGACGTTCCTATAGCGAAGCACTACGATGAAGTCCTTGTATCTAATAAGAGCAGGAGAGAACTTGGTGCTGCACTAAGAAGAGAACTCTTAACAACGGAGAAGTTTGTACTGGTGGTCAGTGGGCATGAGAGGCTATCAGAAAACAACCGGAGCTTGAGGAGGCTCATTGAGAGCAGGCTCCCTTATCTCAATCCAATTAATATGTTGCAGGTTGAGATTCTAAAGAGGTTGAGAAGCGATGATGACAATCATAAACTCAGAGATGCACTGCTTATTACTATAAATGGTATTGCTGCTGGTATGAGGAACACGGGCTGACAAAAATCTTTGCAGCTTTATGGTTTTACAACTCGGCGAATTATATTATGGGTTTTTCCCTGTTCTCTTCTTTTTTACTTTTTAGGGCTATCATTTGATGGCCCAGTTGGGAGTATGGTATCCGTCTAAGAGATGAAGTTCTTATGAAATGTTAATGCGGATAATAATAATAATAATAATAATAATACAATTAAGTGGATTCCGTTTCTTGAAATGCAATTCACTTAATTCTCTTTCGACCGTTTTTGTAAATTATGGAAATGACTCAAACTTTGTATGCTCACTTGCAATTGTCTTCTTGTTCATCAGTAAACTCTGCCAGACCAGCGTAGCTGGGTCAGATCTTACTCCTTGGAGAAGGAGAGGAGTGAGAGATCTGTAAGGAGAAGAACTATTAGGAGGAGGAGGAGGAGGAGGGAGAGATCTGTCATTGGGCTTAAAAAGACAGGTTCTGGGCCATATCTGGGCTGGCTTTGTTTTGCTGCGCAACCCTTGGTTTCAAGAAAGTAGAAGACAACCGCTGGTAAGAAATTAAAACTAACAAATTAAAAGAAAAAAAAAAATTCAATATATCATAAATTTTGTATACGTTCTTAGGCTAGAACCAGAAATTACAAGGAATTGAAGAAGGAAGTTCACCTTCAAGACAAAGGATTCTGAATAAAGAGAGAAGGAACAATAATAATAATAAAAAACATAAATTTGCTTTTTTTTCCCGAACAGCTTGATATTTATTTATTTCAGCAACCTGGATGCTGCAAACATCGAGGTTCGTTTTAAATTGAATTTTACACGTGTTCACCATTTACTTTCTTATTTAATTTTAGCATTAAACTAAATTATTGTTACATGGCCGGATTAATTTTTTTAATATAAAAAAATATTTAAGTATTATTAATTTTTTTTTTAAAATTAAACTATATAAAAATTAAACTTATGTGACCTGGTCGGCTTTAAAGACAACTCGTATGACATATAAAAATATAGTTTGACTTAAAAAAAATTAAAACAATATTTTTTTTATATTGAAACGATAATATATTATAGCAACTCGAATTAATTTGTTAAATCCATTAACCAAGTCAAGAGACCCTAATAATCATATAAAAAAATAACAAAAAATATTAGACCCAATTCTCGATCAACCTAATGTTGAATGATAAAATTGAAAAAAAAAATTCAACTAAAAAACAAGTCAAGTCAACTTGGGTTAATCTATCAAATATAGCTTACAAGACCGAGATAATCCCTTGAAAAGCAAGTCAAAACAAATCACAAAACTCAAATCAACCTCATATTGAAGGGTGAAATTTAAAAAAGAACACAAAAAACCACATGAGTCAACATACCAAACTCGTGACTCGAGTTATGAGATTAGGATAATGTCATAAAATACAAACCAAAATAATTATGAAGCATAATTTTCGATCAATTTAATATTGAAGGATGATATTAAAAAAATAAACTAAAAAGACAAAAAAAACCCAAGTTAATCGACCTAATCCACGACTTAAGCTATAAGACTGTGATAACATCATAAAAAGTTAAAAAATATATAAATCTCAATTCCTAATCAACCTAATTTTAAAGGACTAAATTGAAAAAAAATCAAATAAAAAAATAATACGAGTCAAATTAGGTTAACTTGAAAAACCCGGGTTAGAAGACCAGAATAATTCCATAGAAAACTAATAGAAAATAAATTATGAAGTTAGATTCCCAATAAACTTAATGTTGAAGGAAGAAATTGAAAAATATTAATTAAAAAATGAACAAAAAAAATGACATGAGTCAACACGGCTAACCCGCAAAACTAGCAACCCAGGTCATGAGCTCGGGATAACTCCATAAGAATTAAATAATTTTTTATATAAATTCTGATTTCCAATCAACCCAATATTGAAGAATGAAATTAAAAAAAAATAAAAAATAGACAAAAAATAATTTGAGTTAACACGGCTAACCCATAAAATTCGTGACCTGAGTCATAAGACCGGGATAACACAGAAAGTAAATTGAAATAAATTATAAAGCTTTATATCCAGTAAACCTAATGTTGGAGGATTAGATTGAAAAAAAAGTCCTATAAAATTTTGAGGATCAAAGTGAAAAAGTGCTTAGTTTTTCACTGTTTATTATTATAGTGAAAAGCCAAATATTTTTAGTATGTACTAGATTATTGACCCATGTTACGTTGTGTATTGGATCAATTTTTTTTTAACATATAAAAGAAACATCTAGATGTTGCTAATGTTTTTCTAGTAATTTTTTTATATAATAGATTTTTATCAAGGATTCACAACACTCTCCTTAAGATTAAAAGGTCATAAATGGATTCAAGACATCCCAAAATTCTACTAAAATCCTATAAATACCCCTCCAAGATCAAGAATAGAGGCTGAAAAAAAATATAAAAAAAAAAACACAACTTTTTCTTTGTTTATATCAACAAATAAACAATGCAGCTTATCTTATATAAGACGCGTTAGAAGTGTTAATACTTTCTCTTTACACAATCAATTGTCTTTACTAGATTTTGAGACCAATTAAGGTTCTCAATAACTAAAATACTAGGTAGCGACTCTCTTTTTTCTGCCGATAAAGAACAAGAATTTTATCTTTTCCACCTATATCATTCCCAACCATCCTAATCTAGAAAGATAATCACCGCGACGCCGCACACCAACAACAGCATGTGTTATCCAATTACATCAACCTGTGACCAGACAGGAGGCTAATTATGATTTATAAAAATTCCCTTCAGTATTTGTGTGCAGTAGTTCCAGTCCAAATATGGTGATGAAGACTTTTGTCTGGAATAACAAGAGAGCACGAAAATCAATTATATATATATGCCGAAGAGACTATCCAAAGAAGTTCTGCCTTATTTAAAAGAATGAGTTAGGAATTTGTTTTCAGTTTCCTGTACCAAGATGTTATAATAGACTTTGAAATTCTCTGTTACAAGGCCAATTTATCATGGAAGGCGCCCAGGTAATCAAGCTGGTTTTTTCATTTTGGTATTGCTACAATAATTATACTAATAGAACTGCATAACAAATCTTCTGGGAGGGAAAGGGAAAGCTTATAGTACTGAATGATTTCACTAGCTTTCTAATAGTACATAAATTCCTGACTTCATCCTTTCATCCTCCACTTCATCTACTGCCGTCCCTCTTATCTCTACCAGGCAAGTAGAGGTCTGTTCTGCAGAGAGTTTTGTGATGTAAATTTACTCTTATTTTGAAATCCTACATCTCTTCAATGTGAACTACAGTCAAGTATTTGGCATCAGTTCCATGAGATTGCGTAGATCAGTGGCCGAAACAGAAACAGATATCTGCAAATTCTGCAGAATGCTATTTTGTAGATAAAAGCTCTTGTTTTATCATAACTAGTAAGTATGCATTGAATAAATGTGGTCCTTGTCATTATAGAAAATCCTTTCAAATTAATCGCAATTAGTCTAATTGCAACTACAAGGGTTACATGATCTGACTATTAATCAAAATAATTAAACATCGGATTTATCTGTAGCTCATTGAATGCACTTGCATTCAAGCTTATTCCCTGAAAAATAACTGCCTCTACATTAGAATAAGCATCCAATAATGTCGTTAATATGCCCAAGCATCCGATGCAGTATCTCTCAAAAGGCCTCCATTTCAAGTTATTCTATTCCTTCAAACAGCCACACCTATCTATCCATTCATCTGATGTGATTACTTCTTCGGATTCCATGTTATAATTAAGCAACCTGGCTATAAATTAATAGGACTATCTGAAGGACGTATTACTCAGGCCAGCAAGTGTTTGTGCAACCTCTTAATTTGACAGGGTACCGAAGAAGAATGGCATCACTCAAAGCAATGAAACCTGTTGGCACTAAGCCAATCGAGCTTGTCAAGAAAGAGCCTGCAGCTAAACCCAGCAGCAGTGCACCCAAAACTCCGGCATCAAAACCAGCCCCTAAAAAGGTCGAGCAGAAGCCCCGGGAGCCTAAAAAGAAGGTATGCAAAACTTTCCTTATATCGTACGTAGGTGTTTGATAATAAGGTTGAAGATATGGTTGTGTCAAAATAAAAACACCAAATTAATGCATTTTGCATCTTCACTGCACTGATCGTTATACCGAACGGGTTCATAATTATCAACTTGTAACCTTAATGCATTATAAGGTTGTCATAAACATATTCTACAAAATGGTCTAAACATATTCATCATGAAATTGCTAATCGCATGCGTTGTCTAATTGAGGTTTTTTATTGGTTATTACAGGCATCAGGATCCAGTAAACCAACAGCTAAATGAGGATAAGAAAAACAAGTAAGAAGGCATGTGAAGAACCCCATGAAATAGTTATATGTATATTCATGGTGGTATCTCCATTATTTCTCTCTCCCATCCATGTGCCTCATTCAGGCTTTTCGCCTAATAAATAAAATACATATTAATTAGAGGACTTGTTTGCCGTTGCTGGGTTTTTCTTTCCATTAATTTGCTCATATTATTGTGAAAGTTTTTTGAGAAATCAAGAAATAAATCCGTTGAAGGGCATAATATTTGTTCGAATATCACGTCTTAGACAGCAATATGCCTGCAGACAATTAGTAACACTAGAACTCGACTATTCCATCAATGACATTTGTAATTAAACTAAATCGTGTGCATGGAATTGAAAGAACTAGTGAGGTACCTGTTGAACTGCATTTTGTTAGTGTAAACATGCGATTGCATGGGAAGAAAACACACATAGGTACTCCACAAAGACAAGCTGTTTTGTTGGAAAGAAAAAACTTGGTGCTCCACTTCAGATTTATCAGCAAGTATCCTAAAAGGCTTGCAGCTGTAATTGAAAGTA
>Ga0325401_1004150_pt1 | contig 13576 bp, 6 predicted proteins | sample PopdelMetagenome_FD_205666 | JGI IMG/M metagenome (GOLD analysis project Ga0325401, IMG submission 205666) | Populus deltoides microbial communities from Bellville, Georgia, United States - Xylem-PdKOR-R2 | ecosystem: Host-associated > Plants > Phyllosphere > Stem > Wood/Secondary xylem | place...
TATTTGATTGAAGTTTAATTTAATAATATAATTAAAATAATCAATAGGTAAATAAAATGAATAAAAATATTAGCAATAATGATTATACAAATAAACTATCAACATCATGCATGCTCTTGAGAATAAATAAAAAAGTTTGTTGGAGACTCAATGTCGTTCCATTGTGGATACCGCCCCACCACTAGAAATAGCTCATCAAGACAGTTTAATTTAATGACACTATGAAAGACTACACAATGACACCAAAAGATGCCGCATAAACCTTTAGAGCAATGACCTGAAAAACAAACTAAATAAAATATTATGAAGTGACCATTTCATATTTATATTTAATCAATTAATTTAATTTAATTTAAAAATAATTTTTTTTAAAAAAACTAATTTTAACAAAGAATGATAAATACTGTAACAACCTCAATTTAACTGAATAAAGACACATCCATGTTTATTCACGCCGATAATTTTTTTTTGTCGAAGCTAGTGATATTACTGACATCATTAGTCTCCTTTACCTGGGATCGACTAATCAGAACTAATAATTAATGCTGATATCAAAATGACCTATTGATATCATTAGTTATCCTAACCCGAATAATTAACCAACCATTTTTTCGGGTATCTTAAATCCATTGTTTAGAAATGTCGATATCAAGAAAACTCTTGACATCATTAGCCTCCTTTCAGGGATAACTAATCACGTCTTAAATGGAAATGTTGATATCAATATAACTCATTTATATCATTAACTATCCAAATATCCAGAATAGCTAATCAAATTTCGTTTTAATGTCTTACTTGTGTCTTTTTTTGATGTCGATGTTAAGGGTCCATTGACATCATTAGCTTCCCTTCAGGAGTAGCTAATCAAACTTTTCATTCATTTACTCCATTTTCTTTCATAATCCACTTATTTGCTTACTTTCATAGTAATATCCGAACAAATGATTGAATTTCCAAATATTAATATAATGTAACGAAATTATAAGTGTGGAGCACCTATCTGCTATGTTAGAAGCTTCTCCTCTGGCTCGGGTTAGTGGCTCGATAACTAAGTATCTACTGTGAATCAATTCTCTCATTGATTAGCATTATCCTTAACAGACTCAAAATAAAAATCATTATTATATTCAACTTTACCTTATCAATGTTTTGTTTTGTTCTTTAACAGAATTAGCCATATTTGTCATGTATCTTCACCATTCAAATTTCTTATTAATTATTCTCCATAAAGGTTAAGAAAACATATATAACTCTATCATCATACTTTCATCTTTATCTATCCTTATTCATTTATATTCTAACTGTACCACATATCATATTTGATATAATTTCCATGATTTATTTGACCCTACCATCATCAATTTTTTTTTGTTGGCCTTAAAAAAGAAAACATGTACTTACTAATTTATATAATTATCTTTTTACTTAGGAACCATTTTCTTTCTTTTACTTAACAATTTTTTTAATTACACTAAATTCTAAATTGATCAAATCCATTATCATTATGTAAAATAACACCAAACACTCAAAAAACTAACATTCACATCATTTATAATACAATTATAACATGATTTACACAAACTAACAAGAAAATTCATTATTCACATCTACACATGGTCAGCCACTCAAGACCCACCAATCCCCCAATTGTTTTTCATCATTTCATCATGATTTCATTCATTCCATAACCTATAATTAATGATCTTAGGGAATCAATTTTGAGATAATTTACATTTCCCTCAAATTTTCACTTAGAACCCTAATTCAATTTTGCAAGAATTCTAATGAAAATCAAGAAATCCTATTTCTAATTGACATAAACATACTTTAAACATCCTACCCAATCGTAATTTGAATTTTGAACACTAACCAGCTTATATTTTCTTCAAGTCTCCTTTTTTTTCTCTCCCCTCATCTTCACTTTCTTCTCTAATTGCTCTCTTTCTCTTCATAAATCCTAACTAAACTTACTATTTTTCTTGTGTTTAATCCTTCTCTAAACCCTCCTTAACCCCCAACCTCTCTTTTCCTCTAGCATTTGCACAATAATTTCTTTCAAATTTTTCATGTTCCCTGTCATAATCTAATTTCGAACCTCTAATTTTTTTTTTAATAAAAAGTGTATATTTTTTATTAAAAAATAAAAAATCCAAAAATATTTTTAGGACACGAGAAGATAAACATTCGAGCCGCAAAAAACTAAAATACCAAAAAAATGGCTAGATTGGGATGTTTTGACAAGATGAGATGAAGAAAGGAAGAAAATTGAGGTTGAAATCCAAATTTGACCAAAACTGAAAGAATTAATGAAGTCTAAGGACTTAATTAAACTTCTAATAGGTTTAATTGACTTATTTAAGGACTTAGTTGAAGAGACATTGAGTTTGAAAGTCAATTTGGTAAAAATTGGAATAATTAATTAAGTTTAAGGACTTAATTAAACTTCTAATGAATTTTATGAATTCAATCGAGGACTCAATTGAAGAAAAATCAAGTTTGGAGGCCTAATTCGGATCAATTCACAAATATTGAAAGATTAGGTACACAATTGAAACTTGAAAAACTAAATTGTTGCAATTAAAGGGCTTAATTGAAAGAAGTTTAAAATATAAAGTTCAATTGAGGACCACATTGAAGAAATTTGAAATCAAAGATCACTTAGTAAAAAACATTGAAATTTAAGGTTCCAATTGAAGAGGACTAAGGGTGAAATTGCAAGGGATCCAAAAGATTAAGGCTGATTAGGGCCATTGCAAAGTGCCAAAGGTTCAAGGACCAAATTGAAAAAAACTATAATTTCATTATTTATTGTTCTGTTCCCTAAAACAAAAGAAAAAAAGATGCACAAATACTCACTTTTTAGCCCTAATTTCTCTCTCATCCCTTTACCACACCACACAAATCTTGTGCCAATTTATATCATGGTATTTGTACTTCACTCTAAGCTAAAACTCTAGCATTTTCCTTTATTTTCTTGTTTTGACTTTAGAATGGTTAGATTTTACTCTGATAAGATAAGCACCTTCTTATCGAAGATGACCTTCTTTAAACTTTAGACAGACCAACGGTTAAAAAACACAACAATATCTTAGTTTATATCAAACAAACAAACAATGCAGTTTACCTTAGGTAAGGTGTATTAGGGATGATACATCCTTCTTATACACAACCAGTTTCCTTAACTAGACTTTGAGACTAGTTAGAGTTTCTAGTGATCAAAATACTAGGTAGCGACTCCATCATTTTTTACTGATAAAAAACAAGAATTAATTGTTATTTCCCTCATCACCACAAAGAAACCCCAACCCAGGAGGATGATCGCCTCAATGCCACACTTGTGCGACATTCCCCTCCTTTTTTTTTACTTGTGTCCAGCAACCGGCCCCAAGGGATAAAAGGAGAGGATGAGAGTTTTTAAAATTTAAAATTTTGCCCCACAATTCCTTTAATTCATTTCTTTGGTTATTTTCTAAACTTCTTCTAACATTTAATACCCTTCTTTGTATTAACTTGATTCAATTTTTTATTTTATTTATAATAATTTCTTGAGGCTTGCAAATAACTAGACACAAGATAACCTTAGTTATTTTTAAAATTAGTGAAAAATCCTATAGAAATCAAATAAAAAAAATATATCGGGGCTCAATATCCAATTAAATAAGTGTTGAATGATGAAATTGAAAAAACATGAACTTAAAAAAAAAAACTAAGTAAACCCAAATGAATTTTCTAAACTAGGGTTAATCTTCTTAATTTGCAATCCATGAAATTCTAAATCCAGACTCAATCAGGAAGCTCAATTCTTAACTAATTTAATGTTGAAGGATGAAATAAAAAAATATTAATTTTAAAAAGTTGCCAAAATAAATAAAAAAAAGTAATAAAGATGATCAAATCTTATAAAAAAAATTAAAAGGGGATAAAATCATACAAAAAAATCAATTTTAAAATGATCTCAAATAAAATAAACAGTAATAAAAAGAATAAGAACTAAATGGAAATCAAAGCGGAGAGAGAAAAGAAAAGAAAAAAAGATCATCGACACCAAATAAGGAGTCTATAAGCCACCTATGCCACTTAAGGATGGAACGGACGTTGAGACGATTCCATCACCGTTATGAAATGTAGTGTTTGGTCACCATGTGACTCCTCATACGTTACTTGAAGGGCATCTCTCACATACTGACACATGTTAAATCATTTTTGTTTTTAATTAAATTATATTCTTCAATCAACTTGATTATACTAAAAAAATTATAGTGAAAATATGAAAAAGCTCCTAAATATCAATTAAAAAATATTTGTTTTTAAGAATTACTTAGTTATTTTAATGTGTTTTAAAAAATAAAAACATAAAAAAACTTTTAGCCGCTAGTTAAATAGATTTTGCTTTTAAAATAATTTAATCATTTTATTATTTTAAAATAGAAAAAAACCAGGTTATTTTTTATCAATATAATAATAACTAATAATCATGGTAAAAGACCACATGCATTACCCTTAATAATGAATTCAATAATTTTTTATATGAATGATAAAATAATTATTATAATGTTTGAATTCAAAGTGTAATGTGTAATATGTCTTTTTACCGTGAAAGAATGAGCGCTATTAGTTTTTTTATATATGTAAAAAACTTACTTTAATACTTCCCATGCGTGCCGTACCCTCCCACCAAAAAATTAATAAAAATTAGAACTGAAACCAAAGATCCATTTCAGCAGCAGCAATGGCTATGCCACCACCAGCAGCAACAGCAAGAACCCTAACCCTAACCCGCCATCCTCGCTCTTCTGACCTAACCTCCCTGGTCACTGCCATAACCTCTTGTCTCGAAACCCTAAACCCACAAAACCCTAACCCTAAACACATCAATCCAACCCATCTAAACCAGTTCTCCCCTCACCTGGACACCAACTTAGTCATTGAAGTCATCAAAGAACAGCAACCCAATCCTTACCAAGCCCTCTTCTTTTTCAACTGGGCATCAAACCTGAACCCAAACCCAAATAACTACTCTCACAATCACCGATGCTATGTAGCCATCATTGACCTTCTCCTCTCTCACTCACTTTTTCCCATCGCCAAAAGCCTCCTTGAAAAACATGGCATGTTTTCTGATCTTTTAGTTAGTAAACTTATTAGAGCTTATGGGTATAGTGGGGATACTAAAAGTGCAATCTTTTGGTTTCATAAAGTGAAAGAGATTCAACAAGGGAAGTGCTTGTTTTCTTGGAATGCTATTTTGGGTGTGTTAGTGAAAGTCAATCAGATTAATGTAGCAAGGTCATTTTTTTATCAAATTGTGAATGATGCCGTTGTAAAGCCTGATGCTTCAACTTATACAACAATGATTAGAGGGTTTTGCAAAGTGGGTATGATTGAGAATGCTAGGAAAGTGTTTGATGAAATGATTTGTGAGCCTAATTTGATTACTTGCAATACCTTGATTAATGGTTATTGTAAGAAAGGTGATATGGAGAATGCAAGGATATTTTTGTGTAGGATGATGGAGAGTAAGGACTGTTTGCCAGATACGGTTACTTATAGTACTTTGATTGATGGTTATTGTAAGAAAGGGGAATTGAATGAGGCAAGGAAGTGGATGGATGGGATGTTGATTCGGGGTTGCAACCCGAATTTATGGACCTATAATGCTATTATTTATGGTTTGTGTTTGAGAGGAAATGTTGATGAGGCTAGGAGGTTGCTGACAAAGATGAGACTGAATGGGGTGAAAGAAAATGTTGCAACTCATTTGAGTATTTTGAAGGGCCTTTCCGTTGCGGGGAAGTCGGAGGAAGCTATTGGATATTTCAGCGAGATGATTAGAAAAGGAATGAAACTTGATGCAAAAGAGCATGAAGTTGTGATTACTGCGTATTGCAAGATGAGGAAACCCGATGAAGCAATTTCCCTTTTGAAGGAAATGCAGGCTAGGGGCATTAGTCGGGGTGTTGGAAGTTTCAATGCTGTGCTTAGGATTCTTGTGGAGATTGGGGAGCTTGATAAAGCAGTTCTTCTTCTTAAACAAGTGAAGAATATGGGTTGCCTTCCAAATTTGGTGTCGTATAGCACCGTGATATGTGGTCTTTGCAGGTCCCAAGGTAGGATGCAAGAAGTTGCAGATCTTGTAGATGACATGCTTCAGGATGGTTTTGAGATGGATGCAACCTTGTATAGTTGCTTAGTCGGTGGTTTCTGTGAAGCTGGCAATGAGGAAATGGCAATGCGTGCCTTTTATGACTCAATTAATAAGAATTATGTCATTAATTTGCAGAGCTTTTCATTTTTTGTCAACCTGATGTGTGGAAAGGGAAAGGTTATCGAGGCTGAACAAATATTCAAGGATATGTGTCGGAGATGCTCGTTAGTTGACGTGGACAGTTACCAGAGGGTCCTAGATGATCAATTGCATAAACACTCAGGGAGAAGATGAGAGGAAACTGATGTGGCAAGCCACTGGACCTCCAAAAGGCAAATATACCCTAATGAATATAGGAGGACAAGAAATTGCTCTTGACATATTTTTTTAAACTGAATGCTCAGAATATGCTATGCTTTCAGCTGAATCAAGGGAGAACCAAGCTGAGACATGAAGTGTTTGCAATGTCAGACTTGGAGAGAATGTGCCAGCCTCGTAGTAAAAGAATGTTGTCGCATTTTATTACTTCTGTCATGTCCTTTGCTTGTTAACATGCTCTCATCACATTGGCCTCGCTTTCCATTAGCTTATTGGTTAAAAGTGTTTTTTATCTTTAAAAATATATTAAAATAATGTTTTTTATATTTAAAAATTATTTTTGATATAGTATATTAAAATAATATAAAATTAAAAAAATATACTTTAAAAATAAATTTAAATTTTTAAAAAACATTATTTTAACCGCTTTCCTAATCATTCTTCCTTCGATCCTTCAGCAGCAGCAGCTACACGCTAAAAAACCAAGAGGCCAGTCTACAAAACCCACGTGGCATTAGATTTAAGGGATTTGACCTTGATGAAAAAGAAAAGAAAAAAGAAAAAACCCTTAAATACTTTGCTTGCTTTTTCTAAAAGAAAATATATATAGAAAAAAGAAAAGCAAGATGATGGGCCTGTTCGGAGAGACACGTCCATCTCCGGTACTTGACGGACTCTTCACCCTTTTATAAAATCCGATTAATTGATCCATTTCATTCCCGATTCAAATCCAACACCTTCCTTCTGCTATCTCTCTCCGTGTTTGAGAGAGAGAGTGACAGACAGAGGTCAAATATTTCTCTCTTATCTTTCCCTCCTTAAAACGTAGAACTCTCTCTCTCTCCTTACTCTCTCTCTCTCTCTCTCTCGCTGTCCTCTGTTTCTTCTCTCGATCTCCATTTCTTTTTTCCTTCTTTCTTTTACTCTCTCTACAAGTTTCAACTTTCTTTTCTTTTCTTCTCTCTATAAAAGGACGAAGCTCGTCTTCTTGATTAAGCGGGGGTCATTTAGTGACGATGGACGGCGGAGCATCTTATAATCCTCGCACGGTGGAGGAAGTCTTTAGGGATTTTAAAGGTCGAAGAGCTGGCATGATTAAAGCTCTTACTACTGGTACTCTTTTTTTGAGGTTTTTTTTAGATATATAACTTTTTGGAGAATTATTAAATGTGGTTTCGTTTTTTGTTGCAGATGTTGAAGAGTTTTACCAGCAGTGTGATCCTGGTTAGTTTTTGTTTTCTAAATAAAAAAATTTATGGTGAATTGTTTGGTTTGTTTTCTCGCGTTTTAACTTTTTGGTTTCTGGGAAATTTGCGGGGGAAAAGGAGAAGTCGAGTTTTTGATATGGAAAAATTCGGACCTTTTCTTTTTACTGTGGGTTACGTGGTGATTTTACCTCCTTGAAGTAAAATTTTTAAATTAGTTTTTTAAAAATGGGCTAGATTTCTTTAATCTCAGTAGTTAAATGGACGTCATTTATTTAATTGCTATTGAATTTTTGCCGCGTGTTTTTGCATTTAGATTATTTTGGCTAAAGGTTTCTGTCTTTTGAACTGCATTAGTTTAACTATCCTGTAAAATTTAGCTATATTTCTAATTCGTTTTTTTAGGTGTATTTAGAATTTGTGAATTTCATTAAAAAAAAAAAAACATTCTTTAATATCTTGACTGAAGGAAGCAGACAAAAATGTAGCTTTATTAATCATGATTGCTGTATGCATTCCTTCTGTTAATAATGACAGATGCTGTTATTGGCGGATAAGCTATGTTTGCCTGTTCATTTTGACAGTTTTAGTGGAAGTGAAAGTTGACTTGACAATTTTTATTCGCGGATAAGCTATGCATACTTGTAGATAGCTGTAAAGGCACGTATTTTCCATGATTGTTGATTTGTTATTGTGTTGACAGTTGTTTGAGGTTTTACGGTGTGTATCATTAGGAAGTGTAAACAGTTTTTTTAAAATAAGAAAGGAATTGAGGATATCAGTGATTTTTAGTAACCTCGTTGATTAGTTTTGAATTATTGAATCACTATTGTCATGTTCCATAAAGCTCATAATCTGAGTGGGCTAAAAGTATGCATGTACCACTGAGGTTTTTAAATTTGTTCAAATATTTGAGTTTCTTGATTTTAATGTGCACACTCAGTCACAGTCAAGTGTTCTTGATTTTACATATCAAAACAAGTATGAATGCAACAAATCAATGTTAATGCTGAAAAAGTGTATAAAAAATGTTTTGTAATTGTGAACCAGATATGTGGCACTGGTTACATTGGAGCAGCTCATCTTTTGTAGTCATTTAAGCCTCTTTAATTAGAAAGTGGTTATCATTTACAGTTAGATGCAGAGTCACATTTTTCAAGCAAATGGGTGATACAAAAAGATGTTTTCAGGATAAGCTGCATCCACTTTGACGTAACAACCTCCAGTATTGATATGTAAAACAAGATAAGGCAGTCCTGCCAACTTACTTCTCCTGTCTAAGATATCCACATGCGGATTAGGCTTAACTGCTAGGAAGAGTGTATCAAATGTAATTAATTTAGTTGATGATCACAAATCCTAGATTAAGTGCTATAATGGTCACCTGTGCATATGTTTAATGAGTTTGAATACAATGGTGAAGAAATAAGCACGGAATTGTCCGCCTCACGAATAATGAAGCCTCAAATATCACAATTTAATTGGATGACATAAGTAGGATGTAATTTTATATGCATGGAACTGTTTGGTTGTGATAAAAGTTTAGGTTTTAAGAGCTCCGGGTGCTTATTATGGTATGTTGACAGAGATGAACATAATATCTGGATTGATTGTGTTCATTAATGCTTTGGTAGGCAGATGAATTGATTGCTTTAATTGGAACCTTTTGTTTTAATGTCCATGTATAGCTTCTCTCTTTATTCTGCTTTCTTCCTCAGTTAATCATGTTTAATTATTATTGGGTGGCCCTTTTTACATGAATTTTACCATGTTCTTTTCATCTCTGTTATAAAAAAACCCACCTTTGAATGTGTTTTTCTTTTATCGGCTTTCGAGCCTATTTGTTTTTGTGTCAAAACAACTTTTTTTTATTTACTTTTACAGTTTTTTCATGACATCTGAAAGTATTGTGTTAGATTCGATAAGATTTGTGTGATCTTCATGATTGCAGAGAAGGAAAATCTCTGCCTTTATGGATTTCCTAGCGAGCAGTGGGAGGTCAATTTACCTGCTGAAGAGGTGCCTCCTGAGCTTCCAGAGCCTGCTTTAGGTATCAACTTTGCCAGAGATGGGATGCAAGAAAAGGACTGGTTGTCTCTGGTTGCTGTTCACAGTGATGCATGGTTACTTTCTGTGTCCTTCTATTTTGGGTCTAGGTTTGGATTTGACAAAGCGGATAGGTATATTTCACTTGCACATGTGGTACAACTGTAGTGTAACTTCTTTGTGTGAGTAGCATAAGAATTTTGCTTTCAGTGGTGACTGGTCTCCATGGTTCACTTTTTTACCAATAAGAAATTGTTTTTCTGAACAACTACAACTTTTTTATTTTCTTCTTTTTAATCATGAAGAATTACTCCAACTTTTATTTTGATCAGTGGTTTGCTTTTGTCCTACTACTTTGCAAATCGATTTTGGTGTCTTTAACTCTTAATTACATGAATTAGTTAGTAATATCTTTTTTGGCATGGAATCAGGTTTGCAGCACATTGTACGGATTTGGGTATTGAAATCTTCTAAGCAAATATGTCATGAAATTCATCATGGGTTGTTTTATCAACAACCAGTCACATTAATGAATGATTCTGTGGGATTTGGTGAAAACTCATCCTCCATAAATGATATTAGTCATGTATTATGTGTTTCTTGCTTTTGAGTGGACTTATTTTATTTTAAAGCATATCAATGAAATTTATTGCTTGTAAGTGAACTTATTTTATTTTAAAGCGTATCAATGAAATTTAAGTTCTTTTTAAAAAGATTCTACACTTAAATCTTGTCAGGATTGATTTGCAGTGAAGGTGGTAGTTTTATGCTTTATTCTTGACTCCAAGAAGCATGTTTGAGTCCTGCTTCTTCGCCTAACAATGTCTCTTAACTATTATTGTTTATGATGTTTTTGTGGCCTCTCTTTGTGGATAGAATTTCTTGATTTAAGCTTTATTGTGTTTTTTAATAATATTCTTTTGGTTTTATGATGCAGAAAACGCCTTTTCAACATGATAAATGATCTTCCAACAGTGTTTGAGGTTGTGACTGGAACGGCCAAGAAACAAGTAAAAGAAAAGTCATCAGTTTCAAATCACAGCAGCAATAAAACTAAATCAAACTCTAAGGTATCAAGGACTTTGAGGCTGCAACTCTATTTGGTCTGTTATATCTGTACTGATAGGAAATCATGGTTGTCCACCTTGCAAGATTTGATGCCAAATTTTAATTATCTGCTCCTATTAAAATTAAAGATGACTCAGTCTTGTTTAATTGATTTAGCAGCTATATTATTGTTGGTATGGCAATATTGAACTATGACGCTTAGTACTCTTATAAGTTTCATAATGATAATGTTGGCAATGTATCTTGTTTGATTGAATGTGCAGCGAGGCTCTGAATCCCAAGGCAAGTTTTCAAAGGTAATGCAAGCAAAAGATGAAGACGGCGAGGGCTTGGATGAAGAAGATGAAGAAGAGCATGGAGAGACACTATGTGGTGCTTGTGGAGAAAACTATGCCTCTGATGAGTTCTGGATTTGCTGTGACATCTGTGAAAAGTGGTTCCATGGAAAATGTGTGAAGATCACCCCAGCAAGGGCTGAGCATATTAAGCAGTACAAATGCCCATCTTGCAGCAACAAAAGAGCACGGCCTTGATGAAGACTGGAGCTTGCTCTCTGTGTATTATGTATGGCATGTGGGACTGCTAACTGTCTAGTAGGTCAGGTTTGTTCTTAGTCATGTGTCCTTTATTTATCTAGGAAAACTATTTGGGTGATGAGTAGTTTGCAAAATCTGCTGTTTATTTTAACCATAAATTAGGATATTTGTTACACTTTCAGCTTGGCAACCATTTTCCCCATGATTGGGATATGAGTGTTTGTTGACGTTATGTTTATATGCAATCTGTCCAGTTCTATGAAGACCGTTTATTCTGTCCGTCTCACCTTTCAGCTTCAGCTTTAGCTTTAGCTTTGCTCTTGCCTGAATTATGGATGTCTTAAACCAGGTTCGGATCTCGGAGGACAAAAAAAAATTCTAGAAAGACGCCTCAAAGCTGGATTGTCACCAGGATGTTGGTTAAAAATTGGTTTTGTCCCAATTGCGAGCACCAGTCCTGAGTATCGCCATCGCTGGATTCAACTTGTTCTTTATTGTGCCGGCCTCTAGTCTGAATGGTACATGGCCTTATTCAATGGAGCGTGGACTTGTTTATCTGACAATATGCTCTGAAGGGGCTTCCCTTCAGAGGAAAAATCATCAGCAACTCTGAGCAGCGTTTCTTGTGTTCTCGCCATATCCATCAGCGTTTAGATTATCCTGTATGTAGTACACCTGGGAGAGCAAATGATTTTCATTTCCGGGCATTATGATTGCAAGGCAGGAGTAATAGCGTAATAAATGTGCCAAAATCTCGATGGCCTGAACTCAGTGAAGAGCTTGAAGAGGAGCAGGTGGCGAAGGAGCCACAATCCTTGTGGGAGCATTGTATATTAGTGGGTTAATCACCGAGTCTTGAAAATGTCAATTGCTCATCTCGGGCAGTATCCACTTGGGGCTGCTACCGATTGGGTCTTGCTAGGAACAGGCATGAGCTACACGAATGCATGGCTCACCATGTGCGAGTGATGGCGCCATTGGCACGTGTCAGAGTATAAAGGGGCAGAGACTAGTCGGACGCGTAAGTGCGAATCTTAGACCTAAATCAGATGCCACGGCATAAAAGTCGTTCAGTGGTTGCATGTGCTTGCAGCTCCACTTTTCATGAACGAACAATCAAAGTTTAGATTCCCCCATCTTACAATTATTGAAAACCCAACCTCAGCCCTCGGCGACCCCTCTGATCAGAAGAAGTTTCAGGCCAGCACGAGAAAAGTACCATGTCTGCCTTGCCTAGTACCTCGTCAAAACTCTCTCTCTCTCTCTCTCTCTATATATATATATATATATATATAAAAGGAATCTTTTTTCTAGAAAAATGTTCTTGAAACACTTTTGACACGTGTGATGAACACCTTCCGGGAGTATTACAGTACTTCTAATATTATTATGGTAACATTATTTTTATATATTTTTAATTAAAAAACCTTATGGATGGTGAAACCTTTGACTGCCTGTGAAGGATGAGTGACAAATTCTAGCTCATATTTCAAGCGCACTGGGGTGTGGCGGGCTAAAAAGGGTCCTCAATTTTGCTTTTGACGCAAGTGCCCTGGCTGAGGATAATCTCAGAAGGAGGGAGAGGGAATGTACCCATTGTTTCCACCAGATTAAAAGGAAGGAAGCGTGATTATGGTTATTTTTTTAAGTATTTTTTATTTGAAAATATATTAAAATAAATTTTTTTATTTTTTAAATTATTTTTTATATGAGCATATTAAAATAATATAAAAATATTAAAAAATTATTAATTTAAAATAAAAAAATTTTAATTTTTAAAAAAATTTTTTGAAACGAAAACATATATAATTGAATGTTTATAATGATAGCAGAAACTGGATGGTCCACAGGAATTCACGTTGGCTAATGGATTTCTCCATATAAGCCCACGGTTTCATGCCCTCTTAACCTCAATAAAGTACAAAAGCTCATCTCTTTGCCCATCCATCCAATCTGCCAGACATGTAAAAAACATCATTATTTTGGATCATGTTCGGTCAATGTCATGTAAATATAAACGAATAAGTTTTAAAATGAGTTTTTATTTTTTTATTTTCAAGGAAAACCGCAACCAGCAAACTATGTTGAGAGAACTTGCACTCTTTACTAGGCAGTCTGATAAGCCCATCAGGCAGTTATTTGATCTTCTTTAACAATAACATTTTCAGGTGAGGAGACATTTTCTGGGCCTTAATTTAATTTAGCAATGGCACAAGAGGACAAAGCTAGAGCCATACCGGGTGGCTTCTTTTAGCAGT
>Ga0325401_1004152_pt1 | contig 13572 bp, 9 predicted proteins | sample PopdelMetagenome_FD_205666 | JGI IMG/M metagenome (GOLD analysis project Ga0325401, IMG submission 205666) | Populus deltoides microbial communities from Bellville, Georgia, United States - Xylem-PdKOR-R2 | ecosystem: Host-associated > Plants > Phyllosphere > Stem > Wood/Secondary xylem | place...
GTACGGCCGCGCCGCGCGACTGGACCGGGCGCTGGACGCCGAGCGTTCGGGCAGCCCGGCGCTCGACATGCTGCGCCGCCTGTCGGCCAGTCTTTGACGCGGGAACCAAATCGCTCGCGAACTCGCCACCATACGCTATAGGACGGCGGAGTTTTATCCGAGAGGCGATCCGTCCCGTGTTCAAGGGCCTGTCCCCCATCCGCTACGACGGCCGCGAGGTTTGGCCGCTGATCGAGGGCGGCAAAGGCGTCGCCGCGACCAATCACGCCTCCGCCGGCGCCTGGGCCGCGGCGGGCGGCGTCGGCACCGTGTCGGCGGTCAACGCCGACAGCTACGACCCCGAAGGCCGCATCATTCCCCAGATCTATCGCGCGCTGACGCGGCGCGAGCGGCACGAGGAGCTGATCCAATACGCCATCGACGGCGCGGTCCAGCAGGTGCAGCGCGCCTGGGACATTGCGTCGGGCCCGAACGGCATGCGCGGCGCGATCAACATCAACGTGCTGTGGGAAATGGGTGGCGCGCAGCGCGTGCTGCACGGCGTGCTGGAACGCACCCGCGGGCTAGTGTCGGGCGTCACCTGCGGCGCGGGGATGCCGTACAAGCTGTCGGAGATCGCGGCGTCGTACAACGTCCATTACCTGCCGATCATCTCGTCCGCGCGCGCGTTCCGGGCCTTGTGGAAGCGCGCCTACTCCAAGGCGGCAGAGTGGCTGGCGGCGGTCGTGTACGAGGACCCGTGGCTGGCGGGCGGGCATAACGGCCTGTCCAACGCCGAGGACCCGCTGGCGCCCCAGGACCCGTATCCGCGCGTCAAGGCGCTGCGCGAGACGATGCGCGAGGGGGGCATATCCGACGAGGTGCCGATCGTGATGGCCGGCGGCGTCTGGTATCTTCGCGACTGGAACGACTGGATCGACAATCCCGAACTGGGCAGCATCGCGTTCCAGTACGGCACGCGCCCCCTGTTGACGCAGGAAAGCCCCATCCCCCACGACTGGAAGGACCGGCTGACCGCGATCGAGCCGGGCGACGTGCTGTTGCACAAGTTCAGCCCGACCGGCTTCTACTCGTCCGCGGTGCGCAATCCGTTCCTGCGCAACCTGGAGGCGCGGTCGGACCGGCAGATCGCCTTCTCCACCCAGGAAGCGGGTGACCACGTGTTCCAACTGGACGTGGGCGTGAAGGGCCGAAACTTCTGGGTGACGCGCAACGACCTGCTCCGCGCGCGCCAATGGTTCGGCGAGGGCTATACCGATGCGCTCAAGACGCCGGACAACACGCTGGTGTTCGTGACGCCGATCGAGAAGGGGGTGATCCGCAAGGACCAGGCGGACTGCATGGGCTGCCTGTCGCAGTGCAGCTTTTCCAGCTGGGCGGACACCGAGACGAACTCGACGGGGCGGCTGGCCGATCCGCGCAGCTTCTGCATCCAGAAAACGTTGCAGGACATCGCCCATGGCGGCGACGTGGAGCAGAACCTGATGTTCGCGGGCCACGCCGCCTATAACTTCCGTCGCGATCCGTTCTATTCCAACGGCTTCGTGCCGACGGTGAAGCAGTTGGTCGACCGCATCCTGACGGGCGACTAAGACGGCGCCCGGCCGGCCGGCGAGCCGGCCGGACGTCCGACATCAGTCCGCCACCGTGCCGACCACGGCACCCGCGGTGCCACCCACCGCCGCGCCCTTGCCGACATCGCCGCCCGTCGCCGCCGCGACGCCGGCCCCGCCCGCCCCGCCGATGGCGGCACCGCGAAGCGTGGAGCAGGCCGAGGTGGAGGCGGCGGCCGCGATCAGCAGGCCGGTGACGACGATCTTGCGCATGAGCGTTTTCCTGTTGCCTATGAGGCGGGTGTAAGCCCCGGAATGACCGAACCGTTCCGGCCGCAACATTTCGTGACGCGTCAGACCCAGCCGTCGAGCACTTGATCCGGGGGGCGGTGGCCGTCCGCCCAGGCGCGGATATTGGCGATCACCTTGTCACCCGTCGCAATCCGCCCCTCGTAGGTGGCGGAGCCCATGTGCGGCGTCATCACCACGTTGGGCAGCGCCAGCAGGCGCGGGTCGATGCGCGGTTCGTGTTCCCACACGTCCAGTCCCGCACCCGCCAGCCGCCCCGCCTCCAGCGCGTCGACCAGCGCGCGTTCATCCAGGACGCCGCCGCGCCCGGCGTTGATGACGTAGGCGTGGGGGCGAAGCAGGGCGATGCGGCGGGCATCGATCAGGTCGCGGCTGTCGTCGTTGAGCGGGGTGTGGAGCGTCAGCACGTCGACCGCCCCCAGCATCGCGTCCAGGTCCGGGTGCCACGTCGCCGTCAGTTCCGCCTCCACCACGTCCGGCAGGCGACGGCGGTTGTGGTAATGGATCGACAGGCCGAACGCGCGCGCGCGCCGCGCCACCGCCTGGCCGATGCGCCCCATGCCGACGATGCCCAACGCCTTGCCGCCGACGCGGTGACCCAACATCCCGCCCGGGCTCCAGCCGGACCAGCGGCCCGACCGCACCAGTTTCTCCCCCTCCGCCAGGCGGCGGGGAACCGACACGATCAGCGCCATCACCATGTCGGCCGTGTCCTCCGTCAGGACGCCCGGCGTGTTGGTGACGACGATGCCGCGCTCGCGCGCCGCGCGCAGGTCGATATGGTTCACGCCCGCGCCGAAATTGGCGATCAGGCCCAGCCGGTCGCCCGCCCCCCGGATCAGCGCGCGGTCGATCACGTCGGTGACGGTGGGCACCAGCACGTCGCAGGTCGCCATGGCCGTGGCCAGCGCGTCCCGCCCCATCGCGGCGTCGTCGCGATTGTTGCGCGCGTCGAACAGCGCTTCCAGCCGGTCCATCGTCGCGTCGGGCAATTCGCGCGTCACCACCACCCGCGGAGAGGAAACGCGCCCGCGAACGGCGCGGGTGGGGGCGGGGGGAGGGGCGTCGACCATCCTTCACGGCTTGAACCACCGTCCCCATCGCGGTCAACGCACGCGCTCGGTTGATCCGGCGTTCGCGGCGCGATAGCGGCCGGACTCAGGAGTTCCCGCCCGCATGTGCCGACCGGCCACCACGACCGCCCTTCTCGTCACGCTCGCCGCGGCGGCGCCGGCCGCCGCGGACGAACGGCCGCGCCCACCCTACTACGCCTCCATCGCCGCCGGCGCCGCACGGATGCGGACGGGCCCCGCGCGCAACTATCCGGCCAGCTGGCTGTATCGACGCGCCGACTTGCCGGTCCGGGTGGTGACGGTGTTCAAGGAATGGCGGCAGGTAGAGGATCCGGACGGGGCGCGCGGCTGGATGCTGGCGACGTTGCTGTCCGCCCGGCGGACGCTGATCGTGCGGGGATCGGAGCCGCTGGCGATGCGCGACGCTCCGTCGGACGATGCGCGCCTGCGCTGGCGGGCGGCGCCGGGCGTGGTCGGCCGCGTCGGCGATTGCGCGAACGGATGGTGTCGGCTGGAGGTGGGCGGCCGGACGGGCTTCGTCCACCTGGGTGGCCAAGTCTGGGGCGTCGAGGCGGACGAGACGATCGACTGACCGTCCCGCCCGTCAAACCTCAGTTCATCAGTTCGACCGCCATCGCCGTCGCCTCGCCGCCGCCGATGCACAACGAGGCCAGCCCGCGCCGCTGACCCGAACCCTCCAACGCCGACAGCAACGTCGCCAGCACGCGCGCGCCCGAAGCGCCGATGGGATGGCCCAGCGCGCAGGCGCCGCCGTGGACGTTCACCGCCGCGTGGTCGAGACCCAGGTCGCGCAGCGCGATCATCGCCACCACCGCGAACGCCTCGTTGACCTCCCACAGGTCGACGTCGTCCTTGCTCCACCCGGCGCGTTCCAACGCCTTCTTCATCGCGGCCACCGGCGCGGTGGTGAAACGGGCGGGTTCGTGCGCGTGGGCGGCGTGGCTGACGACGCGCGCGACCGGCTTCAGTCCCAATCGGTCGGCCACCGACTGGCGCGTCATCACCAGGGCAGCCGCGCCGTCGGAAATGGACGACGAGTTCGCCGCCGTGATCGCCCCGTCCTTGGCAAAGGCGGCGCGCAGCGTCGGGATCTTGGCGATGTCGCCCTTGGACGGCTGCTCGTCGACCGAGACGGTGGTGGTGCCCTTGCGGCCCGTCACCTCGACGCCGACGATCTCGCGGTCGAAGCTGCCGTCCTTCTGCGCCCGCTGCGCCCGCGTCAGCGACTCGATGGCGTAGTCGTCCATCGCGGCGCGCGTGAACTGGTACTCGCGAGCGATATCCTCGGCGAAGGTGCCCATCGCGCGGCCGGGCTCGTAGGCGTCCTCCAGCCCGTCGAGCATCATGTGGTCGTACACCGTGTCGTGGCCGATGCGCGCGCCGCCGCGATGCTTCTTCGACAGGTAGGGTGCGCCCGTCATGCTCTCCATGCCGCCCGCCACGATCAGGTCAGTCGAACCCGCCGCCAGCGCGTCGGCGGCCAGGATCGCCGCCTGCATCCCCGACCCACACATCTTGTTGACGGTGGTGGCGCCGACGTGCGTCCCCAGCCCGGCGCCGATCGCCGCCTGACGCGCGGGCGCCTGGCCCAGCCCCGCGGACAGGACGTTGCCCATGTAGATCCGGTCGACGTCCGCCGCCTTCACGCCTGCGCGGTCGACCGCCCCCTTGACGGCGGCCGCGCCGAGTTCGACCGCGGACACGGCGGCCAGGCTGCCCTGGAACGACCCCATCGGCGTGCGCGCGTAGGACAGGATGACGACGGGATCGGCGGTCATGACACGGGCTCCGGCAAGTAACGGTCGCGATCTAGGACCGCGATGCCGCGAAGGCAAACCGGGGCGCGCGCGGTGAGCGCGGCCGTCCTGCTGTCGGTGGCGGGGGCGCTGATCGGCAGCTTCCTGGCCACCGCGGCCATCCGCTGGCCAGAGGGGCGGTCGGCGGCCAGCGGCCGGTCGCGCTGCGACGCCTGTGGCCGGACGCTGGCGCCCTGGGAATTGGTGCCGTTGCTGAGCGCGGCCCTGTCGCATGGCCGGTGCCGGCGCTGCGGCGCGCGGATCGACGCGATGCACGTCCAGGTGGAGGCGGCCGGCGTCGCGGTCGGGCTGGTCGCCGGACTGGCATCGCCCGACTGGCCGACCGCGCTGACCGGCGCCGGCTTCGGCTGGACCCTGTTGCTGCTCGCCGCGCTCGACTGGCGGGCCTTGTGGTTGCCCGACCGCGTGACGGCGGCGCTCGCGATCGGCGGGCTGGCCGCGGGCACGGCCGGATTGACGCCCGACCTCGCCGATCGGCTGATCGGGGGGGCCGGCGGCTTCGGATCGCTCTGGCTGGTCTCGCACCTCTATGCCCGGGTACGGGGGCGAGATGGGATGGGGGCAGGCGATCCCAAGCTGTTCGGCGCGATCGGCCTGTGGCTGGGCTGGCGACCGCTGCCGGCGACGCTGACGCTGGCGGCGATGATCGGGCTGGCGGGGGCGGCGGCGTTGGCGGCGGCGGGCCGGCCGATCGCCGCCGACCGGCCGCTGCCGTTCGGCACCATGTTGGCGGCGGCGGCCTTTACCGCCTGGGTGGTCCTGATAATCTGGGGGGCGTGATGATGCTCGCCCTGCTGATGCAGCTGCCCGACGCGCTGCCGCGCCAGACCATGCCCGCCCGCGGCTGCGCCGCCTATCTGTGGAGTACCGGGCCCGAGCGGCGGTTGGTCGCCAAGGCGGGGGCGGACCCTGCGAGCCTGCGCCTGATGCTGGGGGGGCGGGCCACCGATCTCGCCCGCACGGGTGGCACCACCGCCGACTATGGCTTGGCGGGTGTGTCCGAGTATCGCGGGCAGGGGGCGAGCGCGCGGCTGGAGATGGACGTCACGACCCGGCCCGACATTTCGGCGGGCGCGCTGGTGTCGGCGGGGACGCTGACGCTGGAGCGGGCGGGCGCGGACGTGCTGGTGCTGCCCGTCGCCGGGCTGATCGGCTGCGCGGCGCCCGCGTCGTGAGCGACGTGCACGACCTGCTGGCCCGTCAGCGCGCCGCCTTCGCCGCCGCCATGCCCGAGCCGCTGTCGGTGCGGCGCGACCGGCTGGAGCGCGCGGTCGCCATGATCCGCGACCACGCCGATCGCTTCTGCGACGCCGCCTCGCAGGATTTCGGACATCGCAGCCGCGACCAGACCATGTTGACCGACGTGGCCGGGTCGGTCGGCCCGCTGCGCCACGCGATCCGCCACCTGGATCGCTGGGCCCGGCCGGAGCGGCGGCCGCTGCGCTTTCCGCTGGGGCTGCTCGGCGCGCGGGCGTGGGTGGAATACGTGCCCAAGGGCGTGGTGGGCGTGATCGCGCCGTGGAACTTCCCGGTGAACCTGGTCATGGCGCCGCTGGCGGGCGTGTTCGCCGCCGGCAACCGCGCGCTGGTCAAGCTGAGCGAACACACGCCTGCCACGGCCGCGCTGTTCGAAGAGGTCGGCCCCCGCTATTTCGCCGAAGACGAACTGGCCTTCGTCACCGGCGGGCCGGAGGCGGGACAGGCGTTCGCGGGCTTGCCGCTCGACCACCTGATCTTCACCGGTGCCAGTGCGGTCGGCCGGCACGTGCTGCGCGCGGCGGCGGAGCACCTGACCCCCGTCACGCTGGAACTGGGCGGCAAGTCGCCCGCCATATTGGGGCGGAGCGTCGATCTGCCCACCGCGGCCGCCCGCATCGTCACCGCGAAGATGATGAACGCCGGGCAGATCTGCCTCGCGCCCGATTACGTGCTGGCCCCGCGCGACCGCGAGGCGGCGGTCGTGGACGCGCTGGCCGCCGCCGCCGCGGCCCAATATCCGCGCCTGATCGACAATCCCGACTATACCGCCGTGCTGGGCGACCGCCACCACCGCCGCCTGACGGAGATGGTGGAGGACGCACGCGCCAAGGGTGCGCGGATCGAGGTCGTGAATCCCGCCAACGAGGATTTCGCTGCCGCCAACGTTCCCAAGATGCCGCTGCACCTGATCCGGAACGTCACGGACGACATGCGCGTAATGCAGGAGGAGATATTCGGCCCCCTGCTGCCGATCGCGACCTATGACGACGTCGACGAGGCGATCGCGCGGGTCAACGCGGGCGACCGGCCGCTTGGGCTCTACCATTTCGGCCCCGACGCTGCCGAGCGGCGGCGCGTGCTCGACCGCACGCTGTCGGGCGGCGTGACGCTGGACGACGTGCTTATGCACGTCACGGCCGAGGACCTGCCCTTCGGCGGCATCGGCGCGTCGGGCATGGGAAGCTATCACGGTCTGGACGGCTTTCGCGCGTTCAGCCACGCGCGTGCCGTCTATAAGCAAACCCGGTTGGACGTCGGGCGGCTCGCGGGTTTCACGCCGCCATACGGCGCGGCGCTTCGCCGGACGATCCGGCAGCAGCTGGGTTAAGACGTGGAACCGAGGGCATTTCGGCACGTTCCCAAACGCGTCGGACGAAGAATAACCGTTCTCGCCGGACGCTTGGGGGGTTTTCGACGCGTGCATCTGTTCAACGGCAGCGCCCAGGGTATCGCAGCGGCGCTCCTTCTGTCAGCTCCCGCGCAGGCACAGATCAGCAAGCCCGGCTCCGCACCCGCCCAAGGCCCGTCGGCTCCCGATCCCTCGTCGAACCGCGTTGCCGCCCCGACCGGTGAGCAGCCGATCGTTCCCGAACCGGAGTTGAACGCGGCGCTGCCGCCCATCGGCGATCTGAACGCGCCGATGGCACCCGTGCCCGACACCATGGCCGAGCCGTTGCCGGCCTTGCCGACGAGGCCGCCCGCCCGCACGACGGACGAGCAGGGGGGCGGCGCGGGGGCCGGTGCAGCACAAGTGGGCGACGCCATCCCCCCGGTCGGTCCCGAGGACCCGGCGCTCACGCAGCCGCTGACGCCGCTCGCGGCGTTCGACACCACCCCGCTGGTCACCGCCGCCGACGTGGCGGACCGCGACGCGTCGGAGATCCGCTACGAGGCGGTGATCCGCGGCCTGGACGAGATCGAGCTGGACGGGCGGTGGAAGGAATTGTCCGCGCTGCGCGAGGGCAAGGGTCGCGCCGCCAACGCCACTCAGGTCGCCGCCCGCGCGCGCGAGGACGAGGCTCTGGCACTGCGACTGATGCGTTCCATCGGCTATTACGACGGCACCGCCGTGTCGGCGATCGAGACGATGCCGGGCGCGGCCGCCGGCACGCCCGGACGCTTGCAGGTCACCATCACCGCGACGCCGGGCCGCCTATATACCCTGTCGTCCGTCACCGTTCAGACGAACGCCACGGTTCCGCCCGGCCTTGTCCGTCGCGAGTTGCCGCTCAAGGTCGGCGACCCAATCGACGCGGCGCGCGTGCAGGGGGCGGAGGCGAACGTACAGCTGCGCTTGCCGCAACAGGGCTATCCGTTCGTTCAGGTCGGCGAACGAGACGTGCTGCTCGACGACGCGCGTGCGGTCGGCGACTATACGTTGCCGGTCGACACGGGGCCGCGATCCAGCTTCGGCCGCCTGGTCCCGGCGGGCGACCCGGTATTCGGTCTCGACCACCTCAACCTGTTTCCCCGCTTCGAGGAAGGGCAGCTCTACGACACGCGCAAGGTGGACGACCTGCGCGACGCGCTGGTCGCGACCTCGCTGTTCGGCACCCTGTCCGTCACGCCGCAGCGCACTGGACGTGCCGGGCCCGACGGCACCGAGGCGGTCGACCTGTTGGTGCGTCAGACCAAGGGCAAGTGGCGCACGCTGGCGGCGCAGGGCGGCTATTCGACCGGCCAGGGGATCCGGGTCGAGGGAACGTGGACGCATCGCAACCTTTTCCCGGACGAGGGCGCGCTGATCGCCAGCGTGGTAGCCGGCACGCAGGAGCAGGGCATCAGCGGCACCTTTCGCCGCCAGAATGCCGGGCGGCGCGACCGCACCTTCCTGGCCGTCGCCTCCGCGCTCCGGTCGGACTACGACGCCTTCAACGCCGTGGCGCTGCGCCTTCAGGCGCGGTGGAGCTATGACTCGACGCCGATCTGGCAGAAGCCGATCACCTATTTCTACGGCGGCGAACTGGTCGGCACCAACGAGAGCGTTTACGATTTCGGGCGCGGCGAGCGGCGGCGCGCCACCTATTTCATCGCGGCGCTGCCCGGCCAGGTGCAGTTCGATCGCTCCGACGACCTGCTCAACCCCACGCGCGGCTATCGCCTGACGCTGAGCCTCAGTCCGGAAACTTCCGTCCGCGGGGCAGTGCGCCCCTATGTCCGATCGATGCTCGAAGGGACGATCTATTATCCCGTCTCGGACAGCTTGGTCATCGCCGGCCGCGCCCGCGCCGGATCGATCGCCGGTATAGGCCGAGACGATCTCGCTCCTTCGCGCCGCTATTACGGCGGCGGCGGCGGCTCCGTCCGCGGCTACGGATTCCAGCGACTGGGGCCGTTCGATCCCAATGGCGACCCCGTAGGCGGCCGATCGCTCAACGAGTTCGCCCTGGAAGCGCGCTATCGCTTTGGTAATTTCGGCATCGTGCCGTTCGTCGACGCGGGCAACAGCTATGCCAGCACGACGCCCCGCCTGTCCGACCTGCGCTTCGGCGCGGGTATAGGCGGGCGTTTCTACACCAATTTCGGGCCGTTACGCGCCGACATCGCCACGCCGCTGAACCGTCGGCCGGGTGACGGACGGATCGCGCTCTATATCTCGATCGGGCAGGCTTTCTGATGACCGACGCCCGTCCCGATCCGATCCAGGCCCCCGCTGCATCCGAGGGGCAACCGTTCTGGCGAAGGCTGCTTCGCTGGGTAGGTATAGTGCTGGGCGCCCTGGTGGTGCTGCTGGCGGCGGTGCTGTTCGGCATCAACACCGATCCGGGCCGCCGGTTCGTCGCTGATCGCATCGGTAACTACACCACCGCGTCGGGGCTGAACATCCGGGTCGGGCGGATCGACGGATCGCTTTACGGCCGCATGACGCTGGTGGACGTGCGCGTATCGGACCCGCGCGGCGTCTTTCTGACCAGTCCTAGGCTCGGCGTCGACTGGCGCCCCTTCGCCTTCGCCCGCAATCACGTGGACGTGCGCTCGCTCGACGCGGCGCTGGTGACGCTGGCGCGGCGGCCGGAACTGAAGCCCGTCCCCGCCGATCCCGACGCCCCGACCTTGCCGGACCTGGACATCGACGTGAACCGGTTACGGCTGGGGCGCTTCGTCATCGGCCGCGCCGTCACCGGCCAGCCGCACGTCCTGTCGATCGACGGCGCCGCGCATATCGCGGATCGCCGGGCCCAGGTGACCGCCGCCGCACAGGCACTACGCGCGCCCGGCGTGGCGGGCGGCGATCGGCTGCGCCTGCGGCTCGACGCCGTGCCCGACGACGACAAGCTCGACCTGGACGTCCGGCTCCAGGCGCCGGTGGGCGGCGTGGTGTCGACCATGGCGTCGCTACGGCAACCGCTGGCGGTGACCGTCGATGGCGGCGGCGGCTGGTCGTCGTGGCGCGGTCGCGCAGTGGCGACGCTGGGCGGCGAGCAGCTGGCGAACCTGAACGCGACCGCCCGGTCGGGGCGGATCGGGCTAACCGGCCGAGTACGTCCCGGCCTGTACCTTGCCGGACCGGTCGAGCGGCTGACCGCACCGTTCCTGTCGATCGACGCGGACGCGACGCTGGACGAACGCCGGGCCGACACCCGCATAAAGCTTCGTTCGGACGCGCTGTTCGTAGACGCCGGCGGCATACTGGATATGGCGCAGAGCCGGTTCGGCAATTTCGCTGTCGACGCGCGGCTGCTGACGCCGGGGGCGATCCTGCCCAACCTGTCCGGGCGCGACGTTGCGGCGCGCGTGGTGCTGGACGGCGCCTTCGCGACGCCCACCGTCGACTACAAGCTGCGCGCGGCGCGCATCGCCTTCGGTACCACGGGTGCGGAGGGGCTATATGCCGAGGGGCTGGCGCGCGTGAACAGCGACCGGATCCTGGTGCCAGTGCGCGCGCGTGCCGCGCGCGTGACGGGGCTGGACCCGTCGATCGGCGGATTGCTCGACAACGTGGCGATCAACGGCGACCTGGCGTTGCAGGGGACCAACGTCCTGTCGGACAATCTGCGCGTCCGTTCGCGCGGGATCGACGCCACCGCGATCGTCGTCGCGAACTACGGCACCGGCCGCTACACCGGCGCGCTGCGCGGGCGGGTCAACAATTACCGCGTGAACGGCATCGGCATCGTCAACCTGACCACCGATGCCCGGCTGGTGACCGCGCCCGGCGGCGGCTTCGGCATCACCGGACGCGTGGTCGCGCAGACGGCGCAGATCTTGAACGAGGGCGCGCGCGGCTTCCTGGGCGGCAACGCCGTGGTGCGCGCGGACATCGGCTATGATCCGAACGGCGTGGTCCGCCTGTCGCGCATCCGCCTGAACGCTCCTCAGTTCCGCGTAACGCGGGGGTCCGGCCTCTACGATCCCCGCGGAGGAATACGGTTCGAGGCGGACGCGTTCTCGAACCAGTACGGGCCATTGACCGCGCGCGTCACCGGCACCGTTTCGGCGCCCGTGGTCGTGTTGCGTGCCGCCCGTCCCGGCCTGGGCGTCGGTCTGGCGAACGTGCAGGCGCGCGTCGTGGGCAGGGGCGGGGCCTATGCCGTCACCGCCAGCGGCGGTACCAGCTACGGCCCGTTCACGGCCGACGTGCTCGTGCGGCCGGGTAGGCAACTGGCGGTGGACGTGCGCCGGGTGGTGTTCGCCGGGATCGGCTTTACCGGCCGGGTCGTGCAGACCCCGGCCGGTCCCTTCGCGGGCCAGCTCCGGTTCGCCGGATCGGGCCTGACGGGGAACGTCGCGCTCGCCGATCAACGCGGGGTACAGCGCGCCGACGTGGCCGCGCGCGGCAACAACGCGGTGATCCCCGGCGCCGCAGACTTCACGGTGGGCCGGCTGATCCTGACGGCACGCTTCATCAACTACGCCGCCGCGCCCGAGGTCGTCGCCGACGTCCAGATCGGCGATACGCGCTACAACAACGTCGTCGTCCAGGCGGCGCGCGCCCGGATCAACTATCGCGGCGGACGGGGGACGGCACAGGCATTGGTCACGGGGTCGTCGGGCGTGCCGTTCCGCGTCGCCCTCAACGCGCGTCTCTCTCCGGGTGATTATCTCGCGGCGCTCCAGGGCCAGGTGAACGGCGTCACCGTTCGCACCGCGAATTCCGCGCGGGTCCGGATGGTGGGCGGCGATTACGTCCTGTCGCCGACGCGGATCGATTTCGGGCAGGGATCCATGCGGATCGCGGGCCGCTACGGCCGGACGATTCAGGCGCAGGCGAGGCTGGACCGGCTCGATCTGTCGACGTTCAACGCGTTCGGCAATCTCGGGCTGGGCGGGACGGCGACCGGCAGCCTGGAATACGCGCAGAACGGCGCGGCGGCTTTCCCGACCGCCGAGGCCAGATTGACCCTGAACAACTTCACACGGTCCGGCCTCGCCGCCGTGTCCGAACCCGTCGACCTCGTCGTCGCGGCTCGCCTGGCGGAACCGCGAGGCGAACTGAGGGCGTTGGTGAGGCGCGGGAACACCGTCGTCGGCCGGGTCCTGGCGACGCTGACGCCCCAGGGCGGCGGTAGCTGGTCGACTCGCCTGCTGGCGGGCCAGCTGGGCGGGGGCATCCGCTACAACGGACCGGCGGCGGTCCCCTTCTCGCTGGCGGCGCTGCCCAATCAAACGCTGACCGGCCCGATGGCCGTGGCCGCGGACTTTCGCGGGCAGCTGAACGCTCCCCAGGTCAGCGGTCTGATCCGCGCCGACGACCTCACCTACGACAACGAAACCTACGGCACGCGTTTGACGCGGATGCAGTTGCGCGGCCAGTTCAACAATGATCGTCTCGCCGTTCAGCTTCAGGCACGGGCGGGCGAAGGTACGGTGCAGGCGCGGGGAACGGTGGGCCTGGCCGCCGCCCAGGGGTTCCCGCTGGAGTTGCAGGCGACGTTGGATCGGGCGCGGCTTGCCGACAGCGACGCGCTGGCCGCGACCACGTCGGGAACGATCCGGGTAACGAAGAACGCGCAGGGCGGCCTGATCCAGGGCGATCTGCGCGTGCCCAACGCCCGCTATCAGATCATCCGCCAGGGGCAGGCGGAAGTGCCCGAACTGACGGGCGTGCGCCGTCGCCGCGATATCGTGCCGGGCCGACCGACCGACCGACCCAAGCCGGTAGCCGTCGCGCCGTTCCGTCTGGACATCCGCATCCGCGCCGAAAACCAGATCTTCGTGTCCGGCATGGGGCTGGATTCCGAATGGGAACTGGACTTGCGGGTCGGCGGCACGTCCACCGCGCCGGTCGTGTCCGGTGGGCTGGACATCGTGAAGGGTGCCTATTCGTTCGCGGGCAAGCGGTTCGAGATCACGCGCGGCCGCGTCCGCTTCCAGGGCGGCGCACTGACCGACCCCGACATCGACATCCTCGCCACCACTGAAGCCGAGGGCATCACCGCGAACATCGCCATCACCGGCACCGGCCAGCGCCCGCGCATCGCCTTCACCTCCACCCCGGCGCTCGCGCAGGACGAGGTGCTCAGTCGGCTGCTGTTCGGCTCATCGCCGGAGAACCTGTCGGCTACGGAGGCGATACAGCTGGCCGCCGCGCTCAATTCG
>Ga0325401_1004153_pt1 | contig 13572 bp, 11 predicted proteins | sample PopdelMetagenome_FD_205666 | JGI IMG/M metagenome (GOLD analysis project Ga0325401, IMG submission 205666) | Populus deltoides microbial communities from Bellville, Georgia, United States - Xylem-PdKOR-R2 | ecosystem: Host-associated > Plants > Phyllosphere > Stem > Wood/Secondary xylem | place...
TGTAAGGAGCTGCGCTGATTAATAACGGGTTACGCTATATAGAAAGCCGCAGAAGTATCGTTACTTCTGCGGCTTTTTGTTTCTATCCTTATCTACCTAGCTATGCGTGCGTCGTTGTTAATTCTTGTGGCTGCGTTAGCGGCCTGTTCCACCGCGAAGCCTCCCGTTGTAACGCAGAAGGCACCACCCATTAAGCCTGCTCCACCTTCTACTATCGTTGTCACGGGGCAAATCCTAAATGCACGCGAAGGAGATTCTGTGTGGGTAGCGGGATTAAGCGATGGACGTCCTGAAATGGCATGGCTCGATGCGGAAGGTAGATTTAAATTAGTCATTCAAGAGAAGAGTCAACCTAGTGATGGACAGTTCAACGGTCCTGGCCATTGCTTTATGACTGTCTTTCTTCAGCCAGGCGATTCCATTCATCTGACTGCCGACCGCCAGAAGTTTCGTCAAACGGTTCGCTTCACAGGACGGGGCAGCGCTACCAACAATTATTTGGTTTCAGCGCTGAAGCGCTTTGAATGGAATCGAGATTCTATACCTGAGGAGCTGTATTTAAAAGAAACGCCTACAGAATTCCTACGCAGGGTTGACTTACGCCGTCAACAGCAATTCGACTTCATGGCCGCTTATGCAGAGCAGTCACAACAGCAATTGTCTCCAGAATTTATTCGTTCGCGTCGGTTAGTAATAGAGCTTCAACGAGCTTTATCTCTGCTGAACTACGTGTACTATGTGAAGAAGACTACGAAGCAAGAGCCGATACTGCCCAGTAATTTTCTTGCTTTTATGACAGAACTACCACTATCTACTCTTCAAGAGTGGAAGACACCCGCTACGGTGCAGGAAACAGGCGAACTGTTTGAGGCATACATCTATGCACGTCTGTTGCCGCCTAGCGGTGTACTACCATCCACTCTGGGTACGGCTGAGCGAATTTTTGCCCAAGCTACTGCTGATTTTGGCAGCACGCGTGCGCGCGACCAAGTGCTGGGAGGGCTCATTACTAGTCAACTGCATGGCCCATTGGTAAATGACCAAAAACCAGTGCTTGCCTTACTACCCTTGTTTCGAGCTCACAACCGTGACTCGCTCGCCGCCCTTGGAGTACGAAAGGCATTACAAATTACTGAATACTTACGCCGCGGTGACCTAGCCCCCACCTTCACGCTGCAAGATGCCAGTGGCAAGCGCGTATCGTTGCAAGATTTTCGCGGCAAAGTCGTGTACCTCGACTTCTGGTATAGTAGCTGCGCCCCCTGCATTGCCGAAGCACCCGCGGCCATGAAGCTGAAAAAGCAGTTTATGGGCAAGGACGTGGTATTTGTTTATATCTCCGTCGACCGCAAAGCCGACGATTGGCAGAAAGCTCTAGCGCAGCACCCGCTCACTGGCCCTAATAGCGTCCACCTCATCGACCCTGGCGGGTACAAAGCGTCGGCGAATTATGGGGTAGGTAGCTTTCCGAGCTACTGGATTATTGGCCGCGACGGGAAGATTCGGCAAGGCTCAGCCCCGTGGCCATCCGCCGGGAAGGAGATTGTGGTTGCACTAGAACAAGCACTAGCCCAGCAGCCGTAAGCGGTACGGGAAAGTAGCGAACAAGAAAAATAATGCGAAGCTACTTGCTAGCGTGCGCCGTCGCCTGCTGCTTCGCGGCTGTCTGGGTATTAGCTAGCTTGACGGCTTCGTACAAATTAACGATGCCTCCGGTCCGTGAAAGGGTAACAAAATCGACCTTCTCCTTGCTGCCAGGCTTCAGTACCTGCGTGTGGTACGGCACTGCCGATTGCATGATAATACGCTTTAGGTCGGCGGGCGTGAGCCGAGGGAAGTACGACTTAAGCACCGCTGCTACGCCAGCTACAGTTGGCGCGGCCATGCTAGTGCCGCTCAAAGGTGCATACGCACTGCTTGGTACCGTCGACATGATTTCCACGCCGGGGGCAAACACGTCGATGGATTGGCGGCCGTAGTTGGAGAAGGGGGCTGCTAGGTGCTCATCGTTGGTGCGGGCACTAGCTCCTACCGTCAGTAGGTTCGGAATTAGTTGGGCATTAAGGTAGCGGCCAGTGGGGTACTGGGTGGTCTGGTCGATGTCGAGGTGGTCGTTGCCGGCGGCGTGCACGAGCAGCACGCCCTTTGTGTTAGCATAGCGCATGGCCTCATCCACCGCAGCTTTTTCCGGCGAGAAGTATTTGCCGAAGCTCATGCTGATAATCTTGGCTCCATTGTCAACGGCATAGCGAATAGCATTTGCTACATCTTTATCGCGCTCATCACCGTCGGGGATACAGCGCACCGACAGGATACGCACGTTATCGGCAATGCCCTTGCCCCCTAGGTTGTTGGTGCGATTGGCCGCAATGATGCCCGCGCAGTGCGTACCGTGCTTGGTGCCGTGGTCAGCTAGGCTGGTTGCTAGGTTAGCGTTGCCGTAGTCTCGCTGCCGCAGATCCTGCATCCGGTCGCCAACGATGGGACGCGGATCATAAGCTAGGTTGTAGGCGTAGTCTAGCTGGTCTTTTAACTGCGTATTGTAGCGGCGAAAATGGTTTAGCGCGGAGTCGGCGTTGGGCTGCTGCATTCCACGCGTAACGCGGTAAAACAAACTGGCTAGCTTCGTCAGGGTTGTGTCGGCAGTGGGTGGGTGGCGGAGCAAAGCCGAATCTAGCACCTGTACCCCGTAGGCTTGTTTGAGCAGGGCAGAATGGGCAACGTCTTCGGCCAATTGTTGCGTATCGTGCTGGTAAGCAGCTTCAGCTTCGGCGCGCTTGGTTGTATAAGCGGCTTTCGCCTGCTCGTATAAACGAAATTCGGCGTGCTGTGCCGAGGGAACCTGGGCTAACGACTTGCCTTCGTAGCGCGGCTTCAGGCGGGCGTAAAGCCGCGTTTCCTCTTTCTGGTCGTGAAACACGTTGCGGCCATCTTTCCCACCCGTAAAATTCCAGCCGTTCACATCGTCTGCGTAGCCGTTGCGGTCGTCGTCGCGGCCGTTGCCCGCAATTTCGCGTGGGTTGTGCCACAGCACGGCTCTTAGGTCGGCATGCGCCGTGTCGATACCTCCATCAATGACACCAACTACCAAGGGCGTGGCGGTAGGGCGTAGGCCTAGCTCCCGCAGTAGGGTATACGCCCGCTCGGTACTGATGCCTAGTACGTGGTCGGCGGCGGGGTCAAGATGGTGCCATTGCGGAAGCGGCTGCTGCGCCCGGCAAACGATAGACCATAAGCAAGCAAAAAACAGAAGTAGGCTAGGCTTCATGAGCATGGAAGTAATCAGCCGCCATGAGGCCGCCGCGGGTACCGAGTAAACAGACTATTCCTTGAATGAACCTACCTCACTGCCACGGCGCCTTTGTCTTCGGGGGTGGCGTTCTTGATTTTGGGTACGCTCTGAAGATAAGCAAAAATAGCGGCCGCCTCCTCGTCGCTCATGGTCGAGTACTTCGGCATGGGTGCACTCAGCGGGCCGTTGGGCGACATGCCGAATTTCACGGTTTTGTTGAAGTCACTGGCTGTCCAACCGCCGATGCCAGTTTCGGGGTCGCCGGTAATATTGCGCGACACAATATCTTGGCCCTTGGGGTTGATCAGGTGGGTGCCGCCCCCTAGGTAGCCTTCCGATTTTTCGGGCTCCAGGGCGTTGTTGGTTTTAAAATCCTTGCTGTGGCAGTCGTAGCATTGGTAGCGGCCCACAATGAGGTAGCGGCCGTAAGCTAGCTGGTCGGCGGCAGTGGGTGCCACAACGGGCTGCGTAGGCATAGGCGTGGGTTTCATGACGGTGTTAACCAGCATTTTAGCAAGAAAGCTAGGTTCTTGAGTGCGGGAAGGGGTTGGGTCGGCCTGCACCCACTCGTGGTCGGAACGTAGGAAGGCCACAATGCTGCTCATATCATCATCCGACATGTGCACGAAGTGCGGCATAATGATGCGGTAGCGGCCGTCGCGCCCAACGCCGGTCCGAAGTAGGGTCATTACTTCGCCGTCGGTCCAGCCGCCGATACCCTGGTTCTTATCCTGAGTGATGTTGGCCGAGTAGAGCGTACCAAACTCCTTAGGTACATCCACCAACTGGTGACCCGATAACCGGTTAGTTTGCTTATTTAAATGGCAATCGGTGCAACTCGCCAGCATCAAGGAGCGTCCCAGGGCTAGCCGTTCGGGCGTAGCCGCCACGCCCGTCGTAGGGGTGTAGGGCTTGTCGTAAGACGGAATACCACGGGCCTGCACCCACACCACAAAACCAACCACTGCTAGGGCCACGACACCGAGCAGCCCACCGAGTATTTTGAAGATTTTTTTCATGCAGAATAGGGTGTAAGTTTAAGACTCACAATAATATAAGTGGCTGTAGCTTGCCGCAAATCAGCGGCATCACATATGTATGTGAGTGGCGCGGTTTAGTATGCCAACAACAAAACCTAGGTATTTCGGCAGTTCCTTATTCTTGCCGCCGAACCAATGAGGGGGTTAGACAGTTTATTCCGTAGCGGTCTGCCTCCCGATCTTTTGCTCATCTCTCACCTCGGCAGATTTGCCTTCCCTCTCTATGACCCCAACCAACATTCGTACCTTAGGCGAACTAAAGAAATCTGGTTATAAGCCGCGTTCGGTGAAGCAGGAACTACGCGATAATCTGATTGCGAAGCTCCAGCGTAAAGAAGAAGTGTTCCCCGGCATTTATGGCTACGAGGAAACTGTTATTCCGGAATTACAGCGAGCTATTTTGGCTGGTCACCACATCAACCTGCTCGGGTTGCGCGGCCAGGCCAAAACGCGCATCGCCCGCCTGCTAGTCGGCTTGCTCGATGAATACATGCCGATAGTAGCTGGCTCGGAGCTCAACGACGATCCGCTGCAACCCCTGTCGTATTATGCCCACAACCTCGTCACGGAAAAAGGCGACGACACGCCTATCACGTGGGTGCACCGCGACGAGCGCTACACGGAGAAGCTAGCTACCCCCGACGTATCGGTGGCCGACCTCATCGGCGACGCCGACCCCATCAAGGCCGCAACCCTGAAGCTGCCTTATTCCGACGAGCGGGTAATTCACTTTGGCCTGATTCCGCGGGCGCACCGGGGTATTTTCGTCATCAACGAATTGCCCGACTTGCAAGCCCGTATTCAGGTGTCGCTGTTTAACATCTTGCAGGAAGGCGACATCCAGATTCGGGGCTTCAAAGTGCGGCTGCCGCTGGATATTCAGTTTGTGTTCACGGCCAACCCCGAAGACTACACCAACCGCGGCTCCATCGTGACGCCGCTCAAGGACCGTATTGATTCCCAGATCATCACGCACTACCCGAAATCCATCGAAATCGGTAAGCGCATCACCAAGCAAGAAGCTCGTATTAAAGAGGAGCAAAAAGGCATGGTGACCACCAACGAAATCGTGAGCGACTTGGTGGAGCAAGTAGCCATCGAAGCCCGCGGATCAGAGTTTGTGGATGCCAAGAGTGGTGTGTCGGCCCGCTTGACCATTGCTGCTTACGAAAGCTTGATTAGCGCCGCTGAGCGCCGGGCTCTTATCAACGGCGAGAAGAAAACGTACATCCGGGTAGCTGATTTCCTGGCCGCCGTGCCCGCTCTTACCGGCAAGGTGGAGCTGGTGTACGAAGGCGAGCAGGAAGGCGCCGGTATCGTGGCTGAGAAGCTCATGGGCAAAGCCATCCGCACGCTGTTCCTGAACTACTTCCCCGACCCCGACAAGCAGAAGAAAAAGAAGAACATCCCGAACCCTTATAAAGAGGTGCAGGATTGGTTCGGGGCCGGCAACACGCTCGACGTGCTCTACGACGCATCGGATAAGGACTACCAAAAGGCGCTCGACCAAGTGCCCGGTCTGCGCAACATCGTGACCTTCTTGCACCCCAACGAGGACAAGGAAACGACCTACTTCCTGATGGAGTTCTGCTTGCACGGCCTAGCTGAGCACAGCCTCATCTCGCGCAACCGCGTCACGGCGGGCACGCAGTTCAAAGATCTACTCAGCTCGATGTTCACTATGCCTAGCTTCGGCGGCGATGATGACGACGAGGATGAGGAAGAACGCCCCCGCGGCCGTCGGCGGTAGGAGAGAAACCTAGCTTACAAAAAGGCCCCACGTACCTTGCGGTGCGTGGGGCCTTTTATTTTACCTAAACAGGTGCAGCAGGCTTAGCTTTTGGCTTCGAGCTTGCGACCCTTCAAGTTTTGTTGGGCGCCTTTCAGTTGGTACTTCAAGGCTTTCAAACGGTCTTTTTCAGCGTCCACGCGCGACTTGGCGTCGTCAACGAGGCGTTCTTGGTCGTCTACTTGGCTTTTTAGCGCTTCTACGCGCTGGGCTTGCGCGGCTATGGCAGGATTCTCCGAATTTACGTCGGCGCGGAATAGCGAGCAGCTTTGTAAGCTGGCTGCTAGGATGAGAGCGGGTATGATCGATTTTATTAGCATGATTTCGAGAGTCAATATGCTTTATTCTTACGCGCTAACTGGTCCGGAGTTCTGTTGAGATGAAAGAATAAAGCCCGCCGGAGCTGCTCCGACGGGCTTTATGCGAATGAAAATCAGTGAGTAATCTCCGCTATTCTTCGTGCACGACGATCTTCTCGATTTCGTCGTTTGGCCGGATCTGGTCGATTACGTCCAGGCCTTCCACTACTTTACCAAATACGGTGTGTACCCGGTCGAGGTGGGCTGTGTTGTCGCGCGAGTGCACGATAAAGAATTGCGAGCCGCCCGTGTCTTTGCCGGCGTGTGCCATGCTCACCACGCCGCGGTCGTGGTACTGGTTGCCGCCGGAGGTTTCGCACTTGATTTTGTAGCCGGGGCCGCCCGTGCCGGGTGCGCCCTTGGCACCTGGCTTGGTGTTGGGGTCGCCGCCTTGGATCACGAAGTTGGGAATAACCCGGTGAAACTTAGTGCCATCGTAGAAGCCCTTCTGGGCTAGGTCGGTGAAGTTCTTTACAGTGTTCGGAGCGTCTTGCTCGTAGAACTCCAGCTTCATAACACCTTTGCTGGTGTGAATTTCCGCAGTTTTCATGTCTGGAAAGTTTTAGGTGGGGGAAGAGCACTTCTCTAGTCAAACGAAGGAAGTGGCGGCAAAGGTAACCAAATCGGTGAGGGTGCGGCATCCTCAAGCCCCACCGTTGCGTACGTTGCGGCAGGGGCTAGGTATTCTATTTGTGCTTCTGCTCCGCCAACCAACCCATTCATCCTGGAAAGTCAACGTACCCATGAAAAGAACCTTCCGCAGTGTTTCGTGCTTTCTCCTCGGCACGAGCATGCTAGCCGCTAGCCTCGCGAGCTGTGGCAACGACAACAGCAAAGGCGCCGATGCTACAACCGAAGCACCCGGCTCCGGCATGACCGTGGCTGACTCAGCTAATATGCCTACTGATTCGGCCCGCATGGGTAAGACGGACGGCGTAATGGTCGACGGCGTAGCTATGACCCCGGACAAAAGCATCGTGCAGAACGCCGTGCAGGCCAAGGGCATGACGACGCTTGTGAAAGCCGTGCAAGCCGCCGGCCTCGACGGCACGCTGAGCGGCCCCGGACCGTATACCGTATTTGCTCCCAATAACGCCGCTTTCGACAAACTTCCCAAAGGCGCCCTCGACGGCTTGTTGCGGCCTGAAAGCAAAGACAAGCTGAAAGGTCTGCTCACCTACCACGTTATAGCTAGCCGACTGCTAGCTGCCGATTTGCGCGACGGCCAAGAGTTGACGACCGTCAACGGGGAAAAAATCAAAGTTTCGGTGAAAGAAGGCAAGGTGATGATCAACAACGCCACCGTCACTACCCCTGACGTGGTTTCCAGCAACGGCGTAACGCACATCATCGATACGGTGCTGATGCCGCCCGCGGAAACGGAGTAGCTTCTTGCTGTTGGCCTTGTTGTCCGCTGAATCTTGCGAATAACCTTTCTGTTTTAGCATTAAGCGTTGCTAAAGGTAGCCCCCGATCTGCCCACAAAGGGTAGTCGGGGGCTTTTTAGCTAGCATAAGTTTTACGTTAGCAGGGCATTTGCAAGCTCCGGCTTAAGCCAAGAAAGCTAGCCTTGCTGACCTAGGCCGGCGTTGTCGGTCGCTAGTTGGGCAAAGCTAGCCCAGTCGAGGTTTTGGCGGCCGCGCGCCACGGTGGCCGAGAGCTGGTCGAAGATAATGTTGGCGAAGGGCATGGGCACAATCTGCTCGTGTGCCTCGTGCAGCAACAACTTCAGGTCTTTCCGCAGAATGGGTGGCTCGGCGCCTACGGGTTGGTAGTGCTGGCTAGCAACGAGTTGGCCGTAGTTTTTGTATACCGGGCAGTTGAACAGCGTATTGCTGAAAAACTCGTGCAGCTGCTGACGTTCGAGGCCGCTTTTCTGACCTAGGGTATACACCTCGGCCATGGCTTCGATGGCGGCGCCGAGCATGAAGTTGCCGCACAGCTTTACCAAATTGGCGGCTCCAGGGTCTTCGCCGAAGTCGTACACGCCCTGCCCAAGAGCATCGAGATAGGGACGAAGCTTTTCTTTTGCCGCAGCCAGGCCGGCGGTAACAAGCCAAAGTTTGCGAGCTGCCGCCGCTTCTGGCTTGCCGAATACGGGCATGGCTACAAACGCGGAACCGTGCTGCTGGTGCGCTACGGCCAAGCGACGATTCGTATCGGGCGCCACGGTGCTACACGAAGCATGCACTGCTCCCGGCGGAAGACCGCCGAGCAGCCCGTCGGGGCCAGTGGTAATAGCTTCCAAGGCAGCATCGTCGGTTACCATCGTAAACACCACGGACGCGTTGCGGGCGGCTTCGGCGGGTGTGGCGGCCACTGTAGCACCTAGCTCTAGTAGTGGGTCGGCCTTGCTGGCAGTGCGATTATACACGCTAACGCAGTGGCCAGCTTTTAGCAAGTTGGTCGCCATGGCTAGGCCCATGCTGCCGAGGCCCAAAAAGGCAAGTTGTTCAGCCATAAGGAGTAAAAAGGAAAAGCAAAATGCTGCTTATACGCAGTTGAACCCCTGAGAAGCTAGCTTACGGCGTTGTAGAATCAGGTTCGAGTGCTTCTTCCTGCTCGGCTGCCTGAGCGGCGCTGTCGCTAGTTACTTGCATAATGAGCTTCGGATGATGCACAGTCAGGGACTCTTCGTGCATAATCAAAGGCTCGTCGTGCACATGCAATGACCCATCCGAATTCTGTTCTGCTACTGCATCAGCAACGGTATCAGCGAGCGGCAGCGCATCAGACTCCGCATAAGCATCGGTAGAGTAGTTTTCTGTGGTTTGGGGTACCCGAGCGGTTTGCTCCCGTTTGGGTTTACGCCCCGCTAGGTAACTCTTCGACAGGCGCACTAGCCCCCACCCACCTAGCCCTACGCACAGCAGCACGCCTACCAAGAGCGCTACGCGCGTCAGGCGCAAGTGAACCGCTGGAGCGGTAACTGGCTTGCGCACTGGCCTAGGTGGCGGAGATTTTGTGAGTGGGGCTACGTCCGCTGGCTTTACGGCGGCTGGCGCCGGAGCTTGGGTCGTTTGGGTGCGAAGCTGCTCGATGAGTTGGCCAAGCTGCTGAATGCGGGCATCCAGCTCCTGATTGCGCGTTGCCGATTCAGCGCGAGCAGTCCGTAATGCCGCCTCCAGCTCCGCGCGTTCTTGCTGGGCTAGGTGCTGTTGAGCTGGGGTTTGAGCTAGCTGTTGGCGCAGCTGACTAATCTCTTGCTCGCGGGCGGTTTCCCGCGCCTGAGCCGCCTGCTGTTGCTGTTTTAGCTCCGCCTGTAGCTCCCGCCGAAATGCCTCTAACTGGTGCGGGTCAGAAGCCAAGCTGTAGGGCGGATCGGTTGGCACATCAGCGGCGCCTAGCCACAACCACAACCGGCGAGCTTGCTGCTCCCAGAAACCATAGCTGGGCTCTTCTGCTGTTGAGGGTAGTTCGTCCGCCCAGTGCTCCGCCTCTAGTTGCGCCGCCCAATCTGCAATGGCCGATGCAGTGGGCCTGCCACTCGAAGGCTTTAGTTGCCCTACACGCCGCGGCAACTGGCGCGCATCGCCTACTAGCTGAAAGTTGTGAACCGTCGCTTGGCGGCTTAATTGACTTTCAACCTCAGGACCGTAGCTAATGGGTGCCAGGAATACTACCATGCCCACCAGCGGCGGTAGGGTGGTAGCGCCCAAGCCGAGCTGTACCCCGAGCCACTGGGTTAGTGCGTCTTTCTGCTGGCAATAGAAAGCAAATGGGTTATCGGCTGCGCCAAAGCTAGGTAGCGGTTGGTCGTTGAGGCGCCACGTGCCATACTCCAGCGCCGGAATGCGTAGTTGGCCACGCTCAGGCACCAACATAAGCAGTACCAAGCGGCCGGGCTGCACCAAAAGGGCATCGACGGGCGGCGCATCAAAGGCAGCTAGGTTGCCGAGCAGGAGGGTGGTAGGAAGGCTCGCCTCTGCGTGCAGCGCTTTTTCCACAGCCTCAAACTGCTCCTGACGGGCCGGATCGGAGAAAGGAGCGAATAAGAAGCTGTGCAACATACTGTTAGTGGCGGTTGTCCTCGTCGTTCAGCATACTCAGGTAGCTGTCGTAGCGAGGTAGTGCAATCTTACCTTTTTCCACGGCTTCGCGCACAGCGCAGCCGGGCTCGTGCACGTGAGTGCAATTATGGTAACGACATTGATTGAGCAAAGCGCGCATTTCCGGAAAAAAATGTCCAAGCTGCGCCGGCGGAATATCCACTAAGCCTAGCTCTTTAATGCCCGGCGTATCAATTATATACGTGCCAGGTCGTACTTCCAGCATTTCGGCAAATGTAGTGGTGTGCACACCCTTGTCAGAAAACTCGCTGATTTCTGCTGTTTTCAATTCCAAGTCGGGTACCAACGCATTGATAAGCGTGCTTTTGCCCACGCCCGAGTGCCCCGATAGCAGCGTTACTTTACCATCGAGCAGCGCATCAATTTCGGCTACTCCCTCGCCGGTGCGGGCTGCTGCCAACAGGCTAGGGTAGCCAGTGCGCTTATACATCTTCTGAATCTGCTGCTGATACTCGGTGAGGTCTTCGTCGTACAGGTCAGCCTTATTAAAGATGAGCGTAACCGGAATGCTATAAGCTTCAGCCGTCACCAAGAACCGGTCAATAAACCCGAACGACGTGGCTGGCGACACTAGCGTGACTACCAGTAGTGCCTGATCGAGGTTGGCCGCTACGATGTGGGCGTGCTCATTTTTGTGCACCGAGCGCCGGATGATATAGTTGTGGCGCGGCTCAATGTGGTGAATAACGCCCGCGCCCTCAGTTTGCTCCTCTACCGTAAACTCCACCTGGTCGCCCACGGCTAACGGGTTGCTCACCTTCAAGCCCTTCTGCTTGAACTTGCCCCGCAGCCGACAGCGGTGCAACTGCCCCGTAGCTAGGTCGCGCACCAAGTACCAAGAGCCAGTCGATTTAACAACAATACCAGTCATAAGAGAATAATAGAGTGAATGAGTAACTGATTGACTGAGTGACTACTGGAGCCTCGTTCAACGATCCGCTCAGTCACTCATCCACTCAGTCACTCTTCAGAGGAAGCGCAGCCATAATTTTGGCCGTGGCGCCGGCGTGGTCGAGAACGTAATGGCGGTTGAGCTGACCCGCTGATTCGCGTTGGGCGGTGGTTTGCAACCATCCGCGCAAGATGGCTTCTAGTTGGGCACTGTTTGTTACGGAGCGGGCGCTACCCAACGCCACCAAATCGAGGGCTTCCTGAAACTTCTCATAGCGCGGACCAAAGAGTAAGGGCAAACCAAATACCGCTGCTTCCAGGGTGTTGTGCAACCCTTTGCCGAAGGCCCCGCCTACATATCCCATCGTGCCATAGCGGTATAACTCGCGCAGCAAACCAATTGAATCGATAATCAGAATCTGAGCTTGTGCAATGGTAGCGGGATCAGCTTGCGAATACCGCACTGCCGTGCCCGGCACCATGGCTTCTAGTTGCTGCAAACCCGATTCGTGGAGCTCGTGCGGCGCGACGATGACGCGCAGCCGAATGCCTTCTGCGGCCATGTGGCGCAACGGCGGTGCTAGCACCGCTACGTCTTCGGGCCAGCTACTGCCCACCACCAACACTGGCGTCTGATCTGCCACAAATGCCTCTAGCAGTGGCAAGGACCTAGGGGGCGATGCTGCTGTGCCAACCACCGTGTCGAAGCGCGTATCACCCGCTACGCTTACTTGCCGAATGCCAATGCTACGCAATAGATCTGCGGAGGCCTGGTTCTGGGTGAAAAGGTGCGTGAAGCTCCCCAGAATGCGTCGGAACAAACCACCCCACGGCTTGAAAAATACCTGATCGGGCCGGAAAATGGCTGACACGCAAATCGTTGGGGTGTGGCGGCGGGCCAACTCCGTAAGGAAGTGGTACCAGAACTCGTACTTCACAAACACGGCTAACTGGGGTTGTACCGCGTCTAAAAAGCGGCGGGCGTTGGCGGCCGTGTCGAGTGGCAGGTAGAATACGTAGTGTGCCCCTGCCCACTTCTGGCGCACAGTATAGCCCGACGGCGAAAAGAACGTCAGGACGATCTTATAGGTAGGGTGTTGCTGAGCAAATGCCTCCATTAATGGTCGACCCTGCTCAAACTCGCCCAGGGAAGCACAGTGAAACCATACGCGGGGGGCAGAGTCGGCGCGAAGGGTAGCTTCAATATGCGCTAGTAAGCCCCGCCGGCCCGCTACCCACTGTGCGGCCTTAGGGTTGAAAGGCGCGGCTAGCCGTAGCAATAAAGCGTAGAGGCGCAGCGCAACGTTGTAAAGCAATAACAAGAGCGAAAAGCTAGGGTGCTAGAGGTTGATGGCACAAAAGTACGCGTTTACTATCCTTTTGAGCGTACAAAAGCCCCAGCACTGCGCGCTGAGGCTTCTTATTTGGGTACGTCGGATGCAAGAACTTACCGAAGTGAGCCGGTATTAGAGACTTCTTTCCAATCGACGGGACAAGCTTCCCCATTCGTTTCAAAGAATTGCAACGCAGCTACCATGCGCAAGGCTTCGTCGATGCTGCGACCCAATGGCCGGTCGTTCACGAGTTGATGCCGCACAATACCGTCTTTATCAATCAGAAACAGGCCGCGGTACGCCACCGGTGAGCCAATAAATACCATCTCGCCCGCGTCGTTGTAGTCGTAATGACCACCGAGTACATCGTAGTTGGCCGAAATAGTCTTGGTCGCGTCAGCAACCAATGGGTACGTCACGCCGGCAATACCACCTTGGTTTCTAGGAATTTGGTACCAAGCTAGGTGGGCACTGTGCGAATCGGTAGAACAGCCAACAATGGCTACATTTTTGGCTTCGAACTCCGTGAGTCGGTCTTGAAAAGCAAGCACTTCCGTGGGGCACACCGCCGAGAAGTCAGAGGGGTAGAAGTAAAAAAGCACATGCTTTTTACCTAGGTAGCGGTCGAGCGAAAAATCGTCCTCAACCCGGCCGTCAATTACAGCTTTAGCGCGAAAAGACGGAGCACGTTTACCAACGAGAACGGCCATGATAATCAGAAAAATGAAGTGAGAAGGGACTGGAGAAAAGCTAGCCTTCCGCAGTTGCTTACCGCCGATGCAAAAGCAACGAACGGT
>Ga0325401_1004154_pt1 | contig 13570 bp, 7 predicted proteins | sample PopdelMetagenome_FD_205666 | JGI IMG/M metagenome (GOLD analysis project Ga0325401, IMG submission 205666) | Populus deltoides microbial communities from Bellville, Georgia, United States - Xylem-PdKOR-R2 | ecosystem: Host-associated > Plants > Phyllosphere > Stem > Wood/Secondary xylem | place...
CAAGATAGAAGTTCTGCTTGAGAAATATTTTTTTCACGGCTTACATTAACATCTTATAGCCTCTTTTTTTTCCTTTTAATCTTACTATTTTTTGTATACTTGATTTTACAAGCATTTATTTTTTTTATTATATAATTCAATAAAAAATAGTTTTTTTAAAAAAAAAAACATTAATCTCAATAAAATCCATGGTCAGAATCATTTATGACAACTCTCATAGTTTAAATTAAAACTCAAACTAAACAAAAAAAATCATGTCTTCGAAGGTTTCAATATTAACTTGTTGAACAATACAAAAGAGTTCTTGGCAGCCTGGATGTTTTTTACATTAATTTTTTTTAGACCCCGCATTGTGGAGCGGCTAGTAAACTAGTCTCATTATATAAAAATTTAAGGGGCTATTTTAAAATTTTATGGGATATAATTGAATAATTTACATAATTATGGGGATCAGAATAAACTTCGGGAGGACGGGTCGTGGGCTCCTCCCGCCCTTATGCAGCGCCCCTACAGCAAAGCCACAGTTGATCACTGAACGCTGAGCACTGCTGAAGGTCTGACGACCCAATTCAACTACAACTCAGTTCATGACCACCAAACACAACGTGCTTTTACTTTCCGAGTGTGGACAGAGATGGAAAGCACCCTCGCGCTTTCAAACTCTTGAGGTTAGAGAACACGAACCTTCACATAGATACTGCAAAAAGATGGTGGTTGGTTGATCTCCTTGCATCATTTGTTGAAAATCGAATACACTGCAAATATCAGACATAATTTCTCCGCAGGATTTAACCAGAAAGATCCATTACATTTTGAACTCGGAGAAGATATTAGAGAAAGGCACAGGCAACATAATAGTTAAACTCGTAACATATAGTTGGTTTCCAGTTGTAAGGTATTGTTTAATTAGTGTCATAAAAAAAAAAGACCATACAGAAGAACAAGAGAAACAAAATTGTATTTAGAAATGATGTATAAGATAAAATAACTCTTTATATAATGTTTGGTAAACAAGACGATAAATTATAAGAAAATCTATTTTACTCTTGTATTATTGTCGAACTTCAAACAATAACTAGAGATTATTAAAAAAATATACAAGGAATTTCATCAGTTTACACTGGATGGGCGATTAAATCCGGAACAGGTTTTGATTTTTGAAAGATTCTTTGTTTTGACAAATCTAATCAATCGGAGCTACAAATGTACTCCAAGAGAGCACCATATGCTCACACAAAAAACAAAAAACAGGCTAATAGCGGGACTGGAGAGAAGAAACAGAAGTTAATTTGTAAAATTCATGCTTAATTTGTGACAGTGGCCGCCAAGGTCTAAAGGAATAAATTACCATCTCACTCCAGTTCACACACTTGCAGTTACATATCAGACACAGACCAAAGATAGGCTTCCCTCTCTGTAGCTTGTTTCTCATTCACCCGTTTGACAAGTTGTTTCTCATATCCTACAACACAGACATCAAAATTATCAGTTTCTACATACACACTCTGAATTCTCTTCAGGACTAGCTAAACACATTATAACCCAAAATGATACCTACTGCTAGGTGGGCCAGGAGCCTCACATTTTTTTGGCAGAAGAAAATTGTATTATCTTAAGCACGTAGAAAGCCAGCTTCGTGACAGGAAGAATAAATCCTCCACATAGGACTTAGACGGAATGTACACAAAAGGAAAAACAGATAAATAAAAACTGGAAGTGATTGAAAAGATGGGCTCTCAGTCCCATTGAGTGTTGGATATGAAACTCTAGCAAACACATGTTATGGAACATGTTACCACCTAATTACTCCCCACACTGGTAACTTACCATAGTTTAGCATGGATGATGGATCTAAAAACAATTGAAAGAAGCAGAGAAGGAGGACTGGCTCGTTAAAGATTTTTCTTTCTGGTTAGCAGAAAGAGAAAGCAATCAGTTCAAACATAACTTACCATTACTTCGATCCACCCCATCCCAATGTCTTCCTGGTCTTATACCATATCGATTTGGAGCAGCATCTAATCCTCGTTTTATCCAGCTGTGACTAGGTATGTCCTGGGGAATTATAAATCCTGATTCCTTCATCTTCTCGCTATCCCCTAGGTCTGCAAGATCCAGTTCAGAATGCTTTTTCTGCAACATGTCAAAATAATGTCCAACTCAGTATTTAAGTATCAACGTCAAACAACATATCATTTGTATTTTCAGATGCATAAAAAACTAAGCATCAAACTATGTAAAATCTAAGCCAACTTAATCAGTCAACTAATCACCTTGACCAAATGTGCCATAGGATCACCCCATCTTACTCTTTCCATCAGCATTTTGTCAAGTTCCGGATCATCCCTGTGAACATAACAACATGCATCAACAAATTTCTATAATACAAGGTGGGTGAAAAACAAATATATTTTCAGGAATTTATTGATCATGGGATTTCATTTATTTTCCCATCTTTCTGTGGATCTAAAAGAAGATTTGACAAATAACCCAAAATCTTTTCTCATAAAAAGACAACAATATTATAAAGTTAAAAAAGAGCCTAAAAAATGATGTAATCCTTCAACAAGCGGGAGAAGGGTAAAGAAGTCCACAATGCTGTTAAATAAAAGTTATAAATAGGAAGCATTCATCAAGCATCTTATTCATCAATACGCTAATATAGTTTTAAGAAAAATTCAATCCAAAATTTCAGTTTCAGAACAATTACATTGCTTATTTTTGCATACAAACATTGTTCATCACTAAACTAGCATATTAACCAGGTAGCCTTGGATGAAAATTAGAAAAAATGGATATTGAAAATGGGGTAGCTTCTCCAGCTTCCTATTCGCATCCAGTTTCTATTGTCATACCAAACTACCATTCTTTGTTGCGCAGGATGATGGGTTTAGCAAATTCAGTAGAAGGTTTTTTTTTTTTGTTATTTTTTACAGGAAGCTGAAATTCAATACACACCACCAACAATGATGACAGTAGCAAAAGTGTCCAATAGTTAATCTATGACTACTTTAGTTTGCAACAAGCAAAATTATCATCTGGACTTTAGCTAAGGAATAGTATGACATGGTGAGAAATTTGACATGCAGAGTCCAAAAAAGAACTGAAAAATAAAAAAAAGAGAGAAGGAGATATTCCACTGGTCTGACAGAAACATGCAATTATGACACTTTCAATGCAAAGACTAGCACTAAGGCATTGTTCAGTATGTTTAGTCTTACCTAGTCCGTGCAAATGGCTTGTCCTTCTCAAGCTCTAACTCCTCCAGCCTAGTTTCAACTTCCCGCTTTTGAGCCAAGCCCTTTCCCCACTCTATCTTCTTTTCCTGATTAAATAATGCAGCAAAGAAGTGAAACTCATGCTCCGTGCATGGCAAAGGATAAAATAAAACGACACACAAAAAGAACAAAATTGATACACAATGGTCCAAAAATAGTTCCAAGGAACATTCACATTGCGGTGCAGGGGCAAACACTGGGACAAATCTGTGGAATCTCTCTGTACTTTGTGTTGGTAAATTAGTTTGGATTGTTGTGTGCTTATAACACCTATTTGGTTTGTGTTCGGCAAGAATATTATGATGTCAAAGTGAAGCAAATCTATTGGAAAATTCATGATATGACTGCCTCGAGGACAAATATTAGGTTTGTTTATGGCATCATAATATTATTCATCTAAACAACCAAATATGTGTCCAAACCAAAGTAGGTTTCAAATTAACTTGCCAACTAAGCCTGCCATCTATGTAATCCACAAACCAAAAGTTGGATGTTTCTGGTAATTATGTGCATGCAAACCCACACACGAGGAGAGATAAAGAGCCATTAAACAACTGTCAAACCGTGAAACCTCAATCCTTGCAAAATAAAAATCCTTCCATGTGTATAAAGAACTTTGAAAACAACTTTAACTAATGTCAACAAGGCAGGCTCTTTTAACACAAAACATCATATAGCTTCCAAGATAATACCAATCAGATTCAAGTCATAGTGAATCCACAACCACGGAAACAACTATAGTAACAATTTCATCAAATTATGACATATAAGACCATTAAAAAATGAAGGTTCATAAATACAAGTTAAAATAGTACCTTGGGTTTTTCCTCTACTTTTTGTTTTGATTTCAAGTAATCATCCTTTGATATGCGCTCTCCTGCAGTATTAATTAGTAAAGCATGGTTAAAAGCATGTTCAAGTAGGACTGGTTTTGGCAGATGGCTCTGCCTTCATGAGCTTTTTGGTGGGATAAAGTTTAATCAGAGTTAAATTTACAATTTTAAGGACAGGGATTGGGGTTCGTATATAATAGTATGATTATTATTTGTTATAAGTTAGAAACTAAAGTTGCTAAAGTTCCAAGGCAGATTTTCATGAATTAATTGGCTGGGAAAGGCTAGGAGAATATGTATCACAAAGAAAAAACATAAAAAAATGCCGCAATTTAGTTTAGCTAGTTCCCAACTGGAATGTAACAGATGCTTTTTCAACAAGCGCCCCCCCCCCAAAAAAAAAAAAAAAAAAAACCCACCCAAAATAAATAATATCGACTTGATAAAGCATGAAAACGTAAATAAACTAGATCAGCAACAAATTAAGGACTATTACAAGCACAAAGGACTTAGGACACTTTTCCTTAGACTAAAATGTCATCTTTGTTAGCATATGATCATAAACTTTAATCTTAGGTTTACAACTAAAAGATTAGTTGTCAAACATGAAACATATATGGCATCAACATCTCATAGGGTTCACTAGCCTGTTTTCTTATCACGGTATACAGGTTCAACACCCCGTCCACTTATAGAAGGATCCATCTTGTCAAACCTGCAAAAGGGAATGAATAAATTGCATCAAGAAAGTCGGATTCATTAAACCACCAAAACATTGCATAACACCAGTTCCTTCACTTCTCCATGTTATTGTAAGTAAAAATGTCAAATTATAGAAAGTAATTCAATCTGAAAGGATTGGGCATTGGCTATATGAAATCAGAGCATAGAATGCAGCTTTCCTGCACCATGATATTCATCAAGGACCACTATAATTTCCTAGGTTAAATTAAAATCAATAAATAGAAGACAAAAATTGTAATAAGAAATTCATGGGTACAATTTAATGGTGAAATAAGGGAGAATTATAGAAGGAAAGGAGCACTATTCCTTTTCCAAGACAAAGGAGCATTCGAGTGTTCCAGCCATTACTGTTGATTTTTTTTTATTGCTGCTTCAATGTATTTGTGAGCTGAATGCTGGAAATATCACTCATATCTCAAAGTTAGTTAAATAACTATTGACTCTATCACAAAAACTCAGAGACTTCATGAAACAACAGTACGCAGACATATTGAACTCTCAGCAAATGATACAGAGAAGTCTATAACTGGTGTTTAATTATCTGACCATGGGCATTAGCAGTCCCCTATAGCAACTTACACCACAAGTCCCTTCCTAACATTTTCGAAGTTGCAAGCACAAAAATAAAGGGGCGATTACTTCACCATAAAACGAGGTTCACCAAACTTCAAATGTGTTTTGACTTGTGTTTGGATAGAGTGTAAAATATTGCAAGACTTGATTGGTTTTACACCAAACAATTTTTTACACATTTGGAGTGAAAAAAACTCGCTACCACAACCAACCACCTCTAACATGATATATGAAATTTCTACTACACTAATCCCACATACTAGAAAACCACAAAGAAAATGTTTCTTAACAAGTACAATCTTTCCCATTTTAGAACATCTTTACCCCATAGTTCATTCTATGATGTAACAAACAATAGCTGCCACAATCGTGTGAAAAAAATCCATATGGTTAGTTTGTGCCAGGGAGCTAACACTAAGCAATGGAGGTTTGCATTTAAAATAACTCACAGTTGAAACGAATATGTGAGCATACATTGTACAGACAGAAAGCAAAAAACTACTTAATTAACCAGAAAATAGACAAAGTCAGCGCATGAAATGAGCAAAGAGGTCAGAGCACTTTAAATAAACATTAGAACTTACAACAATGATTCTTCCTTCTTAGTTTTAATTTCTTCCCGCATATCACGACCAGTGATCAGACCAGTTTTTGGCGGTTCCTTTGAAGAAACTGGATCAGATGATTCTTTCCTGTTTTTCCTTGGTGGAGAAATGTCTTGAGCCATGGATGCACGTGAATTACCACTCTGAGTTGAAAGCTGTAGTGATAAATGAGAATTATCAGGCAATCCTGATCTCCCAGCATCCTTCTTTCTTTTCCTTGGGGGTGAAAGATCTGGCTCGGGTTTTGGTGATGGAGTATAGTGTCGTTGCCGCTGTTGTCTTGGAGGAGACAAATCAGTATCTTCTTTCAACGGCTTCAATTTAGGTGATTCAGTATCAGTCCTCCGTCTTCGTGGTGGTGACAAATCAGAATTCAGAACACTGGAGTGTTTAGACTTTGTATAGGGCTTGGGTGATGGCGAATGATGGTGTTTTCGCTGCCTTCGTGGTGGTGACAAATCACTAGCTTCTCTTGAAGGCTTCAATTGCGGCTCAGGAGATGGTGTATCATTTCGATACCTTCTCTTACGGGGTGGCGACAAATCTGAATTCAAATTTGTATCAGGAGCAGGTGATGGACTACGGTGCTGTCTCTGCCGTGGAGGAGACAAATCTGCATCATCTCCACCATTATGCAAAGGCTTCCCTTCATGCTCAGGTGAGGGTGTGTCGTTTCGAACCTTCCTTTTATGAAGAGGGGACATATCGGGGTAAGGATCAGCAGAATTGGCATGGTTAGGAGATAATATAACCCAACCACTTCCATCCTCAGCAATTGCATTGTAAGCGCGTCGAGCTCTAATTACCTCCAACCTCTTCATTCGTTTAACTTCTATGTCTTCATCAACTTGAGGATTCTCTTCATCTACACAATCATAACACACAAAACATTATCAAAGCAAACTTCAAATCTCAAATAAAATAATGTTTAGTAATATATGATTCTTTTTTTACCAGCTGAATCATTTTCTTCCTCTTCAAGCTTCACTGGCTTTTGCCAAATAGGGTCTTCATCCACAACTAAAACACCACAGGCATTCGGTTTAACTTTCTTCTTCTTCTTTTTCACTTTCTTCTCTTCTTCTTGATTGTCACTTCCATATTTTTTCAAATATTCTTTCAATGACTTGGATCCCATTGTCGAAGACGCCATAATGTAATATAATTATCTTTCCTAGTATGACATTTAAAACATCTTACTACATACCACAAATAAGTAAACAATAATCGACTAGAGAAAACAATTAATACAAAAAAAAACAAGTAATCTTTATTTTTAAAATAGATAATCATAAATCTTTATTTTTAAAATAGATAATCATAAACTTAGAGATAAGATATTCAAACTTCAATAATTAATAGAATCAAAGATAGAGAGTAAAATTGGACCGGTGAAGGAGTATTTCCAGCACCCAGAGGAGAAGTCTGGTGGAGGCATCAATCAGTCACCAATGGCAAGTATAATAAATTAAATAGGTTGGGAGTGTGTTGTGGTTGAAATTGAAATTCGATAGTTTTTATTTTAGCAAGGAGATTAAAGAGGAAGAGAAACTTTGAAGAACAATAAATGAGAAACCAAGAGATGGAGAGAGAGAGAGAGAGAGAGATTAGGGATAGAAAATAAAAGGCAATGGAATATTCAGGGTTTGATGAATTGTGAGGAGAGTTGAAAGAATTTCTCTGATCAAGTTTCGTAGGAGCCAAACACCAGCAAGGACTTTGAATTTTAATTTGGGAAGGGGATGGTTTTGATTCTAACTGGTTGTTTTAGAGCCTACAGATTTTTGGGTTGTGGAGGGTGTAGATTATAGCCATGAAGATTATGGCACCGGCAAGGTACAGAATGAAGAAACACCAACTAAAGTAAGTTCCTTGCCCTTTTGGCTTATCCAACTGAACTTCCTTACATAGGTTGAATTATGAAGCTTGTGCCTCCAAATCCTAATGAAGCTAATGCTAATGCCTCGTAGAGGACTGCATATTGAAGCAATGGTCAACCATTTTGTAAGGGACCAGATTCTTTATGATAAGTTACAAGAGGAGTCAGAGGACATACAACTTAATGTCAAGAACTACCATTGCTTCTTTAGCCCCTCTGATCTTTGTTACGGCATGAACTGAAATTCCCTCTCCATGTACAAGGGGAAGAATTTGACAAAACAAGGTCGAAACTATAACACCCAGATTGATTTTTTATCAGAAAGCAACTATCCCATTAGAGAATTAAAAACCCTATTAACCCTATGTACAGCAACAAACCAGTATACACAAAACGCTGCCAATTTCAGAAAAAACAAAGAGATACCCTAGTCAAGATCCTAGCGGACGAGGGCAAAATGAAATACCCATTATATACACACAAAAAATCAAGTATAGTAGACTAAATTAAGAGAAGCCCACATTGAATCTCAACAAAACAAGCAAAAAAAAGTAAGATTTTCAATCAAGAGGGTGTTGAAAAATACTGAAACCTTATTAGTATACCAGCTTTCCTCCTTTCCTTTAAGAATATATTGTTGCTGGTGGTGGCTATGGATCCCGTGGAGGAGTTGGCAGCTTGTGGGTCTCGGCAGAACTTCAGTTACTGTTTGATTTGGGGTTGTTTTGTGTTTCAGACCGAGAGAAAGAGAGGCTGGGTATGTGGTCAAGTTTTCAAAAATATTTTTTTTACACGGCACGAATATATAATATAAATTTGAATTGTAAAATAAAATGGTAAAATTATAAGTAAAATATTTAAATTAATGATATATTAATAATTCTAATTAAATAGTAATTAATAATATAATAAAAAAAATCCAAATATCTTTATTTTTCTTACATTAATTCCTTAATTTTTTTTTAACAAATCAACTAATTTATTTTAAAAAATAAACCCTTTCAAATTTTGATTTAAATTTTATTAGGCTATTTAACATTAATTACTCTAAAGTTAAGTATACCAATTTAAACTTTTATTATATATATTTGTCAATTAAAACAGACAAAATTATCAATTGATATATTAATAATTTATATAAAAAACTATTAAGAATGAATAAGTATTTTCATTTTACAAAAATAAAATACACAAATAACTTATATAATTAAAAAAATATAATAATTATAATTAAAATCAATCTCTTAATTATAAGATTGCACAAGTTTTACAAGATATAAATTTGGAACAATGAAAATACTAAGAAATAGATTATTAGACTGCATAATTTTATACTTCTTTCAAACTCGTAAAATCGGTGTGAGTTTACCGAGTTTGATCAATTTTACTGATTTTCAAGTTTTTAATTTGATTTTACACGTTAGATATATATTAACTCGTAAAATTATATAATTTTACGAGTCAACTCATGATTTTGACAACATTACATATGGTTACTGTTAGGGGGTGTTCGCTATCAATTTCTGTTTAGTTTGGATGAAAATATTTAACCGAACTAAAATTTTTTATTTCTATAAAATTTAACTTGGGTTTAATTAAAATTCAGTTTAGTTCAGTCAGTTCATTTTTTTCTTTAAAAATATCATGTGCTTGTGTATTAGGTTTTTAAAAGGTGTTTGTTTTAGAGGTGGAGGTTGAGATTTGGGTGTGAAACCCACTAAAAAGCTATAAAAAAACAAAAAAATATTAATTTTTATAATTGAGTTTTGTGTATAATTAGGTTCTACTCAATCACAACCTCAACGACAAAAACTAAACCCAAGACAGTCATAAACTTAAACAATTTTTTATTAGGCTCAGGCTTTTGTAACAATGATCCAATACCAAACCAAATTGAATTATATGCAATTCATCAGATGTTCTACCTTACAGCAAATTGTAAATTTTCAACTCATACTGCCTGCAACCCAATGAAAATTTTCCAACGGACACAAAACTTAATTTTAAAATTCCCTTTGCAACCCACCGAGTCTAAACCTAAGCAAAAAAAAACTAAACAGTTGTCCACTGTAAGTTATAAACTAACGAACAAATTCAGACAAAAAATAATTCATTAAGTGTAATTTGAATTCAGGAAGAATATCAACAATTCAACAACAAAAAATCTAGTAAGTCAGCTACAAAATTCACAAGCCAAATTCAGTAAAATAAAAAACGAAGTTAGAAGATTAATTTTATAGCATCTTTATGATTGAAGGGTAACTGATCAGACTTGATATCTAATTAATAAACATATTCATATCAATTCCATGCACATGTAGAACAAGAAATATTAATTTTTCACGTATAATTAGATCGTACCCAGCATCGGAGACCCTTTTTCATGCACAAAATCTGCCAACGCTTCTATTCTTGATGGAGATGTCGAAGCGTTTGGATCCCAAGAATGTAGGAATTGGGATATTATTAAATGTGTTGATACTCAAATCTAAGGACTTGAGTTTTAGCGATGAAGTTCAAATATCCATACACGCTTGAAGATTCCGCGGAACTTGGTGAATGTGGGTTGTGGATATCAACGGAAATGAAAGCTCCGGTAGTATTGTCACGGTTGATGCTCCTCCGCTGACAATAGTTTTGAACGTTGAAGATTTTGTAAGTCACCCATCAAAACCAACACGTACCATCTCAAAAAGCAATTTTGAACATTGAAGCTCACAATAGTAAATTAAAGTGAGAAAGAAACTCGCAATAATAATTAAAAAAAAAAAAAGGATATTTGGGGAGACCGACTATATCAACAAGGTCACTATAAAAGGGCCGAGCAGACTTTATCCCTCAGCTGTTGTATAGAAATTTTTGACCCGAAACAAATTTAACATAGGAAGAGGATACACTTGGATGGTCCAACTAGTTTGAGATCCAAGCTGGGCTTATTTACATGGAACGACAACAAGTAACATTCAGGTTGTAAGCAGTGTTGTGCCTATTACATGAATTTGTACGATGATATAATGAACAAATGGATATTGCCCTCTGAATATACATATAAAAACTATGTAGAGGAAACGAAGGTGGTTTTCCTTCAGTGATCAAAGTTTTCAATATATATAGGAAACAATGGCGGAGCATTGAAGGAAAAAGTAAGTTTGTTGCAGAAGAAAGTTTAGCCACTCCAGATTGCATCCAATAATTCCCAACCAAAGGATTATCTGAATCAGGCCTCATGGATATCATCAAGATAGTGCCACATATCAAATCTGAACAGTTAGCAAAATTGCAGTGTCCATGCAATCAGAACTCTGAAAATCCCGTAACTTCTACTATCATCCATCACCAGACTCAAATAAGAATAATAGCATTTCATCTGCTTCAGGATCTAGCTTATCTCCTGATAGAAAGACACAAACATTTCCATTTAGCACTATCCAACTGCATCCAGGGACCTTCCTCACACCCTTCAAACCCATCTCCTTCCTTAATTTTTGCTCCTCAATATGCTTGCCACAGGCTGCATATATGTTGCAGAGTGCAACATGAGCTGGTGCATTCAAAGGATCCAACTCAAGGAGTCGCCTGGCCGCATGTTGAGCAATGTCAGTGTTTTTCTCAGCAACCCACATACACCAAGCAATGCCCCCCAAATAGCATGATTTGTTTCAAAAGGCAGTCCCAATATGAGCTCTTCTGCTTCTCTTACTTTCCCTGCTCTTCCCAAGAGATTGATCATAGAAATATAATGCTCCAAACCTGGTTGAATTGCATAAACATCTCTCATTGCTTTAAATAATTTCCCTCCTTCACTAACTAACCCGGCATGGCTACATGCTGACAGGATTCCCAAAAATGTAACTGAATTTGGCCGAGTCCCGGATTGGAGCATGGTTTCAAAAACTTTCAGTGTTTCATTTGCCATAGCATGATGTGCTAATCCCATAATCATGGTATTCCAAGAAATTAAGTCTCGATAAATCATGTTTGTGAATATGCTATATGCATCATGTATCTCCCCACATTTCGCATACATCGAGACCAGAGAATTACTAAGAATCAAGTCACAGTCTGATAGTGTTTTCATCAGCATGTTATGCAACTGCCTCCCAAAATCAAGATGAGCAATTGCACCTGCTGCTCCAAAAAGAATAGCATAAGTAGAACTTAATGGTGGAACACTATGAGCCAGCATTCCCAAGAGGAAAGAGGTTGCCTTAAGGAAAAGCTCATTTTGGACAAGCCCTGAAATCATTGATGTCCATGCAACCGAATCCTTATCAGGCATGTTTTCGAATAGATAGCAAGCCTCAGAAACATTTCCAATATCAAAATACCCAACAATCATTGAAGTCCACGTGATGTTGTCCCGCACAGGTATAGTATCAAACAATTCTCGAGCCTTTTCCACTTGTCCAGTCCGAGTATAACCATTAATCATATGATTACAAGACTGAACAGCATAACTATTTAAGTTCTTGTTAAAGACATAGTGTGCATAATCCATGGCACCAAAAAAAGAGTACATGTGAATAAGGCTCTTGGCTATCCTGCCATCATAATCCTCATATTCCAGCCCATTAATTATCAGTTGAGCATGTAACTGCTTGCCAAGATGATGAAACCTCATACCAGCACAAGCATAAGCAAGTGAAATGAAGGTCTCTCCATTTGGTGCTATATTGGACCTCCTCTTCATCTCAAGAAAAAGCAATAATGCTTCTCCATAGTAACCATTCCAAGTGAACCCACTAATCATGGCTGTCCAAGAAACAACATTTCTCTCAGGAATTCTACAAAAAAAACAATAAGCCTCCTGAACATCACCTATCCTGCAATAACCTGCTATCATAGTAGTCCAGGTTATCACATTCCTATCCTCCATCTCCTCAAACAAAACCCTGGCTTCCTCCATTTTACCATTCTCTGCAAACCCCTTAATCATAGCATTCCAAGAAACCACATTCTTCTCTGGAATCTCATCAAAAACCCGCCTTGCTTCCTCCAAATCCCCATTCTTAATCAACCCAGCAACCATTGCATTCCACGAAACAACATTCCTCTCTGGCATCTCCTTAAACAATTCCCTTGCCTCACAAATCCTTCCTGCATTAGCTAAACCACAAAGCATCGAAGTCCATGAAACAACATTCCTCTCTGGCATCTCTTCAAACAACCCCCTTGCCTCACTCAGCCTCCCGCACTGCAAATACCCTGACAACATCACGTTGTAACTAACAATATTTCTCTCAGGCATGATATCAAAAAGAACTCTGGATTCTTCAATGAATCCAATTCTAGAGTATTTTGTAAGCAAGGAAGTCCAGTAAGCAATTCGGCTATGGCGGCTTCTCTCGGGAAACTTGTCAAGTAGGTTGCGTGCTTGTTGGAGTTTTTGTTGAGAGAGCAAGCAGAGAAGTTGAGAGTCATCTAATGTGAGTTTAGAGTAACGGGTTTTCGAAATTTCTGATTGGGACTTAAGGAACCGAACATGGGGTGAAAAAATTCGAAGTTTGAGTGAAATTTTTGAAAGAGAGATCTTCAGGGTTTTGAAACAAAAGGCGGGCATCACCTGTTTTTACAAAGAAACGGTTCAGACAGCTCCTTTTGAAATCGTATTGCTGGGGCAGTGCAGAAAACGGTGTCGTGTGCAATTATTGATCCAAG
>Ga0325401_1004156_pt1 | contig 13568 bp, 13 predicted proteins | sample PopdelMetagenome_FD_205666 | JGI IMG/M metagenome (GOLD analysis project Ga0325401, IMG submission 205666) | Populus deltoides microbial communities from Bellville, Georgia, United States - Xylem-PdKOR-R2 | ecosystem: Host-associated > Plants > Phyllosphere > Stem > Wood/Secondary xylem | place...
CTTGGTCCCTTAAATGAAAGCATCAACATATGGTATAAAAGTGCCTTACTTTTTATTTTTTGATCCTTGTCAATTATTGTATTTGAATAGGTATGTCTTCAGCTTGCAATCATATGATTTGATTTTTAAGATTTATCACTGGGATTTGAGTTCAATTTAGATCTAATGCGTCTCCTATTTGGTAATACAAAATGTAAAAACATTTTGTGGGTGCCAGCTCTTTTAATATTTGGCATTGTGTCAAGAGGTTAGAGAATAAATTCCACTCGCACTGGAGTTGGAAAGTGCTAAATTACTTGGAGGATAGCTTCCAATTATATGATTTGATTATTCTTATTTATTGTTGTGATTTGAGTTAAATTCAGATCTAGTGTGTCATCTTTCTATTAATACAAAATGTAAAACATTTTGTGGATACCAACTATTTTAGTTGATAAAGTCATCTTGCACTGTGCCAAGAGATCAGAGATTAAGTTCCATGCAGACCAAAGATGGAAAGGGCTAAAAGACTGGGAGGTTTGGCCTTTTTTTTTCTTCTTCAAAGAACTAATCTAGCTTTAACCAAAATGAATCTAGATGTATTACTTGGTCTTATTTTCAATAGTCATCTATTGTTCTTTGATTGAATATTTTCTTAAAAAAGTACTTTCAAGAAGCCAGTTGATTTTTAATGATCACAAAAAAAACATTTCTTTCATTTAAAAAGTTCAGATTCTAGAAGTTTTGTTGCTCAACAATCCAAGTTGCTTCCACTAAATGAAAGATTTTTCAAGGGATTCCTCTTTTTCCTAATGATAAATAAAGTAAAGGTGTGAAAATGTGTGCATGTGCAGAACACAGTTCTGAACTCAGCTTGAGATTTTGTTTTATTCTCTGCTTTAAAGGTGTGACACTTGAGTGGTAATGTGTTATTGACATTGCATCAATGTGTTTCTTCATGGCATATCAGTCAAAATGTTAGAACCTCATAGATGCCTTGTCAAAAAAATATTAAGGGCATTAGGACACCAGTAACAAAGGTAAAGACAAGGGATTGAAGTGGCGGAGTTTATAACCTTGCCACTAAGGTGTAAAAGTGTCACTGCAGGGTGTAGTTTTTCATTTTCTCCGTTCTTTATTTTACTCAAATTATTTCTTTACTTCATCAAGGATCATGAATCTTTAACGCAGAAATTTTGAGAATGTGTGCATCTCTTTCTTCTTCTTCTTCTTCAAAAAAAGACTGCCCTTCTTTTTCTGTATCTATCTTTTAATTACTAGATGCATATCAATAAACAAAGGAGAAGGAAAGATAAATATATAAAGGGAAAGAAAGACGTGATAGTATCAATAGAAGTGACATTGTCCTCGTGGATAATCAGTACCACTGAAATTATTATATAAAAGCTGATCAACTTGCCCATGTATCTGTTTAGGAAGCTTGTAGTATTGTACTGCAGTATAATTGTGTGGAATTAAATGGTAAAGGGAATACTGTTGCAATTCCTCACTGTATGTTGTTTCCTTTATTTATTTTTCTTTTGAATTCATTCTTGCTTAATGCTTGGGTTCTTGGGCATGATTTGCAATGGCTGCTCTCCACATTGCTGCTAAATCATAGCAGTAGTGATGGACTTGCAGTGTAATCCTATTCTTCTACATCTCTATTATGTTCTTTCTCACCTTTATCAATGCAAGGATTTTCTATTCCTTCAGTTACTCATTATTTGCTGTGTTTCTGTTATATGCTGCTATTTATGTTAACAATATCGGCAAACAGATACCTCTCTGATCATTTATACTAATGCAATCAGTTTTACAGAGTGTGACCCTAGGGGATGAAGAAGCAAACCGGAGGGGTGTCCAGAAGACAGTGCTTGAGAGGAAAGGGCCTTCAACATTTAGCTGTGGGGTGGAGATAATTTCAAAGACTGAGTTGCGAGTTCATCGCAGTTTAGAAGCAACAGTGGATGCTATTCTCTCAGGTATTTTTTTCTTCTGATTTAGTAAAACAAAAAAATTACCATTTTATGTTTTAGTTCTGCAAGACATTCTCAAGAAGAATTGTGGCAAAATTTTGTTACAATTTACAAAGGAGAGTTTAAAGGTAGGTTGCTGAAGGAAATCTACAAAGACAAGAGGCTGCTGTTATGCTGCCATTCTGCAGCTCCTTCTGCTGCCAATGAAGGCAGCTCCTTCTCCTACTTGTTTAGTGTGTTTTCTGTTCCCTTTGCTCTCTCTTAACCTCTCTATTTATAGCTGAAAATGGGGGAAAAACTTCCCCATTTTCAGGCACAATTTCTGCCAAGAACCTGCCATTGACATATGCTGATTTTCTGCCACTAACAATTCCCCCACACCCCCTGATCTGTCCTCTATGCCTTATTTGTTGACACTGTTTCTGTGGAAGGACGTTCCCCACATGTGGAAGTTTGCAAAGTGAGCTCCCAGGGAGTAAAAAAAACTAAAGAAAGTGAACCTGCCTTTCAAACATCTGCTGAAAAGAAAGATGAAGTTTTGGTTGAAGATTTCCACTTGACAGATGAAAGGATTGGTCATAATGAGCTTACTTCTGAGTCTCCTCCGGACATGGGAGACAATTCTTCGGAACATGAAGTACCACTTTGCCTGTATGTCTATGGGGTAAGCACACTTTTTGGAGTGAATGTTCTCTAGTTGTAATCGGGTGGTTGTTTCTTTCTATATGCAAGTTATGTTTAATGAGATAGGAAATGAATTTCCTTTGGAACTGATAGGAGATGTATGTTGATGACTTTAAACCATTTCATAGCAGGTAGATGAAGCTTGCAAAGCCAGCTGATTTCAGGAAAATGACATCCTTTAAAAAATAATAATAAAAAAGAAGAAGAAAAGAAAACAGAAAAAAAAAAATTTATAAAGTTTAAATCTCATTAATAAGCAATTTATTTCTCGTTACAAAGTTTATGATTGAATGTGTTGCTTGCTCCCTCACCTCTTGTATTTATTTCTATCACACATTATCGACAGTTGTTTAAAGGAACACCATTGTGTAAAAGAGGGCAGTGCTATGTTATAGTTAAATTTTTCATGCTGTGTCTGTTTTTGTATTCTCTGTTTTCTTCAAGTAGAATGTTAAGAAATTCACCAAAAACTTGTTCTTTTTCTTTTTTCATTCTAATACTAGAAATTATACCACTTATGTTTTATATATATATATATATATATATGCTTTTCCATTCTTTTAAAAAGAACATTTGTCATTACAAGGAAGTAATCTCTAGTCTCAAGATAATTTAAAGCTCATTTTTGACAGTCGTTTAAAGGAACACCTTTGAGTAAAAAAGGGCAGGGCTACAGCTAATGTTTTCATGCTTCATCCTTTTCTGCGTTCTATATTTTCTTTAAGTAAAATGTTAAAGAAATTCACCAAAAACTTATCTTTTTTCTTTTTCTTTTTTCATTCGGATACTAGAAATTGTATCACATATGTTTTTTATTTTTTATGTCCCTTTCCATTCTTTTAAAAATAACATTTGTCCTTTATAAGGAAATTACCTCTAGTCTCAAGATAGTTTGGAGCTCGATGAATATCTACAGTGGCTATTCCTACTTAATTTTTGTCAGTAGGAGCTCACTTGTATTACCAGATAGCTAGTTTATGTCTTTAAACATGATAAAGCAAGCTGGGCTGAAGTTTGCATGAGCCAGTTATCAAGATCTAATTTTTCTCTTCCAAAAAATTGATCCTACATTTTATTTTCAAAGTAAAACTAGACTTTGCATCTCACCTGAAGTTAATTAAATTTTCAATTTTTGGCACTTGATTACTGCTGCATAGTATGAATATACTGGATATGGAACTTACAAAAAGAGCAGTTATTCTAGATCTTGGAGACAAGTGTGATTCAAGGGATCAATCAGTTGAAAATGGAAGCTGCAGTTCAATTAACTGATAACATCAGTGATGCAGATGCGCTACTTGCCTTGCAGTCCAAGCTCAAGAAAAATGCCAAGATTCAAGCTGCTGCCAAATCTCACGACATACCCATTTATGTGACAAAGGTTTATATGATCAAACCAATAGTTATCTATTTCCTAGCTACAGCTATGTATTTTCAATATGGTGAAACCTGTTTTCTTTCTTTTGGTAGACAAGTTCCTTGGAGCAAATAACAAAGGCCATAAGGGCATTGATGAGCAGTCATGCTAATGGATTGAAGGATTCTAGAACAGAAGAGAATACAAAATTGTCAGAGAAGATAGATGCCCTGGAGGTAAGAGTTTTCTTTCAGTTGTGTTTTGAAATATTTATTATTGATTAATATATTTTGTGGATGGAGTGCATTAAGAATGATTAATGTTTTGGTCAATGCCACAGCGTTCTGGGGCCACCATGGGAGTTGATAATGATCATGGCGTATGCTGTTGTGAATTGTTAGCGACTCTTAGTAAATTCATTAATTCACACATCTCTAAAAATTCAACGAGTTGGCATCAAAATTACATGACATGCCTAATACAAATGAAGAATTGAAGGTCCACAAAAGAAGAAAAAAGAAAATCTAAACTATTATCTAAACAATTGCAGAGAAGTTGATTAGAGAAATTAACTGAAATTTTAAATAAACACAAACCTAACTTTATTGTAAGCCAATGTAACAGTGTAAGTTATTAAGACTATAACTTGTAGTGCTATGAGGAGCAATACAGTGTAAGTGATTCCTGTATAGTGTCTATAGAATGGGTTTTGGCAGACTCAGGTGGACCCTATTCCCTTGAGAATACAATAAAATATACTCTTCCAATAACCCAAGGGGAAGGACTGATTTGAGGATGGTATACCAGTTTACTTTCTTGTTGGGGAAACAGGGCTGCCAGAAAGAAAGAAGATTTCCCTTAGGAGATTCAAGACTTACTAAGAAAGTGTACTGTGGCTACCTGTCCCTTCTTTCCTTGCCTTGCCTGTGGCCTGCTTTCCTAGTAGGAATTCTTGTCTGCAGACTATTCTCACTACTACAGAAATATCACTATCACCCCCAAAAACCAAACTCTCCTGTATATGATAGTTGTAATTTGTTTTGGGGAATCAATGACCCACAACTTGTTTATTTATTTTTGGAAAACAGCAAGAGTCTTTGTAGTAGTGTGACTGAGATATAAGAAGATATGAATTCTTTCTCTGAAGTATGACCTTTTCACGTAAACTGGACTGCATGGTTAAGGTGGTACTATCATCAAGTTGTTATTCTAAGAGTGGCTGTTTCTTAGGTCCCATTTGGTACAACTATTAGCAGTTAGCTATGGTTGTAGCTATAAATGTGGATGCAAAAGGTGTTTGGTAATGTGTCGGTGAAAAGGTTTTAAATGCAAAATAATACTCAAAAGCCTTTCAAAAACCTTAAAAGCTTCAATATGTGGTTTCTCTAAATAGTAGTTTAAATGGCTTTTGAAATGCATTTGCATTGTTAGCGAACACCTTTAATTTGGTGGTTGGTGGAAAAGCACCTCCAACCACCTAACCAATGGAGAACTTAATACCTCAGCTCCATTATATTACCAATGGTTTTATGAAGCTTAAACTAAGATTTGGTTTTCCTTTCACTCCCTACCCTTTTCCCTTTGTTTTCTTTTCTTCTTCTAGAGCAGCATGAATGTATGGCTGTTTGAAAATTGGCAACATAATCATGCTTTAGTGTGGAAAACAAATTTGATCAGTTGTGAGATGACCACATGGTTGCAAGCTGGTTTTTCTTTTGCAAGAATGTGCTCATTTCAATGGACATTTTTTCTTAAAATTAAACAAAGCTGCTTCTCTATGGATATTCAATGCATTAATATGTGTTTGTGTGTGTACATATAGTATTTGGATCTATTTTTTTTTGGTTTCTATCTCAAAGTTTATTCTCAATGTGGGTGGGTGATCTTTAGGCCAGTGATGATTGAAAGGTAATTTGGATGGTGTCTACTCAATTTATTATATGATCTTCAAGAAAGAGTGCATACTGTTAGATCTGAGTCTGTTGCATTTGATTTAGAAGATCTCTTTTAAATTCCATATAGTGTACAAATTTCGTTTTCTTTCTCCGGAAGGGGCAGTCTTCCTGTTTAACATTGCCTTGAATATTTTCATTTTTGAATCTTGAATAGTATCATTTCTGCCTAGTGCTTCTGTTTTCCTTTTGTCTAGTTGAAAATAATAAAGAAACAGGGATATACAGAACATAGAAAGTAGAAAAGAACAATGATTGGAGAAGTTTGTATGCATTGATTGATTTATTGTAAGCCTTCCAACAGAATATATCATGTCCAAGAGACTAACAGGAGGCCATGGTGATCACAGTTAATAAATAAGGATGTCAACTGGCTATCTTCATTACTCTATCATGTTATCATTTGGAACACCTAGTTCATCTAAATTATTACATTTCAACTCTACAAAGTACTTTTCTTCATACAGGAGGCAAGAATAGCTGTGATGCAAGTAGTAATTCCAAAAGGAGAACCTGTGGAGCTGCTCCCTAGGTCATCACACATTATGTCCCTTCAAATAGATTTCATTCGAAAATACCAATTAGAAACAGAGAGAATTGGTATAGAGCCAGAGGCACGTCTCCGTATCCTCCCATATCAGACTAGGATGGATGTAAACAGCAAGTTTATTGAAACAATTGGGACAGATAGCGGAGTTGATGATTTTATCAGTGCCACTGGTAACACAAATGGATCACCCTACAGCATTGACAGGTTACCTCTCTTGCCTGACTAGTATTGACCACATTGCAACTTGAAGTATCTCCACGCTTGATAGCTTTAATATGTGCAGCAGATCAACAAGTTCTTGTACATGAGTATCCATATCTGCATGGTTTGCATATTCTGGTTCCTTTGCTGATATGTATTGCCTTGAGCATTTCAGTATATATATATTTTTAAATATTGTGCAAAATTGCAATTACAAGCCAGTGAGGTTTCTGCTAATGCATTTAATAACCTGGTGCTAATCAAGTATGTGCTTCTGTTGTTATATTGGCAATCAAAAGGGGGACAAGATAGGATAATGACAGAACTTAATAATAGCACCGAAAGTAACCTAATGACCTTGAATTACATAATTTTTACTTGCATTCGTTACTTTCATTGCATATATGTGATTGTGAAATAATTTTTGGGATGAACTGATCTAATGAAATTGAATTTCATTTCATTACTTAACCAATCGCAAGTGTAATCTCTTATCTTCTTCGCGACTGCTCAACCTAAAACTGGTGTTGTTTCGTGGCCATGTGATGCATGCAGTGAATCTATTTTGGTAATCGCATCCAAATATACTCTACTTATGGAGAAGGCGGTCTTTTAATACTTTACCCTGTCTTTACCTTGTGCTCAACATTTGACCCAACAAACTAGATGGGAAAGATTTTATCCCATCTCGTCCTCTGGTAGCATCTCTTGACTAGCGATCTAACAACCTTGAATTATATCTTACATTAAAACTTACTGGCTTTCACAGCAGTTACTTGATTGACGTTTGAATGGGGTCCTTTACTTTGCTTAACTGGTGACTTGATCAATTGAATCATTTAACTTCATTTGTGCTCATTTTCTGGTAACTTGATCAATTGAATCATTTAACTTCATTTGTGCTCATTTTTTGCATAGCACATATGACCTAACATTAATGGAAGTCACTGTCCTTTTCTCCTTAACTAATGATCTGAAAGTTATTATTATTTTGTCACCTCTTTGCTTGGAATGTTATAGTAATTCATTTTCCAAGTGATTTATTTTGTATACCTTTGTGTCTGGACAACCATCTTTTAAAGCCGAACATTGAACTATTGCCCTAATTTTTATAATTAGGATCCACATTTGCATTTGCTGCATGTGAGACTTGTTGAGTGTTGAAGGCATGCTCTCTCTTTAGCTATCTACCTAATGACTGCATATTATATTATAATATTGCATTATGTTAGCCCCAATATCTTGATTTGTAGAGATTGATTGATATGCAATTACTTAATTTAAGGGAAATTGATTGATAGACAATTAGTTGTACATAATTACCTATGTAGAGAGATTGTAATTATGGTCTAGGAGTGATCTTATGATGTAATTATGTTACGTGCATGAAGATTAAGGGTGGAAAAGGCTGGTGGAAGCAAGTTAAGTGTGAGAATAGTAGTTAGACAAGTTTTGACAGTTAGAAATGAAAATGAGTAGCACTTAACTACCAATATAAATTTCCACGTGATTTGTTAGTTAGGAAGTTGTGATCCATGTTAGTTAGTAGTTAGAAGTTAGTTAGGAGACTGTTAGTCGTTGTTTTGGAGGGAATTCCATTGTACATAATGAAATGTGTAAGAAATGTAGAATCCAAGCAACAAGAAATTAGAATTCTGCAGTTGCAACTTCAACTTTCACCCTTCCTTCTACTTCTCTCTTAATTTCCCAAGTTTTTCATATTGTGTTAAGGTAAGACCTTAACAAATTGGTATCAAAACAGTAAGATTCACAACCATAGAAGGTTGCATCGCGTGACAAATAACAATGGTGGAAAATAACAAGGTTGAAGCCTTGGAATAACATGGCAAGAAACTAGAGGAGTAGATGCAACATATGCATGAAGAATTTAAAGAACAAATGCAACATAGGCATGATGAATCTCAAGAATGGGTGACAGTAACTCTGAAACAATGGTCGGAGTAGGGCTAAGAGGAATGAACTCAATTTACAATGGAAACACTAATGACTACATTAAATTCATTTATGAGCAACTAAGAAGCAAATAAAGAAGGAAGGATCATTCAAGTTTCTGATGGAATAATTCCCAACCAAAGAATAAACATACGTGGGGAAAGCGTGTGCAACTATAAAGTTCAAAGATTGGGGTATAATGTAGCTTTATCAAAGGTGGAATTGCTAACTTTTAAAAGGGAGAATTCACGGGGATTGATTAGGAAATATGAGCATTTTTTAAGATGCATTTCAGACTAGTTCAACAATGGGTGAAAATAATCTCTTTACTTAGAAAGAAAGGCTGAAAACCAGTCTGAAAGATTCATATTGGGAAGTAATGACTTGGTTAATTGAGAGGAACTCACAAAGGCTACTTGTATAAGGTTTGGTAGTAGAAAAGATGTGGTGGAGGAATTTAATAAGCTAGTGTAGGATAAAGAAATGGAAAAGTATGTAGAGATTTGAAGAAATCAAATCTCTAATGACTGCTTTGAATCACACATTGCTAGAATCATGCGAAATTTCCAGTTTTATTAGATATTAATCCAATGCTCAAGAATTTTAAGCCAACCACATTAATACAGGCTTTTGATCAAGCAAATGGCAAGAAGAGTCTAATCTTGTGTTAGCTAAAAGAAACATATTTGTTACAAGAATGGCTACTCTAATTAGCATGGGAAAATTTCCAAGTAATCAGTCTTTCAAGCCTTTCAATCAAGCTAAGAATAGGAGTAATGCAATGATCAAGACACTTTTCCGAAACATTACATGAACAACAAAGGAGATTGGGGTAATGCTTCAAATGAGGAGAGAAAAAAATTCCTGGTCATTAATGTAATTACTCTAGCATCGGAAAATTGCTAGGTAATCAGTTGTTTAAGCCTGTCAATCAAGCCAAGAATAAAGTAATGGAAGGATCAAGACACCTTTTTGAAACATTACATGAACAACAAAGAAGATTGGGGCAATGCTTCAAATGATGAGAGAAGTACATTCCTGGTCATCAATGTAACTACTCTAGCATCGGAAAATTCCTAGGTAATCAGTCTTTTAAGCCTGTCAATCAAGCCAAGAATGGAGTAATGCAAGGATCAAGACACCCTTCTAAAGCATTACATGAACACAAGTGATTGAGGCAATGCTTCAAATAAGGAGAGACCTTTTTGAAACATTACATGAACAACAAAAGAGATTGGGGAAATGCTTGAAATGAGAAAAGTACATTCCTGGCCATTAGTATAACCAAAAAGGTATACATATGATTAAAGGTATAACAGAAGATGATGATGAGTTCTTGGAAGTGGAAAAAGGAGGCAATCATGAAATTATTGTTAAGGAAAATGGAATTGAAGAATGTCTTATCCTTGAATGCACCAGTAAAAAGTTATGCCTATAATACCTTTAGAATTAAAGGTCGCCGTTAAGGAAGGGATATTATGATCATGATTGATAGTGACAATTCACATAACTTTATTAGTGATTTAGTCATTAAAGAAATCAAGGCAATTGTGGAGAAGATTACTACATTGTTTTTAAAAAGGTATAATGAGATGTAATGCTTTTTGTCTAAGTTCATATGGTTTATCCAAGTATGAATTCCAAGCTAATTTGAGGTTCTTGAAATTAGGAAGGTGTGACATAGTTTTGAAGGTACATTGGTTGAAAATTTATTCTCCTTTCTTGTTTGATTTCAGCCTCATTTGTTTTTGCATTTTAAAAATATTTTTTATTTTAAATTAATATTTTTTGATGTTTTTAAATCATTTTGATATGCTGATATAAGAAGTGATTTTTAAAAAATTAAAAAAATATTATTTTGATACATTTCCAAGCGAAAAACATTTTGAAAAGCAACCACACTTACAAACACCATCTTCATTAAAATGAACTATCATTCAACAATGGTGGTATGATGATTGAATAAAATGAATGGTTGAAGAAGCCAAATATTAGATGATTATCACAATTAAGGTACACAAGAGTTTGAAGGAAGCCATTTTTGGATTTCTAGGACAATTGTTTTCTATGGAGGTGTTCAAAGGATGTGAAGAATTCAAAGGTTAAGGCATTGTTAGAGGAATATCAATTTGTGTTTGCAGAATCAAAACATTTACCACCAACTAGGAAGCTGGATTACAAGATTCCACTCAGTTTAGGGGCAAAGCTAGTCAACATTAAACCTTACAAGAGTGAGTTAATTCTAAAGGAAAAGATAGAGAAGTTGAAGAAGGATATGTTACAAAATGGGATCATTCACCATAGTTGTAGTCCATTTGCATCTTTTGTTTTCTTGGTTAAAAGCAAGATAATACATGAAGATTATGTGTGGATTACACACAATTGAATAATCTAACTGTCAAAAATAAGTTTTCAATTTCTCTAATATATGAATTGATTTAATGGATGAATTACATGGATCTAAGTTATTTTAAAGTTGGATTTAAGATTAGAGTATCATTAAGTAAGGATGTGTGAAGATGTGGATAAAACTACATTCAGAACTGACCATGGACATTATGAATTCAAGATAATACTTTGTTGGCTTAACTAATGCACCAACTACCTTTCAAGCCTTAATGAATAGTATATTAAAGCCTTATTTGAGAAGATTGAATTGGTGTTCTTTGATGATATAGTGATATATAGTTCCACCTCATAATTACATATCAGTAATCTTAGAACTATTTTGAAAACATTTAAGAATGATCAGTTATTTGTAAAATAATCTAAGTGCTTTTTTTATGACGAAAAAATGGAGTATCTAAGGTATATTGTCTTTTTAGAAAGAGTGGGAACAAATCCTAAAAAGATTGATGTTATGAAGAACTTGTCTATTCTATATTTTGTAAAGGAATTGAGAGGCTTCTTAGGTTTAACAGATTATTACAAGAAGTTCATTAGAGGTTTTGGCTTCATCAACAAACCACTAATAGAATTGTTAAAGAAAAATAACTTTAGTTGGAATGAGAAGGCTGAGTCAACTTTTGATAAGATTACAAAAGCTTTGTTTGAGGCTCCAATCTTAGCACCACCAGATTCTAACAATGTTTTTGTGTTAGAAACTGATGCATGTGCTACTGGATTGAGAGCTATTTTGAGCACTATTTTGAGTATAATCAGTTCATCATTAAAATTGATCATGAAAGTCTGAAATATGTTTTAGAACAAAAGATCCATACTCCAAAGGAAATGTCTAACCAAATTGTTAGGGCTGAGGTATGTTATACAACATAGAAAAGGAAGAGAAAATGTTTTTGAAGATGCATTGTCCAAGAGACTAGAAAAGGAAAAAAGTTCAATATGAAGGGAAAAGCTAATTAAAGGAGAACAAGGAAGATTAAAAACTTTAACAACTTACCAATATGTTATTAGGATATCATCAACTCATATAAAAATAATCATAAGTTACATGACATTATAGTTGGGAAATTGATAAATGTTAGTGACTGGCTGAAATACACTTTTGTAAAGGGAATTTTGAGGTATAAGAACAGAATTGTGATTGATAATGATAAAAATTTAAGAAATAGATTAGTAGGTGCTAGTTACAACTTTTACATCGGGGGACATTCAGGGATTCAAAATTCTTATAAAAGATTGAAGACAATGTTTTATTGGCCATCAAGAAGCAGTTGATCAAGAAATAGTGGAAGAATGGGACATTTATAAGCAAGTTAAGATGGAGAGAATGATGTAATTGTGTCTTTTAATTTGCTAATAGTAGATGTATATGTTAGAGTTAGGGTTAGTCTAATGGCTATTCTTGATATGAAGTTGACAAAGAAGGGAAATAGAATTGTAACTATAAAGCTTATACAATGGTCTAACTCGTTTAAAAAGGATGCAACATAGGTGGACTTAAAGGAAATCAGTAGCTAATTTATTGACTTTTATACTAATTCTTGAGGAAAAGAATCTTTTTATGAAGGGAATATTGTTACGTGCATAAAGATTAAGGGTGGAAAAGGCTGGTGGAAGGATTGGAAGCAAGTTAAGTTACATGTGGGAACAACAACTAGACAAGTTTTGACAATTAGAAATGAAGATAAACAACAACTAACTACCAATAAAAATTGCCATTTGATTTGTTAGTTAGGAAGTTGTGGTCCATGCTAATTAGTAGTTAAAAGTTAGGAGATTGTTAGTAGTTGTTTGGGAGGGAATTTCATTATATATAATTAATTGTGTAAGAAATGTAGAATCCAAGCAATAAGAAACCGGGATTCTATAATTGTAGTTTCAAATTTCCTTTTCTTTTACTTCATTCTTAATTTCTTAAGTCTTTCTTGTTTTGTAAAGGTTAGACCTTAACAAATTATGTGAATACTTGACTATTTAAAAAGAAGAGATCCTCCATTAAAAGACATTTAGATCGTTTTAACATTGCATCAGAGCCTAAATTCTAGATTTTATGCTTGACTCTTTAGGCTGATATTTTTTTGAGTTGAGTTGTGGTTGGTTTGGAGTATAGATAATTTCTGGGTGTAAAGATATTTTGTTTTGGTTAGAGATTACAAAGATATAGTTGGGTATTTTGGGAGTTTTCATTCTTAGTTTGAAGTTTTTTTTACTTCAAGGTCTACTTTTTCACTAATTCAGTTCTTTTTTTTTTGATTTATCATGAAAGAAGAAAATTCTATTGTTCTTTTTAATGAAAAGAATTACCCCACTTGAGAGTTTCAATTAAAGATGTTTGTGAAGGACAAAATATTTTGGGGTCACTTGGATGGGTCATCTAAAGCTCCTATTGATCCCAAAAAGATTGATTCTCGGGAAAGTAAGAATGCTTACATTATCTTTTAGTTACAAAGTTATATTAAACCACATATGATGAATAATTTTTTATCATTCATTATTTCTATAGAGATGTG
>Ga0325401_1004157_pt1 | contig 13568 bp, 11 predicted proteins | sample PopdelMetagenome_FD_205666 | JGI IMG/M metagenome (GOLD analysis project Ga0325401, IMG submission 205666) | Populus deltoides microbial communities from Bellville, Georgia, United States - Xylem-PdKOR-R2 | ecosystem: Host-associated > Plants > Phyllosphere > Stem > Wood/Secondary xylem | place...
ATTTATCTAAATTGTCAGCTACTTTGATAAGGTGGGCCCAGAGAAGGAGACATCTGTACACGTTGCAAGACCTGGGCCAAAGCCACAACTCTATCATTTTAATATAATAAAATGAAAAAAAAAAAAAAAAAGTAAAAGACAAACAGAGACGGGTTAAGCTATGGTGCTCCTATCTAATATTTTATTGCTGAGTCTGACAACATAAAAAAACTATCTTTATTTATTTATTATTATTTTTTTGTTCATACGTTTGTCAAAGTAAAAAAAGGAACTGTGATGTGGTAGAGAGAAGGAGAAGGCAGGAAGTTCGATGGTCTCCCCCCCACTCTGTTTCTCTTCCATTTACTTCTTACATGATATGATTGTGGCCCGAGTTTTTTAGGTTAATTCTGCTGTTTTATTTGGGTATATGTGATGTACAGGCAGAAAGTGGAGAGAGCAATAAGAATAAATTGAAGCTGTATTCTTACTGGAGGAGTTCTTGCTCTCAACGTGTTCGCATTGCTCTTAACCTCAAAGGTTTTCCCTTTTCTTTTGCTTCGCTTAAAGTTTGGATTTTTCTTTTGGTTTTTCTTGGTGGGATTTCATTTTCTAGTCTTGATTTTTAGTTTCTTGGTTACAGGGCTCGAATATGAGTATATACCTGTTAACCTGCTTAAAGGAGAACATTTCAGTCCTGGTGATAACTAATTACTTGCTACTAGTTATTTTTTTCTGTTCTTTCACTCTTCATTTCCTATTCTTGTGTTCAATCTTGTATTAAATGTAGAATTTTTTTAATACATATTGTGTTGGGTAGATTTCTTAAAGCTGAATCCTCTCGGATATGTGCCTGCGCTGGTAGATGGGGAGATTGTAATTTCCGACTCTTTTGCCATTTTAATGGTGACTCATTTTCTATTTTTTTTTGCTTCTTTGTTATTTATGGTGCTCATCGATTGACTCCCTTTTTAATCTTTCAATTTTTTTTTCTTGAAATATGTAGTATTTGGAAGAGAAGTACCCTCAGCATCCTTTGTTGCCTAGTGATCTTCAGAAAAAAGCCCTTAATTATCAGGTTGCATTGCATATCCTTCTGTGCTTTTTAACTACTATATCTTGTTTGCGCACCACTTATACCAACAATTCATCAGCCAACACAATTGGGTTCATTATTGGAAGTTGCAGTTTTGATATGAGTTCCTCTGATCATAAATCTTGAGTTCCTGATTTAATTGGGCCAACTGTTTGTTATATATATATTGGGCACAACTGTCTGTTTTATATATATTCTTTCCCATCACATTCAGTTTTACCAACAGCTTCTGTGCCGAGTGTCAACTACTGATTTTCTCTCTCTCTTTAATCTCTTCCATTTTAGGCTGCAAATGTTGTCTGCTCTAGCATACAGCCTCTTCAAAACTTGGCTGTGCTAGTAAGTATCTTATTGAGATCATTGCTCATGTTAATCTGTTAATTGTGTTAGAATTCAGATGATGTTTATCTGACATTGTCAGACTACTTATGTTCCTTATGCTGTTTTGCTGCACTCTATTTACAGAAGTATATTAAGGAAAAAGTTGGTCCAGATGAGGTGATTCCTTGGGTTCAGAGTCATATTAACAAAGGGTTTGCAGGTAAACCAACCTTTTTCTTTAAATACTAAGTGGAAAAGTTGAAATTCCATTCGCAAAAAATAACATCCAGATCATTCCTCCATGTTGAATTCTTTTTCAGTGTAAAAGCTAGACAATTAGCTTTTCACTTCTCATTTGCCATAGGCTGTCAACACTGACAACTTGTACATACAGACCTTGCTTCTCATGTTCTCTGTCGACGTGAGTCATATGACCTGTTTCTGCTATGGTCTAAATTCGTTCACAAGAAAAGTCACACAAGACTTGTAATAGCAAGAAACATCTGACAGGTTCATCATTAACTACTTGTTTGGTCATGTTCAGTATTTGCCAACATTAGTGTTAAACTCAGTAAAATTATGTTTAAATGCAAATCAATGGATGATAGCCATTTGAGTTTGCCTTGGTCAGATTCAATATGAATATAAGCTGACATGTTAAGGCGTGTTTGTGCTTCTTATTTGAATTTTTCTTGATGTATTGTGTGTCTCAGCACTAGAGAAGCTGCTAAAAGACTCTGCTGGAAAATATGCAACTGGAAATGAAGTATCCATGGTTTGTTTTCTATTGTTTTTTTGCTTCGTCTTTGTTTTCCTTGAAATTCAAACTTTCATGTATAATATACACCTTTTATGGGACAACAATCTGGATCTAGCTTGACTCTGCTCCCAAACCATGGATCTGGGTTACTGATATGAAATGGTGTTGTTGGAGCTCCAAATGCTATAAGATGGTGGATTTTTGAAGTGCTTCTGACACATTATGCTGAATCCTCACTTCTATGGCATAGAATAAATTACGATACATTATTTCACCTTGCAGGCAGATCTGTTTATAGAACCACAGATTCATGGAGCAATTAAAAGGTTCAATGTTGACATGGTAATTACCGTTCCCTGAGTTTTTTTTATTTGTGTATTAAATTCTTATTTTTGCGTGTAGTTCATCTGTTCAGTTTGAATTGGCACAAATCAAACAAACATGTGCTTTATAATATCCATCTGTAGGCAGCACTAACATGTTTATCTTTAATTTTTTCTTGTAGTTTGTGTTGAATTTGTTATGGTAGAATATTAGGTTTAATGAAAATATGTAACAGTATTAAAGTTGAGAAAAAAAATGTAATCCCTCTACGAATCACTCTATTTAACCTGTAGCCACAATTTGTTACAGTAAAATAACTTTGTTTTTGGTTTTTTATCATTTATGTATTGCTCATCTCTCTCCGCCCCCCCCCCTCAAAATCCCTTGCATTTGAATTGTTGTGTGCAAAGTGATATGACAACTACTCTCTAGATTCTTAATTCTATGTTTTAGTTTTCTGTTCATTATTTAACATCCAATTTGACAACTGTGTTCTTGCTTTCTCATTTGTGCAGACTCAGTTCCCTCTTCTATCAAGGTTGCATGAAGCATATAGTGAGCTGCCAGCATTCCAGAATGCCATGCCAGAAAATCAGCCAGATGCCTCACCTTCATCTGTCACTTAGCTGAACCAGTACATCCTGAAGGTAATGGTCTCCAGTAACATAGTGGAAGCAAAATGGTAAATACTTTGCTATGCATATTGTTCTGATGTTCTTCAAGTTTATTTTCTTATGTCTGTTTTCACTAATGTGCATGCCAGAATAATTTATCCACCAATAATTTATTGAATAGAGTTAAAGATAATGTCGAGCCTTACTCAAGCTCAAGCTTGTTTGTTTTTTTATTTATTTTTCTGTTGATGGGGAATGGAGGAGGGGAAAGTAATCGATTCAGGATCTGTTTGAGTAATTTCCCTTTAGTTCTTCCCATATATAGCAGCATGCTTATGTCTTTGCTTATCGTTCTACTGAAATTGGTTTGATTCATTTTCCTTTTCAGATCAGATTTTCTCATCGGAAAATATCAAGGTAAAAGCAACAATCAGTGAGATATCGACGTAAAGCTTGCGATTTCTAGTATGACATTACAATAAGGATTTGGTTGTACCAAACATGTATGTATCAATGCAGATTAAGAATAGTAATGGCACAGCGAAGGTAACTATCTTGATATGATGCATGCCTGAATCATACTGTCTTCATCATCTTGCATTTCTCTATTCCCTCTAATAATCAATTTGATCAGTTTCATCAATGTTCTTGAATTTTATAGCATTCAGGAGGAGAGCCTTGAATTCCATGCTTTGACAACTTAATTTCTGAAAAGAAATCCAATCTCAATTATTCTTTGTAATTTTCGTTTTCATATGTAACCCACCCTCATGTTATTCATTCAAGCAAGTATAATCCTGCAACTGTCTAGCTTTAAGGTTGATCATGATTGGCAGATCTAAAGTACAGAGTCCGACTTGGGTTAAGTTTTTTTTTTTAGTCGAGATAAATATTGGCCTATTTAAATCCAAGTGAACCTTTAAGTTAATTTGTAACTTAATTGACTTGGTTAAACCCGAATTCGAATGATACTTGACCTGTTACAAAATTTTTTTTCTCCAAAACTTTATATTTTTTAAAAATAAAACAATGTTGTTTTTGAGATAGGCTTGAGTTGACCAATTGATTTTATAGGTTGTAGTCTGATAACTATGACTACAAGAACACAATTGGAGCAGTTAATTCCTATCTAGAGGGCATTCATTTGCAGATGAACCTTCCCTGATTAGAGGAGGAGGAGGAAGAAGAAGAATGAATCACTGCTTTGCAAGATTGACCATAAAAAAAGTTCAAGAAAGTCTTGAGGAACCATTTTTCAATTTTGACTTTTTTTTTTTTAATAAAACTATTTGGTTCATAGAAGAATCCAGTCTATTCAAATTGGGTTTCTGGAGAAGGCTCTTAGGAATATTTGGCAAATAAGCCATTGCTTGGTCCAATAAAAGGAGAACTCATTATAGATCAAGCTTCTTGTGGTGGGTTAGATAGTTTTTCAAATTGATTTTTATCTGAAAAAATATTAAATTATAATTATTTTAAATATTTTTCAACAATTTTGATAATATAAAATATAAAAAAAATATTATATTAATACATTTTTAATTAAAAAAACTCTTTTAAAAAAATATCATGTAAACACATACTTAATTATTTATATTATAACTTGGTGTTATATTATCATCCCAATCTTTTACTATTTGGATGAGTGAAATACTAATATATATAAAATTTATTTTAAAATAATGTTCAGTTAAGGCATCCTTGTATATAGTTTTTATGAATGACTTCTATATATATCATTTACTTTCTAATCTAATTTCTTAAATTATATTTTTTTGCTTATAAAAAAAGGGAAAAAAAAGCTTAGCATTTTGCTATATCAATGAATATTTCATGTTCAAGCGATGATATAAAATCTCTAATAATCTTTTATTTTTAGAATGCTTCTAAATTCATTCTTATTGAAGACGCTTGATTTGCTATCTTTTCTTTTTTAATCTATTTATTTTCAAGGGTGATATAAAATACACTTATTTCTTGACATTTATATATATATATATATATATATATATATATATATATATAAAAGGGCACCAATAAATTTATAAAAAGAATTATATGAAAAGGGCAGGCATAATTCTTCTATAGCCTTACCATGTGAAAGGGCACCAGTAAAAAGAAGAAGAAACCAAAAAAAAAAAAAAAAAAGAAAGAAAGGAAAACCCTTGAAAGTATATAAAAACATATAGGATCATGCAACTTAATGTTCTTAAATAACAAAATTAATCTTTGAATATTCACTTGAATTGTGCATATATCATACATTAGAAGAGGAAAAAGATCGGTCCAAGGTGGAATAATATACGAGAGTTGTTGTGCAAGTGGCTCCCATTTCTTACCAAACCAGCCACGTCACCACTTTCTGCTTTGGCACGATGTATTGACAATGGATGCAAAGCCAAATGTGCAAGAAAACAGGATTTGGTAAACCAAATGGGAATGCATATAAAGAAGAAGGAAGAACGAGTCTTCTTATAGGGTTGAACATTCGGATGGAGATCGGGTCCAAACACCACTTTCTTGGAATTTCTTCACCATATTATGTTTAATTATTTCAAATTAAATTAAAAAAATATGAGTCCTGATTGATCTATCCAAACCCTGTCCAAACCTGCCGGGCGAACACCAAGACATAAGAAAAATGAAGCCATAAAAATAAATTGATCTTAGATGACCTGGTAATCCACACGTGGATCAATTCTATCTTCGTGATAAACCCGAGTCAATTTCAAGGTTAGTCTCCGCCCTGTCTGAGAACTATGTTTAGCAAAAAACATCTGAGACTCTCACGAAAGAAACTTTAGATGACCAAAGTAAAACCTGTACTAGTCGTCTGTTGCTGATTATGATTTTCAATATGTTGAGATCATTCAACAGGACTTGGCCTATTTAGTTTTCATATTTTTGTTGTTTTATTTATCGAAGTTTATTTCTACCATCAACATCTCACAAGGGAGCAGTTGACGTTGTAAGCAGCACCCCTTTTGATACAGTTTCGTCCGCCGGAAGCCGGTGACGTTGGAAAACAATACAATTAGCAAGTTTTCATCAACTGTAGGAGGCAGCTGAGAGAAATATTTTGAGGTTTGAGAGCCTTCTGTTGGAGCTCAGCAGTCTGCAAGAAATGGGTTCAGGACTTCCGGTTTTCCTGCTGATCACCTGCCTTCAAGTTTTAGTTATAGCAGCAGTGACAGACTCTAATGACTGTAAGTTCATCTATGGTTTTCCAAGCAGAATTAACCCTCGAGAGTGTTTTATATTATTTTGTTATTTGGTGTGGAAGTGCCTACTTACCTCAAATTTTATTTCAGCCTTTGTTCCTTGTTTTCTTTATGTTTAAACCATGGCAACTGTTGTGTCGATCTGATGCAGTATCTGCTCTAAATTCTCTCAAGAGTAACTGGAAGAACACACCGCCGACTTGGATTGGTTCTGATCCTTGTGGCGGTGGGTGGGAAGGAATATGGTGCACCGGTTCTCGTATCACCTCCATGTATGTAACTCAGTGCTAACTGCTTTTGATTGTTTTTTTTCATGCTCATCTTCGGTATATCTGAACATAGAGCATGCGTTTCTGTTTTCAGAGTACTATCAGGCATGGGATTGTCCGGCACGTTGACTGGCGACATCGGCAATTTTCCAGAGCTGCAAACTCTGTGGGTTTTCTCTATGTTCTCTTGTCCCCTCTTAGTTCAACTTTCATGCTTGAAAATCCAGTGATGAGTTCTCTATACTGCAGTTATCCATGTGACTTCAGCTTTTAGATAAGTGGCAATTAAACCATGTAGTTATCTGATATCAGTTCTGCATACAGGGATTTGTCTCAAAACAATGGTTTGACAGGAATTCTCCCATCAGCAATAGTAAATCTGAAGAAGCTTGAAAATCTGTAAGCGAACTGAAGTTTTTCTATGCTGTACTTGAGCAACCTATCTTTTCTTAGCTACAAACTCAGAACCTATCTTTTACTGGTTACTTTACATTGGATGCCAGATTCCTTGTTGAATGCAATTTTAATGGACCAATTCCTGACGAGATAGGATCTCTAACACAGCTGGTCTCATTGTAAGAATTTCTGTCGTCGCCATTTCAGAATTTGATTAGTAGAAAACAGAACCTGGAGACAATACTTCGAATATCATCTGCCTAGTCCGTTGATACATGGTGTGCAATATTTGCTCTTCAATTTCTGTATGCAATTTCCCAAATTTCTTCCTGTGCAGATCTCTAGCTTCCAACAACTTCAATGGACCAATACCACCTTCCATCGGCAAAATGTCTAATCTTTCTCTGCTGGATTTAACCGACAATAAACTCAGCGGGACAATTCCAGTATCTGATGGGACTTCGCCTGGTTTAGATTTGCTGCTAAAAGCAAGGCACTTGTATGTACTATAGATCATTTCTGTATCTCTTTGAAGCAGTCATTTGGAGTTGATCTATTTCTCCAGAATAATGTTCTGTAATTGCATCCATTAATGGCAGTCATTTGGGGAAAAATCAGTTAACCGGCGGAATTCCATCAAACCTTTTCAGCTCAAATATGAGTCTCATACATGTGTAAGTTATCCGAAAACCTGATAATGTTTTCTGTTGACTGTACATGTAATTAGACATGAACAAGGAGAGTAGAATCCTTGAGATTAGAAAATCCGAAAACTCAAACAGAATAGTTAATCCTTTTGAATATCTTACTTTGAGCAGGCTTTTTGACAGCAACCAACTCAGCGGCAGCTTTCCTTCCACACTGGAACTAGTACAAACCTTGGAGGCGATGTGAGTATATGTCTTGATCATAGACTGGAACGTTTCCAGTTACTTGATATTAAATATTTTGTCTTGTCAACAGACGTCTAGATAGGAATTCATTAACCGGGCCCATCCTTTTCAACTTCACCAGTCTCCCGAGTCTTTCCGAGCTGTAAGAACACAATTTCTCTTCAAATTTCCTTGAATTTTATGTTACCCGCTCTACTGGATTAAGCATAACTTGCTATTTGTTTTTAGGTACTTGTCTAACAATAAATTTTCTGGATCAATGCCTGACCTCAGTGGCATGAAGGTCCTCACCTATGTGTAAGTAGCCTTTGATTATGCAAAATCTAAATCTATCTTCAGATTGCTAAAGTGGGACTCCAGTATTCCCTTTTCCACAGCTCGGTGCTGTCTCAGTTTCAGTGTCATATCTGATTCCCAGATTCATTTTTTATTTGCAGGGACATGAGCAACAATAGTTTTGACGCATCATTAATCCCACCATGGTTTTCAAGCCTACAATCCATGACATCATTGTATCCCTCTCTCTCTCTCTCTCTCTCTCTATCTTTCTCCAAACACACACAAAGCAAAGAGGCAAAATAACAATATTCATACCTTGCGCTTTTGCTCTCTTGGATAATGAGAAAGTGTAGATCTATGGTAACCCTAATAGGTAAACTTTGTGCTGACAGAATAATGGAGCGCACACAGCTTCAAGGACCAATAAATGCCACCCTCTTTAGTCCTGCTCAGTTACAGTCTATGTAAGGACCACCTTCTTCTCAAAAAGCATTATATTTATACTCGATTGATTGAATCAATACAGTGAAATATTTAGTAAAAACCTGATAAAATCCAGTGATGTTTAAAGCTGATTCTTCTGACTTATGTTGACAGAGTATTAAGTAACAACCAGCTTAATGGCACCTTGGATTTGGGCACCACCTATGGGAGCCAACTGCTACTCATTGATTTGCAGAACAATTCCATTGGTGAGTTTGCACAAGGAACAGGATACAGCAAAGAATTATTGTAAGTGACTTCTTTGAATCTTTTTATCTCCTAGGCAAGGAACTGAATCTGGTTTATTGCTAGAACACGGAATCCGGTATCTATCATCATTGCATCAACTCAGGTATAATGTTGTGCAACTGTCATAACTTTTCAGGCTTCTTGGTAATCCGTTTTGTCAGAAGATGCCGTCTTCAGAAAACTGCATAGTTCCCGCACAGCCAAATTCTTCATATGCTACACCAACAGAAAATTGTGTGGCTCGTTCTTGCAATGCACAGCAACTTCTCAGTCCAAACTGTAGCTGTGCAAATCCAATAACAGGAATTCTACACTTCAGATCATTTTCCTTCTCAGACTTTCAAAATGGAAGCTATTATACTCTTCTCCAGGATGCAATGATGGAATCTTTCAAGTCTGATCAACTTCCCGTTGATTCAATTTCTCTAAGTGTTCCATTTAAGGATGCTTATGATTACCTTGAAGTGAGGCTGGATGTTTTTCCATCTGGCGTTTACGTTTTCAACCGGACAGGATTTTCTGTCATTACATCTCAGCTCAACAACGTAACTTTTGTCAAACTCCCAGATGCTTTTGGACCATTCTTTTTCATTCTTAATGCCGACAACTACTTTACCGGTAAAGCGAACTTTGAGCAGAAACTTGTGCTTGATACTGACTTGTAATCCAGAGGCCTCATTCCCTGGACACTTTCTATAGTAGCACCAATAAAAATAGCCCGCAATTCTACCTCAATGTAATCATAAATATTATGCAGGTTCCAACAAGTCATCAAATACTGGGATCGTCATTGGAGCAGCCGTAGGTGGTTCTGTACTTATGCTACTCTTACTCATGGCTGGAGTTTATGCTTTCCATCAACGGAAAAAGGCAGATCAAGCTACTCAACTAATGAATCCATTCGGTAAACAAAACCCAACACTTCACCTTTTTTGTTTTGAACTCCAGGGAATTACTCATCACTCCCTTGTACAAATGCAGCATCATGGGACCAAAATAAAGCCAACGGAGCCGCTCCCCAGATAAAAGGAGTGCTAAGTTTCTCTTTTGAGGAGCTTAAAAAATGCACCAACAATTTTTCTGAGGACAACGCTCTTGGATCTGGGGGATATGGGACGGTAAGTTGACTATACCTGTAACTTGGAGAATATATCAGCATAGACTCACTTCTTTAGGATACTTCATAGAGGTGCTTTACCCACCTCTTAAGAGGACATGTCCATGTTGGACCATGGCAGCATTTCTAAAGCTTTCAGTAGTACTTAAGTACACTATTATGACAATCTCTATATTTCTTTCTTTGCAATCAATTTGCAATGTGTTCTCAGGTTTATAAAGGAACTCTTCCCACTGGTGTGCTAGTTGCCATTAAAAGAGCTAAACAAGGATCATTGCAGGGTAGTCATGAGTTCAAAACTGAGATTGAGCTTCTATCAAGGGTTCATCACAAGAATCTTGTCAGCCTATTAGGTTTCTGCTATCAGTTAGGTGAACAGATGCTGGTCTATGAGTACATTAAAAATGGTACTCTTACAGACTATATTTCAGGTATTTTCACATCTCTTAATACAAAACTAATAGCTTGCTGCTTTCTCTATTGTTCTTTTCATAGAAATTAAATCAAGTTGAAGTTCTTACAGTATGTGACTTTTAATGCCCATCACCCTTTACTTATATGTGTAGAATATAATCATAAAAACACTAAAGACAACATGGAAAATTCTCCCTAGTTTCTCATTAGACAATATCCTAATGATTTATGCAGGTAAGTCAGGCTTCAAGTTAAGTTGGACGAAGAGACTCGGAATAGCAATTGATTCAGCTAGAGGTATTGCGTATTTGCATGAGCTTGCCAATCCACCCATCATACACAGGGACATTAAGTCCACCAATATCCTCCTGGATGATCAGCTAATTGCAAAAGTTGCTGATTTTGGTCTATCAAAACCCTTGGACAATAATGAAGTTCATGTTTCCACTGGAGTCAAAGGGACACTGGTCAGTATAGCATCTTCCAAATCTTTATTCAAAGTATAGAGAAATATAATGCAATAACAGCTAAATCTATTTTATCTGCTCAAATAGTGATAGCAAAGGATTCATAGCAGTAGTTTCAGGACCAAGTCCCCAGCTTCCTCAAAATATTAATAATAAAGCCTTGATAACTGTTTTAGAAGAATAGGAGAATAAGAAATGGTGCAAGGCACCTATCATTTTCCCTAAGTTTGTATGTACTTCTAGGCCTAGCCTGCAGGCAAGGCTAGACATGCATGGACAAGCTTATTTTCAATCACCTGCAACGTTCCACTATTTAGGCAGACCCTTGCAGAAAATTTCCTGACTTTCCCTTAAAAGAAGTCAAGGATTAAATGAATTTAAACAAGCTATAAAGACTAAAGGCTAAAGTTTAATGAATTTCGTAACACTACTATAAAATGTGCCTGAGATTGGATTTTCTGCAGGGCTACTTGGATCCTGAATATTTCATGTCCGGACAGTTGACTGAGAAAAGTGATGTTTATAGCTTCGGAGTGGTAATGCTGGAGTTAGTTACTGGTCGAAAACCAATAGAACACGGGAGCTATGTTGTGAGAGAGGTGAAAACAGCTATGGGTTTCCAGAGGACAAAAGATTCAAGCAACCTAGATGCCATCCTTGATCCCGCTCTTGATCCGGGCAAACCACTGAAAGGCTTAGAGAGGTTTATTGATTTGGCGATTAGGTGTGTCGAAGAATTGGCAGCCAACAGGCCTACAATGAATGAGGTGGTTAAAGAGCTTGAGAACATCCAGCAGCTGGCTGGTTTCAATGGCAATGCTGAAATGGTATCCACCTCAAAAACTTACAGTGAGACAACAGAAGGGAGTTCTTACCACGATTATAACAAAAAGGCCTTCTTTGAGTACAGTGGAACCTTTCCACATTCTGAGATAGAGCTTCAGAAATAATTTTTCATTACACTCACAGTGTTGAACATCAACCTCTTGCAGTTTCTTTTGATACGTCACTCACCTTCTTCAACATTTTGATACTGTTGTTGTATATAGCGGGATGAGAACACACAAATACCTTTCCTCTCTGTTAAAGCATGCAGAAGCATAGATCTCTGTAGTTTGCCAGTCTCCATGTGGAGAATGTACCTTCGCATGAAGTCAAGTTTGAGATTTTTTCACATTTCCAATGATTTTACCCTAAGAAAATCATGTTAGGATTTATTTTTCTACTTCCAACCTGTTTGTTTCATTTGGTGCTGAATGTTCTATGATGCTGGACAGGTTCTGATCTTTAGCAGACACGAAATATGAAGGCACCGAGTTTTTGATTTGTAAAACATGCTCTGTATACTTGACCAAAGGAAACTGTTTAATTTCCCATTAATCCACAGCTAATTACCATTAATTCCCCAAAGTCCATTGAGGTCAATTATCTTTGCTATGCCTGCAAAAAAACACAGACATTATGCTGCCCTAAAAATTACAGCCTGATCCATGGAGTCGAGTTAGGATTTTGTTGCTGTACTTTTGCTTGCCTGGGTGCATTTCAGATCCATGAAATCCACGGGGATACTGCAAAACAACAAACACATGAAGAATAAAATTTTTGCTAAATTAAAAGGACTTTCACCACAAGAATCCTAACGTATCTTTTTACTAGATATTTGAGTGTCAGCCATTAATCAGAACAAAAATTACGACCTTTTATGTACGGTTTTTCTTATACGAACAAAAGTTAAGTTTTCCGCATGATTCATCGATGGCAAATCTATAATTGACTATCCAAAACCATCAGATTCTTTGAACCTGCCTACGATCACTTCCATTTAGTAAATCACAAGCAATGAGCACAGGTTTTCACTTACTTCTCATTAAACAAAAATGGCTCTGCAAACTAATGACTCAGAAGCTCATAGCCATGTTCTTCCTTCGGTCTCGGTAGGAAATATAGAAATTTAATCAGAAAGCTTGGACACCGGTGACTGCGCTCAAAAGCCAACCTTCTCTCATTTTGTTTATTCAGGAATAATTAAGTAATATTTTGTTTTTATACTATAATAATAAGAATATTCTCGAATTAATTTTGTTATCCCATTTATTTATTCTTGGAATTAATTCTTACATCAATCAAGATAAAGCATTTTTCAAGTTAAAAATAGATCGCACAACGGCAATTAACATTTTTTTTTTTTAAAAAAATTAATCCCTAAAATCAAAACTTAAAGAGTGGTAGAAAGTTAAAAGAATGAAGCAGTCGTCATTAACCACAAAATCAATATTTTAAAGTTATAATTAATTAATGTTAATTTTACCAAATTCAATGGAAAAATTAAGAAAAATAATTGAAGCAGTAGCAGCTCATTGCTGAAAAATTCAAAGTGGTGGGGCTGAGAGGGTATAGTTTCTTTGAATATTGAGGTCAATGCGTAGGTAGCAGCAACGTCCTGGTGCCTATCTGTTTAGATATTTTTTTATTCATTAAAGAAGAGTCAGATAGGTAAAAAGTCTTTCTTTGAAAGCATCTCTAGGGTTTTTTAACTTTAAAATTAGAGGTAATTATATCGCTAAAAAAAGATTTTGGTAAAACTGCACCGTTTGTGTTCTTGGAATGTGATATTCACGCACTTTTTTTTAAAACACGATAATTATATGCTGTATTTTTTTTTTGAAGTATTCCATTAATTAAAATT
>Ga0325401_1004158_pt1 | contig 13565 bp, 6 predicted proteins | sample PopdelMetagenome_FD_205666 | JGI IMG/M metagenome (GOLD analysis project Ga0325401, IMG submission 205666) | Populus deltoides microbial communities from Bellville, Georgia, United States - Xylem-PdKOR-R2 | ecosystem: Host-associated > Plants > Phyllosphere > Stem > Wood/Secondary xylem | place...
TAATGAAAGAGAAACATAAATAAACAAGGAAAGGAAATGAAAAGCATAAGCAAGAGATTAATATAAGCAAAACTTAGGCATTACAAAATATAAAGAGAGAGCAAGAGCATGATCTTGATCTGAACACCAAGATACCTAAATACATGGCAAATGCCTCCTTTTATAGGCCAAAATTCAGAACTATTGATTTGTTGACTAATTGATGAATGGGTGGCCACATCTTGACTTGGTGACAATTCTTATCTTCTTGTCTGCCAAAAACATCACTCATAACGTCATAATTTGAACAGACTTCAACATGAAAGTTCTAGGAAATTGTCTCATCTTTCCAGGGTAAAAATTTGAGATCATTTGGACTTCTAGAACTCGAGATATGGGCTGAACACTGAACAATGTCTGGGCTGCAGGACAGATTCGGACTTCTTCGTTGTTGCTACAATTTGGACTTAAAAACGACCTTGTTAAATCTTTGGCTCCCATGAAAGTTGTAGGCCTATGTCTTACCTTTCCATCCATATAAAGTAGACCTAAATCCGAGATCTACAGCTCTAGATATGACCCGATTACCGAACAATGTTCCAGTTTGGACTGCACCAACATCTCTTTTCTAAGTTTGGCCATCTCTTTGTCAGGCCCAATACCAGCCTTGTTAGGCTTGTTTTTTTTTTCCTAATTAAGTAAAGAAGTTGGCCATATCTTATTCCTAAAGAGGGGAGGACTATTTAATGCTTTTCCTAACATAGAAAGAAAAGTAATTAAATCAGCAACAAAGAAGGAATTTTTTTTTCTTATTTGTCAAAGTTAAACAAGGAAATCCAAGCTAATCAAGGACATCAAGGGGGGCAGCAATACAAATCTTTCAAATTAGATTTTTCCTAGTTTATTTACGACTTTTTAAGGATGACAAATCTGATTCTAGCATATTTAGCATGATAATTTTTGGATTTTTATTATTTTCTTCTTAGTTTTGGGGTTATTATTACTTATTTGGGTCAATTGTAAGTGGATTTCATATAAGTCCACCTAAGGGGGGTCTATTAGGGTTTCTTTAAGTCTAGAGTCAGTATAAATAAAGGCATAACCAAACATGTAAGGTTAAGCAATTTTCAGATCAATAAACTTCTTTACTGCATTTATTGTGTTGGTGGGATAATCTCCCTTCCTTGGTTTTCTAAAGAACTGAAAACGACTTATCAAAGAACAACTATCTTCGTGGTGTCATCCTTATACTTCTCGTTCGCGAATCAATATTCGTTGGGTGGGGGTCTCCGTTTCTAATAGTGTTGGTGCCTAGGTACAAGTTATCTTTGTGTCACACTCCTATCAAACCTGATTTACTTGGCTTTCCAGGAATTGGTGTCTTTGTATGTGGGTTGTGTGACCATGTGATCACAAGGTTTGCATCACCTTGCCACACTTGGAAACTATGTTGCAGCCCATTAAAGATCTTTGTAAAATGAGGAGATTTCCAAAATAAGCTAACACATCTTTTTAGGAAAAGAATCATAGCCTAATAGGAAGTCCACAAGTCAAAAGGAAGTAAATAACAAAATTCGTACAAACTCTATTGACCTGTAATGCGATGCCTTCCCTAACTCTGATTGACCTAAAATTTTAACCTAAGGTAGGAAAACATGCCAGGAAACTTCACGTTAAATTGCAGCCCGATCCAATTATCAGATTGAGAATTATGACTGTTACCATAAAACTAGATAGTTGCACATTTTACATCAAAATCTGAATTTGACCTTGCCTAGATCGTATCAACACCTCTAACATCACTATTCAATATGACCTAGCCTTGGCCTTTTGATATGTGGGGATTGGATGTTATATCTATTAATCTGAAGGCTAGCAATGGGCATAAATTCATCTTGGCGCCCATCGACTACTTTACTAAATGGGTAGAGGTCAACTCTTACGCACATGTGACATAGAAGGTAGTCAAAAGGTTCATTGAAAAAGATATGATTTGTCGCCATGGCATGCCAATAAGAGTAGTCATTGACAACACTTGGAATCTCAATGGGAAACTGGTTGTTGAGCTTTACATTAAATAGAAGATTAAGCATCTTAAATCTTCCCCCTACATACCCAAGATGAATGGTGTTATTGAGGTGGCCAATAAGAAACTCAAAAAGATCATCCAGAAAATGGTGGTCATTTACAAAGATTGAAATGAGATGCTTCCATACGCACTTAACGTGTACCACACACCACAGTTAGAACTTCACGGTTGCAACTCCTTACTCTTTGGTATTCAGGATGGAAACAACGATGCATTTAGAAGTGGAAATTTCATCTTTAAAGGTTTTAATGGATGCTGAACTAAAAGAGTTAAAGTGGGCAAAGTTGAAATTTGAGTAATTGAATCTGATTAGTAAAAAAAACTAGCGGCCATCTGTCATCACCAATTGTACTAAAGTAGAATGAAAAAGGCATATAACAAGAAGATTAGACCGAGAGTGTTTAAAGAAGGAAGCCTAGTATTGAAGGTAATCTTGCTTGCATCACAAAAAGATCAGAGTAAATGGGCACCAAACTATGAAGGACCATTCATGGTAAAGAAAGTTTTTTCCAGAGGAGCTTTAATTTTAACCAATATGTACAAGGATGATCTGCCTAGACTTGTAAACTCTGATATTTTAAATAAATATTATGTCTTATGTACTTTAATTATTAATAAATAAAAATTGAGAGTTTGGCCAAGCTTTTTGGTGTATTTTCCTTTTCTCTGAAAACTCTGAATGATCTCGTAAGCTTAGAAACTTTGTTTTCATGTTTTCACCTTTTTTTTTGGGAAATCAAAATTTTTAGTATAAATGTAGAAGTCAAATTGGTATTTGTTTTTAACAAATAAGTTTTGAGAATTTAAATGATCTCTTGGTGAGGTGACCAAACACTATAAAATATTTTTTAAGCTTATTTTTAGCTAAATGAATCATGATTCATAATCATAATGAGAAATCATTTCACGTGTTTAAATTAATCACAATGAAGGAAAGGAAAGCTTACATATCCTAAACGATGTGTTTAAAATGATGGAAGGTCATCTTTGATAATCCTCTCACGACACTAAAAAATATCTTTTGTGATCCCCATTGAGCCTAAGTTTCTTGAGAATGAACCTTGACTAAGATCACACCCCCACTAGGGGCACGTGTGAGGATTAGAAACACAATTCGACTGCGAGAATATACAAAATGATTCTCAATGATCAAAGGTGCCCTAACAAAGCTGGGGGTATGAAGAAATTCGAAGAATTTAAAAGTTTGTGCACGTCATGCAAAATAGTGAATATGATGATGATGCTCAAAACTAAAAAACAAAAAACAAAGATAAGAAATCCAAGCACAACACTAGGGGAATAACAAACCATTTTGCACAGTCAATCCCGAGGTCTAGGAATTCCTTAACAAAAAAAAAAAGTCTGGGAATGAACATTAGTGATCTTTTGTCCTAAGATCCCTTAAACACTTTTGAGCCTACAAATACACTTTTATTTCATAGCTAAGAGCTAAAGCCCATGTTACATGCCCAAAAAGCCCATTCTAATCAAAGACAAGCAATCTGGATTTGTAAGCATGTTTTCCTATGCAAAACGAGCTTTTTAAGAAACTACAATTATTTTTTATTATTCATGCAAGAAAAATAAATGCTTTGAAGATTTTTCTTTCCTTTGAAACTCTCAAGTCAAAACTTAAACCCTTCTAACCAACAAGATATGAAAAAAAGGTCACTTTATATTTTCACCAATAGACAAAAAATTTCAACTCTTACGAAACCATGTCCATAAGAATCGCTTGAACTCTTTTTAGAACAAATTTGCTTTGAACCAAAATGAAAATAGTTTTGTGTTTGGAAAATGGCTTTGAAATTCCAAAAAGTTTTCTTTGAAAGCAATCCCTTGTAAATGATTAAACCCTCTTCTAAATGATATTATCCTTAAGAAAACTCAAAACAAACAAAACCGGATATGGCCATGTTAGGCTGGGTGCAACTCAAGAAATATAATAGGGCTAGCTCCATGATTCCTCTTATAGGAAAACAGAGAATGGGAAGTAAAGATGCTCAAATTCTCTAATAACTTTTGAGGAAAGCCAATATGGGACATGTCATATATCTTTGAAATTAAGATCTTTAAATAACAGGGTATGTCGATATCATCTAAGCTCGTTAAAATGAACATCTCCTTTATAGAGGTTTAGTTTATAAGTTAAGCAAAAAAAATAAAAAAAAAAGCCATGAAAGCTTACCACGATGATCAAAGATTCAAATGATAGAGTCCATATTGATCACAACGTATTAGATTCTAACCTTTGTAGGGAGTCCACAAAAAGAGTCCTTAACAAACTCGAACTTCTCCAACAAAAAGAACTTAGTAAGATTCCGAGCATAAAAAGGCTCCTACTCTTTAGAAACAACAAGGTTTCTAAAGACAACATCTTTGACACTCTTCGTGTGTGCTTTCAGGCCCTCATTATTTAGATAATGCATTTTTAGGCCGCAGATCGGATCATCCATATAATATACAAAAAGAAACTCCAGATATTTGATATATTTCTCTTTGAATGAGATCTCAATTCCAGCGACGGTTTCATTAGATATCTTACAATTAGAATCCCTCTTTTTTCCGATCCAGTTCCTCCACCACCGCGAACCCTAGTTAGATTCAGACATGATACACTTTTTTGTTATTGGGAGAACCCAAGTACTCTCTTTCGGATCCAGGAAACGACTCTTAGAGATCTTTTTTCCTTTTGGAAGATACAGGAGCGAAACAATCAACCTATTGATATTGGAAGACCCAAAGGATTCTTCCAATGTATCATTTCTAGGTCCAATGGAATTCATAGGTGTTTAGTTGGAATCCCATTCTAACTAAGGATTCTTGTGGTTCCGGAGGATCCAGCAACAGGAAACCTAGGAACGGGGAGCTTCCCCCCCTTTCCGCCCTACTTTTTGGTCTTAAGAATGCTGGTTTTAAGAATGAGTGATTGTCCTTCTCCGACCCTTACTGCCCAACCTGAGAGCGGACAGCTAATGCGTTCCACTTATTGAACAGGGTTCTATGATCGGTCCGCGACCCCTGGATGCCGAAGGTGTCCTTGGGGCGATCTCGTCTTCCAAGTGCAGGATAACCCCAAGGGTTTGTGGGTTTTTTTTCTACCAATTGGGGCCCTCCCCTCACCACCCCCATGGGGATGGTCTACGGGGTTCATAACTACTCCTCTTACTACAGGACGTTTACCTATTTCTGAAGAATCATAGAGTCCCACGAATTCATTGACTAATAAGGTTAGAAAATGAATTATAATTACAATTGAAACGCTCGAAAAAGATCTATGAGTTTATATATGTTCTAAAGTAAAAAATATCATAAAAAAAGGGGGGAATAATTTAATTATCCATAATTCTACATACGGAATTGAATTCATTATAGGATTTATTCCATCCTTTTAATAATTAGATAATTTAAAAATGTTATGCCGCCACTCGGACTCGAACAAGATATATGAGTTTATATATGTTCATCCGATTAGGATCGATCTAAATCAGCCCATTATGCATACGATTCAACATGCCAACTATTAAACAACTTATTAGAAACACAAGACAGCCAATCAGAAATGTCACCAAATCCCTCGCTCTCGAGGGATGCCCTCAGCACCGAGGGACATGTACTAGGTGTATGCGCGACTCGTTCAGATTTTAGATTGTGGGTTGGGACAAGGGTTGGGACAAAAGAAAGAATTTTTCCACTATCCGTGATCAGTACCGATGAATAGGATAGAATGGAAGACTCATCATTCAGATAGTGTATTTTTAGGCCATATGTCTTTTCCTTTCAAGTGCATTTTCAAACCCTATCTCTTTCCTTTTGAACACATTTTCTACCCCTCAATCATCAGATAATACGCTTTCAAGCCCTATCTCTTTTTTTACAAGTGTGCTTTCTATACATTCCAGATAATGCATTTTTTAACCCTATCTATTTTCTTTTTAAGTGCACTTTCTAGATCTCAACCATTAGATAATACACTTTTTAACACTATATCTTTTCTTACGAGTGTGCTTTAGAACCTTTATCATTCAAATAGTGCGATTTCAGACTTTGTCTTTTTCCTTTCGAGTGCGCTTTTTAGCCCTCATCCATCGAGTGTGCTTTCTAGCCTTCATCCTAATATAGTGCACTTTCAAGCCCTATCTCTTTCTTTTCGAGTGTGTTTTCTATCTCTCAAATATCAAATAGTATGCTTTATAGCCCTATCTATTTTCTTCATGAATGCACTTCTGAGCTCTAAATTCTAACATCTTTGGAAAGATTAACCATTTCTTAATCTGGTAAGTCCACAATCTCGTAACTTTTCTTCTTTACAAGCTTACATTTCAAGATTTTTTGTCGTAAGCATTGTAATGAGGGGGCAACTATCATAACCTAATTTTGAATTTTCTCTAAAATTACCACCTTCTTTTAAAATGAAAAGGCAATAAAAAAATGAAAATGAAAAGAAAAGTCCGGCAACTTGGAAAGAGCAGGCTAAAAAGGGTTTCAAATGTATGAAGAAACCAAGCTGGATTTTTTGACAAAATTGAAAGCCCAATTGTACTTCATTATACCCAAAACTAAAGGACAATGCAAATTCAAGTCAAATTAAATGATTTTTGGTTGAATCTGCATAAAAATTAAGTTTGTGGACTTAATTAAACATTTAATAGGCCAATTTGATTAAATAATAGGCCCAATTTAAGGATTAATTATGTTTAAGAATTAATTTGGGTAAAAATAAAAGAATTAATTAACTGCAAGCACTTAATTAGACTTTTAATGGGTTAAATTAATTTTATTAGAGATTTAATTGATGAAAGAATAAGTTTGGAAGCTTAATTTAGGCTTAATTAAGAAAATTAGAATTTTAGAGGACTAGATTTCATTTTTCCAAACTTAATTGCGTCAAATCAGGGATGTGATTGCAAGAAAAAAAAGTTTGGGGATAATTTAGGGCTAAATTGAAGAAATTTAGAACCAAGGACCAGCTTGTACATACGCGATACTTTAGGGATTGAAAGTAGTGAAATCAAGGGGCAAATTGAAAAAAATGAAAGTTAAATGGTCAATTAAGGATTAATTTGCATAAATATGAAACTAAAAACCAAAATGGGGAAAGGTGCTGCACTTCGAGGTTGGTGTTTGAGTTTGGCATGACTGAAATTGTGCGCATTTAAAAGTTATAAGGAAATTACAGATGCAATTAAAAGAAGTCAAGAAATCAAAGACTAATTTGACTTTTGGTCAAATCCCAATTTTAGAATCCTAATTGACTAAGGGTTATCAAAACAACATTGTTTTATTTAAATGAAATGGTGCGTTTTGATCAAAATGCTTTGTTTTTGTTCAAAAAACTTCGTTTTGATGAGTCTAAAACTTAAAAATAAATAAATAAAAAGGGGGCCAATTTACTTGTTGTCTAGCTACTACAAATCTTCTTCTTCTTTAAAAGCCCTGGGAAGGCTAATTCTATTGCCATCTTCCAAGTCCAAAATCACCTTCATCTCTTCCCCGAACAAGACAATGAGCGTACACCCTCATTGCATGTTGTACTCATACCAAGACAAAATAAAAGCTCTTTTGCAGCCCTGAAGGTGTTGCTACAAGAAACCAAAACCCACGCACTAACCAGTGTACCCTCTCTTGTCCGCTTCGAAACACTTTAAAGCCTTAATGGATGGCTTGGATTGATTCTTCTACGTCAAGAAGAAAGAATAGTCCAGCTGATATCCCTAAAAGGGATCCTAATGGCCTTTTAAAAACTCATGGAGAAGATGGAGGACAAGGTGAAATAAAGATTACCTTTTGAACCACCCATCCTCACCATTGTTATCAAGCTTTATGCCCATTTTCAGTCACACATAACTACATTGCCACACACACCATCACAACTCAAGAAAAGATATAAGGAAGCAACATATTTAGCTTTGATGAGGGGGTGTGGCATAATGAGAACACCCTCTCCCTTTTCATTCTATTTTCATTTTTATCTATTATATTGGGTGTCCATTAATGCTTTATGTTAAAACTTTTTATTAGTTTAAATGCAATAGGTGTTTTTTTTAATGTTTAACAATTCCATGTTTTAGTATGTATATGTATGTTTAAGTGTAGTCTAAGGTTTAGTTGAATGCTTAGGATTGCTTTTAAGATGATAAATGTTAGGTTGGAATACATTCTTAGCATGTTTTGATGTTCAAGGTAGTTAATGAAGTCTTTATAGTAGTACATGTTCAAGGTTTAATTGGTGTTTGTTTTTTATGTTCTTAGACCATTGTTTGGGTTTGCTTAAGCCAAATGATTTTTGTTTATAATTAATAGTGTAAAAAACAACCTATGAAACAATGTTGGAATATGTTTTTGGCTTGCTATAGGACAAAGGCTATGCTTGTTGTTTTGCCTTTGAGTCCATGTTTGTTGTTGTTTTAATGGTTAAAATAAGTCTATTTTAAGTATGCTTAAGCTTTGGTTGCTAAGTTTTTTAGGCTCTTAATGTGTTTTTTGGGTCAGGTTGCATATCTGCCATTTTGAGTCTTCTGGGCATTTTTGCATTTTTTCCTAAGAAATGTTCTTAAGAAGAACATTGTCGTGTCTACAAGATTTAGACCAGTTTTGGTCTATTTCCTTGCACTAGCTACTTCACATGATACCCCTAGCCAGAAATCTAGAATTTTTTTTGCCTTAATAACCTGTTGTTCATGGTTTTAATCTTAGGGTTTTGGTTTTAAATTGAAACTTTCCCTGACCAAATCGTGATGTTTTAGTGTTAATTGAAGTTAATAAGTGATAGATTATTGACCATTGCAATCTTTTTATGCCTTTGGTTTTGCTATATCTGATCGATGATGAGAGTTATGTTTTCTGCATTTAGAGGAAAAGTTTTTTTTTCCCCCCTAAAAAACTTTTCAAAAGTTCTAAAAAATTTAAATAACCATTTTAAAATTATTTGTGAGAACCTTACATATTTTTCCAATCATTTAACCTAATATCGGGTCTGTAGAGTTATATTGTTAGATATTGACCCGGTATTAAAAATACTCGCTTTCTGCCAAAATTTTTAAAAATTCCAAAAGTTTCTAAAACATTTCTTGATTTTAAAAATACAAAAAATATATTTTATTTAGTATGTGCGTATGCCAAATTCTAAAATTTTTATGCATTTTCATCATACTTAAAATACAAAAAAATAGTTAATGAGTATCATAACAAGTTTGCAATGATCTATTAGGATTTGGCTAAAATTTCATATAAAAAACCTTTTTTTAGGTTTTAACCTAGTAAGATAAGAATCTCCTTACTAAGGAGGACTTTTCTTAAACTTTAGACATACATTTATAGGCTTTTTAGCATGATTAGGTTTTAACCTAATGAGATAAGATATTTTCTCGAACCTTAAGTAGATTGTTGAATAAAAACATAACTTAGAAAAAACAACAAAACAACTTACAATAGGTAGGGTGCACCGAGGTGATACGTCTTTCCCTTACACAACCAGTTTTCTTACCCAGACTCTCGCATACCAATAAGTTTTCTAGTGACCGTAACACTAGATGACTATTCCCTTTCCCTTTTATTTTGTTGATAAAGGATAAGAATTCGGTCCTTTCCACCCATATCAATCCAGATAATCCTGCTTTGGGAGGACGATCATCACGAAGTCGCACACGTGCAATTAGCGACTCCACTAAAGAACTTCTTATGGACTAAGCTTTGTTTATTTGTTTGATGTTGTGTTTATTTTTTTTAGTTTGTATATTTTTATTCTCTTTATGCTTTAAAATTTCACTGCCTTTTGTCCATCATTTGTATTATCAACATGAATTCTTTTGTATATATGACATGCATTTGTATATTGGATATGGACTAATGTCTCATGCATAATTGATTTTAATTTTTGGAGGTGCACATAAACTTTTAGGTTAGGTGAGGGATTAATGATCTGCCCTATGACAATCAGTCAGGGTTCAGATGCGTAAACACACTCAACTCATATTTAAGTATCTTCTCAGTAATGGTGGGCATACATGCTTTAACCATTTCTCGTAACACCCCATATTGTCTTTACGAAGATCATCACTAGAAATCTAAGGAAATTCGGAGCACTTTGAAAGCCTATTTGATGTGGACCAACCTAGAAACACCAGTAAGGACCTATTACATGTTCCAAATGGTCCAATGACTCAGTCCAAGACAAAGGCATTGAATGCATTGGTTTTGAATATTTCAACTAAGTCAAAATTGAAACGTCCATTAGAGTATCAAGAGGAGATCCTAGTACATCTTATCCATGTGCAAAAGGGGTCCAGCACAACCTTATTTGGGCCATGAGGTGAGGACAGCAAAGGAAACAAAAGAATCCTTCTATAATTTGGAAACAACATGGGTGGCTACCTTTTCCTTTTGTTTCTAGGATTAAGGGGCTACATGGAAGGCTATAAATAAGCCTTGAATCAGTTCTATAATATTTTACTTCCTTCTCTTCTTCTCATGACAGAACATGGATTTAATATTATAGGCTTTGTTTTATTTTGTTAACTACAGCCCAAGGCTTGTTTAGGCTTAATCAATACTTTGTTTTCAGTTAGGATCCAAGGCTTGTTTGGATTAAGTTATAGTTTTCAGTTTAGGGTTTTAGGTCAGTTTTGAGTGGACCTCATTTAAGTCCACATAAGGGGTCCATTAGGGTTAACTTTTCAAAAACCATTTAAACTCATGTAAGCCAAAATTTCGGCAGCTTTGATGATAATTACTGCTGAATTTTTTAGTTTTAACGTGTGAGAGTGATTCTTGCATTCTTCAGTTCTTGAACGAACTGAATCTAACTTATCAAAGATTAACTAGCTTCGTGGCGTCATTCTACTCAATCCAATAGTGTTGGTGCCTTGGGGCAGGTTTCCATTGTGTCACACTCCTATCAAACCTATTTCGGCTTTCCGGGATCAGATCTCAATCTTGATTGTGGGTTGCATGACCACGTGATCACGAGGTTCACATCAGTTGGTATCAGAGCTAGGCTCCGAAACAAGGTCATATCCTTATGCTATTTTCATTTTTTTTGTGTTCCTTTAAGTTTTTCAGTGTTTGCGTCATCTTCTTGTTCTTCATGTCTGCGTCACCTAAGCAAAAAAAAGGTTATATTTCATTTTGTTACTGTCTCTAATCATATCAGTATATTAAAAAGAAAGAGAGATAGGGATTAGTTGAAATTTGAAGGATTATTCAATTTTTGCCGCAGAAACACAACTCTTGGTGAACCATAAGCAAACCACCTTGGAATCAATTGAAAGTTCATATTTAGTCTATTAGGGGTTAGATCGCATCATATGTCAAATTTGGGCTTATTCTGATATTGTTTGCTTGAGGTTTTAATTCGAGGTTCAATTCTGCCGCAGAAACACTACTCTTTGTGAACCATAAGCAAAAAAACCTTAGCATAAATTGAAACTTCATATTTTGTGTATTGGGGATGAGATCGCACCATATATTAAATTTGGGCTTATTTTGATATCGGCTTCGGGAGGTTTTAATTGGGGGTTCAAGTACCTAGACATAAAAGAACAACCTATAAATTTATTTTTGTTTTTTTTAGTATTATAATACTAAATATTGAATTTGAGGTCATTTTGAGATTGTTTGGTTTGGGTTTCAATTCTGTTACGTAAAAATTGCAAAACAGGTTAGATTTGCGTCAAGTTTGAAAATGTGATCCTTACTGTTTAGTTGTGTCCAAATCTTTTTGTTTCTATTATATTTGGGTTATCTAGTAGTCAAGTAACTGTTTTTGCGAATATTCGCTTTTGTTTTATTTCGTGTCTTCGTTTCGTCCACAATTCGTACAAATTTGCATTGCTACTCGCAAAATCATAATCGTAGTTTTGTTTTGCTTTGTTTTTAGTATATTTATTAATTCTTGAGTCTAAAAATTATAATTAGAGTGCGCTGCGAAGGCTACTGACTTTGATTTGTTGATTTCAGTTCCTAAAGAACCAAAAGAAAGTAAGTTGTGAGGTAAAAGGTGTACTGAGCTTGAGTAAAAAACCTTGATTTTTTTTTATGATACACGAGAGGTGTGAGGATATATTTTGTGCTACTAATCAAATTTTGCAGATTCAAAAAATGTCTGAAAACAACAAATCAGCTACACAAAATGCTGACGTAGCTTTCCAATTGCGAGCCATAGGCCAGCAACTTGAGCTGTTGTCTAGAATGTATAATGATCTGAAAGATGAGGTGAATTCAATAAAGCAATAGAATAGTGGGGCTGATCGTCGAGGAAATACGGTCTATATGGCCGTACGGAATGTCAGATCAAATTTTGAAGAGTTTGTTTATGAAAACACCGATACGGGTGAAGATAACTATGATTTTGCATCTGCTGACCAAGGAATCAGGTCTGGACCGAACAGGGCTAGGAGGAATGTGAATTTTCGTGGCATGGGCACTTATGAAGATATGGATGGGGACTTGGACACCATTAAACTGAAAATTCCTAACTTTCAAGGAAAAAACGATCCCGAGGCTTATTTGGAGTGAGAGAAAAAGGTAGATTGGATTTTTGATTGCCATAGCTATTCTGAACAAAATAAGGTGAAATTGGTGATAATTGATTTTACAGAGTATGCATTGATTTGGTGGGATCAAATTGTAATCAGTAGGAGGAGGAATGGGGAGCGACCCGTTCAGACTTGGGGGGAGATGAAAGTCTTAATGAGGAGATGATTTGTGCCAAACTACTATTACAAAGACTTATATCTGAAGCTCCAAGGTCTAAATCAAGGTTATAAGACACTAGATGAATATCACAAAGAGATGGAGATAGCAATGATTCGGGCCAATGTTGTTGAGTATCAGAGAAGCCACCATGGCTAAATTTCTTAGTGGGTTGAATCGTGACATTGCCAATGTGGTTGAGCTACAGCACTATGTGGAGCTAGAGGACATGGTTCATATAGCTATAAAGGTGGAGAGACAATTTCGGAAGGGACATGCTCGGCCAGCGTTTAATTCGGGCTCTTCATCATCTTGGAAGCCGAATCTAAAGAGAGAGGGTATTGTCCGAACACTTCAGGTTCAGGTAAAGAAAAAAAGATGAAATTAATCAACAAAAGGAGAACATCTTCCATACGCGTTGTTATGTACAAAGCAAGGCGTGTGGTTTAATTATAGATAGTGGAAGTTGTGTTAATGTTTGTAGTACCACCCTTGTTAGTAAACTGAATTTGTGTATTGTTAAGCATGCTAAACCATATAGATTGTAGTGACTGAATGATAGTGGTGAAGTGAAAGTGATTAAACAGGTTGTGGTTCCATTTTTGATTGGGAAATATGTTGATGAAGTTCTGTGCGACGTGGTACCAATGCAAGCAAGTCACATCTTGTTGGGGAGACCATGGCAATATGATAGGAAGGCAATTCATGATGGGGTTAAAAATAGGTATACTATTGTAAAAGATGGTAAAACCATCACTCTTGTACCTCTTACACCCAAACAGGTGTATGATGATCAAATAAAGCT
>Ga0325401_1004160_pt1 | contig 13563 bp, 7 predicted proteins | sample PopdelMetagenome_FD_205666 | JGI IMG/M metagenome (GOLD analysis project Ga0325401, IMG submission 205666) | Populus deltoides microbial communities from Bellville, Georgia, United States - Xylem-PdKOR-R2 | ecosystem: Host-associated > Plants > Phyllosphere > Stem > Wood/Secondary xylem | place...
ATGTCGATGACGACGTTCAACAGTGCCATTTTGTTCATGAGTATGAGGACAAATTAACCGATGATGAATACCAATGGTCTGAAAAAATTTATTTAATTTATGATATTCACCGCCCCAATCAGTTTGAGCAGATTTAATTTTAAGAGAAAACTGACGCTCAACAAGTGTTTGAAAACGTTGAAAAGTGGAAAAAACATCAGATTTCGCAACAAGCGGATAATACCATATATGTTTGGTATGCGCATCGATAAAAATAACAAAATAGCGGAAGCCATCAGAAGAAAACATAGGGGCAGGACCCCAAACATCACTAAAAATTAATTCAAGTTGGGCAGAAGTTTTGTGACCCGTAGGTCGTAATGACAAACGGGACGACTTTCCTAAAGGACAAGCTTGACACTGAGTAAGAGAACATCTAGAAGTACATACGATTTTATTGCCGGAAACTAACAAATTGAAAATGCAAGGGGTTGGATGACCCAAACGACGATGCCCAGCACTGGAATTGCGCCTGGTTTGCTGCCAGTGGTTTGGTCGCCAATCTGCAGCAGATTGGCCCCTGTTCTGGGGAGTGGAACGGTTGTTGTGGGGACGTCAATTACCTCTAGAGCGACCCCTGTTGTGGCTGAAGTTGGGGCTGTGATGAGACATAGCATGGTGTGTAGAAAACTGTGGTGTTGGCAGCAGACGTGGCTGCTGCGGCTGAGAAGAAGAAGACAGCAAAGAAGGAGCGGCAGCCATGGAATGGAAAGAGTTCTTGTGCAGAAATTCATGGGTAAGAAGGTGGCCGTGAAGATCAGCATAGGATAGCGGTTCTGCCTTGGTTATGAGACTCGTTACCAAGTCTTTGAACTCACCACAAAGGCCATGAAACACATAAAGATTGAAATCTTTAAGAGACATGGGGCGACCAGCAGCAGCCAATTCGTCAAATAACGATTTGGCTTGCTGCATGTATAGACTAACCGATGAGTCACCTTGCCGAAGGTCTTGAAAGGAGCCATGGAGTTGCATGATGCGAGAATTAGACGGAGAGGCAAGCGCTTTCTCAAGAGTGCGCCAAACACAATGCGAAGTAGAACAATCTACCACGAGATGCAACACATCCACGGAGAGAGAGGAGAGCAAAGCACTCAAAATAAGTTGATCCTATTGCTTCCAACGAAGAAAAGAAGGGCTGATGAAGGAGGAAGAACCAGCAGAGCTGTCAAAAATATGAGATGGAGGACACGGCACGGAACCGTCAACAAAGTGAAAAACACCTTTACCAAGGAGATATGGCTTCATCTGCATTCTCCAATAGAGATAATTTGTGTTCATAAGTTTTAGCGAAACAACTTGGTGAGTGTTTGCTAAAGGAACAATAGTTGTAGCGTGAGTTCCCATGAAAGGTAAAGGAACGACAGGGACTTGGGAGGAAGAATCAGAGACAAGCTCTGCAGGTGGAGGCTGCTGTGGGGAAGAAAGGGCGCCAGCGGTAGCAGCTTGGGGAGGGCTGGCCGGCTGTGCTGCACTACCTGTGGAGAGGGAGAAGTCGACGACAGCAGTAGAATCCATGTAGAGAAAGTAAAGAGAGGGCCGGCTGCAAAGGAAGGAAGGGAGAAAAGAGTTCTGACGGCAGAAGGCTTTGATACCAAGTTGAGAATAATTGGGAGGCTTAACCTAATGGTTAGCCAACCCTTTCTATATATATAGGTAGGGCAATATACAATAGCAATGGTGGAGGTTACCACACAAGAGTATGTCTACAATATTTCCTATATAAGTACATTCTATAATAAATTTGATAACTGAGTTTTGATTTCATTAAAAAAAAATGGATTTTCAAGTAATATTTGCTAAAACCTTAAATGACCATAAATTATCTAATAAGATACTTTGAACTCTTGAAAACAAAAAAATTACAATTTTCACTGGATTTATATGTTGCAGAAAACCTAGCACTAACCAGATATGCTACATATTATAAGACTCAATCAAGTAAAAAGAAGATGCATCCTTGCCATTAACCCAATTAGTTAATTTATTTAGTTTCTTCGTTTTATGTAAATTTCAGCTACTTTATTCCTGCGATCATACTCCCTTCTCTCAGATTTATATGTTGACAAATTACTTTTATTGCCTTGCTTGATCATACCATAAATTAATTTATGTTGACCTTGGGGTGGCCTTCGTCAGATTGCATGACACGTTAAGGGTTTTTTCCGCATGTCATTTCCCTTTTGTTTCCAAGCCACTTAATCTTTGCCCAGGCCTTTATTTCTTAATGTTTCTTCTTTGATATCTAATTATCTTTCAGTTATAGATTTTCCCTGTTCCCATGTTTACCTTCGCTTCCCTGTCCATAACCTCCAAGTAACATGGCAGTGTAGAAATAAATGATAAGTACTTTCACCCTCAACATTACAGAAAGGACACTGGGCATCTTCCCATCTAAGAACTCATCTGCAAGCAAGGAAACCCCGAGTGCTGAGACTACCATGAAGTAGTAACCAAATGAAGACATCAATCTTCAGAGGTGCATGACTCTTCCATAGGATATTAGGAAAAGAATGCTCTCCTGGAAACAAAATACAATAAAAAAAAAAAATTGGTGCCTAATTTTCTTGAATATACACCCGAGGTGTCATGCTTCCACAATTGTATATCATCGCCGCCATGTAAAATAAAATGCCTCTCAACTTCAGCAATTAAATGGTGGAAAAAACAAGAACAGAACAGAGGAGGAGTTATTAGTTACACTATTTTGATGGTACTCTCACACCTTTCATTATCAAATCCATACAATATATATTGACATTATAAAATGTTTTTTACAATTTTCAAATTACTTAGTATTTTTGTTATTGATGGTTATTCATTGTACTAACTTCAATATATTTAATCTTGGTAAACAAGTTTAATAATTAACATTAAAGACTTGCACATGTTTGATTCTCTGTTCATCAGGTCACGACTCCAGCTAAGATTAAAACAGTTATTAGTTGGACAAAATACCGCATAAACTATTGCTAGCTTTTGAGTTGAGAGACTGTAAAGTCTTGGAAATTGGGACTTCAATGGAGTAATGCCACACCAACACAATCCTCCCAAAACCTGGTTGCCCGCCCATTACCAGGTTTGAAACAAACGCTGGAATTGAGAGTTGCACTTAATCTTGCCGAGGAAAATGAACTCTGAATAGCACGCCACGTAGGGGATAGATGGTAGTTAAAGGATGGAAGGCCATTTGTTAAATAGTGGTCTATATTTATTCAAAATAATCTCCTTCCACCCGCCGACATTTCCACTATCAAGGTGCCAAATACACTGGAACATCAAAGCCAAGTTTTTCCCTTGTAGAGAACCGTGCCCCAATCCTTCATGATCTTTCAGAAATTGTCTTAATAATGCCTTGTGGCATTAGAAAAACAAACATATAAAAAAGTGGCAAAGAGCTAAAAACAGACTTGATCAAGCAGATTCTCCCCGCCATACTCAGCAGAGATCCTTTCCATGATCCTAGTTTGCCCTGAATAGATGTTAACACTGGCTTCCAGGTCGATAATCTGCTAGGATTCGCACCCAAAAGCAAGCCTATGAACATAACAGGAAAATGATCATTACAACAGAAAATACCCCTAGCAATCCTTGAAGTGAAGTTCTCATCTAGATTAATGTCAATCAGAGAGCTCTCGTAAAAATTAACTTTAAGCCCTGAAATAATTTCATACCAGCGTAGAATCCTTTTGACATGTTGAAGGGATTCATAGTCAGTAGGAGAGAAAATCAGAGTATCATCTGCATTTTGCAGATGAGTGATGAAACCATGATCAATCTCTAATCCATTAAAGTATCCGATTGAGGAGGCTCTGTTAAAAAAAACTGTCAGACCTTCCACTGCAATGTCGAACAGGAATGGAGAAAGAGGATCGCCCCACCTCAACCCCCTCTGTAAACTGAATTCATTGGTAGGAGACCCATTGATAAGGACAACCATCTTGGAAGTGGAAAGACACTCGTAAATTAAACCCCTCCCTTTTTTTAATCTCCTCATGTTTGACCAATCCATACTAATCATTCTACAAGTACTGACACTTTATTCTCCGGTATACTTGAAGCTTCATTCTCCTCTACGGTCCCTCAAGCTTCATTTGAGATTGTGGATCTATCTTTACGTCAATCCATACACATTCATAAGCCTACAAAGTTACCAGATTTTGCTTATTCTTGTTATTCTTCATTATTTACTTCCTTTTTAGCTTCTATTTATTGTCTCTCTGAGCCCTTTTTCTATAAAGAGGCAATTCTTGATCCTCTTTGGCAGTAAGCTATGGATGAGGAACTGTCTGCTTTGCATAAGACAAATACTTGAGATTTGGTTCCTCTACCTCCTAGTAAGAGTGTTGTTAGTTGTCGTTGGTGTTTAAGATCAAGACCAATTGTAATTGGTCTATTAAGTGATACAAAGCTAGGTTGGTTGCAAAAAAATACTCTCAACAGTATAGTATGAATTATGAGGAGACATTTGCCCTTGTTGCAAAAATAATTAATATTCATACTTTTATTGTTGTAGCTTCAGTTCGTTAGTGGTATATCTCCCAACTTGATGTTAAAAATGCCTTCTTGAATGAAGATTTTCAAGAAGAAGTTTATATAACACCCATCTTGGTGATTCACATGACTCTGGGTATGTATGTAAGCTTAAAAAAATGTTATATGGTCTCAAACAAGCACCTCGTGCTTGGTTGGAGAAATTTTTTGTTATGATCTCTTCTCTTGAATTTATTTCTAGTAGTCACGATTCTACTTTTTTTGTTAAGTGCACTAATGCATGTCATATCATTATGATGACATGATTATTACTAGTGATAACATTGATGGTAATTTAATTTTGAAGACAAAGTTAGCTAGATAATTTGAAATAAAGGATTTGGTTTATCTATGATATTTCCTGTGTATTGAGATAGCCTACTCACCTAGAGGTTACCTTCTTTCTCAATAGAAATATATTGCACATATTCTTGAGCAGGTTAGACTTACTAATAAAAAGATTGAAGATACTTCCATTGAGGTTAACGCAAGGTTTTTTTTCTTCTAATGGTTTACCTTTATCAGATCCTACTTTATATCGTACTATTGTTAAATAATTATTTTTAAAGATATTGATTAATATCTCAAAGGCTATAAGTATGCACTCACCACAAGGCATTTTGAATCCATAAATTTCAATTTTTTTGTATTTACTTTTTTTCTTTTTTTGTTTATGTGGGGCTTAAAATTGTGTAACAACAATGGTAACAAACCCATTAAAAACTAATCGTTCAGTGAAGATTTTTAAGCTCATTCCATTTTATTAACTTCACGAGATAGATTACAAAGAGAGGGAGAGTGATAAAACCAACAATCCTTATCGCACGTATCCGACATCGCGGCGATCGAGTCCTCTCAAATCCTAATGTTGGTATCCTGGAAAACTGGGGAGACAAGAATTGCTTGTCTTTTATCTTTGTATCGACATAAAGGGAGTCGTCACCTAATATTTTGGTCACTAGGAACCCTAACTGGTCTCAGAGATCAGGTACGGGGACTGGTTGCGTAAAGGGAAGATATTAGCACCCCAAATACACCTTACTAGGTAAGCTGTTTTGTTTAATTGTCTAATATATTGTAAGGTATTGTCATGCCTTTCTTTTTGTTGGTTTGTTTATGGTTCGAGAAAAGCTCTCCTTGGTGAGGAAATTCTTATCTTGTAGTGTAAAACCGAACCATTCTAATCATTATAAAAAAAATAATTTTTATTTAATATTAGGAATACATCTTACGTGTAAGTTCGTAATCCTAGATATTAAAAAGAAAAACATTAAAAAATAAATACAAATAACGATGTGTTGAAGCAATAATCAAAACCAAAAATAAATTTTTACATGTAAACCACACTGACATATGAAAGCAAAATTAACATATTAAAAAAAAGAAATTGATATATAAAAGCATATCTAACATAAAAAATGGAATTACTGGTTCCTAAAAAAGAAAATTACACTGAATCAAAGTTGGGTATATGCTCTTCAAAGAACTCAATTTGGCTATAAAGACCGTGTCTAATTGTATATTGGACTTGGTGATAGTAAGGTACACGTGAGAAAAAATTGATAATTTTGGTGGCTCTGCTAAAAACAAAACATAAAAAAATCCAAGCATAATCGAAACAAACAAACCCATAAAATATATCCAATTAATTAGAAAAAAACAACATTCACTATAACAAGAAATAAAAAATGGTAAAACTAGTAGATCTGAAAAAAATAGCAGAATTATATATATGTATTCATTAAATTCTTAACAAACATAAAAAAAAAATTACTAATTACCTTGTTGTTTCGATGAATTAATTGGCAGCAGCTTTGCTTTAACTTTTATGCTTTGTATTGTTAATTTTTTCGGCTAGGTTTGCAGAGAAGAAAGAGAGAGAAACAGTAAAGGAAAGGAATTAAATTGAAAAGCTTTTGTTTTCCACTTGCATAGAGATACACGGATATTTAGCCTATTAAAGTCAAACATAACTAATAAAATAATAATTTAGTATTAAAAAGCCTATTATTTGTTATATTTAAAAAAAAAATTTTGTAGGGGCCCGGGCCCTTGCTGGCCTCCCCTTGGTTCCGCCGCTGCTTGTGGGGCATGGAATCCTTGCAAAGTATGAATTTGAATTCTTCAATGAATCCAAACCACATTAGAAACCCTTATAGCCCAAGCTCATACACGAGTGTAGGGCCTAAGTAAGTCATATTTAATCTTCCTTTGTTGTCTAAAATTAACCCATTTTAAGTTTGGACTGATTAGGCCAAAAATAGCCAAGAAAGAATACTTTGTCGATGAATCTGCCAAACCAATAACAGAACCTTCGACCAATTTAAATAATATGTTTTCAAATTCTGATTCACCTGAAATTTTAAAACAGTATGTCTCGTGTGTATAATAACTCCTTGTAAAATTTCAGGTTGATCTAATGTATATTTTGAGAGATATTTCTGATCTTGCAAAAACTAGTCAAAATTTAGACCTAACTTAGTTCACATCAAATACATTGTGGACCAGATCAATTTTCTTAAAATGCTTTAAAAAAAAGAAAGAGTAGAATCTTCTAACATATTCTCTAGTAGAAAAGAAATTAAACCATGTAGAGGTTAGCCTAAAATGACCTAATTGACTTGGTGAATCCAAAGACAATTAGAAAAAACAACAACAAAAATAGATGCTCACAAAATCAAGCACTAACAAAATGACAAAATATTTATTTGAGACCATGAGAACTCCATAAAATGTAAAACAAAACAAATCATGAAGACCAATTTATAATAAACAAATTTTTAAAGGATGAAAATGAAAAAAAAATCAATAAATATTTTTTAAAAAAATCTAAAATTAAAGGATAAAATTGAGAAAAGAAAACAAACAAACGAACAAAGTAAAAAAAAAGTCTCAGGAACGTGGCCCTAGGCCTCAATTAAAAAATTAATTTTTAAATGACTAACAACATGTCGTTTAACCAATCTCTTAAAAAACAAAACATAGAAAGTGATGTGTCGCCTTATTAGATAGATAATGCATTGCCTGCTCTACCCAAATTCTAGTGACCAAAGGGTCATTGGAAACTCATTTTCAATCAAAACACTAACCTAATAAAATACTCTAGTGACCTTAATAAACTCGTTTATACCTTTAAAAACCCAAAAAATAGTCTAAAAATAAAAAATCAATCCTAAAACCAAAATCTTCTTAAGGTCAGATCTATTTTCTTACCAATATTTCAAGGTGAAATAACATCCAAGTAAAACTACCCTTATTGAATGAAATCCGTTGACATCAGGATCAACCATTTTGGCAAAAAAAATTGGAGTCAACCAATATTTTCTTTTTATACCACTAGAATCTTATTACTTTCTCTTTCTTCTCAAACCATGGACTGGAAAATAAAAGAAATGAAGTTTTTGATCAAAAGTGAATTTTTGAAAAACCAAAGTGACTGAAAACATGTTAGTTACAAATTAAAAGAACCAAAATTAATGTTTGGAGTCGGTTGCAAAATGGTCATCTAGTTTCTTCATGCTTTTCAGTTTAGTCCTCTGTCTTTTAATTTTGTCCTTACTTAACAAATTAGAAGCAATTGGGAATTCAGCCACTAAGGATCCAATTGAGGAAAAAAATTTAAGGACTAAAATAACCAAAAAAAAAACCACTGCACCAATTGAAAATGTAAAGGCATGAGCTATTTTAGTTTCTTTTGTAATTTAACGAGTTTTAAAAAGAATGGTAGCTAGGAAACCTAAGCAACATTTTGTGTCAATAGCTTCGTTTTTTTTTTTTTTTTTGGCATAGATGGCTTCTTTGAGTAAGGAAAATGAGTTTTAAAATGAATAGTGTTAAGAAAATAGGAGATCGAGAAAGTCAAGGAAACAATGAAGGAAGAAAATAAAGTCAGTTATTTACTAAATAATATGCAATACATATACATCAATCCTAAATTATACAGTCTTCTCATGAGTCATGAGTTTCTTAACAACGACTCGACCAAACGGGCATTTCTTCCTACACCATCTCTGCTAGAGGTGCAACCTAGAGTCGACATAAAACCAACAGCAACATCAATCCTCCATCGAAAGGACCTCTTCTTTCAGCTACCGTGGGCGTGGCCGGGGTGGTTGAAGTCATGGAAGAGGAAACTGTTGCTATCAAAAGACTACAGCACAGCCGAAGTTATACTCGTGATAATAAAGGTGTAGATTATCCCACTGATAATCAAATTCGCTGTCAATTCTGCAATTTCTATAATCACACAACAGCTAGTGCGCAGAAGGAGCTTGTATAATCCAGCAATTTGATCATATCAAGATGCTGCGACCTCACACCATATTACTCTGAATATCACTAACCTAAACCCATTCGGATCCATATAAGGGATATGACAGCCTTAATTTCTTGTTAGAAATGATAAGATAATTAAAATTAAAAAAGTTCAAGCTTAAGTACACATATTTGAAAGGAATACTTTTATTCTTTACGATAAGAGTTATTCTTAGACTAGCTTGCATGTTAGATAACGCTCGGGAGGACTTCTAATGTTGTGGGGTAACTCAAAATTCAATGTTAATTCAGAAGAGGTTGGTGTGGGTTGGATTGTTTTATATGGGTTAAATATGATTTCTGGTTTTGAATTTGCTGTTGTTGGTCTCTATGCTCCAAACATAGTGCATCATAGAAAGAAATTGTGTATGGATCTTATTACTCTGAAGTTTGCTTTTGATGTTCCTTTGTTTCTTATGGGAGATTTCTATGAAACCCTTTTACCAGAGGAAAGAAGCATTGGTTATATCAATCATGTGGAATGCAGGGATTTAAAAAAATTCCTAGCCATATGCAATCTGATGGAATATCCGTTGTCAGGTCACCGGTTCACATGGTTTAGAGGAGGATCAATGAACCGTATTGATCGGTCATTCTCGTCTCCTGACTGTCATCTTCAGTTCAACGATCTGATGTCGAGGCGTCTTCCAGACCATAGACAACTGCTTCTGGGATATCAAGAGCAGATTAAAGGATGGAAACCATTTCGGTTCCTTGACTGTTGGTTAACCCACCCTCAGTTTATGCCGCAGATTGAAAGTAGGTGGGACAGTGATTGCAAACAGTTCCCAGGTAGATACAACTTATTGAAAAGTTATACTACATGGCCAAGCACTTGAGGATTTGGAATAGGGAACACTACGGAAATCAGGACAGTAGGTTGGGGGTGCTAGATGGAAAAATTGAAGATTTTGAAAGTATCCAAGAAAGTCGAGTACTGACTTCTGAAGAAGCAAATAGCTTGGGAGACTTAAGCAGAGAGCGGTGGATGGTTAACCAAAATCTAGGCAAACTGGTGTAAACTCGGTGATCGAACCACAAAAATTTTCCATTTCGTGGCTAATGTCAGAAAAAGCCGAAACCGTCTCAATACCATCCCTTATCATGGTAACTCTTACAGCACTTTCACGGAAATTAAAGGGGCGGCTACTGGGTACTATTCTCAATTGTTCACGAATCATACGACAACAAGGCCACTAATGGGGCCGGAGGGTTTTCAGAGGCTTAGTCCGGATAAAGCGGCAATGTTGGAAAGGGGGGTAGCTATGGAGTGTTGAAAGCTAAGCTGATTACTTGTGGCTGAAGCCTTGGAAGAAGACTACGTAGACTGTAGCAAGAAGAATGAAGAAATGGAAGAAATTATGTTAAATCGGTTAAGGAGGCAGTTAAAACCGTTGTAGTAGTTATAGTTGTTTTTACTGTTACAAACCAGTTACAAACCGTTTCTTACATGTGTAAGAATCGTGACCCTCCATTATTATATGGATGAGATGATTTGGATTCCTAAAATAATGGAATCAGTTACATGCAACGTGTATAAAAGCAGAGTTTGCTGCATTAATGAAATACAGAAAAACTATAAGAATTTCTTCTCAATCTTCTCTGCAAACTTAAATACAATTTTCTTCTCAATACCTCCAGAAAACAAACATGGAGGAGCTTAAAGCAGCAGTGTGGGATTGTGATGGCTCTAAATTACGGGGGCCAGATGGTTTCAATTTTAAGTTTTATAAAAAGGTATGGGAGTTGATTTGTCAGGAATTGTTTGAGTAAGTTACGGAGTTTTTTTGAACGGGAAGATTGCCAAAAGGAGTTAACCATGCGTATATGGTTTTGATTCCAAAAGTAAAGTATATACAAGATATATAGTGCCAAAGATCCTCTCAAATAGACTCAAGCTAGTTATCCAGGAATTGATCAGCGACAATCAAACAACATTTATTGCAGGTCGTCAGATTATGGATGGCTTCTTGATTGCTATAGAGATAGTGCATGATTTACAAGCTAATGGCAAGACAGGTATGATCTTCAAAGTAGACTTCCATAAGGCATTTGACACTGTGTTATGGGATTATCTGGTGATGGGTTGTATGGACTTTGGGGAAAAATGGAGAAGATTGATTCATGAATGTCTCTGTACAACGAAGTTATCAATTCTAGTAAATGGTTCTCTATCAGTAGAATTCCAAATTAGCAAAGGGATCCGCTTGGGTGATCAATTATCTCCTTTCTTTTCAACATAGCTACAGAGGGATTGTCAATCTTATTTGAAAGAGAATCGATCTGTAGTCTATTCAGGGGTATCCGATTAAAGAATATGGATTCTTCAGTCATATGCGGTATGCAGATGATACTTTAGTGTTTATGTCAGCTAATCTTCAATCATTGCTTAGGTGAAGAGAATTCTTCGCTGGTTTGAGTTATGTTCATGATTAAAAATCATACTTTCTGTGCAGGTTTAGCCAACGCAACTTTCATGAATCATTACCTTTTTCTTATCTAGGTATGCCCTTAGGAGCTAATCCCAGGCAAATCTCTACTTGAAAGGTTGTCATTAACAAATTCATGATAAGTTTTCCTCATGGATACTTAGTATGGCAGGAAGAATATGCTATATTATGAGTGTTCTAAACTCATTGCCCGTTTACTTTTTGTCAGTATTCTTAATGCCTAAAGGGGTATGCGGGCTTCTGGGATCCATTCAAATGAGATTCCTCTGGGCAGGGGTTGCTAAACAAAGAAAGATTTGTAAGGTCTAATAGTGCACAGTTATCAGAGAAAAGACTTGTGGGAGGTTTAAGTATCGAATCCTTACTCGAAATGCATAAAGCTATGTTATTCAAATTGCTTTGGTGACTAAGCACAAAATGTTAAGGTAAATGGAGAGATTTAATTTGAAAAAGCACCTCCCAAGTTTCGAGAATGGTCTTCCTTATTTCAACAAGAAAATATCATGTATTTGAGAGGTAATAATGAAAACAATAAATCCATCAAGAATTTATGCATAAGCTTTAAGAAATAGCACTAGATTTATAGTCCAGAATGACGAGTCTGTTAACTTTTGGAATGATATGTGGCTGGGAGATTCATTGCTGAAAAATAGATATATGAGACAGTATAGAATGTCTATTGGTAAGCTAATGACAAATTTGAACATGGTTTCATGGTATAATGGTAAATTTCAAAGGAAAGTGTGGAATCTTTTATTTTTTAGTGTTGCTTGGAGTATTTGGCTAATGAGGAATAATCTATTTTTCAAAGTGATAAGGAGTAATAAATTTCATATCCATTAGCAGTTGTGAGAAGTAACATTGTGATTATAATCTATTTATATTCAAGTACTTATTTATCATTATTTTATATTTATGCTATTGATTTCTTTTCATGCGGATTGAATTGTTTTGAGATGGTATATATGTTTTCTTGTTTTCTTCAATCTGTAATTGTTGTTAGGGACGAGAATAACAAGCAAAAAAATTAACTTGATTGCTTCAACTTTCACTTTAATTTGTTAGAATGAAATAAGCTAAGTTAAATTGTTCAGGCTTTTGAATGGTTTCTTAGAATAAATTTGACAGACTTTGCTCTAAAGGCTACTGTTGAGTAAATAAGAATTGCTTTTTAATATTAAATTTGATTGATAGTAAGAAATTAATTAGAAAGTTTTGTCTAATTAATTTACTCATAATATCCTTGATCTTCCTTAACTTTAAGGGATATCAAATTTATTTGCTTGACTTGTAAGGATATTTATTTTATTTTGATGATCAATAAATTTATAAGAATAAATGTTTAGACATTGGAACTGAGTTAATAACATATCGATTTATCATTTTTATTTTCAGAATTTTTTTTCTTTAATTTTCTTAACTCAAATCACCCCCTGTTCTTTTTTATCTTGATATCTTGTAGGAAGATTAAATAAAATTTCTCTTGGGTTTCATCTGGTCTTCATAATCATACTACAAAATAATTTTATTTATGATAGTAAAATTAGCATTATATTTTGATGGTTCCAACTACACCACAGGGAAATTGAAACAGACTGCAAAGTATGTTTTACTCTAACATTGCACTGATTGTTGGCTGAGTTTAAAAGTTTTGACTCAAATTTGAGCTACAACCTTATAAGAAATTCAAACGATATCCGAAGGTGGACGAACACCAATAGTCGATGGATTAGAGTCATATAGATTGACAGTGTTTAGATTTTTAGTGGCTGGCCATTTAATTATTTAAATTTTTTTATGTTTTATTTTCAACTTTTAATTTGTTTTTACCAATCTCTAGGTTTTGTAACAAATAACTTCTTGTTCTTTTGCTTTGGTCATCGTCTAAATAGTTATTTTAATATATTCCTTGATTATCATAAAATAAGATAGATAGTAAAGATATAGTCAAAAATAAATTATGCTATCTTTTAACCGAGTATATTTTTTTAATATTAGTGAAATTTGTCCAAATGTATCAATCTTTTCCTTTGAAGAATTAAAAGATAACATATGGCACTATCCAAGGGTACCATATATTCCTTGATTGTTGGCATGAGGTTTTTTTTTTATTGCTCATATGAATTTCGCAAATCATTTCTTTGATGAAACTTTATATTCATTTGTTTTGAGTGCGCATCAGATAAATCCCTAACTAATTTTGAGTAAATTGCAATAGACTCGAAAA
>Ga0325401_1004161_pt1 | contig 13562 bp, 13 predicted proteins | sample PopdelMetagenome_FD_205666 | JGI IMG/M metagenome (GOLD analysis project Ga0325401, IMG submission 205666) | Populus deltoides microbial communities from Bellville, Georgia, United States - Xylem-PdKOR-R2 | ecosystem: Host-associated > Plants > Phyllosphere > Stem > Wood/Secondary xylem | place...
AGCGGGCGCCGGGGAAGCGCAACGCTTGCGGGGGCCATTCGCGGCTTCGTCATTCGCCCGCGATAGCGGGCGCCGGGGAAGCGCAACGCTTGCGGGGGCCATTCGCGGCTTCGTCATTCGCCCGCGATAGCGGGCGCCGGGGAAGCGCAACGCTTGCGGGGGCCATTCGCGGCTTCGTCATTCGCCCGCGATAGCGGGCGCCGGGGAAGCGCAACGCTTGCGGGGGCCATTCGCGGCTTCGTCATTCGCCCGCGATAGCGGGCGCCGGGGAAGCGCAACGCTTGCGGGGGCCATTCGCGGCTTCGTCATTCGCCCGCGACAGCGGGCGCCGGGGCAGGAAGATCAGTCCGATCCCTCCTCGCGCAAATCCGGACAGGACCATCGCGACGGCTCGTCCTCCGCCGTGCCGCGCGCGAAGACGGCGGTATCGCCGGGTGCCAGCGCCGTCCGGGCCCAGTGATCCCAGCCGATATGCACGAAGTCCGGCGGTCCGAACACGCGGACGGCCCTGGTATATTCGTCGCCGCGGAAACCGACGAAGTGGAGCGCCGGACGGGACATGCCGGTTCCTACGTTCGGGGCGGCGTAGGGCTCCCGCCGGAGACTGGCCGAGAAAAAGGCGCCACATAGTCCAAACGGCGTATCTCATGTCCGGAACTGAAGCGTAGAAGGCGTATCCGAAGTCGATCTTCGGGCAAGATGGCTGGGGGGGCGAGGCCATGAACAGGCGGTTTGCGATACTTGCGGCACTGGCGCTGTCGGGCTGCGTCGGGCTCCTCCCCCCGGCGAGCGAGCAGATCGCGGGTCAGCTGAACCAAGCGGTGGCCGCGATCGACGAGGTGTCGGAGGCCGCGGCCATCCCGTACGCCGACCGGTCGTTCGCGGCCATGCAGCCGCGATACATACGGGCGCTGTCGTCGCTGCGGGGGGCGTTGCGGGCGGCCGAGCAGCGGGCGCAATATGGTCGGGGAAAACCGTTCTCGCGACCGGCGAGGATCTCGGTCGAGGCCGTCGGCAACTGCGTGGCGGCGGTTCGCGGCCTGATGGAGATCAACCGCGACCGGGCGATCGACGAGCGTGACGTGGCGGCGGTGCCGGTCCAGGCGATCTGCACGGTGCCCAAGCTGATCGAGGGGGATCTGAAGAGGGGAGGGTGACTTGGAGCCGATCGTATTGGAGACGTTCCGCCCGGGCGACGCGGGGGAACTGGCGGGCGGGATCGTGTCGCACCTGGCCGACCTGCTGGGAAACAGGCTTCAGCGTTTCGAACAGGAGTTCGCGGGCTATGTCGCCGACCTGGCCAAAGCGTCCATGGCACTGGCGTTGCTGGTCAGCGACGGTTCCTATGATCGCAGGCAAGTGGACATCGCCTTGCACACGCAGGAATTGCTGGTCAGCAACGCGCTCCTCCGCGCCGAATTCCTGACCTATGAATTGGCACAGTCGGTTCTGGAGACGATCTTCAAGGTGGTGGCTGCCGCGATCAAGAACCTGACCGGGCTGGCGATCAAATTCTGAGCAGCCGGTCGTAGGACAGGCGGGGCGCCGCCGCCCGCGTCGCGGCCGGGCGGGCGGGGTCGTCGCGGGGCAGGCCGAGCGCGTCGAGCAGCGCCGCAAAGCGCGGCAGGGCGGCGGCGAAGCCCCGTTCGGCGGCCTGATCGGCGGCGGCCCGCGACGCCGCCCGCCAGGCATCGTCGTCCGTCAGCAGGTCGGATACTGCCGCCACCCATTCGGCCGGCGTGCGGGCCACGCGGGCCGCGGGGCCGGGGGACAAGCCCTCCGCGGCGACGGGGCTGACGACCGACGGCGTGGCGGCGGCGAAGGCGTCGAACAGCTTGCCCTTTACCCCGGCGCCGACGCGCAGGGGCGCCACCGCCACGCGGCAGGTCGACAGGAAGGCGGGGGCGTCGGGAATGTGGCCCAAGAACTCCACCCGGTCGTCGGGACGGTCGGGGACGAAGCGATCGAAGTTCGAGCCCGCGACGCGGAACACCAGTTCCGGGAACCGGTCGCGTAAGGTAGGCCACACGTCCGACAGGAAGGCGCGCACGGCGTCCGGGTTTGGCGGGTGGTCGAAGCTGCCGACGAAGCCCAGGCCGAACCGTTCGCCCAGGGGCACCGCCGGGGGCGGGTCGGCGGCGACGAAGGGGATCACCTCCGCGCGCAGGGCGGGGCCGCCCAGCGCCTCCAGCACCGCCCGTTCCGCGTCGGAATAGGTCAGGACGGCATCTGCGCTTTCCAATGCCGCGAGCTCGACCGCGCGGTCCGCCGTGGCGGCGGCGAACGCCTGGCGGTCGCCGGCCACTCGCGCGGCGCGAAGTGCGCGCAGGAAATGAAGGTCGGCGCAGTTGACCAGCACGCGCGCGGCGGGCGCCAGCCGGCGCACCAACGGCACCGCGGCCGCCGCGGTGGACCAGCGGTGGAGATAGACGAGGTCTAACGACGCCCCGCGATCCGCGAGTAGCCCCGCCAGCGAGGCGTGGGGGTGACACGCCACCTCGACGCCCCCGCGTTCCAGCGCGTCGGCGTAGCGACCCAGGCGACGCATGTCGGCTGGCGCGAACACGACCTTGTAGTCCAGCGCCTGGAGCATCCGCATTTCCTGGCAGATGGCGGCGGAGCCGGCGTCGCGGTCGGGGCGGGGCAGGCCCAGGTCGACCACCAGCGCGCGCGCCACGGCGGGGCGGTCCGGATCGGCGCGATGGTCGCGGAACCGGTGGCGCCAGCGGTCGGCGAAGCGCGCGGCGTGCAGGCGCTGGAACCGCTTGCCGCCGGTGGCCGCGGCCGGATCGGTGCCGTGGCTCGACCCCTCGCGGTGCAGCGCCAGCGCCTTGGGGGCGTAGAGCGTCGCGTACCCGGCGTCGCGCAGGCGAAAGGCGAGGTCGGTATCCTCATAGTAAGCCGGGGCGAAGTCGGTTGAGAAGCCCCCCACCGCCTCCCACGCCGCGCGCGACACCATCAATGCGGCGCCCGACAGATAGTCGGCGGGGCGGGTGTGATTGTACGCCGGGTCGGCGGCGTTGCCGCCGCGGCCGCGATTGGCGGCGCCCCCGTCGGCGCGGATCACCCCGCCCGCGTCCTGGAGCGTGCCGTCCGGGTCGACCAGCTTCGCCCCCGTGGCACCCACCCGATCGAAGGCGCGGAAGGGCAGCAACAGTTCCTCGACGAACCGGCCCAGCGGTTCGGCGTCGTTGTTCAGAAACAGCAGATGGTCGCCGCGCGCTGCGGCGGCGCCCGCGTTGGCGGCGTGGACGAAGCCCCTGGCTCGCTCGTGGCGGACGACGCGGAGCCCAGACCACAATTCCTCCGCGCGGGCGGTCGCGTCGGTCGAGCCGTCGTCCACCAGCACCAGTTCGAACGCCAGCCCGGCCGCGGTCAGCAGCACGGACAGCAGACAGCGGTGCGTCAACCGCCAATTGTCGTGCGCGGGCACGATCACCGACACGATCGGCGCGTCGGCGCACGGCATCCGGTGAAGATCGGGCGGGGGAGGCAGGTCGAACGGGCGAAGCAGGTCGGCGTGCGCGCGCGATACGGCGGCGTAGAGCCACGCCTCGGCCCCCGCCTCCCCCAGCCGCGCCAGCGTGGCGGTCAGCGCGGCGTAGCGTTCGGCGGCGAAAGGGGCATCGGCGGGACGGCCGTCCGCGCCGCCTTCTCGCACCAGCGCGTCCGAGGGGGTGGGGCCGGCGGGCAGATCGACCGTACCGGCGAACAACGTTTCGCCCAGTTCGGCGCCGATCACCGTCAATCGACACGCCCCGGCGCCGACCAGCGCCGGCGGCAGCGCCAGGACGCCCGCAGCCCGCACACCCTCCGCGACCAGCGGCAGGCGGCCGATCAGCACGCCGTCCGCCGCCACCAGCGATGGCACGAGCGGCGCGCCGGCGGCCGCTCCTTCCACCAGCAGGCGCGCGCCGTCGCTGGTCAGGATCAGGTGGCCGGGCGGGGCGGGCGGCGTGACCGGGGCAAGCTCGATCGAGGCGTCCCCCGCCAGGATCGCCAGCGGCATGCCCCCCGTCAGCAGCGCGTCGCCCAGCGGCACGATGCCGAGCATTGCCGGATCGACGCCCACCGCCCCGGCGAGCGCGGGGGGAAGGACGAGGTCGCCCCCGCCCGCCACCAGTTCGGGCCGGCGCAGGAACACGAACGCGTCGGGCGCGCCGATCGCCGGCCCCTGGACCAGGATCGCGCGAAGGCGGGCAGTGCCGGGCGGCGCTTCGCCTTCCACGGATAGCGGTGCGTAGCCCGCGGGGTGGCGACCGCCCGCCGGCCCGGCGGCGCGCGCGGCGGCGGCCCGCCCCAGCGCCCGGCCGTCCGCGTCCAGCCATTCCATCTCCAGGCCGGCGGTGCAGCGGTGCTGGGCAAGGTCCAGCGTCAGCCGATAGCGGCCGCCCCCCGCCGTCGCCGCGTCCAGGCCCAGGGCGGCGGTCAGGTCCCAGCGGACGGAGCCGGGCATGGGGTCGCCGTCGCGCGCCACCCAGGGCGTGTCCTCCCCGGCGACGGACCATTGCTCGGCCTGGCCGGTGCCGGTGGCTAGGCCCGACAGGCCGGGCGGCGGGACCAGCAGGCGGGCCGCCCGATCGGGAAAACCGTCGGCGTCGACCAACGAGACGGCCGGGGCGGTTCCGGCCGCGAAGCGCAGCACGGCCACGCGCGCGATCGCTGCCCCCCGCGCCGCCAGCACCACCTCCGCCGGTATAACGGCCCCCTCCGGCCATCGCAGCAGCGCGCCGCCGAACCCCAGGCCGATCAGGCACGGGGCAGCGGTCGCGGATCCGAAAAGCGGCATCCGTACGGCGTAGCGGAGGCCGGGCTGGGGTTGAAGGGGTGGCCGGCCGCCGGTCGTCGGGCCCGCATTCCTGCTTGGTCCTTCCCGCGCGGACGGGGCCATTCGTCGACCGGTTTCTTATACAGAGGATAATGGGGCCGGGCGTGCGATCGAATAATCGGTTGTGTCGTTCGTGCGGGTGGCCGTCCGTTCGACGATGGTGTCTTTCGCCCTGAGAAGGCGAAGGCGCGTGCGCTACAGCGCCCGCGCCGCTATGCGACGGGCGATGGCGGCGGAAGTTCGACTGGGGGCGCGGATGCCCGACGGGCGGCGGCTGACCGTCCGGGTGCGGGTCGGCGACGACCGGCCGGCGCGGATCGCGTTGGGGGTACGGAAATCGGGCAGTTCGCTGTTCGCGCAGATCGTCACTGCCCTGGCCCGCGGGGCGGGATGGCCGGCGGTGGACGTGCCAGGCACCGCGTTCGAGGCGGGCTACGGTGCCGCCGACTGGTACGACAATCCCCGCGCGCGCGCATTGTTGTGGAGGGGCAACGCTTATGTCGGGTTCCGTGCGCCCCCCTTGTCCTTCTACGGCGACACGGTGTTCGTCGAGGCCGCCAAATTGCTGCTGGTGCGCGACCCCCGCGACGCGCTGGTGAGCGAATTCTTCTCCAACCGCTATTCGCACCGGCTGCCGCCGGGCGGCGGGCAGGTGGCGGCCGAGCGAGAGCGGGCGCTGGCGACCGAGCTGGACGATTATGTCGTTGCGCGCGCCGGGATGCTGGACCGGACGGTGCAGGGCTATGCCGCGCTCCTGGATGATCCGCGACTGGCCATCCAGCGATACGAGGACGTCATCCTGAACAAGCGACCCTGGCTGCACGCGATCGCCGCCCATTTCGGCTGGCCGTGCGACGAGGGGACGGTAACCACAATCTTGAAATGGGCCGACGTGATCCCGGCGACGGAGGAGCCGACCGCGTTCGTCCGCCGCGTGCGTCCGGGCGATCACCGCGACAAGCTTTCCCCCGACACGCTGCGCGCGGTTCGGCGCCGATTGTCGAGCGTGTGGCGTGATTTGGGTTACGACCTTGACGGCTGAGGAAGCGATCGAGGTGCTGCATGCCGGTGAGGTGGCGTGCCGGGCAGGTGACCTTTTGGCGGCCGAGGTACTGCTCGACCGGCTGATCGCGGCCGGAATGCTGGTCGGCTGGGCCCAGTTCTTTCGCGGTCGTTGCGCGCGCGAACGAGGCCGGGAGGATGAAGCCCTGGCGCGGTACGAGGCGGCGCTGGCAGCCGAGCCGGACCTGTTCTGGGCTGCGTACGAGCGGCTGGTGATCCTGCGCCGGCGCGACATCGACCTGGCCGAGCTGTCGCGCGGGGGCGCGGCGTTGCTGGTGCCGGCCTGGGAACCGTTATCGCCCCCCCATGTCCGCGAGTTGGAAGCGCTGGCCCATCATTTGTGGGACCGGGGCGAGCGGGAGGCAGCGCGGGGACTGCTCGCCCGGTTAACGGCGGCCGGCGATCTGTTTCCGCTGGGGAGGGCGCGTGTCGGGCTCGAACCGGACCCGGCGGCGGAGGCGGCAGTGCTGGACGCCGCGTCTGATGGAATGCTGGCGCTCGAGGCGGAGCCGATGCTGACCGCACGGTTGGCCCTCCTGCCTAGTGATACGGGAACGTCGCTGAGCTTGGCTGCGGTTCGAGCGCGGGGTGGTGAGGCGGGCGCGGCAGTTCAGGCCGTGTCGGAATTGCCGGAGGGGCCAGCGCGATCGTTGGGGCGATTGCTGGCAACGATCGGGACAGGGGATGCCGAGGGTGGTCACGCCGGGTTGGTAGAGCATGTGCGCCTCTATGGCCGATGCCCGCGCGTACCCGCGCTGGCGCTGACGGCGATGCTGGTGCGGGCAGGCGATGGCGAGGCGCGCGACGAGGTGCTGGGGCTGTTGCGGGCATTTCATGCCGACGACGCGGATGTAGGCTTGGCGACGGCGCGCGCCATGCTGGCGGACGGGGACTGGCAGGACGCGGAAGACTTGCTGGCGCGTCGTTTTTCCGATCCGTGCGTCCGAACCCCGGCGGTGCGGGCGTTGGCGGCCGAACTCGCCGCCGCGCGTGGCGATCTGGTGAGGGCCCTGGGGACGGCGGCGGGCGACGACCACGCGCTGTTGCCGACGCGGCTGCGGCTGCTGGGGGAGCTGGGGCGGTGGGACGACGCGCTCGACGCGGTCCTGCCGCGGCTGGCGGGCGAGGATCGGTACGAGGGGGTTCTGGCCCCCGCCGTCCGCGCAGCGCGTCGGGCCGGGCGTTCGGGCGCGCTGATGACCGCGCTGGTGGCCGCGGGCGGGGGGCGGGGGCCGGGACCGCTCACCGACGCGCTGGCTGCGGTGGCGGCCGACCTGCCGGCACGCGCGGGCGAGATCGCCGGCGCGCCGCTGACGTCGGATCAGCGCGCGCGGCTGCCGGCCGCGCCGGTCGCGGCCGGGCTTTGCGTCTATACGGCCGCGGACGCAGCCTATCTTTTGCCGGCGCTGGTGACGCTGGCGTCGGCGGCGGTGAGCAACGCGCGGCTGATGCGGTCCGCCGACGTGCGGCTGGTGGCGGCGCCCGACGCGCTGACGGCGGCGCGGTGGATGGGGGGCGCGTTGGCGGAACGGTTGGGCCTGCGTCTGACGGTGGAGGACGGCGGCGCGCTAGCCACCGCGGGGCTGCGTACCGGATACGGCTTGGTGACGGGGGGCGAGCGTTTGGCGGAGGCGGCCTATTATCGCATCTTCCTGGCCAGGCAGCTGATGCATGAGGGGCGGCACGATCGAGCGCTCTATCTGGACGCGGACGTGGTGGTGCGGCCGGGCCTAGGCGACCTCTTCACGGGGGTGAGCGAGGCGCCGCTGCGGGCACGGCCCGAACCCGGCGGGGCGGCGGTCGCGCGCGCGGCGGCGGCCCTGGGATTGACGGGGCGCTACTTCAACTCGGGAGTGCTGGCGTTCCGACTGGATCATCCTGAGCTGGAAGGGGCGCTGGAGCGGTCGCTGGCGGCGGCGGCCGATCCGGCGGTGCCGCTGATGTTCCACGACCAGTGCGCGCTCAACATCGGCTTCGATCGCTTGGCCGATCCATTGCCGCGGCGGTTCAACCATTACGTCCGCGCCGAGGGGGCGACAGAGCCCGATGAGGGCAATGCGGTGGTCGTCCATTATCTCGATCGGCCCAAGCCCTGGGACGGGCTGTATCGCGGCCCGGCGCGCGAATGGCTGGGATGGCGGGAGTTCGTGGTCGAAGCGGTGCAGGAGAGGGCGTGACGCTGACCAACATCGTCGCCGGGGCGCTGGTGGGCATATTGGTCGGGCTGACCGGGGTGGGCGGCGGATCGCTGATGAGCCCGATCCTGATCCTGATGTTCGGCGTCGCGCCCGCGACCGCGGTCGGCACCGACCTGTGGTTCGCTGCCGCCACCAAATCGGTCGGCGGCGCGGTGCATCATCGCCAGGGCTCGACGGACTGGCCCGTGGTGCGACTGCTGTGCCTGGGCAGCCTGCCCGCCGCCGCCCTGACCGCCTTGTGGCTGGGCCGGACGGAAGCGCGCGGCGCGGTGCCCGCGCTGATCCCGGTCGCGCTCGGCGCATTGCTGGTCCTGACCGCGGTGGCAACGCCGTTTCGCGATCGGCTGGCGCGGCGTCTGGCGCGCGGGCGCGCGCAGGCGGGGGAGCGCGGCTGGCCGACCGTGCTAGTCGGGGCGGTGCTGGGAACGCTGGTGACGCTGACCTCGGTCGGGGCCGGCGCGCTGGGGGTCAGCGCGCTGATGCTGCTGTATCCGACGCGGATGACGACCCGGCGACTGGTGGGGACGGACATCGTCCATGCGGTGCCGCTGACGCTGGTGGCGGGCGCGGGGCACCTATGGCTGGGCAACGTCGACTTCGCGTTGCTGGGAAGTCTGTTGGCCGGGTCGATTCCGGGGATCGTGCTGGGTTCCAGCCTGGCGGGGCATCTGCCGGAGCGGATCGTGCGACCGGTGCTGGCGACGGTGCTGTTCGCCGTGGGCCTTAGACTGATGGTGGTGTGAGGGCGGGGAGGGCGCCAGCGTCCTCCCCGCGCCCCACGTTTCAGAAGCGGAACGCCGCCGTCGCGCGCAGGCTGTGCCAGCGGAAGCGGTTGTCCGAGCGCGCCAGATCGGTGCCGGTGACGTTGGGCGCCAACACGAACGGATTGGTCGCGGGCGCCGTGCCGCGCGCCACGCGCACGCGATAATTGTCGTCGTTATAGTCGTGGAACAGGTATTCCAGGCCGACCGAAAAGTTGCGGCCGATCTTCTGCTCCAAGCCGCCGCCGAACGTGCCGCCCCAGACCTTGTCGTCGCCGTTGTTGGTGAACGCGTTGGCCGTGTTGGTGGACGTGAAGCTGCGGTCGACCGACAGGTAACCGACGCCGCCCGTGGCGTAGAACAGCGTGGTGTTGGCGGCGTAGCCCGCGCGGCCGCGGACCGAAGCTTCCCAGTTCACTTCGCGGTTCATCACGTAGTTGGCGGGCGTGGTGGAGAAGGCCGACACGCTGTCGCGGATCTCCGACTTACCGAACTCGCCCATCACGCCGACGACGATATTGCCCAGCTGCTGGTCGAAGCCGACGCGGCCGTAATAGGCGATCGCGTCCTTGTCCTTGCGGCAGCCGACCGGGGTCGCGGCACGCGCCTGACCGCCGCAGAAGCCGGGCGAGAAGGCGTTGGCGCCCGTCGCGGTCGTCACCGTGTCGCCGAAGCGGCCGTCGAGGTTGCGATCGAACAGGATGCGCGACCCTGCGTCGTTGGACTGGACATCGTAGCCGAACGAACCGCCGGCGTAGAGGCCGGTGAAGGGCTGCTCGTCCAGCGCGGCAGGCGCACGGTAGCCGTCGGCTTGGGCAGGGGCCGGGGCGGCGTAGGGATCGGCCTGGGGCGCGGCGGTAGCCGCGGCATCCGCCGGGCCGTATTGTTGCGCGGCGGCGGGGGAGGCGACCAGCGCCAGGGTCAGCGCCGAGGCGGCGAGTTCGTGGAAACGCATTGTAACACTTGTCCTTTTCCGTACACCAGGAGGCCGCCGAACGTCCCGAACGGCGTAGGTTTCCCCGGTGCCGATTGATCTATGATAGGGTGTTGCGCGTCTGCCACACCGGCGGCGCTGGCAAGGAGAAGTGAGGCGGGATAACGACGTCGCGAACGAGAAAATCTAAGGGCTCCACCATATGTACGACATCGTACCGACGCGTACCGGATCGCGGATTGGCTGGGCCGCGACGATCGCCCTGCTGAGCGCGGTCACGTCGCTGGCGCTCGCCTGCGCTGCGCCGTTGGCGGCGGTGGCCGCGATCGGTGCGCTGGCGCCGCGGCCGCGCGACGGCCTATGGCTGGCGACGCTGGCCTGGGCGGTCAACCAAGCGATCGGTTTCGGCGTGCTGGGCTACCCCACCGACCCCAGCACCTTGGCCTGGGGACCGGCGATGCTGAGTGCCGCGCTGGTGGGCGTCGCGATCGGGCGACGCGCGGCGCGGACGGTGCCGCGCGTGCGCCAGGGCATCGGAGCCGCTGCCGCGGGAGCGACGGCGTTCGGCGCGGCCTTTATCGGTTTCAAGGCGGCGCTGCTGGGGTGGTCACTGGTGCTGGGCGGCGTCCACACGGCGCTGTCGCCTTATTGGACGGCGATCCAGTTCGTCCGCGAGGGCGCGGTGTTCGCGGGATTGGCGCTGGGATACCGGCTGGCGGTGGCGGCCGGCGTTCCCGCCGCCGGGCGCCGCGCGCCCGCTTGAGGATGGTGGCGCGCCCGGCAGGGTTCGAACCTGCGACCACAAGCTTAGAAGGCTAGTGCTCTATCCAGCTGAGCTACGGGCGCGCGCCGGGGCGGGTGATAGCGCGTCGGGGCGGCGGCGGGAACCGGCGGCGTGACGGACGCGCCTCGACCGATCCGCGCCGATGCCGCGCGGGCCGGCACCTATCGGCATTACGACCTGGTCATGGCCGCGTTCGTCGCCGTGCTGCTGCTCAGCAACGTGCTGGGCGCGGGCAAGGTGGCGGTGGCGGACCTGCCGTTGCTGGGGCCGTGGCCGTTCGGGGCGGGTATCCTGTTCTTCCCGCTGGGCTACGTGATCGGCGACGTGCTGACGGAGGTCTATGGTTTCGCTGGCGCCCGCCGCGTGATCTGGGTGGGGTTCGCAGCGGCGGTGTTCATGGCCTTCATGGCGTGGGTGGTGGTGGCGCTGCCGCCCGCGCCGGACTGGCGGGGGCAGGCGGCCTACGCGGCGGTGTTCGGACAAGTGCCGCGCATCGTGGGCGCCAGCGTGGCGGCGTTCTGGGCAGGCGAGTTCGCCAACGCCTATGTGCTGGCACGGATGAAGGTCTGGACCGGAGGCCGGCGGCTATGGACGCGTACGATCGGGTCGACTCTGGTGGGGCAGGGGGTGGACAGCCTGATCTTCTACCCGCTCGCCTTCCTGGGGGCGCCGGGCTGGACGCCTGAGCTTGTGGGCATCGTGCTGGCGACGCAATGGGCGCTCAAGGTCGGGTGGGAGGTGTTGCTGACGCCCGTCACCTACCTGGTCGTCGGGTGGCTGAAACGGGCGGAGGGCGTGGACGTGTTCGACGAGGGAACGAACTTCTCCCCGTTCCGGGCCTGATTAGCTCGCCGCTGCCAGCAGCCCCTCGAACAGGCGGGCGCCGTCCGTATTGCCATGGGCGGGTTCGGCGGCGCGTTCGGGGTGGGGCATCATGCCCAGCACGTTGCCGCGTTGGTTAATGATGCCTGCGATCGAGCGGGCCGAGCCGTTGACGGGCGCGGCATAGCGGAACGCGACCCGGCCCTCGCCTTCCAGCCGGTCCAGCGTCTCGTCGTCGGCGAAATAGCTGCCGTCGTTGTGCGCAACGGGCACCGTCACCGCCTCGCCCGCCGAATAGCGCGACAGGAAGGGCGAGCGCGCGTCGCCCACCGTCAGCGCCACGGGGCGGCAGATATAGTTCAGGCCGCGATTGCGCATCAACGCGCCGGGCAGCAGCCCCGCCTCCGTCAGCACCTGGAAACCGTTGCACACGCCCAGCACGGCCATGCCCCGCGCCGCCGCGTCCGCCACCGCGCGCATCACCGGGCTGCGCGCCGCCACGGCGCCGGAGCGGAGATAGTCGCCGTAGGAGAAGCCGCCGGGCACCGCCACCGCGCCGGTGCCGTCGGGCAGCGCGGTTTCGGTGTGCCAGACCATCGCCGGCGCGGTGCCCGTCGTGCGCTCCAGAGCCACGGCCACGTCGCGGTCGCAGTTCGAGCCGGGAAAGACGATGACGGCGGTCTTCACGGGCGCGGCGTCTCGACGCGGTAATTCTCGATCACCGTGTTCGCCAGCAGCTGGCGGCACATCTCGTCGACGGAGCCCAAGTCGACGCTCTCGGCCAGCTCCAGCTCAATCACCTTGCCGACGCGGACGTCGGCCACACCCTCGAAGCCGAGCGCACCGAGCGCGTGGCCGATGGCGCGGCCCTGAGGATCGAGCACGCCGGGCTTCAGCGTCACGTGAACCTTTACCAGCATGTCACTTGCCCCGGCGCTTGCGGTGGCTGTCCAGGTCGAGAACGGCGTTGTCCGCGCCCTCGGGCAACAGACCCAGCCGCCGCGCGACCTCCTGATACGCTTCCACCTCGCCGCCCAGGTCGCGGCGGAAACGATCCTTATCCAGCTTCTCGTTGGTGGTCATGTCCCACAGGCGGCAGCAGTCCGGGCTGATCTCGTCGGCCAGGATGATACGGCTGTAATCATTGTCCCAGATGCGGCCGAACTCCAGCTTGAAGTCGACCAGCCGGATCTGCGCGCCCGCAAAAAGCCCGGTCAGGAAGTCGTTCACGCGGATCGCCAGATCGGCAATGTCGTGCATCTCGTCCTGAGACGCCCAGCCGAACGCGGCGATATGCTCGTCCGAGATCATCGGGTCGCCTAGTTCGTCGGACTTGTAGGCGTACTCGATGATCGTGCGGGGCAGCTTGGTCCCCTCCTCGATCCCCAGTCGCTTGGACAGCGAGCCGGCGGCGACGTTGCGGACCATCACCTCGATCGGGACGATCTCCACCTGGCGGACCAGCTGTTCGCGCATGTTCAGCCGGCGGATGAAATGGGTGGGCACGCCGATCGCGTCGAGCAACGTGAACACGTGCTCGGAGATGCGGTTGTTGAGGACGCCCTTGCCGTTGATCGTGCCCTTCTTCTGGGCGTTGAACGCGGTGGCGTCGTCCTTGAAATACTGGATCAGCGTGCCGGGTTCAGGCCCCTCGTAGAGGATCTTGGCCTTGCCCTCGTAGATTTGCCGGCGGCGAGCCATTCCGGTCCCCTATGCGGTGAGGCGCGGCCTATAGGGTAGGGTAGGGGTGCGTGCAATCGGGCGGGGCGGTCAGGTGTCGGCATCCGCGGGCGGAACGAACCAACGATGCCGTACGGGGCGAAGCCGACGGGCTAGCAACAGCCGCGCCAGGACTAGCAGGGCCGGCGGCACCAGGATCGCGGTCGCCCCCAGGCCGATCGCCAGCGTGGCGCGCGCGGAGACCAGTCCGGCCGCGGCCGCGCTGCGTAGGGGCGATCCGGTGTCGAACAGAGGCAGGCCCGCGCCCGACGCATAGTCGAAGGTGACGGGAGTGCTGGCCAGAGCGAACCGCTGGTCCGCCGCGGCGGTGGCCTGTTCGGTCGCGAGGCGGTCGATCTCGGCGTCGGTGCCGGTGGCCTGGGCATCGGTCAGGCGGCCATCGGCGGCCAGAACGGCCTGGATACCCTGTTGCCCGAAGCGTCGCGCGATCGGC
>Ga0325401_1004163_pt1 | contig 13559 bp, 10 predicted proteins | sample PopdelMetagenome_FD_205666 | JGI IMG/M metagenome (GOLD analysis project Ga0325401, IMG submission 205666) | Populus deltoides microbial communities from Bellville, Georgia, United States - Xylem-PdKOR-R2 | ecosystem: Host-associated > Plants > Phyllosphere > Stem > Wood/Secondary xylem | place...
TCAGCGCCGATGGTACTGCCCGGGGGACTGGGTGGGAGAGTAGGACGCCGCCGGACACCATTCCGACAAGGGGGTCACAGCATCTGCTGTGACCCCCTTGTTGCGTTCCTGACGCAATGCGCACCGGTGCGCACCCGACCGCGGGGCCGGGTGCGCACCGGTCAGCGGCGTCGCTCCGGCGGTGCCGTCGACTCACCCACGTTGTCGTGGAGCCACTGCACCAGCGGCTGCAGTGCGCGGAAGGTCGTCGTCACCTTGTCGACCACCTCCCGGCTGCCCAGCCAGTCCTCCGGGGTCCAGTGCCGGCCGCCGTGGATCGACCGGTGGCGCAGGAGCTCTGCCCGCGGGTGGTCGGCGTCGTAGCCCCGCGGGGTGCGGGTGAGCCGGTGGCCCTCCAGCGACACGCCCCGTGCCCGCAGCTCGTCCACGACGGTCTGCAGGCGCGCACCCGGCAGGTCGGCGTCCACGGCTCGGCGGTAGCGCTCGACCTGGTCGGGCTGCAGGCGCCAGCTCCCGCCGGCCACCTGCAGGCCGTCGGCGGACACCTGCACGTACCAGGCGCCCGGCCCGCCGCCCTCCCGGTGCAGGACGGCACCCTGGTGGGTCTTGTACGGCGTCTTGTCCTTGGCGAACCGCACGTCGCGGTAGGGCCGGAAGAGCTTGGCCGTCCCGAATTCGGCCGCCAGCTCGTCGACCAGCGCGAGCATGGGCGCCCGCACGTGCTCGTCGTAGGCCGCCTTGTGCTGCGTCCAGTACGACTTGCTGTTGTCGGCCTCGAGGCCCTCGTAGAAGACCAGCCCCTCGTCGGGGAAGCCGCCGAACGTCATGCCGGGTCTCCGTCCTCGCTGAGCAGCACGTGCCAGCGCTGCTCGTGGATGGTGGAACCGCCGGTCTCCAGGGCGCGGCTCCACGGCTCTGCTGCCCACCCGGCCGATTCCAGGAAACCCGACGTGACGTGGTCCTCCCGCGGCACCCACATGCGCAGCTCGCGCACGCCGGCGGGCACCAGCAGGTCGACGGCTGCCGCGAGCAGCCGGCTGCCGTGCCCCCGCCGTCCCCACCGTGGCTCCACCAGCAGGACGGTCAGCTCGCTGGTCGGGCCGTCCGGCGACGGTGGTTCGCCCTCGGCCAGCTCAGCCGGCCCGTGGGCGAGGAAGCCGACGAGGGCGGACCCCTCACGGGCGACCAGCACCCCGTGGCCCGGGGTGGGAGGCGACGCGACGGCCGACCGCCAGGCCGCCGCGACCGCGGCGTCGTCCCAGTCGTCCAGGACGGCGGCGGGCAGGATCGAGCGGTAGGCGGTCCGCCACGCCACCCGTTGCACGCGGGCGACGTCGGGGGCGTCGGCCGGCACGGCCGGGCGGACCGAGCTCTCGGCGCGTCCGGTGAGCTGCACCCCCGCACCCTAGGCCCGTGCCGGTGTCGTACCCGCGGGGCAGGATCGGCGGTGTGCTCAGCCTGCCGCCCGTCGACCGCCTGTCCGCCGCCCAGGCCAGGCGCACCGCGCTGGCCGCCCAGGGGCTCGCCGACCCGCGCCCGACCACGGCCCCGGGCACCCGGCAGCTGCGCGCCGTCGTGAATCGCCTCGCGGTCGTGCAGATCGACTCGGTGAACGTGCTCTCGCGCTCGCACTACCTGCCGTTGTTCAGCCGGCTGGGCCCCTACCCCCGTGCCGCGCTCGACCGGTTGCACGCACCCCGCCACGACGTGTTCGAGTACTGGGCGCACGAGGCCTCCTACCTGCCGGTGGCCCTGCAGCCGCTGCTGCGCTGGCGCATGGCGGCCGCCGAGCAGCACGCCTGGGGCTCCATGCTGCGCGTGCAGCGCGAACGGCCCGAGTACGTCGCGCAGCTGCTCGAGCGGGTGCGCCACGACGGTCCGCTGCGGGCCTCCGAGCTGGGTGAGCAGCGCCCGAGCACGCCGGGGCAGATGTGGAACTGGCACCCGGGCAAGGCGGCGCTGGAGTACCTGTTCTTCGTCGGTGCCCTGACCGCCCGGTCGCGCACGGCCGGGTTCGAGCGGGTCTACGACCTCACCGAGCGCGTGCTGCCCGCGGCCGTGCTGGCCACGCCGACGCCCAGCCGTGCCGACGCCGTCCGGGCACTGGTGCGCACCGCGGGGCGGGCGCTCGGCGTGGGCACCGAGACCGACCTGCGCGACTACGTCCGCCTGCCCGTCGCCGACACCCGCGCGGCGCTGGCCGAGCTGGCCGAGGCCGGCGAGCTGGTCCCGGTGGAGGTCGAGGGCTGGAACCGGCCGGCGTGGCTCGACCCGGCCGCGCGCCGGCCGCGGTGGGCCCGGGCCCGCGCACTGCTCTCGCCGTTCGACTCATTGGTGTGGGAGCGGCCCCGGGTCGAGCGCATCTTCGGCTTCCGGTACCGGCTCGAGATCTACACGCCGGCCGCCCGGCGGGTGCACGGCTACTACGTGCTGCCCTTCCTGCTCGGCGACCAGCTGGTCGCCCGGGTCGACCTCAAGGCCGACCGCGCCGCCGCGGTGCTGCGGGTGCAGTCCGCGCACGGCGAGGACACCGGACCGCCGCCGGCCGAGGTCGCCCGGGAGCTCGCCGACGAGCTCGCGCTCATGGCGGCGTGGCTCGAGCTCGACCGGGTCGAGGTGGTGCACCGCGGTGACCTGGCCGCCGACCTCGCCGCCGCGGTGGGCCGGGCATGACCAGCTGGTTGCAGCCACTGCACCGACCGGCCCGGCCGTAGGGTCGACCACCGTGGTCGACATCGCCCCGCTGACGGTCCAGGTCATCGCGCAGACGCAGTTCACCCCGCCGTCCGGCGTGCCGTGGTCGACCGACGCCGAGGGCGGCCAGGCACTGGCCGAGTTCGCCGGCCGGGCGTGCTACCAGTCGTGGGGCAAGCCCAACCCGGCCACCGCCACCAACGCCGGCTACCTGCGGCACATCCTCGAGGTCGGTCACCTGTCGGTGCTCGAGCACGGCTCGGTCTCCATGTACCTGACGGGGGTCTCGCGGTCGCTGACCCACGAGCTGGTGCGGCACCGGCACTTCTCCTTCAGCCAGCTCTCCCAGCGCTACGTGCCCGAGGGCGACGCCGCCTTCGTCGAGCCGGCCGCCGTCGCGGAGGACCCCGAGCTGCACCGGTTGTTCACCGCCGCGGTCGAGAGCTCCCGGCAGGCCTACACCGAGCTGCTGGCCGGGCTCGAGACCCGCTTCGCCGACGCCCCGCACGCCACGCTGCGCCGCAAGCAGGCCCGGCAGGCGGCCCGGGCCGTGCTGCCCAACGCCACCGAGACCCGCATCGTGGTCACCGGCAACTACCGGGCCTGGCGGCACTTCGTCGGCATGCGGGCCAGCGAGCACGCCGACGTCGAGATCCGCCGGCTCGCCGTCCGGTGCCTGCGGGAGCTGCAGCGGGTGGCGGCCAACGTCTTCGACGACTTCCGCATCAGCACCCTGGCCGACGGGTCGGAGGTCGCCGCCAGCCCCCTGGTGGGGGAGGGCTGAGTCAGCCCGTGGGCGTGGCGGTGCCGGCCGCGGCCCACGCCGCCTCGACCGCGGCCACCACCTCGGCCAGCGGCGCTGCGGCGTCGACCTCGGTGTCCACGTCGCGCACCGCCGCGTTCTCGGCGTGCAGCGCGTCGAGCTCCACCCGGGTCAGCGTGGTCCCGGTGGCCCGGGCGTGCGCGACCTCCAGCGGCAGGCGCAGCGCCACCACGAACGGTGCCGCGGTCGAGGTCCGGTAGACCTCGACCACCGGGCCGCGCAGCATGTCGCAGACCACGGTCTCGACCCCGGCGGCGGTGAAGGAGGCCGCCAGCAGGCAGGCCTGGACCGCGGCCAGCCGGTGCTGGCCCTCGCCGGCGCCGGGCCGCCACGGGTCGACCGCGCCCGACCGCAGCATCGCGCGCACCTCGTCGACCTCCACGACGGCGCACAGGTCGCGGCGCTCGGCGAGGGCCCGGGCCACCGAGGTCGACCCGGCCGCCGGCGGACCGGTGACCAGCAGCGGACGGCGCAGGGGGAGCGGGGGCGGGGCGGTCATGGCCCGCATCCTGCCGGGACCGGGGGCACCGCGCCCGGGCGCTGGGTAGGTTGGCGGGCATGCCTGGCGCCACCGATCCCGCTCGTCCCTTCGGTCGCGTCCTCACGGCCATGGTCACGCCGCTCACCGCCGACGGGTCGGTCGACCTGGCCGGCGCGCAGGAGCTGGCCACGCACCTGGTCGACCGCGGCCGGCACGACGGCCTGGTCGTCAACGGCACGACGGGGGAGTCGCCGACCGTCTCCGACACCGAGCAGGTCGAGGTGCTGCGGGCGGTGCTCGACGCCGTCGGCGACCGGGCCGTGGTGGTGGCCGGGGCCGGCACGAACGACACCACCCACTCGGTGGACAAGGCGCGGGCGGCCGAGCGGGCCGGCGCGCACGGCCTGCTGGTGGTCACCCCGTACTACAACCGCCCCACCCAGCGCGGTCTGCTGGTGCACTTCCGGGCGGTCGCCGATGCCACCGACCTGCCCGTGATGCTCTACGACATCCCGCCGCGCTCCCAGGTGCCCATCGAGGTCGACACCCTGGTCGAGCTGGCCGAGCACCCGCGCATCGTCGCGGTCAAGGACGCCAAGGGGAACCTCAACGACGTCTCGCGCACCCTCGCCCGCACCGACCTGGCCTACTACAGCGGCGACGACGTGCTGAACCTCGCGCTGCTGGCCATCGGCGCCGTGGGCGTGGTCAGCGTGGTGGGCCACGTGGTGGGCCCGCAGCTGGCCGACCTCGTGGCGGCCGTGGAGGCCGGCGACCTGCCCCGGGCCCGCGCGGTGAACGACGCCCTGCTGCCGGTGTACGCCGCGATCATGGGCGGTGGGCAGGGCGCGATGATGGTGAAGGCCGCGCTGCACGCGCTCGGCCTGCCCGCCGGGCCCACCCGCCCGCCGCTGGTCGACGCCACCCCCGAGGAGGTCGCGCAGCTGCGCCGTCAGCTCGTCGCCGGCGGTCTGGCGCTGTGACCGCCCCGCTGCCCCTGCCCCCGCCGGCGCCGGCCGGGGGCCTGCGGGTGGTCGCCCTCGGCGGGCTGGGCGAGATCGGCCGCAACATGGCCGTGCTGGAGTTCGCCGGCCGGCTGCTGGTCATCGACTGCGGCGTGCTCTTCCCCGAGGCCGAGCAGCCCGGAGTCGACCTCGTCCTGCCCGACTTCTCGGTGATCGAGCACCGGCTGGACGACGTCGAGGCCGTCGTCCTCACGCACGGGCACGAGGACCACATCGGCGCCGTGCCCTACCTGCTGCGCCTGCGCCCCGGCATCCCGTTGGTCGGCTCGCGGTTCACCCTCGCCCTGGTCGCCGCCAAGCTCCGCGAGCACCGCATCGTGCCCGAGCTGGTCGAGGTGGCCGCCGGTGACCACCACCGGGCCGGGCCGTTCGACACCGAGTTCGTCTGCGTCAACCACTCGATCCCCGACGCGCTCGCCGTCGCGGTGCACACCCCGGCCGGCACGCTCGTGCACACCGGTGACTTCAAGATGGACCAGCTGCCCCTCGACGGGAAGCTGACCGACCTCGGGGCCTTCGCGCGGCTGGGCGCCGCCGGCATCGACCTGCTGCTCAGCGACTCGACCAACGCCGAGGTGCCCGGGTTCGTCACCAGCGAGCGGTCGATCGGGCCGGTGCTGGACACCGTGTTCGCCGGTGCGCGGCAGCGGCTGGTGGTCTCCAGCTTCGCCAGCCACGTGCACCGCATCCAGCAGGTGCTCGACTGCGCGGCCCGGCACGGTCGGCGGGTGGCGCTGGTCGGGCGCTCGATGGTGCGCAACATGGGCGTCGCGCAGGAGCTGGGTCTGCTGCACGTGCCCGACGGGTTGCTCGTGCCGGTCGAGGAGGCCACCGCGCTGCCGCCGCACCAGGTGGTGCTGGTCAGCACCGGGTCGCAGGGCGAACCGCTCAGCGCCCTGGGGCGCATGGCGGCCGGGACCCACGCGCAGGTGACCATCCAGCCCGGGGACACCGTGGTGCTGGCCAGCTCGCTGGTGCCGGGCAACGAGACCGCCGTCTACAAGGTCATCAACGGGCTGGCCCGGCTCGGCGCGACCGTGGTGCACAAGGAGACCGCGCGCGTGCACGTCTCCGGGCACGCCCCGGCCGGCGAGCTGCGGCTGCTGCTGCAGGTCGCGCGGCCTGCGCACCTGCTGCCGGTGCACGGCGAGTGGCGGCACCTGCGCGCCCACGCCGCCATCGCCGCCGAGGCCGGGATGCGCCCGGACCAGGTGCTGCTCGCCGAGGACGGCGTGGTGGTCGACCTGGTCGACGGCGTCGCCTCGGTCGTCGGCGCGGTGCCGGTGGGCAACGTCTACGTCGACGGGCTGGCCGTGGGCGACGTGGGGGAGGAGTCGCTGCAGGCCCGCCGGATCCTGGGCGACGAGGGCTTCGTGGCGTTGACCGTCGTCGTCGAGCCGGGCACCGGGACCGTGGTGGCCCCGGTGCACCTGTCCTCGCGCGGCTTCTCCGACGACCCCGCGGTGTTCGCACCCGTGCTGGAGCTGGTGGAGGAAGCGCTGCGCCGCACCCTGGCCGACGGGCCGGTGGACAGCCACCGGCTGGCCCAGGTGGTGCGCCGCACGGTGGGCACCTGGGTCTCGGGCACCCACCGCCGCCGTCCGATGATCATCCCGACCGTCCTCGAGGTCTGACCCCGCCCCGGCACCGTCGCCGCCCGGTCATGGATCAGGTGACCTGATCGATGGTCCCTCACCTCGGGCAATGGTGGTCGAGGTGGAGGCTCATGGATCAGGTCACCTGATCACCGGCTCTCACGCGGGGCGGACGACCTCGATGGGGGTGATGCCCTCGGCGGGCGGGAGCTCGAAGCCGAGCACCTGGGCGTAGAAGGACAGCTCGCCGTCGAGTGCGGCCCGGATGTTCTCCGCCCGCCGGAAGCCGTGCTGCTCGCCGGGGAACAGCAGGTAGGCGTGCGGCACGCCCTTCTCCCGCAGCGCGGCGACCATCATCTCGGCCTGCTCGGGGGGCACCACCCGGTCCTCCGACCCCTGGAAGACCGCCAGCGGGGTGGCCAGCGCGTCGACGTGGTGGATGGGGGAGCGCTCGGCGTACACCGCCTCGCCCGCGGGCCACGGCGCGATGAGCCCGTTGAGGTACCGCGACTCGAACGAGTGCGTGTCGGCGGCCAGCGCGGCGAGGTCGGCCACGCCGTAGTGGCTGGCCCCCGCGGCGAACACCCCGGGCCGGAAGGTCAGGGCGGCGAGCGTGGTGTAGCCGCCGGCCGAGCCACCACGGATGACTGCGCGGGCCGGGTCGACCCGCAGGTGCGCCGGGGCGGCGTCGGAGGTCAGGTACTGCACCACGGCCACGACGTCGTCGAGGTCGGCGATGCCCCAGCGGCCCTGCAGGGCGTCGCGGTAGGCCCGGCCGTAGCCGGTCGAGCCGCGGTAGTCGACGTCGGCGACCGCGAACCCCCGCGAGGTCCAGTACTGCACGCCCAGGGAGAGCACCGGGGACGCCGCCGCGGTGGGCCCGCCGTGCACGACGACGACCAGCGGGGGCAGCTCGCCGTCGGGCCCGCGCACCTCCGGGTTGGTCGGCGGGTACACCAGCGCGTGCGCCTGGGTGACCCCGTCGAGGTCCGTGCTGGGGAAGGTGACGTGCTCCGGGCGGGAGAACCACGACTCGTCGACGTCCGCGGGGGCTGGGCGGAGCACCTCGACGTCCCCGCCGTCGACGTCGACCCGCACCACCTCCGCCTTGGTGGTCGGGCCTCCGGCGACGCAGACCACGGCGGTGCCCTGGGCGCGCAGCTGGGCGAACGAGGCGTACCGGGTGGGCAGCTCACGGGCTCCGTCGGCCTCCAGGACGGCGAGGCGGTCGGCGCCGTCCCGGCCGTAGGCCACCACCAGCCGGCCGTCGGCGAGCTCGGCCCACCGGCTCTGGCCGAACACCCACTGCGGGCCGGCCATGTCGGTGCCCGGGTCCAGCAGCAGCTCCGGGGCGCCACCGGGCCGCCAGCGGTACAGCGCCCAGACCCCGGTGCGGTCGGCGAAGAAGAGCAGCGACCCGTCGGCCGACCACGAGGGCTGCACGACGGACTCCCCGGTGCCGCCGGCGACCACGGTCTCGGTGCCGTCGGCGGCCCGCACCACCAGCTGGGCGGCGTCCCAGGGCATGTCCGGGTGCTGCCACTGCAACCAGCTGAGCGCGCCGTCGGGGCCCAGCCGTGGGTCGGAGACGAAGTCCGGGCCGGTGACCAGCACCTCGACCGAGCCGTCGAGGGCCACGACGACCACCTCGTGCACCACCTCGGCGGCGTCGCCGGAGGCGGTGTGCGTCTCGCGGACGCACAGCACCTGCCCGGCGGGGGTGACGGTGAGGTCGGCGAACCGCACGCCGGAGGCGATCCCGGGCGCGGCGGTGAGCGGTTCGGGGTCGGCGCCGGGCAGGACCCGGTACAGCCGCTGGTCGGCGAAGTCGGTGAAGAACACGGCGCCGTCGGCGACGGTCCACGCGCCGCCGCCGTACTCGTGCACCCGGGTGCGGGCGTTCCACGGCTCGGCCAGCAGGTCGGTGGTGGTGCCGTCGGGGGCGCGGTGCACGAGCACGGTGCGCCCGCCCTCCGACGCCCGGGCCTCGGCCCACCACACGCCGTCGGGCTCGGCCGGGTCGACCGCGACCTCGCCCAGGCGGGCCGCGGCCCGGACGACGAGCTCGGAGGTGATGGGGGTGGGCCAGGAACCGGACGGCAGGGTCTCCATGCCCTGTGACGCTAGTGCGGGGGGCAGACACGCTGCCTCGCCTGCCACACCGCCACCACGCGCGCGATTACCGTCGGGGACATGCCTGCGCGCTCGACGACGTCGACCGGTCGGTCGGCGGCCGGCGGTGGCTCGCGCAGCCGCCCGGCCACCACCGCCGCCAAGAAGAAGGCGCCCGCCAAGCGGGCGCCGGCCAAGCGTGCCCCGGCCAAGCGGGGCGCCACCACGGCGGCCCGGCGGCCCGCGCCCAAGCGCCGCTCGGTCGGGGCCGGCCTGTGGTCGGCGGCCTCGGGCACGTGGTCGCTGCTGGCCCGCGGCGCCGGTGGGCTGGCCCGCTCGGTCGCCCGGCCCGAGGAGGCCGAGCCGCTGGCCCCCGAGCACCGCCGCGACGGCGTGGGGCTGGCCGTCCTGGGCCTGGCCATCGTCCTGGGCGTCACCGCCTACGTCGGCGACGTCGGGCCGGTGGGCTCGGGCATCGTCGAGGCCTTCCGCTGGGCCTTCGGGGCCCTCACCTACCTGCTGCCCGTCGTCCTGCTGCTCGCCGCGCTGCGGCTGCTGCGGCACGGGCCCCGGCCCGAGGCCCGCGGCCGGTTGGTCATCGGCTGGATCTGCGTCGTCCTGCCGGTGCTGGGCATCGCGCACCTGGTCACCGGCTCGCCGGTCGGAGCCGACCGCGGCACCGGCGGCGGGGTCGTGGGCTGGGCGGTCGGCAACCCGGTCGGCGCCGGTGTGGGCACCGCCGTGGGCGTTGCGCTGTTCCTGCTCGTGGTGTTCTTCGGCGTCCTGGTGGTCACCGCGACCCCGGTGCACCAGGTGCCCGAGCGGCTGCGCGAGTTCGTCGACCGCATCACCGGCCGCGGCGAGGACGACCTCGAGGACGAGGAGTACGAGGACGACGAGTTCGTCCCCGACCTCGGCCTGGACGCCGACCCGCCGGCGCCGCGCACCACCCGCCGGGGACGCGCGCAGGCGGCCATGGACGCGCTCACCGCCGCGGCCGACTCGACCGAGACCGGCGTCATCGACACCGGCGACGTCGACGGCGCCGGTGACGCGGTGGCGGTCGAGCCCACCACGTCGACCGCGCTGCGCCGTCCGCCGGTGGAGGACCGCACCCGCCGGGTCGAGCCCGAGCTGCCCCCGATCACCGAGCCCGAGCAGATGGTCATCGAGCCGGTCGAGGGCGACTACGTGCTGCCCTCGCTGAACTCGCTGCGCCCCGGCGACCCGCCCAAGGCCCGCTCCAAGTCCAACGACATCGCCATCGAGGCGATCACCGGGGTGCTCGAGCAGTTCAACATCGACGCCGCGGTCACCGGGTTCACCCGCGGCCCGACGGTGACCCGCTACGAGGTCGAGCTGGGCCCGGCGGTCAAGGTCGAGAAGATCACCGCGCTGACCCGCAACCTGGCCTACGCGGTGGCCAACGACAACATCCGCATCCTGGCCCCGATCCCGGGCAAGTCGGCCGTCGGCATCGAGGTGCCCAACCTCGACCGCGAGAAGGTCAGCCTCGGCGACGTGCTGCGCTCGGGTGCGGCCAAGCAGGACCCGCACCCGATGCTGGTCGGCCTGGGCAAGGACATCGAGGGCGGCTTCGTCTGCGCGAACCTGGCGAAGATGCCGCACCTGCTGGTCGCCGGTGCCACCGGCGCCGGCAAGTCCTCGTGCGTCAACTCGCTGCTCACCTCGTTGCTGCTGCGGGCGACCCCGGACCAGCTGCGCATGATCCTCATCGACCCCAAGATGGTCGAGCTCACGCCCTACGACGGCATCCCGCACCTGATCACGCCGATCATCACCGACCCCAAGAAGGCCGCCACCGCGCTGGCCTGGCTGGTGGAGGAGATGGAGCAGCGCTACCAGGACATGCGCGCCACCGGGGTGCGGCACGTCGACGACTTCAACCGCAAGGTCGAGCGCGGCGAGGTCGTCGTCCCGGCCGGCAGCGAGCGGGTCTACCGGCCCTACCCCTACATCCTCGCCATCGTCGACGAGCTGGCCGACCTCATGATGGTCGCGGCCCGCGACGTCGAGGAGTCGATCGTCCGGATCACCCAGAAGGCCCGCGCCGCCGGCATCCACCTGGTGCTGGCCACCCAGCGACCCTCGGTCGACGTCGTCACCGGTCTGATCAAGGCCAACGTGCCCTCGCGCCTGGCGTTCTCCACCTCCAGCCTCACCGACAGCCGGGTCATCCTCGACCAGCCCGGCGCGGAGAAGCTGATCGGCATGGGCGACGCCCTGTTCCTGCCGATCGGCGCGGGCAAGCCGCTGCGCGTGCAGGGTGCGTTCGTCTCCGACGCCGAGATCGAGGCGGTCGTCGAGTTCACCAAGCGGCAGGCCGAGCCCGACTACCGCGAAGAGGTCTTCACCGCAGCGGCCGGCGAGCAGAAGGAGATCGACGAGGACATCGGCGGCGACCTCGACCTGCTCGTGCAGGCCGTCGAGCTCGTGGTCACCAGCCAGTTCGGGTCGACGTCGATGCTGCAGCGCAAGCTGCGCGTCGGGTTCGCCAAGGCCGGGCGCCTCATGGACCTCATGGAGAGCCGCGGGATCGTGGGCCCGTCGGAAGGCTCGAAGGCCCGGGACGTGCTGCTCAAGCCCGATGAGCTGGAGAGCACGCTGTTCCTGCTCCGCGGTGGCGGCGGAGCCTGACCTCCGACGACTACGCTGACCGGGTGACTGCTGTGCCCGCACTGCCCCTCTCCGACCTCCCCGCCGGCGCCACCAAGGTGGCGATGGTGACGCTGGGCTGCGCCCGCAACGAGGTCGACTCCGAGGAGCTGGCCGGCCGGCTGGCCGCCGACGGGTACGAGCTGGTCGCCGACGCCGCCGACGCCGACGCCGTGCTGGTGAACACCTGCGGGTTCATCGAGACCGCGAAGAAGGACTCGGTCGACGCGATCCTCGAGGCCGGCGACGGCGGTGCCCACGTCGTGGCGGTCGGCTGCATGGCCGAGCGCTACGGCAGCGAGCTGGCCACGGCGCTCCCCGAGGCCACGGTGCTGGGGTTCGACGACTACGCCGCGATCGGCGACCGGCTCGACGACGTCCTGGCCGGGCGGCCGCTGGTGCCGCACACCCCCCGCGACCGGCGCACCCTGCTGCCGATCAGCCCCGCCGACCGCACCCGCGCGGCGGTGGCCCCGACGTCCCCGGCGATCCCCGGGCACGACTGGCTCAAGCGCACCCGGCTGACCACCGGGCCCACGGCCTCGCTCAAGCTGGCCTCGGGCTGCGACCGGCGGTGCGCCTTCTGCGCCATCCCGGCCTTCCGCGGTGCGTTCGTGTCCCGGCCGGTCGCCGAGGTGCTCGGCGAGGCCCAGTGGCTGGCCGGTCAGGGCGTCACCGAGATCGTGCTGGTCAGCGAGAACTCGACCTCCTACGGCAAGGACCTCGGCGACCTGCGCACGCTGGAGCAGCTGCTGCCGCAGCTGGCCGCGACCGAGGGCGTGGCCCGGGTCCGGGTGGCCTACCTGCAGCCGGCCGAGCTGCGCCCGGGCCTGCTGGAGACCATCGCCACCACCCCGCGGGTCGCGCCCTACTTCGACCTCTCCTTCCAGCACAGCTCGCCCGCGCTGCTGCGGCGCATGCGCCGCTTCGGCGGCACCGACGACTTCCTCGCCCTGGTCGAGCGCGCCCGCGAACTGGCGCCGGCGGCCGGGTTCCGCACCAACGTCATCCTCGGCTTCCCCGGCGAGACCGAGGCCGACGTCGCCGAGCTCGAGCGCTTCCTCACCGCGGCCCGGCTCGACGCCGTCGGGGTGTTCGGCTACTCCGACGAGGACGGCACCGAGGCCGCCCGGCTCGACGGGCACCTGCCCCAGCACGAGGTCGACGCCCGGGTCGCCCGGATCACCGACCTGGTCGAGGAGCTCACCGCCCAGCGTGCCGAGGAGCGCATCGGGTCGACCGTGCAGGTGCTGCTGACCGAGCGGCAGGCCCCCGGCGTGTGGACCGGTCACGCCGAGCACCAGGACCCCGACGCCGACGGCACCACCACGGTCACCGGGGTGCACCCCGACGCGGTGCCCGGCGAGGTCGTCGAGGCGACGGTGACCGACACCGAGGGCGTCGACCTCGTCGCCTCCTGCGTCGCCGCCGCCCGGGTGCCGGTGGGGGCAGGTCCCGACCGCGCATGAGCAGCGTCCTGCCCGACCCGGCCGCCACTCCGCCCCAGACGGCGAAGCTGGTCAACCTGCCCAACGCCTTGACGGTGCTGCGGCTGGCCGTGGTCCCCCTCTTCGCCTGGCTGCTGCTGGCCGACGGGGGCATGGACGACCAGCGGCGCTGGTGGGCGACGCTGTTCTTCGCCGGCGCGATCATCACCGACCGCTACGACGGCATGATCGCCCGGCGCACCAACCAGGTCACCGAGTTCGGCAAGATGGCCGACCCGATCGCCGACAAGGCGCTCACCGGGTCGGCGCTCATCGGGCTGTCGGCATTGGGGCTGCTGGCCTGGTGGGTGACGCTGGCGATCCTGGTGCGCGAGCTGGGCGTGACCCTGCTGCGCTTCTGGGTCATCCGGCACGGGGTCATCGCCGCCAGCCGGGGCGGCAAGGCCAAGACCGTGGTGCAGGCGCTGGCCATCGGGCTGTACCTCATGCCGCTGACCGGGGTGCTGGCCTCGGTGCGCTGGTGGTTCATGGGTGTCGCGCTGGTGCTCACGCTGGTCACGGGGCTGGACTACGTCGTCCGGGCGGTGCGGCTGCGGCGCACCAGTGCCCGGGCCATGCGCAACGCGACCGCCCGCCGGGCCGCCGCCGGTCAGGACACGGGCGCCACCGGGCAGGGCGGCGGCGACGCCGGGCACCGCACCGACA
>Ga0325401_1004165_pt1 | contig 13559 bp, 4 predicted proteins | sample PopdelMetagenome_FD_205666 | JGI IMG/M metagenome (GOLD analysis project Ga0325401, IMG submission 205666) | Populus deltoides microbial communities from Bellville, Georgia, United States - Xylem-PdKOR-R2 | ecosystem: Host-associated > Plants > Phyllosphere > Stem > Wood/Secondary xylem | place...
TATAACCTTATAAAAATTAAATAAAAAAAATTATGAAGTTCAATTTCTAGTAAATCTAATGTTAAATGATAAAATTAAAAATAAATAGATAAATAAATAAATAAAAATTGAAGTTAACTCGTCAAATTCGTGATATGATTCATGAGTTAAAGGTAACCTTGTAAAAAACAAACCAAAACAATTCAAAAATCTAATTCTAAATCAACACAATTCTAAATGATGAAGTTAAGAAAAATAATCGTTGAAAAAAAGATGAAAAGAACTCAAGTCAATTAAGTTAACCTGTGAAACTTGTAGTTCAAGTCATAAGATTGTGATAACCTCGTAAAAAAATCAATTAAAAAAATTTATAAAATAAAATACCTAATAAATATAATGTTAAAATATGCAATTGAATTTGATAAAAAAAAAAACACAGTGACTTGGTTTAGTAAAAAAAATTATTATTTCAATAAATAATATTATGTGAGAAGAAGTTACGTATTATGTGAGGAGGAGTTGAGTAAAACTACCTCTTTTTTATTTTATTTTTTTTAAAATATGTTGGACATCATCCATTAATCTCTTCGTTTTTATCTAGTTATTGACGTGGTTTGTTTGCCAATATTCCAAGACTCAAAGTAGTATTTATGTCAGTGGATATTTTTGTTATAAAACGGGTGTTTGGTCTAGGAATGTTTAAAAAAGGTTTGTTAGTAATAGAATTTTTTTTTAAATTTTTTTCCAATAAAAAATTAGAAAATATGTTTATTTATTAAGAACAAAGATGTTTTTTTTTTCAAAAATATATATTAACAAAAACTAATTGAAAATGGAATTTCATTATTCATCTCCTCACAAAATATTGCTTATTTTTTTCTATTTATTTTAAGATTTAGGTTAAAAAAATATATTTAAAATAAACTAATTAAGAATGGGTTTCACTGTTACCTTCCTCAAACGCTTTTCATTCTTTTTTTTTTTTAAGAGTTTGCTTATCTTGATCTCATGATTCTTGTTGCGGATTTTAAAACTTAATTGTGTTTTTTATGTCTTTTTTGGTTGATTTTTTTTTTTATGAATTTCTATTTGTTCTTCTATGATTAAAGCAACACAAATACTTAAGAGGGAACTTAATTAAGTATGCAATGTAAAACTATAAATTAAAAACTCTTTACCTAATAATATACAAGTCTAAACACTCAAATTGTGCAGAAGCAATAAACAATATAAATGTGATAATTAAAGAGTGAGAGTTTAGAGAAAATGCACTAATATTTATAAAGGTTCGGAAAACAAACTACTTCTCTCTTTGAACTTTCGTTTAAGAGTTTTACTTTCAACACCGATCTTAGTGGATGAGACCAAACTATTACATGATTATTTTACGGGTGCAAGATCAAACCCAATTCTTTTGTGGGCTTAGCATCAAACCGTTATCCCTAATCTTTTTATAGATTAAAGACTAGAAAACTTTTACTAATACTTGTTGAAAGACATGTATTAAACCACTCACAATTTTATCTTTAAAAGACTTTCCAAGTGTTTAGAGTGTCACTTATACTTTCCACAACATACTCTCTTAGTAGAGTTGATTGAAATAACAATTAAGATCTTTAGGAGGGTTTTGTCAATTTACATCTAACTTTATTTTTGGATGATTACAAGTGAAACAATGGTGTTATATATTATTTCTTAGAGGGAGCATGCTTAGATTTTTGTTTTAGGAGTTTCACACATGTTTTGGGCAAGTAAAACACTATTTATAGGCTTAGAAAAGAAACGAGCCATTAGACACAGTTTTCTGTCCATGAGCAAAATCTATTAAATCATTTTATAATTGATCAAATCATTTGAAGAATTGATCAGACCCCTTTAGAGTTAATCAGACCATTTTGAAGAACCCCAAGAGTTTTTGGAAATTTTCCAGAAATAGACTAATTGTTTTGTTACTGCCTTATCGTTTCCAAAACGGTGAGATCATTTTAGCTACTATCAAGATTTTGTCTAATTTTTTTTATTTTGGTCTTTTCTTGGTTTTTTTTTGGGTTTGTTTAGATTGTGTGTTTATTATAAGAAGTCCTAAATAAGTCTAATGCTATTTGGCAAAATCCTATTACAAATTCTTGATCATTGAAGTTGACATTTTAATTTCTATTAGATTTTTTTTTTGTTTTTGACCTTTATGAATCTTTTCCTTGCTTGTTGATGATTTATTGAATGTTGTAAACATATATATATATATATATATATATATATATATATATATATATATATATATTTTGGCACATCCTTATTTATGATATTAATGATGTGATATACATATATTAACACTATATCAATACAATATTTTATTATATCTAATGTTTACTTTACTGAGTAAACATATAATTAAATCATTATCGTAGCCATAAAGCTAACATTTTCTTCAATATCTGGCTGATTTAGAATTAGACTTTATATTTTTATTTATTTTGCTTTCTATAAAGTTATTCCGGTCTCATCATTTGGGTCACGGGTTTTGCGAGTAAACTCTGGGTGACTCGGGTCATTTTTACGTCATTTATTTTTAAAATTTTTTCTTTCAAAATTGGATTTGCTTATCCGAGTTTCATGAATCGGGTCGTGAGCTAACTCAAGGTTTTTCGTCCTTGTTTTAGTTGAATTCCCCCTATTTTATCTTTGAATATTTAGTTGATTTGGAATTAGACATCATATTGTTTTTGGTTTGCTTTCTATGAGGCTATACTTGTCTCAATACCCGGGTCATATGTTTGACGGGTTAATTCGGGTTGACTTAATTCATTATTTTATTTTATTTTTCTATTTCATCCTTCAACATTGCATTAATTGAGAATTGAAATTCATAATTTGTTTCAATTTTTTTCTATGGAGTTATATCAATTACATGATCCGAGTTATATCTTTGACAAGTTAATTATGGTTGACTCAAGTTGTTTGTTTTTCGGTTTTTTTTTAAACTAATTTTTTTTTAAATTGTTTTTCATCCTTCAACATTGGTTTGATTGAGAATTGAGTTTTATAATTTGTTTCAATTTGTTTTATATGAGATTATCTCAATCTTATGATCTAAGTCACAAATTTGACAAATTAACCCGAGTTGAGCTGGGTCGATCCAATATATATATATATTTTATCTCAAATGAAAAAGTAGGTAGAAGCTGCTTACAAATGAAATGGAATGTGAGCGTCCCACATCCCTATCTCTAAGAAATGTATATTGTTCTAGCGTTTTCCATGTAAAAAAGAATTAAAAGGTAAAAGAAAATAAACAAACTGGAAAGTAAAATAAAGTTGGAATGAGAATAGTAGAGGAAAAGGGATAAACAATAGGAAATTAAGCTGTAAATTACATAAAAAAAATATTATACATACAGAGCTAGTTATCTAGTAATTGTATGACCTTTTTATACTGTTACACGAAGATAGAATCTAAAGAGAATTGCAATGGAAAATCATGATTCTTAGTTTCCTGGTTGATCACGTAATGTGAATTTTAATCATCTTTGTTGATGATTGACATTTATTTCGATGGCTGATTGTCGATTTCATCGGACGGTGGTCGATTTCACTTAACGGGTTCAATAAGAGTGACATTAGATGTTCTTTAAAACAATCCAACGGCTAATAGCTCGTTCCCGTATGTGAACGTGGTGAAATTCTGCATACTTTCTAACATAGTTTTTAAACCTGGCCGGTCCAAGATTCAGGTTTTGGGTTTTGATCGGATCATCGAATCGGTAGGATCAATCTTTATTTTTTTTTAAAAATTCAAAACGGCGTCGGTTTAGTAAAAAAAAAAAGTTAACGGGTTGCAACTGAGTTTTTGACAAGGTTTTTCCGGATCAACCAGGTCGCCGAGTCAACCCGCCGGGTCACACGGGGTCATGACTTTTTCTATTTTTTCATCAACCTGACCCAGTTCCAGCCCCGAGTCGGCTGGGTCTCGAGTTGACCCGCTATGCCAGGCCGGTTTTCAAAACTATGCTTTCGAACTATATTTTTAAGGATAACAACCTTAAAGGTGTAGTTTAACTGGTCAGATTTTAGATTTGTTTTTTAAGCTTACATGATCATTAACTTCAGAGCCTATAGAATTAGTTAAGATACGTGTAAACTATCCATATTAAAAAAAAAGTTTGCCTAACGTGGTTACACAATTTGTTTTACAAAGGAGACGAAGGAGAGTTGCTTGCGTTGGTTTTTAAAGTATTTTTTTTAAATAATATATATTTTAATTTTTTAAATTTATTTTTAATATTGATATGATTTAAAATCATATATAAACAAATAATTTGAAACTAATTGCATAAATTCACAGATGTAAGCCAACAATCTACAATATCAGAATTGCTTAAGTTTCAATAATTGCTTCTTTTTTTTTTTTTAATAAAAAAGAGAGCCCAATAATAGGAAAGTGGCTTTTGATTTCTGTAAATGAGCTCACCAATATTAATTTCTTAGACTGTACATAATGGCTACTTCATCCTAATCCTAGCTAACAGTAGAGAAGATAACGGCATCATATATATATAAAACTGCGATTATTGTCAGCAGCTCTCTTAATTAACAGACTGCATCTCTTTAACTTCGAGCTCATCTTCCATTAATAATAAATCCTGCCAAATCAAACAATAAATCACACTTAAATCAGTAATTTCCAAACCATTAGGTCCATAAAATGGGGTTCTCAAACATTCCCCGATGACTGTAGTTTTGCCACTAAGAGTGAAAAGAATTGAAGCAATTCGCGAGCTTATAACCCAAATTATCTCTCATCACACAATTTCTCTCGAAGAAGAACAGTTGGATTTCCCTCATTTTTAACTCTCAAGAACGCAACACTTGAGAATCAAAACAGAATCACAAGCAAGAGCTTCAAGAACACTCATCATTACATGCTCTACACCAAAAAGAACGAATAAGAAAGAAATCACAAAGACAATAAGAAGCAAAAACGAACCTTAATTGACGTATGAGCAATTTTTAGTGCAAGGCCTTGACTGTAGTTTTGCCACTAAGAGGCGAGCAAGGCAAGATAGGCCTGGAAAAAAACACAACCTCCATGGCAGCATGTGGGGGGACACCAAAGCTTTCTTCTAATTTCCCAATCAAAGCCTTCCTGATCATTTCTTTAGCAGCACTCAATCTTTCTTCACCAAGATGTGAATCCTCCTCTCTTATCCTCAGAACCTGACTGTGCACAAAACCTACCTTCTTCTTGATCAAATCTTTTGATCCCTGATCTTCTGTATCACACCCTCCAATTTCTTGACTATCATTCTTGTTATTCCTCTCCCTCTCCCTCACAGTCATCTTTATTTTTTATTTCTTTCTTCGAACATAAGCGTCAACAGCCCAACAATATCAGAGAGAACTAGAAGGGAGCTTCAACAACAATAACTGATGGCATCGGGGAGTTTTTTTATATATAGACGGGAGAAGAGCAAGACGTTGTTGTCTTCTTGGATTTATTTATTTGGTACGTGGTGGATTGGGAAGGTGAGTGTGTGACACGTGGCATTTGAATAAATCACGTGTTGACTGATACGACATGTGGTGTGGTGAGTGGATAAAACTAGTCATGTAGGAGAGCAACTGTTGCCGTTTCGTTTGCAGAAAGTTTTGGGTCTATAATTGAATGCCATGTCACCGGTCCTCCTTAGAATTTGTTTTTCTTTTTCTGTTTTCGATTCACTAATATTAACAATGAAATCACGTATTAGATTTTTAATTGGATGTGCAAAAAAGGGATTGGATTTGCGTCAACATCAAATCCAATTATTAGTCTCCATTATTATCATTATTATTATATATTTTTTGTTGTTGTTAATTTCTTTTTGTGATTGACCTCACAATTATATGGTGGTTAAAATATAAGATATTTTTTTAAAATAAAATTATTATTTGATGTAAATATGTTATTTTATAAGAAATCAGTTATTATTTTGAATACAAGGGTTTTTTTTTTTTATAAAATAAACATGTATGGTTTAGTCTCACTGGGATCTTAAATATTACAGGTGATGTTATTGAAATTCTAGATGGTAAAATAATTGTTAGGGTTGATAACATTCAAGACAAGTCATTTGATGAGTTGTGAGGAACTTATGATGATTAAGCAAGTATTTAAATGAGTTTTAGTGGCTAAAATGGGCTTTTTTTGTGTGTGTTTTAGAGATGAAGCAAGAAAGATGATAATAAAATTTTAAAAAGAAATGATAGTTGAAGGAGTTGGAACATGAATCCTTATAAAGTCATAAATCCCACAAACTTGCTTGGAAAAGAGGGCAAAATAGTTAGCACACATCTAAACCTATTACTAGAATTTATCATTTAGAGTGATAGCCTCTAATGGTTGTTAGATCACTATCGAGTTAAAATGATGACACCATAAAGGTCATACACTTGGAGATAAACATACCCTATCTTTATATTTATATGACCTACTCAAGATAGAAAAACATGTAAGCATTTAATACTTGATACAATATATATGAAAGGTATGTGAAATAGTTCGAACGTCATTTAAGGGTGTCTATTTAGGAGATATTTGTCTGATCAAATGCATTTGGGTCAAACCTAAGTTGTCTGGTCAGGTGTGATAGGTTAGGCATGTGAACTAAGCTACTTATTACATGTGGCAATGATGTGTCTGAGGAAGTCCCTTCGATAAGTACTCTTGTTCTATATGTACATCACTTGCCCCTATAAGTCTTAGTGGAATGGATGACATTAATACTTAGGTGTTTATCCATTCTTTATAGAGCTTTTGTCACTTGATCAACATTTCCTAGATAAAAAAAAGGCATGTTTTAAAAATAATATGTTGCTTGTCCTCATGACATGTTCATATCCTAGATAAAGAAAAAGTCTTTTGACTCGTATTATTGGTTACCCTTGTCTAAGGAGTAATTATTATGTTATTCATCAAAGAACATACATGTGTGAAGGATGTATAATGTGGAGTTTAGGAATTCGTATGTGGACGTGTAGGAGGATGATAAAGGTCTTGGCCCTTTCATGAATCTTTTCAGTTCACTTATAAAATGGGGCACATGTCAAGTTTTGAGTGATTTTGTCGGCACTAATTGATTACATGGTTGACTAAATCAACTTGGGTTTATGATAATTTTTTACAATGAAAACTACCCACTGTGACCATTACTCTCAATTATTTACAATTCTAAAAACACTATTTTATGACTTGCAAAGGGATTTTTAAGCGGTGTTGTTTTTTGTTTCAAGCATTTCCAAGTCATTTGTGCTTGTCTTTATAATTTACTAATGGGATCTTAAGTGATTCTATTAATTTTTTATATTTAGAGACTTCTAGTCAAGAAAATATCTTTAATAACATTGTTTTTAAATTTTAAAATGGTAGATCACTCTTAGGTAGCATATAGGTCGAGGTTATTAGATAGGAGGTCCCAATTCAGTGATGTATAATCCTATAATAGGGCTAGAGAATTCTAAAGGGGATAAGGTATCTTGAGTTTTCATTAAAATTTAGAGATTCCAAATAGATGACCCATACAATCATTATTTCTTTGAACAAGTCGGACTCTTTTAGTAGAGTATTGTCTTAAGGTTACATGATTTAGGTGCCCTATAAAAAGAAAAGAATTAGTTGCCAGCTCAAAGGTTCACTAAGGAAAAGGTAGAGATAACAACTTTTGTGTGCATGTTTGTATATGGATAAAACTTCTATTTGTTCGGGTTTATAAAATGGGTCCTTAAGCATTACCAATTGTGTTTTAACCATCTGAACTCAAATGGCTACACCACGATAGTAGCTTTTAAGAAATTTTACAAGTTGTACGAGGGGGAATGTGAACTAGCACTATTCAAAATATGCTATATAATGATTGGTTGAATAGATGATAGATAAGGAATATCTTAATTTTGCTCATTCTCTATCTAGGAAAAATAACCAGCACATGTTGTCATCATTGGCAAGACAAACCATGTGAAGGAATGTAGATGTGATTGATTTGTATTAATAAATTGGTTTGTGGTCCACTACAAGTTAAGGGTGTGCTTAAGTATAATAGAGTGTTTTTGGGGATGCCTAGAGAGTGGAGACCAGGCTACATAATAACATCCACATAATAAATAGTATTGACCAAACATTCGCTAATTAGATGCTTCTAATAAAGGTCAACCATAAGATCAAACTCTAGCTCGAGAGAGAGAGGAGAGAGAGAGAGATTATAAATGAGCATGGGTAAGAGTTAGTTTTCCTTTATTTTATTTTTCATGCATCTCAATTTTATTTTATTTTTATCTTTAATGGTTGTTATTTTGTAAAAGATATGACCCTGATCAATTATCACCACCTCAAAAAGGCTTAGCTAGTTGAAGTAGCTTTTCATAATCCAAGAGGAAAAAGAAAAGGGCTTAGAGACAACTTGTTGACATTATTTTCACGCTAACACCAAAGTCACTTATGGTTCTTTCATTTATAGTAGAACCTTCAGCAGTTGGGTTTCCAATTTATAAGGATATAAATAAGATTCATACTATATTAAAGTGTAACATCTTAGAGAAGAAGAGAGTGACCCAGGTCATCTTAGAAAAAGATGAGACTCTTAAACGATCACTTTTCCTATTACAAGGTGATATGGACTTTGGTGAGGATATTGAGAGAATAAGAAAGAAATAAATTGATACAAGCACGAGGAGAAAACAAGGTAAACAAAGAGTGAGTGAGGTTCTCTCTTTTTCTATTAAGGTCTCTTTCAGAATATAGGTCATCTCATCTTCTCATCTAATCTCCTACATGTAGTTTATTACAACATATATTATAAAATTTATTATTGTTATCCCTTCCTATCCACTTTATCACCCCACACAAAAAATAACTTCTTTTTCTAATAAAGATGTTTCTCAATTGAAGGAGTTTAGACTCAAGTATTTTTCTCCATCTTTTATGCCTTTGTATGATGATCATGAATAGGAGTTGTTAGTCTTGTTCTAGGATACCCTTACATTTTAAGGTGATGAGTGATTATATCAATCAATTTGTGTGTATTAGTTAATTCTCAATAATAAGATGAGGATGAGCTTTCAACATGCTCTTAGGGTAAATCCTCATTGTATTTTTCATTTAATTTTTGTTATCAATATTTTTCTAACTTTCACATGATTTTTTAATGTCTTAGATCCAATTCCATTGCCTTTAGAAGTAACAGGCCAAATGACAAAAGATGGTGTAGATCTATATCGCACATGTGCGCGTTGCGTTGCGTTGCGGTGTTGGGATCAAGAAATCACCACCTAGTTGTTTGGTTTAGGGTCACTAGGAGACCCGAGCAAATTGGTCTTATATGAAATTACAGGGTAAGAGACTGGTTATGGCTATGAAATGTATTAGCACCAATAGTACAACTTATCTGAGGTAAGATGTATTGTGTGGTTTCGATGTGGTTTAAAGGTATTGTGGGTTCCTAATTGGTGGTCCGTCTATTGCTCAGAATAAACATTTATTCTCATGAATAAATCTGACATTTTGATTAGTTATGGGCTTGTATGCCCAAGTAAATTCTTATAGGAAGAATATATGTAGGTGCCCTTACACCAATGGGTTTATGGCTACTTATATATCCATGAATCCCACTTATTGCATAAGGATGATGGTAAAATGGTAAGGTGTTATAGTTTATATCATAACCCATTTTTGGGTTATTCCTCAAATTCACTTATTTTTCTTCCAAAACAAAAATAAAATAAAAACTCGCAACGTGGAGAAAGAAAGTCGAGGAGGATCTCAAATATGTGGGAAAATCAACCTGTAATTGGTTAGAAAACTCGAAGCCTAATTGTACCCCATTATGCCTAAAAATGGAGAAACAATGTAAATTAAAGGTCAAATAAAATGATTATTGAATGAATTTATATTTTTACCAAGTCAATGAATTGAAATCAAGGGTAAAATCGCAAGAAAATCAAAGTTTTGGGGTCAATTAGGGGTTAAATTAAATAATTTCACAACTAAAAACCCTTTTGCAAAAGACACCGAACTATAGGGGTTTAATTGACAAAAAACAGGATGAAATTGAAGAAAATTGATAGTTTAATGGTCAATTAGGGGTTACATTGCAAAAATCCGAGATTAAGGACCAAAATGAAAAAGATGTTGAAATCCTGGGTTCAAATTGAAGTTTGGGAGATGCTAAATTACACTAAATCAAAACTTTAAGGTGAATTAGGGGTACAATTGAACAAACTTGAAAGCTAGATGACTCAATTGAACTTGGGCTAAAATCCTTAATTCAAGGCTAAACAGTGTCGTTTTGCATTAAAAAAAAAGGTGACCAGACAACACGTCATCTGGTCACTGTTCATGCTTTTCCCTGATTTTGCCTGAAAAAGGTGCTCGGGTGGCTACTTTTCAGATGCATTTAATGCCTCATATGTCCATTAAATTTGACCAATCTTGCGCACAAATGATTACCTAACATTACTCTATAATCCCATGTGGTCTGTTCAGGTTGATTGACACCACAAAGGATGCGACGCCGGCCTAAAGTTGCCAATTGAGGCAGCCTTGAACTATCAAATTTGACAATTCATGATGACTACTTCAAACCAACGATTGAGATCTTTCCTAACCGAATGAAGAGTCGAAATTTTTCCCTCTTCTACTTCCTATAAATAGGAGTGGATTTCATGGCCTGAGCATGAATAAAATCGAGTCCAAAATTGGTCGGAAACCAGGTTTCCCCCATTTTTTGCTCTGCAACAAGTTATCTCCCTTCTTTCTCTCTTCGTCGTGGCCTTCGTCTACCACCACACTCACCACCGACTTGACCACCATCATCTCCACCAACCCAGCTCCTCACTAGTAGTAGAGTGGCCACCACAACCTCCTCTCTCTTATTCCTCAAGTTCCGCCTTAAGCCACCAATACATCTACCCACCTCAAGCCAGGCCAGTGACAACAACTTTATCCCCTCCACCAGGTCACCTTCCATTTTTCTCTCCCATTGTCTGCAACTGCTTAGTTGCATGCAGAACATGAACTATTGTTCACGTTCTGCAAAATAACTAAGCTTTATAGTGGACCGAACCCGTTCCAAGCCATCTTGAATGGCTGGGCTGGGTCCGACCTGGGCCCCCCAAATAAAAAGAGAGATCCATTGAGTCGAGATCAGCCTAACCATTTTAGGTCAAAATCAATCCATCACAACCTTTTTGGGCTGATTCCAGCCCAGTTAGCTAGGCCGACCTAACCTATATTTTATGATATTTAATTATAATAATATAATATTATATATTATAATATTTATTATTGTATATTAAAGAAAACAAAAAATTCCAAAAAACTTTCAAGGGGCATTTTAAAATATTTGTGATTTTCTCAAATGTTTTCAACCAATTTTGTATAATATCGAGTTGTATATTTACACTGTAAGATACAAACCTAGTATTAAAATACCAAGCTTTTTCTAAAATTTCAAAAAAAATTTCAAAACTTTTAAATTAATTTCTCTTTTCACACACACACACACACAGTTTTCAGGCATACGGCTAAATCCTGAAATATTTCCAAGCATATCTTCATAAAAATAAATTGCATCTTTTTCGTGTTTTAAAATACAAAATGGATATCATAACTTATTTATGATTATCCGTTACGTTTTGGTCAAAATATAAAAAATCATTTACCAATTATTTTGTTCATTTTATGTTAGGGTCTAAATATAGACTTTAATATCTGTGAGGTATAAGATTTTATGATTTCAATGTGGTGATATCACAAATAGAGTTCATGCAGGAAGCATCGACAATTTAAATTGCAAGGAGATATACTCATACAAAATATTTTCAACATGCTATGCAGACAACCACTGATACGAATGAACGGAGGCAAACAAACTAGAGAGAGATCAATTTTGGGCTTGGAAGCAAACCCAAAACCCTAATTGGACCTAAAAGGGAAACACCTTGTTTAAGGATTCAAAACTTTTAAGGATTCAAAACTTTTAAGGAGAAAGGCAAGCACAATAGTTTTTTTTTTTCCTTATGAGTATATATATATATGGACTTTAGCCTTTAGGATCCATGGTTGATGTTAAATACTATACTATAATTAAAATTATTGTGACTCGGCCCACCGTCCCTTCAATTGGTACGTGTGACTTTAGGACTTTTTCTTCTTTCGAAAACAGGCATTTAGCCCACATGTGGATAGAATACATCCTCAAGTATTAAAGATACAAGGTAGAAAATGCGATGCTAAAATTCAGACTTTAGAATGATTAATTATAATTTAATTCAGTAAGGTAGAGCGATTTTTTCACAAAGAGAGATTTGCCTTAGACCTTAGAAAAGATCAACAAATAGAAATCTAACCTAAAAAAACAATTAAACAACAATGCAGCTTACCTTAGATAGGGTGCACTAGGGGGTGATGCTTCTTTTCCTTGCATAAACAGTTTCTTACCTAGACTCTTGCAGACCATAAGTTCCTAGTGACCATATCTAACACTAGGCGGCGACTTCTAACATTAATTATAATTTTATGATTAAATCCAAAAATTCTTTCCAACAACACACACCTCCTCAAGAGGTGTGATAAAACTCATTGTCGCTCTTGATGTCGTGGCACCCCGCGACAGTTTGGAGATATGACTTGGGCTACTTTTTACACATGGAAATGATAGTATTTCAGGTAGGCTTTTTATTTTATAGTTACACATGTATAGGTACATATTTGTTTGGAAAAGTATTGCATATGAAAAATGAGTATCAAAACAAAACAATTAATTACTTATGATGCTTGGCGACGATGATAAAGGAAGTTTTGTTAAATTTGGTTTTTCTTTAACAATGAAATACTTTTTTATTAAATAAATTTCAATCAAATGAATCAAACATAGAAAAATATTTTGTAGAATCATTTCTTTCCTTATCATAGAGTCTAAGCATACCGTCATTCTGTACCTAAGTGGAATAACGATTGGTATAAAGTTTATTTAATCTATTACTTAGGAATCAGTAGCATCCACATGGCGTGAAATTGTGATTATACATGGCATTTTGGTGAACAAATGGCGTGTAAGGGTGCTCGAGGTTTATTCAAATTTAGCTTTTTGCATGATGGGGTTTGCAAAGTTAAGCCAGACCTAGTTTTTACGAGGCTGAGAGGAATTTAACTGGGCCACGATTTGTGTATAAATGTGAAAGTGGTGATGTTGCTATTGGTTAGTGTTAACACCTGGACCTAGATTGCATGCGTGTAGGGAGAAAGCAGAAAGGAAGAAAAGAAAATAGAGCCACGAGGCACGTCCACGACAGAAGGGTGACCATGGATAAGGTTTCTTGTGTGACTCCATATCATACCAAGAAATACTTGCTCCCTTATGGAGACATCATGCATGAACATGACATCACAGAATTAAACAGGCATGATTCTTGTATAGGAAAACTCAGAAGAATTTCTAGGGTTAAGCAGACCAAACCAACCACTCATGGACGTTACAGGCTCCATATGGTAGTGATGATGATAAAATACCTCAAGGATTTGGAGGTATATATATATATATATATATATA
>Ga0325401_1004167_pt1 | contig 13558 bp, 10 predicted proteins | sample PopdelMetagenome_FD_205666 | JGI IMG/M metagenome (GOLD analysis project Ga0325401, IMG submission 205666) | Populus deltoides microbial communities from Bellville, Georgia, United States - Xylem-PdKOR-R2 | ecosystem: Host-associated > Plants > Phyllosphere > Stem > Wood/Secondary xylem | place...
CCTCGCCGGCGTCGTCACCATCCCCGCCACGACCGAGGCGGGGACCCACGAGCTGCGGTTGTTCGGCGTCGAGGAGCCGCCGTCGGTGAGGTTCGCCGTCACCGACGTCTCGACGCCGGACACCGCTCCCACCCTGGCGGCGGCGCCGGCCGCCGCAGCTGCACCGGTCGCGGCCACGGCGGGCGACGACCGGCCCGCGGTGCTGTTCGCCGCCGGCTCGGCCGCGGTGCTGCTGCTCGCCCTGGCCCGCCTGGTCGTCGTACGCCGCCGGACGCGCCGTGCGTAGGGCAGTGCGCAGGTCGGTGCTCGCGGCGCTCGTGCTCGCCGCCCTCCCGGGCCGGGCCCACGCGAGCGAGGAGCCGACCCCCACGCCGACGGCCACGGCCACGGCCACGCCCACGCCCACGAGCACGGTCACGACGACGAGCGTCACCGGCGCGACCCTGCGCTGGGGCATGAGCCAGGAGTCCGGCAACCGCGCCCACGCGCCCGGCACGGTCAACCTGTTCTCGGCCGGGCGCCGCCCCGACCCGGGCCGCGGGGGAGTGCAGATCGCCGCGGAGCAGTGGCGTCAGTCCGACGGCGCCGTCTCGGTGCAGAAGTGGACCGGCGGCGCGTGGCAGCCCGCGACCTGGGCCGGTCTGTCGACCACCAGCGACGGCGCCCCCCTCGGCCCGCCGGCGGCCGGGACGACCAGCAACCACACCTTCGTCTTCGCCGGCGGCACCGGCGAGGTCGACACCGCCAGGGGCACCGCCCGCATCTCCTGGAGCGGCTCGGTCACCGTCCTCTACTACTCCGGCATGTCGGCGTTCGTGGTCTCCGACCCCGTCCTCGAGGTCGCGGGCGGCCGCGGCGAGCTGCGGGCGAGCGTGGGCGGCCACGCCTCCTCGCAGACCGACCAGACCGTGTGGCAGGAGGTGCCGGCGCAGGTCGTCACCCTCGCGACCCTGTCGTCGGTCGACCTGTCGGACCCGCGCGGCTTCACCGCCACCCCCGACTACCTCGGGGTCACCGTCTCGGGCGTCCCGCAGGTGACCGGTGCGTCGACCAGCGGGTCGTTCCCGCAGTCGTTCGTCGACCAGCTCGACCGGCTCGGCGCGGCGGCCTTCTGGTACTCCTCCGGCACCTCCACCGACCCCTTCAAGGTCGCGCTGCCGCTCACGGTCGGTCTCGGCGCTGCGGGCGGTCCGCCCGCCGGCCCGCCCCCGACCAGTGCCGCCACGACCCGTCCGCCGTCGGTGCAGAACTCGGCGCCCGTCCGACCGTCCACGTCGGCACCCGCACCCACCCCGACCACGGACCCGGCTGCCAGCGCCTCCGCCACGCCCACCGCGGCACCGCAGCCCCAGCCGGTGGCGCTGCCCCCGCTGGCGGCCCCGACCGCCGCCGACCCGGTGCCAGAGGACGCGGCGGCGGGTGCGCTGCTCGCCCAGCCGCCGACCGCGACCCGGGTGGTCCCCGTCGCGGCCGTCACCGCAGCGACCGCCGCAGCCGACCCCTGGCCGTGGTGGCTCGGCAGCGCCCTGCTGCTCCTCGCCGCCGCCAGCCTGCTCGTCCCACCCCGCTCCGCACGACGTCCGTGACGCGAGCGCTCCACCCACCCGGCTCCACCCCGAGAGGAACCACCATGTCCACCCTCGTCACCAGACCCCGCACCCGGCTCGTCGCCGGCGCGGTCGCCACCACGCTCGCCACCGGCGGGCTGCTCGCCCTCGCCCCCACCCCGGCCCTGGCGGCCACCTCGGCGAGCCTCGCCTGGGAGGTGTCCCAGCAGTTCGACGACCACCTCTCGACCCACGTCCTCGGCGGCGGTGCGACCGAGGACGCCGACGGCGTCGTGAGCTTCCCCGGTGGCACCGCGACCTACGACGCGGCCACCCGCGCTACCACGGTGCAGTACGCCGGCTCGGTCGCGGGCTCGTTCGCCTTCGGCGGCACGACGTACTACACGGTCGCCATCGCCGACCCGGCCGTCACCGTCGCGTCCGACGGCAGCGGCCGGCTCAGTGCCGTCGTGTCCGCCTCCAACGCCGCCAGCGGCCAGGGTGCCGCGGCCAGCACCTCGCCCGCTCGGGTCACGGTGGCGACGTTCGCGGCCTCGACGCGCGACGCCGCCGCGTCCACCCTGGCGGTCACACCGGACTGGGGGGGTGTGCTGCCGGCCGGCAGCGCCGAGGCCACCGAGCTCGGGATGGCCGACGGCAAGCCGGTCGAGGGCAAGGCCTTCGCGGCGTCGTTCCTGCGCAACCTCACCAGCGGGGTCCGTCCCCACTTCTACGCGTCCGGATCGAGCTCCGACCCCAAGAAGCAGGTCGCGGCCTTCACCGCGACCGTCCCGGGTCCCGCCGTCAGCGCGCGCGTCAGCGACGCCAGCCCGACCGCCGGCCTGACCGTCACGGCGACCGGCACCGGCTTCCGCGGGGTGACCGAGCCTGGCGACAACGGCATCTACGTCGGCCTCGCCCCGACGGGCGGGCTGCCCCCGACCGGCTCGCGCGACGGCATGGACGCCTTCGTCGCCGCCACCTGGATCCCGGCCTCCGCGCTCACCAGCGGCTCGTTCTCCACCTCGCTGACCGCGCCGACCGCGCGCCTGGACCGCGCGAAGTCCTACTCCGTCTACACCTGGCAGGCCCACACCCGGTCCAACGCCACCCAGGACACCGAGACCCCGGTCGCGATCGACTGGTCGCGACTGCAGACGCCTGCGACCACCCAGCCCACGCAGCCGGGCACGACCCAGCCGACGACCCCCGCCGCGGTCGTCAAGACCACGCCGACCGTCACCACGAAGGTCAAGGGCAAGCCCGTCGTCGGCCGCCGCGCCAAGCTCGCCGTCTCCCTCGGCGGCACCACCGCGGCCCCGACCGGCATGCTCGAGGTCACGCTGACCAAGAAGGGGGCGAAGAAGGCCAAGGTCGTGCGCACCGCCGTCTCCGGCTCCTCCGCGACCGTGAAGCTGCCCAAGCTCACCCGCGGCGTCTGGCGCGTCACCGTCGCCTACTCCGGCGACACGGCGTACGCCGGCGCGTCGGGTGCCACGAAGCTCACGGTGAAGCCGCGCGCCGCGAAGAAGTAGCGCCCGGCACACCACCGGACCCACCGTCGGCCGGGTCGTTGCAAGGCGGCGACCCGGCCGACGCCGTCCCTCTCTAGGATCGACCCATGCCCGACTCGCTCTCCCGTGACGAGGTGGCCCACCTGGCCGACCTCGCCCGGATCGACCTCACCGACGCCGAGCTCGACCACCTCGCGCCCCAGCTGTCGGTGATCCTCGACTCCGTCGCCTCCATCCGCGGGGTGGCCGGTGACGACGTCCCCCCGACGTCGCACGCGCTGCCGCTGACCAACGTCTTCCGCGACGACGTCGTGCGCCCGAGCCTGACGCCCGCCGAGGCGCTCTCGGGTGCCCCCGAGGAGGACCAGCAGCGCTTCTCCGTGCCGCGCATCCTGGGGGACGAGCAGTGAGCGCCCACCTGCCCGAGGTCCTGACCCGCTCCGCGGCCGACCTCGCCGACGACCTCGCCTCCGGGGCGACCACCAGCGTCGCCCTGACCCGGGCCTCGCTCGACCGGATCGCCGCCGTCGACGGCGCGGTCCACGCGTTCCTCCACGTCGACGCCGAGGGTGCGCTGGCCCAGGCCGCCGCGGCCGACGAGCGCCGCGCCGCCGGGCAGCCCGCCTCGGCGCTCGACGGGGTGCCGATCGCGGTCAAGGACGTGCTTGCCACCCGCGGCCTGCCGACCACCTGCGGGTCGAAGATCCTCGAGGGCTGGGTGCCGCCCTACGACGCCACGGTCGTCGCGAAGCTCCGCGAGGCCGGGCTGCCGATCCTCGGCAAGACCAACATGGACGAGTTCGCGATGGGCTCCTCCACCGAGCACTCGGCCTACGGCCCGACCCACAACCCGTGGGACCTCACCCGCATCCCCGGCGGCTCCGGCGGTGGCTCCGCCGCCGCGGTCGCCGCCTTCGAGGCGCCGCTGGCGCTCGGCACCGACACCGGTGGCTCGATCCGTCAGCCCGGTGCGGTCACCGGCACGGTCGGCACCAAGCCGACCTACGGCGGGGTCTCGCGCTACGGCCTCGTCGCGATGGCCAACAGCCTCGACCAGGTCGGCCCGGTCACCCGCACCGTCCTGGACGCCGCCCTGCTCCACGAGCTGATCGGCGGCCACGACCCGCTCGACTCCACCTCGATCGCCCAGCCCCTGCCCGGCCTCGTCGACGCCGCCCGTCAGGGCGCCACCGGCGACATGAGCGGGGTGCGCATCGGCGTGATCACCGAGCTCGGCGGCGACGGCTGGCAGGCCGGCGTGCAGGAGCGGTTCCGCGAGTCGCTCGACCTGCTCGTCGGGGCCGGCGCCGACGTCGTCGAGGTGTCGTGCCCGAGCTTCGTGCACGCGCTCGCGACCTACTACCTCGTGATGCCGGCGGAGGCGTCGAGCAACCTCGCGAAGTTCGACGCCATGCGCTACGGCCTGCGGGTGCTGCCCGAGGGCGTCGCCTCGCCGTCGGCCGAGGAGGTCATGAAGGCCACCCGCGCGGCGGGCTTCGGCGACGAGGTCAAGCGCCGCATCATGATCGGCACCTACGCCCTGTCGAGCGGCTACTACGACGCCTACTACGGCCAGGCGCAGAAGGTCCGCACCCTCATCAGCCGCGACTTCGCCGCGGCGTTCGAGAGCGTCGACGTGCTGGTCTCGCCGACAGCGCCGACCACGGCGTTCCCGATCGGGGAGAAGGTCGACGACCCGCTGGCGATGTACCTCAACGACCTCGCCACCATCCCGGCCAACCTCGCCGGCGTCCCCGGCATCTCCGTGCCGAGCGGCCTGGCGAGCGAGGACGGCCTGCCGGCCGGCTTCCAGATCCTCGCCCCTGCGCTCGCCGACGACCGCTGCTACCGCGTCGGCGCCGCGCTCGAGTCCCTGCTGGTCGAGCAGTGGGGCGGCCCGCTCCTCGCCCAGGCCCCGGCTCTCCCCTCGGAAGGTGCGTCCGCATGACCACGACCGCCCACGACTCCGTCGAGCTCGTCGACTTCGACGCCGTGCTCGCGGCGTACGACCCGGCCCTCGGGCTCGAGGTCCACGTCGAGCTCAACACCGCGACCAAGATGTTCTGCGGCTGCCCGGCGACCTTCGGCGGCGAGCCCAACAGCCACGTCTGCCCGACCTGCCTGGGCCTGCCCGGCGCGATGCCGGTCGTCAACGGCAAGGCCGTCGAGTCGGCGATCCGGATCGGCCTCGCGCTCAACTGCGAGATCGCCGAGTGGTGCCGCTTCGCGCGGAAGAACTACTTCTACCCGGACATGCCGAAGAACTTTCAGACGTCGCAGTACGACGAGCCGATCTGCTTCGACGGCTGGATGGACGTCGACGTGGACGGCGAGACGTTCCGCGTCGAGATCGAGCGCGCCCACATGGAGGAGGACACCGGCAAGTCGACCCACGTCGGCGGCGCCACCGGTCGCATCCACGGCGCCGACCACTCGCTGGTCGACTACAACCGCGCCGGCATCCCGCTGATCGAGATCGTCACCCGCCCGATCCTCGGGGCGGGGGAGAAGGCCCCGGCCGTCGCCCGCGCGTACGTCGCCCAGCTGCGCGACCTCATCGTCGCGCTCGGCGTCTCCGAAGCGCGGATGGACCAGGGCAACCTGCGCGCCGACGTCAACCTCTCGCTGGCGCCGAAGGGCTCCGGCACGCTCGGCACCCGCACCGAGACCAAGAACGTCAACTCGTTCCGCTCGGTCGAGCGCGCCGTGCGCTACGAGATGCAGCGTCACGCCGCGGTGCTGGACGCCGGTCGCTCGATCCTGCAGGAGACCCGCCACTGGCACGAGGACACCGGGATCACCACGAGCGGTCGTGAGAAGTCCGACGCCGAGGACTACCGCTACTTCCCCGAGCCCGACCTGGTGCCCGTGGCGCCGTCGCGCGAGTGGGTCGAGGAGCTGCGCGCGACGCTGCCCGAGAACCCCACCGAGAAGCGCGCCCGGCTGCAGTCGGAGTGGGGCTTCAGCGACCTCGAGATGCGCGACACCGTCGGCGCCGGTGCGCTGGGTCTGGTCGAGGAGACCATCGCCCTCGGCGCCGCGCCGCAGGCCGCCCGCAAGTGGTGGCTCGGCGAGCTCGCCCGCCGCGCCAACGACGCCGGCCAGGAGCTCACCGCGCTCGGGGTCACCCCGGCCGACGTCGCCGCCGTGCAGGGGCTCGTCGACGACGGCACCCTCAACGACAAGCTGGCCCGCCAGGTCTTCGACGGTCTCTTCGCCGGCGAGGGCACCCCGGCCGAGATCGTCGCTGCCCGCGGCCTGGCCATCGTCTCCGACGACGGCGCGCTGTCGGCCGCCGTCGACGAGGCCATCGCCGCCAACCCCGACGTGGCCGACAAGATCCGCGACGGCAAGCACGCCGCCGCCGGCGCGCTCATCGGTGCGGTCATGAAGTCGATGCGCGGCCAGGCCGACGCCGGCAAGGTCCGCGAGCTGATCCTGGCCAAGCTGTCCTGACCCTCCGCTCCGCTCGCGGGCGCGATTCTCGCGCGTCCGTGAGCGGGGTTAGGGTGCCGGGGATCTGACAACTCCATCCAGTCGACGCCCGCAGCAGGGAAAGCCGGTCCGAGTCCGGCGCTGACCCGCAACCGTAGGCCCGCCCCGCACCACCGGGCGAGCGAGCCGGAGCACCTGCCGCGGCGCGTTTCCTGACCAGTCGCTGTCGAGGAACGCAGCGGGTCGGCCTCCCGTCCGCGGAGCCTGCCCGCTGGTGCAGCGGGAAGGACCACCATGCGCACCACCACCCGCCGGGTCGCGGCACTCGTCGCCGCGCCGGCTCTCGCCCTGGGGCTCGTCTCCGGGTTCGGGCCGGCCGCCCAGGCCGCCCAGCTCCCCGCCGTCACCGGCGCCGACCCGGCTCCCGCTGCCAGCGCCGCGGCGTACCTCGCCGCCCAGCCGGGCGCCGACGGGCTCATCACCACCTACTTCGACGGCACCGGTTACCCCGACCCCGGCGTAACTGCGGACGCTGCGATCGCTCTCAACGCCGTCGGCGGTCAGGCGGCGAAGGTCGCTGCGATGGCGGCGGGCGTGGAGACGAGCGGCTACGCCGACGGCCCCTTCGCCTCCGCTGGCTCGGCAGCGAAGTTCGCGACGATGGAGTACGAGCTCGGTCGCACCAGCGCCGCGCTGCCGACCGCGATCTCGAAGGTGAACGCGTCGGTGTCGACGGCCGCCCCGACTACGGGCCGCCTCGAAGACCAGGACGACCCGAACACGACCTACGACGATGACTTCAACTCTCCGCTGACACAGTCGTTCGCGGCCAACGCGCTGCACGACGCTGGTGCGTCCAACGCGGGTGCGGCTCTGGACTACCTGATCTCGCAGCAGTGCGCAGCCGGCTACGTGGCCGACAGCTTCCCGGCGAAGACCGCCACTGACCAGAGCTGCGACGCGGCGACGACCAAGACGCCGAGCATCGACAACACCGCGCTCACCGTCATCAACCTGCAGGACCAGAAGGCGACGCCGCGCGTCGCCGCTGCGATCACGAAGGCCCTCGACTGGCTGGTGTCGCAGCAGGGAACTAAAGGTTCCTTCGCATCCGGGAACGCCAACAGCACCGGCCTCGCGGGCTGGGCCCTCGGCGTCGGTGGTCGCGTGGACAAGGCCGCTCTGGCCGCCGCGTGGCTGCGAAACCAGCAGGTCACGTTCGCGGGGCCTTGTGCAGGCAGTGACCGGGGTGCCGTCACCCTGGACGCGCTCGGTCGAGCAAAGGCAGCGGCAGGCCCGCTGAAGCTGGACGACAACAGCGTGGCCACGCGAGCCACGGCGCAGTCCCTCCCGGCTCTCCTCTGGGCGCCCGTGCTGGCGACGCGTGCGACGACGCTCTCCGGACTCGACGAGTTCGCCAAGGCGGGCTCCACCCAGACCCTGACGATCAGCGGATCGCCCAGTGACCAGATCTGTCTGGTCGTCGGTGGCACGTCGTCGCGTCTCTACCTGAACGAGAGCGGCACCGCGCAGAAGCAGATCATCCTCCCGGCGTCTACCGCGGACGTTGCCGTCTCCACCGTCGCATCGAGCGGCGAGACCGACGCCCTGATGATCACCGGCCTGGCCAAGGCCAAGCTCAAGGCCAAGGCTCCCAAGCGCGTGGAGCTGGGCGACAATTTCCGCGTCAAGGTCAAGGGCCTCGCCGACGGTGAGAGCGTGATCCTGAAGTACCGCGGCAAGAAGGTCGTCAAGACCGCTAACGCCAAGGGTGTCGTCGAGATCAAGCTCAAGGCCCGCAAGTTCGGCACCTCGAAGGTCAAGGTCCGCGGCGAGTTCGGCTCCCGCAAGGGCGCCGTCAAGGTCACCGTCACGCGATGACCCGCGTCCCGTCGTACGTCGGCCGCCTGGTCGTCGCGCTCCTCGTGAGCGCAGCGGCCGGGCTGGTCGTCGTCGGCGCCTCGTCGCCCGCCGGGGCGGCTACCTGCTCGACCGGCTCCGGGGTGAGCGTCGTCGTCGACTTCGGCGCCCTCGGCGGCGGGGTGCAGACCGGCTGCGTCGCCGCGGGCGGTGACGCGGCCGGGCAGTTCAAGGGTGCCGGGTTCGGTCTGGAATACGTCGCCAGCGAGCCCGGCTTCGTCTGCCGGATCTCCGGCCGGCCCACCCCTGAGCAGCAAGGGTGCGCCACCACGCCACCGCAGGACGCCTTCTGGGGGCTGTGGTGGTCCGACGGCACCAGCGGCCAGTGGAACTGGTCCAACTACGGCGTCGGGTCGCTCCAGGTGCCCGACGGCGGCTCGGTCGCCTTCGCCTGGCAGAACGGCGGTGGCCGGACGGCCCCCGGTCTCGCCGCGCCTGCACTGGCCGGCACCGGCAGCCAGGCCTCGGCCGCACCCAGCGCGCAGCCGACCAGGAAGCCCACCACGAAGCCGAGCTCGAAGCCCAGCTCGAAGCCGAGCGCCCAGCCCACCTCGAGGCCCACCACCCGGCCGAGCGCATCGCCGACCCGTCAGCCCGGCGCGCAGCCGACGCAGTCCCCTTCCACCGTGCCGTCGAGCACTCCGGGGCCGTCGACGTCCGCCTCACCGTCGGAGCCGGCGACGGCAGAGCCGACCCCGACGGCCGCGCCGACGTCGGGGGAGCCGAGCACGTCGTCGCCATCGACGGCGACCCCGACGGCCGCGAGCCCGAGCGAGGTGCTGCCCTCGAGCGCGGCGAGCGACGCGCCGTACGACGACGCGAGCCCCGCCTCGGCGACGAGCGACGGTGCGCTGCCCGCCTGGGTGGCCCCGCTGGTGATCGTGCTGGTGCTCGGGGGAGCCGCGGGTGCCTTCCTCGCGCGGCGCCGCCGGCAGTCCACAGGCTGACGCCTCGCTGTGGCGGTCCTGTGGGCCCGCGTGGGTTAGTCTCCGCGAGGTCGACACGACCGCCGTCCGGACCCGACCGGCACGGTCCGCATCCACTGCACAGGAGCCGACGGTGAGCCGCAGCCGCACCCGCGTTGCCCGCGCACTGGTCGCCGTCCTCCTCGGCCTCGCGGCCGGACTGGTCGCCTGGTGGCCGCAGGCGGCGCTCGGTCAGGCCGCGCAGGTCACCCAGACCGCCGTGCAGGCGACGGCCGCGGCGCTGCGCGCCACGCCCACCGCTCCGACCAAGCCGTCGCAGCGGCCCACCGAGCCGGGCGGCCCGGGTCAGGGCCAGGGGCAGGGCCCCGGGCAGGCTCCGACGAAGACGCCGACGGCGCCCACCCAGCCGTCCCCGCCGGCCCCGGCCGAGCCCACGACCGCTGCGGCCCAGCCGCAGCCCCAGCAGCCGGCCCCTGCGACCGTCAAGCCCACGCACGGCGCGCCCGACCAGGTGCGCGACCCCAAGCCTCCCAAGTCCGGTGACGGCGGGAACGACGGCAAGGCCGGCTCCAGCGGGTGGAGCGGCAGCAACGGCGGCACCAGCAGCAGCGGTGGCAGCGGTGGCGGCAGCACCGGTGGACAGTCCCGGCCGACCAGCCGGCCGACGTACGCCCCGACGACGAGAGGCTCCGGCACCTCGCAGTACGCCCCGACCCCGCCCGTCGCGTCCGCGCCGGCGACCGCTGTGACCAGGCCCGCGAAGCCCGTGCGCTCGAGCGCCGCCGCCGCACCGGCGCCCACCCCGTCCTCACCGTCCTCCAGCGCCCCTGTCGAGGCCGACGCGAGCGACACCTACCTCGCCAGCGCGGCGCCGGAGCCGACCACCGGCGGCGGCACGCCCGTCTGGCTGATCCCCGGCATCCTGCTCGTCATCACCTCGGTCCTCGCGCTGCTCGGCGGGCTCGCCGGACGCAACCGCGCCGAGGCGCCCGCCGACGTCTGACCCGCCGCTCCGGACCCGATGGCCCGGCGCCCGCGCGCACCACGGATGATCGGCAGATGAGCCCGACCCGCCTGCCACGGGACCTGCATCCCGTCGCCTGGTGGGTGTGGGCCATCGGGCTCGCCGTCGCGGCGTCGTCCACGACCAACCCGCTCGTGCTGCTGACGGTGGTGGCGGTGGCGTCGCTGGTCGTGTTCGCGCGACGCTCGGAGCAGCCGTGGTCGCGAGCCTTCCGGCTCTACGTGCTCGTCGCGGTGGTCATCGTGGTCATGCGCGTGCTGTTCCGGGTGCTGCTCGGCGGGGGCGTCGCGGGCGGCCACGTGATCCTCGACCTGCCCGAGGTGCCGCTGCCCGACTGGGTCCTCGGCCTGCGGCTGCTGGGGCCGGTGACGCGCGAGTCCGTGCTGGCGGGGCTCTACGACGGCCTGCGGCTCGGCGCGGTCGTCGTCTGCGTCGGCGCGGCCAACGCCCTGGCCAACCCCAAGCGGCTGCTGCGCTCGGTGCCCGCCGCCCTGCACGAGGTCGGCACCGCCCTCGTCGTGGCCGTGACCGTGGTGCCCCAGCTCGCCGAGAGCGCGCGCCGCGTGCGGGCCGCGCAGGCGCTGCGGGCGGGCGACGAGCGGCGTACGGGCCGGCTGCGGCGCCAGCTGGTGCCGGTCCTCGAGGACGCCCTCGACCGTTCGCTGCAGCTCGCCGCGGGCATGGACGCGCGGGGCTACGGCCGTGCCGGCACGGCCGCCCCCGCCGAGCGCCGCGTCACCGGCGCCCTGATGCTGACCGGCCTGTGCGGGGTGTGCGTCGGCACCTACGCCGTGCTCGACTCCTCCGTCCCCTCGCTGCTGGGCACCCCGATGCTCGTGCTGGGCGTGGCCGCGGCCGTCGCCGGGCTGCTGAGCGCCGGCCGCCGGGTCGGGCGCACCCGCTACCGGCCCGACCCGTGGCGCTGGCCGGAGTTCGCGGTGATGGCCTCCGGCGTCGCGACCGGCGTCGTCCTGCACTGGGTCTCCGAGCACCAGCTCGTCGTCGCCTACCCCGACCTCGCGTCGTTCCCCCAGGTGACGCTGGTGGCGCTGGTCGGCTCCCTCGTGGGGCTGCTCGCCGCCGTCGCCGCCCCCGAGCCGAGGCCGGTGACCGCGTGAGCCTGCTCGAGCTGCGGGGCGTCAGCGTCGACTACGACGACGCGCCGGTGCTGCGCGACGTCGACCTCGAGCTCGCCGACGGCGAGCTGGTGCTCGTCTCGGGGCCGACCGGGTCGGGCAAGTCCACGCTGCTCGGGGTCGTCACGGGGCTGGTGCCGCGCTTCTCCGGGGGCACGCTGGTCGGTGACGTGCTCCTCGACGACGTGAGCGTGGTGCACGCCGCCCCGCGCGAGCGCGCCCACGCTGTCGGCTACGTCGGCCAGGACCCGCTCGCGGGGTTCGTCACCGACACCGTCGAGGAGGAGCTCGCCTACGGGATGGAGCAGCTCGGCCTGCCGCCGGAGACGATGCGCCGCCGGGTCGAGGAGACGCTCGACCTGCTCAGCATCTCCGAGCTGCGCGGTCGCGACCTGCGCACGCTGTCGGGCGGGCAGCAGCAGCGGGTCGCCATCGGAGCGGTGCTCACGATGCACCCCCGGCTGCTGGTGCTGGACGAGCCGACCTCGGCGCTCGACCCGACCGCCGCCGAGGACGTCCTCGCCACCCTCACCCGGCTCGTGCACGACCTCGGCGTCACCGTGCTGCTGGCCGAGCACCGCCTCGAGCGGGTGGTCCCCTTCGCCGACCGGATGGTCCTGCTCGACGGTGACGGCCGGGTGCAGGTGGGGGAGCCCGCCGACCTGCTCGAGGTCTCGCCGGTCGTGCCGCCGCTGGTCGAGCTCGGCCGCGCCGCCGGTTGGTCGCCGCTGCCGCTCAGCGTGCGCGAGGCCCGGCGCCGGGCCCGCGGTCTCGACCTCGCCCCGCCCGTCGTCGCGCCCGAGACCGCCGCCGAGCCGGGGGTCGACGTACGCCGCCTGTCCGTGGTGCACGGACGCACCGTCGCCGTGCGCGAGGTCTCGCTGCCGCTCGGGGCCGGGCGGGTCACCGCCCTCATGGGACGCAACGGCGCGGGCAAGTCGTCGCTGCTGTGGGCGCTGCAGGGCTCGGGTGCGCGCCAGGGCGGCTCGGTGCGCGTCGCCCCGTCGGGCTCCGACCCGGCCGACCTCAAGGCTCCCGCGCGGCGCTCGCTGGTCGGGCTGCTGCCGCAGCAGGCCGGCGACCTGCTCTACCTCGAGACCGTCGACGAGGAGTGCGCCGCGGGCGGTCCGCGCACCCGCGCGCTGCTCGACGAGCTGGTGCCCGGCATCCCCGGCGACCGGCACCCGCGCGACCTCTCCGAGGGTCAGCGCCTGGCCCTCGCGCTCGCGCTGGTGCTGGCCGGCGACCCGCCGGTCCTGCTGCTCGACGAGCCGACCCGCGGCCTCGACTACGGCGCCAAGGCCGCCCTCGCCCGGACCCTGCGGTCCCTCGCCGCCAGCGGACGGACCGTGGTCGTGTCGACCCACGACGTCGAGTTCGTGGCCCAGGCCGCCGACGAGGTCGTGGTGCTCGCCGACGGCGAGGTCGTCTCCCGGGGCCCGGCCCGCCGGGTCGTCGCCGAGTCGCCGGCCTTCGCCCCGCAGGTCACCAAGGTGCTCGGGCCCCCGTGGTTGCGCGTCGACGAGGTCGTCGCCGCCCTCGGGCCCCGCCCGCAGGCGGGGGGTGCGCCGTGAGCACGCCTGCCGCCGTACCCGTCTCCCGGCGCACGGCCCTCGTCCTGGCGCTCGCCTCGCTCGGCGGGCTGATGATGCTGGTCTGGCCGCTGCTGCTGCGGGTGCCGCCGGAGACCGAGCGGATCGATCCGCCGTTCCTCTTCCTCGCGCTGCTGCCCGTGGTCATCGCGGTGGTGCTCGCGGAGCTCAGCGAGGGCGGGCTCGACACCCGGGTGCTGGCGGTGCTCGGGGTGCTCTCGGCCGTGATCGCGGTGCTGCGCGGCATCTCCGCCGGCACCGGCGGCATCGAGCTGGTGTTCTTCCTGCTGGTGCTGGCCGGGCGGGTGTTCGGTCCGGGGTTCGGCTTCGTGCTGGGGGTGACGTCGCTGTTCGCCTCGGCCCTGATGACCGCCGGCGTCGGCCCCTGGCTGCCGTTCCAGATGCTCGTCTCGGCCTGGGTGGGGATGGGTGCCGGGCTGCTGCCGCGCCGGGTCACCGGCCGC
>Ga0325401_1004168_pt1 | contig 13557 bp, 5 predicted proteins | sample PopdelMetagenome_FD_205666 | JGI IMG/M metagenome (GOLD analysis project Ga0325401, IMG submission 205666) | Populus deltoides microbial communities from Bellville, Georgia, United States - Xylem-PdKOR-R2 | ecosystem: Host-associated > Plants > Phyllosphere > Stem > Wood/Secondary xylem | place...
TTGTAGCAAGAGGAATCTCAGATATTAGATTTGAGCTTGGGGACCTATAAATTGAGGATTTAATAGAGTTAGTAATCAGTACATGGAAAGTGACAAATAAACGAACAAAAGTGAGCATTAATACGCAAGCAAGACACAATTTTACCCCTCGCCCTTTAGCATCTTTGCGACCCTTAGCTTCGGTGAAGTCAAAACATGCCTTTTGTTTTATTTTTGTGTAGGCAGCTAATGGCGTAGCGACCATCACAAATTAATGCTGAGTGTTGATTTCTTTATAAATAATATTTATTTTTCTCCTTATTCTATATTATTAATTCAATTTTCACAAAACACCTACAACTTTACACACCACGAGCTATTTGTAATAAGTTGACATAACTATCATCTATATATAAATAACTCTGGTCAACACATAAAATATTAAGTCAAGCTAGGCAAGTAAATATATATTTTCTTGCTCCTCGCATTATTTTTGTTCCTGTATATTATATTTTCCACTTATATTTACTAACTTAAATATTAAAATATTTTTTATTTTAACATGGGATTTGTGTTACAAGAAACACCAAGCCTAAAGAGAGAAGCTCACACTCAAGCTAAATCATTATAACCCAAGGCTCGGTCATGGAAAAATCATTCCTATTTGAAGTTTTCACATCTTCATCAAAGTTTATTTTAAACAAAAAAAAGGGTTTCGTGTTTTGTTTCAGTTGGATTGGTATAAGTTCTCATGGTGCCGGGAAACAAATTTGACACTCGATTGATGTTCGGTTCAACCAAATCAAATCAATTTTGTTGATTCAAGATAATCTATATTTCAGAGACCAAATTGAAACTTAAACAAATTTTCTTTTTTTTTTTTAGCCAGCTCAAGGAACAAAAAGGAGAAATGATTGGTGCATATAACTCACATGCCAACATGCAGGTAAGGCCACCTCGCTGTGGTGACATGTGTGCCTTCCTCCAAGCTCCTAAGGTGGTCTTCACTAATGCCATTAGAATTGTCTCAATGGTGGCATCCTTATGAACATATGGGTGTAAAGATCCAATATAGCTTTGCTGACTCATTTTTTTGTTCTATTTTCTCTCTCTCATTTTATCAATATTAACTTCTTACTCTCTCCAAAATAGAAAAAGAGTTGTCAATTATTTTTTGTATTAAATTTGATTTTTATTATTTTAATTGTTATCTTTAGCAACAATTGTTTTTTAATTTTATCTTTTAATATTGTATTGATTGGGAATTGAGCTTCATAATTTTTTTTGTTTCCTTCTCATGGAGCTATCTCGGTCTCATGATCTAAGTTGTGAATTTGACAGGTTCAAACGGGTTTACTTAGGTCTTTTTTTATCTTTTTTGTTAATTGATTTTTTTCTAATTTCATCACTCTACATTGGGTTGGTTAGAAATAAAGTTTCATACTTTTTTTTTGCTTTTTATTAGGTTATACTGGTCTCAAGACCTGAGTAATGAATTTAGCAGGCTAAGCAAAGTTAACTTTGGTTTTTTTGTCTTTTTTTAAAAAAAATTGGTTTTTTTTTCAATTTTCTCCTTTAATATCGGGTTGGCTATTGGCATCCTAATTTTTTTTATTTTCATTCTATGAGAATATCTCGTTCTTATGACTTGGATCTCGTATTTAGTAAGTTAATCAAGGTTGATTAGGGTTTTTTATCTTTTTTTAAATTGAATATTTTTTTCTAATTTTGTTCTTCAACATTTTCTTAAGATTCAAGTCTCGTATTTGGTATTTTTTATTCTTAAATTAATTAAAAATATATTTTAGATATTATCTTTTAAAATTCCATTTAATTTTTACTTTATTATCAAGTAAGACTATATGAATCTTTTCACAATATTGGTATGTGTTTTTTTTGTGCAAGCCATCATGATTAGTTTTTTTTTTTGTTTAATTCGATTTGTTTATCATAGTAGTCTATCTTTGTTATCATATAATTAAATAAAACAAATTAATTGAACCCAAATAGACCCAAGTTGGTAATTTTTCTTGCTTCTAGAAAACATGCTAGTAGTATCATAGCTTCTTTTTTTTATGTTAAAAACTTTTTTGATCATGCTTGTGGCATAACATTTGTCATCAATCTAAATTCTTAATAAAATAAATTAAAGTTTCTTTTATAGACGATATAGCTTGCCAATTAACAAAAACTCTAAACTGTGTGGGTTTTTCATTATACAGTAGACATGGTTTATTGGGAATTGCTACAATAAAATTATCATTTTCCCCTGAATTGAAAAAAAAAGTGTAATGGTATCAAGAGCGTTTTGATCTTTACAATTGGTCCATTAACAAAAAATTCTAAACCGTGTGGGTTTTTTACTGTAGTGATAAACACAGTTTACTATGGATTGCTATAGTAAAATTACCTTTTTTATCCCCAAGTTGGAAAAAAGTGTAATGGTATTGAGGGTGTTTTAGTTTACAATTGGTCCATTAATCATTAAAATGTTGTTTAAGGATATTTTAGTATTTTCATTTTCTCATATTGACATGAGTAACGAGTTTGACAAATTCATGTATTTTGGGATCCCTTTTTCTCAAATTTTTTATGATTTTAACATTCAACTTTACTTTTTTAAAAAATTGATTTTATGGTTATCTTCAATTTCATCTCTATCAGTTTATTTTGGTACTCTCATGGTCTAGTTCATGGGTTTTGCAAACCTTTTTTGAATAAAACTTTTTTTTAAAATGATTTTTTTGTATTTAATTTTTGAATAATTCTTTTTATTTTATAAAGGTGAGCTTTATTTTATATAAATAATATTTATTCTTAAATAATATTTCTTATATGTTTGGTCATGCATAATATTTTCAGTTCCATATTTGTTTTTGTTTTTATTATTTTTTATTGATTTTTATAAGCAAATTCGTAGACACAAACAAATAAATATTTTATTTTGCATGATCAAATATCTTGGTTTATATTTATTTTTTAGTTTTTTTAGTTTTTTTTATTATTATTAATGATTTTTTAGTTATTATACAAAATAAATTTTAATAAATTAATTTAAAATATAAATAAGTGAATTTGTTTATTTTGTCATAACCCAATTTTTGACCCTTTTAATAATGATGATGAAAAGCAAGTAAAATGAAATAAATGAAGAATGAATTAAAATTTGGGTTAAGGACAACATGATTGATAAGTTTTGAGACTTAATTAAGCTTGGAATTAATTTAATTAATTAAATCAAGAGTTTAATTGGAGAATTGATAAGTTTTGAGACTTAATTGAGTTTGAAATTAATTTAATTAATGAAATCAGGGGGCTTAATTGAAAAATTATCAAAGTATAGGGCTGATCTGGTAAATTTTGCAAGAAATTAACATCCAGGGACTGTCTTGTAAAATTCACTGAAATGCAGGGGTCCCATTTAAAGTTTATCCAAGGGGTTTGATTACAAAACTTTCAAAGCATCAAGGACCAAAACGCAAAATAACCTCAACACTGTTCATCTTCTTAACCCGAAAAAAAAAACTGCTGCCTTTACTCCTGCATTAAAAACAGAGAGCACAGGACCGCATGGCATTCTAAGGGAGGATAAAACCAGAAAAAAACGGCTGGAGAGCGGAGGAGAAAAGAAAAGGAAAAGGAGTGGATGTGTGGTAGCCGCTGGTTTTCTCAAAAAGAAAAGAGAGGGACACGAAAAAACCAGGGGGGAGGGAGATAAAAAAAGAGTCATGAAAAGGAGGAGAAAAAAGGGCATAACAGAGAGGGGAAAGAGGAGAAAATAAACAGACTTTCGTTCCTCTGTTTCTTCTCAAGGAAACAGAGGAGATTAAAGAAGAAAAGCAACGAACAAAGAGAGGGAGATTATACAAAGGAGAGAGCAAATTTTGGCCAGCTACTGCACCTTCATCATCACCTTCTTCCAGACCAGTGCTAGCCGCGACCACGGTTGCACCCCCTTCCCCCCGAACACATCAAGACGCAAGAACAGAAACTATACAGAGGGGAGCAAGTTTTCTGCCCCTGTTTCTTCTCAAAGAAACAGAGGCGTTTGTGCCTCATGATCGTGAGGCACGAACGCGTGAAGAAAAAAGCCATCCTCTGGCTTTATAAGCAAGAGAAGGCCACAGAGAAGGAAGAAAAACTGAGGAGAAACATAAAAAAAAAAAAAAAAAAAGAGGACAGAACCGGTGGACGAGAAGAACAAACACAGACGGACACGGACGAGCAGGGGAACAAACCGAAAAAAAGAAGAAGAAGACGACAGAACAAGGAAAGCTAAAATAGAGGAGTAGACAGAAAGCAGTAACAGAGAGAAGTAACGTTGGTCAGTTGTCATCCCCGTCTTCAAGTGCAGCAACAGGTAAGTTGTGTTGCCCCTCTCTGCATTTTAATTGCATGTTGCTGTAACAGGCGTGCGTGAACGGTTCACGCACGCCTGCGGGTAAAAAACAGAAAAATGGCCAGCCGGGTCAAGCCTGTGACCCGGCTAGGCCTGCTGGGTCTAGCCCAGCCACATGGGCTGAGCTGGGCCCAGCCAAAAAATTAAAAAATAAAAAATAGAAAAAAATAAAAAATATTGATCTAATTTTTTTTCCATAGCTATGAATTTTTATCAACACCAGAGTTGGAATTATTCGAGCTCGAATATTCACTGGCGCCAGAGTCAGGAATATTATAAACAAATCATCATAGCATAAGCGAATAAATGTTTAGCAATTTAAGACAAAACCAGCAATGCAGTATGCCTCAGGCAGAACGTTTAAGGGGTGATAATATCTTTCCTTTTACGTAACCAATCCCAAGCCATAGAATCTCTATTGACCAGTTAGGGTTCCTAGTGACCATAATACTAGGTGACGACTCCTCAAACAAGACATTTTCCCTTAAAAGAACAAGATACCAGATATCTATTCTTTTTCCATAATCCAAGAATTATTTTAGGGTCGCCGCGATGTCGGGTGCGAGATATTTGGTGAAGTGAAACTTGAGAAGAGATGGAACTAAAAGAGGAAAGTTGATGCTATTAGAGAGAGGTTGCATCAGTGCCAACAAGTTGGTGGCCGAATTTGTGAGGAGAATTATTTTAATTGATGAAATGGAAGAGAAGGAGCTGCTTTTAAAATGAAGAAGAAATGGGAAAAGGATAAGATGGTTGAGTTTTAATTCATTTTAAAATTGCCAATAAAATTTTCATCGGTAATTTGATACTTTAACAATCTTGATGAAATTTTTAATTTTTATTTTTTCTATTGTTATTTTTATTAAAAATTACTAATGAAAATTATTTATAGCTATTTTTATTAATATAATGAAATATTTTTTATCAATATTTTAATTATGTTATTATTATTTTTTAGTAGTATGTATATAAAATATTTGGATTTTTATAAACATAGCGTGACAGTAAAAAGTTTAAAATCTACATGGTAGATTTTAAATTGAAGTTAAGATATGTATTATTTTATAAGAATTTAGAATAGCTAGAATTTTATTCGTTTATTTGAATATTTAAAATATATATTTTTTAAGAAATAGGATTTTTTGGATTTAAAATATAAAATAAAATAAAATAAAATATTTGATTAAATAATAAGAAGAAGATTTATGAGACTCCACTTTCCCTTCATCTCTCAAAACCCCAGCCTCTTCTCTTGTTCTCTCTACCACTATTTCACCAGCCTTGACCAAAAGCGCAGTTGAACCAAACTCTTTATCCATTAACCCCACCAACTTGTCCACAAAGTCCATTATCACATACCCTACTGGCTTCTCTAGCTTTATCTCTTTACTTCTTTTCCACCCCACTTCATAGTTTGGTGGCTCACCGTTCACGAGGTCTGTTTTAGCCTTTCTTTCCCGGATTATTTGAGATCGTCTTCGCTTCTCGATAGGGTAGTCTGAGTTGTTCGAGGTTATGTGGAAGGTGGAGCTGGGAATGAGGAAGATTAATTGCCATCATCAAGTTCTGTTGGAGCTGAGTTTGATGGTGTGCATTTTATGGAGAAGTACTGAGGGGTTTGATCTTTCTTGACTGGTAATAATGATGGGTTTGTGGAGGTTTGGCTGGTAGATGATTTTAGTAGTGAAGGAGAGTGGAAGCCATAAGTGCTCTTGAGCAAAGTGAAAGGAAGAAGATGAGGCCAGCTCTTAGTAACTTGCCGATTGTCCCCATTGTTGAAATGAGCAATGAAGGAAGATTTTTGCAAAATATCTCAATGTGATAAATAGTAATTTTACATTTTTTTTTTCCACTTTTCTTTAAATAAGTAAATATTTGTCACCATACATTATGGTTTCTGATGACATTTTATTTCTATAGAGTTTTTTTTTTCTTTATAAAAAAAGCATCTGAGCTAAAAGAAGAAATATATCATAGTTTTAAAAGGGTTTGATGCCATAAGCGAGTCGGGATAAAAAAAACAGGGAAAAAAAATATGTGATCTTTTTGATTTAGAAAGTTGACCTAGTAAAACCGGGTGAAAAATTCAGTTGCAACTTATTAATTTTTGTTTTTTTATTAAAATAATATTATTTTTATTTTTTTTAAATAATTGACTCGAGCGACCTAGTGACCTAATCAAAATCTAAAACTCATGTCTTGGATCGGATCGGATCTAAAAATTAACTATGAAATATACTATGAAAATTTCCTTTCATTTAATATGTTAATAAATAACAAAATTGAATTGTTTTTTTTAGAAGTAAGAAAAAGTTGATTTTTATGATTAAATTTTAATTTTCTATTACATCTTAATAAATAAATATATTTATATTAATTTTTAGTAACTTCTTAATATCTTACTAGAAACCAAGAAAAAAAAAGTAAGAAAGGTAAATAAAAATAAAAATTAGGAATTTTTTTCTTATAAAAAAGTTATCAAAGATATTTTTTTTCATGTATAAAAGTTATTAAGATAAAGCTTTCTTTAATTTTTCAGTAAAATGTAAAAATATAATATAAAAACTATTAAGACATGCACTATACAAATTTGAGTTTTAAGTGTATTCTTTTTTATAATTTTATTTAAAGATTTAAATTTTATGGGTTCATTGTTTTACTTAAAATTAAATATTTTTTTTTCAAAATTACTTTCTAACAAATTTGGACCAGATTATTAGACAAGTAGTTTATTATTTATAAAATTATCTATATAACTAAAAAATTATGAAATAGTTTAATTATTCATTTAAATAATGAATTAAATTAATATATTATTTTAATTATTTTTAATGCAATTGTTTTGTTGCTTATTTAGTTGATGCAACACAGACATTGATACTCTGACACATATAATATTGTTGGGTAATAATATTTTTTATTTTTTAAAATTTTATTATTTGATATTAAATTAATTATAAATAAATTTTTATATTTTTTATTATATAATAAAATAAAAAAAACTAATTTAACACAATAAAATTCATACTCCAACACAAGTTAACTAATATAAATTTATCTATTTTTAAAAAAATTATTTGAATTTATTCCATTAATAAGTTTATTTTAATATAATTTTCACTTGATTTAATTTGAAAACTTGTTAAAAAAATTTAATTTGAAATTATTATATTAAATTTAATAATAATATTAAAAAAATTAATTATATTATTTTTTATTTTTTGAAAAAACAATTGTCCAGACTCCAAGCCGCTGTCGCAGCGTGGCCAGTAACCTAGGATGAACGAAGCAACCCGTCGCCCGAACCTCATGACTAAAGGTTGACACGACATGTCATTCATACACATTACCCTTCTGCCCAGCTTCCCGAACATCACAAGCCTGATTAGTGATTAATCAAATCTCCCAGTTCCTGAACTGGAAGCCAAAAAAAACCCTCAAAGAAGCGATTTTGGGGAATCGAAAATGGCAAAAATCGCGTTAGGCTGCGAGCCAGTAGTAGGGTCACTAACCCCATCAAAGAAGAGAGAGTATAGACTCACTAACAGACTCCAAGAAGGCAAAAGACCTTTATATGCTGTTGTTTTTAACTTCATCGACTCGCGCTACTTCAATGTCTTTGCCACTGTCGGTGGCAACCGGGTATGCTATAGAAAAAAACCTCTTTTGTTCTTCTGGTTTATTTTTATTCTTTTGAGTGTTTTCTTAAGTTTTTGAAGGTTTTGCTTTTATGGGTTGTTTTTGGATTTTTGAGTTTTCGAGGTTTGTGATGCAAAGATTAGAGCTTTAGTCAAGCTTTTATGTGGTTGGTGGTGTAAAGACTGTAGCTTTGTTATGGATGCTTTTATGCTTTACAGGAATCGATTTCTTGGATCAAAGTGCCGTTTTTTCTTTCTTTTAAGCTTGATTTGTAGACTTTTTTTCTGGAAAAGAATATTGTATTTGAGAAATTTAGGAATTTGATAGTGTAATTGTATTTGTGTTGCTTCAAAGGTATTGTACTTTGATTGGTATTGCTATTAAAAAAAAAAAAAAACTCTTAGGAGTTAAGGTATGTGGCCACTAGATATTTTTATCTTTTGTTGGGTGTGTGCTGGTGAAATGTGTTTGATTGTTAAATAAAGTTGTGGTATGCATGCATCTTTGTTTTCAATTTTTTTGTTTGAGCTTTTTGGGTGATACAAGCTGTTGTTTCTTCAGGTGACTGTTTATCAATGTCTTGATGAGGGAGTTATAGCAGTATTGCAGTCTTATGTTGATGAAGATGTAAGGAAATACAGTTGTTTTTAGCTTTATTATCTGAGCTCGTGAATAGTAATGTAAATCTGTTTCCTTAAAGAACATTTGGAATTTCCATGTGCTTTGTAGATCAGAAGGATGAGTCTTTTTATACGGTGAGCTGGGCATGCAACATTGATGGTGCACCATTCGTTGTGGCAGGAGGAATCAATGGTATTATGCGTGTCATCAATGCCAGCAATGAAGAGATACACAAGGTATCTTATTTCTTAAGTCAGTAGCTTATAAGTTATATCAAAAGAAGTAGACTTTCTTTCTCTCAATTTTTTTTTACTCAAGTGGCATGACACAATCTGTAAACAGAGGGTAGAATTCTGGCATCTTTCATTTTACATGCTGCTTAATTCAGTTTTATTGTTCTTTTCTGAATCATTAAACAAAATTCTATAGTGGTTAGTGTCTGTTTATTTGATGTTGAAATTTCTAGAGCTGCTTTTTATATGAGTAATATACACAATCATTAAATACATATATATGTGCACCATGCAGAGTTTTGTTGGGCATGGGGACTCGATAAATGAAATCCGGACTCAGCCACTGAAACCGTCACTTGTGATATCTGCAAGCAAAGTAAGTGACATAACCATTTTCTTTTTCATGTGTTCTTTTTGTGCGTATTGACAAATGTTTGATTGGACCAGGATGAATCAGTTCGGTTGTGGAATGTTCATACTGGAATTTGCATTTTGATATTTGCTGGAGCTGGTGGTCACCGCAATGAAGTTTTAAGTGTGGTAAGTTTAGATGATGTAGAGTTATGCCTCCACTCCTGCAATAGGAAGATATTATTATGTGTTCAGTAGTTCATCACTCCTTGTCTCATAACTCAGTTGAAACTGATTAGGGTTGTGGTGGTTATTGCAGGATTTCCATCCTTCAGACATATATCGCATTGCTAGTTGTGGCATGGACAACACCGTTAAGATTTGGTCAATGAAAGGTATGCTACTTATTATGGTCTGTCTTATTTGGTGTTGTCAACACTCAGTTTTATTGGTATGAAAAATGGCCCTATCCAGTCCAGTCTGACTGGATGCTTAGACTATAATGTACAAGGCATGAAATGATATATTGAAATGTAGAAGGTTTTAAATTTAAGTCCTTGCTTCAAATGTCCTCATTTACTGTAGAGAAAGGTGGCTTCAATTAAAAAGCGTCATTTTTAATTGTTTTTCTTCCTTTTTTTTATTTGGTGTCATTTACTTTTGTGCAGAGTTTTGGACATATGTAGAGAAATCTTTTACATGGACAGATTGTCCTTCAAAGTTCCCCACAAAATATGTGCAGTTTCCAGTAAATTTCTTTCCTTTCCTTCAGCCTTCAACATAAGAGTGAGGGATATGTTCCTTGACATATGAGGTTACTATTTGTCTTTCAGGTGTTCATAGCTTCAGTTCATTCAAACTACGTTGATTGTAATCGGTGGCTTGGTGATTTTATGCTGTCAAAGGTGAATACTGCTTCATGAAAGTGTGTTTTGTGATCTAAAAAAATTAATTGAGAAGGATGCCTTGTACTATTTGCCTGGGCGACTATTATTGAACTAGTTTTGTTTGTCAGTCTCTTTAAAATTGTGTATAGAATTTATCATTTCTGCAGCAAATTCTGCTTCTTTTGGCAGTAGCATTGGAGGAGTTTAGCATTATGTCTAATGCCAACTCTCATTAACCATCCCCTAGAAAGATGTGATTAGTTTGGGATCCTAGATGAAAATACTTCAAGCAGATAATACACCTGAATCCTCAAAACAACCATCAATAACTTCATTTGAGAAGCTGGCAGTAGTGAGAAAATTGTTTGAATCGGTAAATTAGACTTGAATCGGTAACTGAGAATCATAGTTCTTTTTTAAAAAAAAATACTAATCTGACACCCTTGATCTATGCATTTTCCCATGCTGGGAATTTGCAGTGACATTCATGCTTATCCTTGTAAGTTGTTTTGCACAACTGCAGAGTGTTGATAATGAGATTGTGCTATGGGAACCCAAAATGAAGGAACAGTCTCCTGGAGAGGTTAGGGTTTCTTCATTGATATTTTTTTCCGGAGACATCTTAGAGTTCTGATCCACTTCTGTTTATTAATTTGTATAATATTTCTTGTCACTTGCTGATTTTGGTGGGCCACATGAATCTTGGCCATTCAACTATCTTCTATTTAGGGTACTGCCGACATCCTTCAAAAATACCCCGTTCCAGAATGTGATATCTGGTTCATCAAATTTTCCTGTGATTTCAATTACAATGCAGCTGCCATAGGTAATGAGAGCCTTGTGGTTGCTTTTGGTATTCTTGTCCATGGATTTTTGCTAACATAATTTCCCAAACTCACTGGCTTTAGTATTCCCTTGTTTCCTTTTTATATTTAAGGTTGTGCGTAATTCTTGTGGAGACTTGATCTGTCTGCATTCTATGTGACAGGGAATAGGGAAGGGAAGATCTATGTTTGGGAACTGCAAAGCAGCCCCCCTGTTCTCATAGCAAGGTCCTTGTTTTTTTTATGGTTTATCTTCTTCTGCTGTGGAAGAAACTCGTACTTCATCAATGCCCTGTGTTCACATGCATTTATTCACTAGCTGTGGTTCTCTCTCAGGCTATCTCATGCTCAGTCCAAATCTCCAGTCAGACAGACTGCAATGTCCTTTGATGGAAGGTAACTCCCACATGAACTACTACTCCACTTCCTCATGCTTCATGAAAATTTTAATGTGGTTGCTAGTGAAATAGCTAAATTCTCTGTGGTTTTGAATGTTGCAGCACCATCCTTAGCTGCTGTGAGGATGGGTCAATATGGCGCTGGGATTCAATACCACCACCTTCCTAAAGTTTATATCCAAATGGTCCCTTCGGAGATTTGCTGTCACAGTTGACCTGCTTTAGTTGACTGGTTTAAGGCTAATGTAACTTATTTGGACTTCTAACAGTTATTTGACCCGTGATTAGTTGTGGGTTGCATAATTTTTTAAAAAGAAAAATGAATATGTAAACTTTTTGAACATATTTTTTATATAAAAAAATTTAAAATATAAATTGAAAAGTTTATTCAAGCATCTAATTAAATAAATTGATAATTATTTAAGTAAATAGATATAAAAAAATTATTAACAATCACTAAAGCGAATAAAAAAAAATCAAGATATTTGATAATGTAATATGAGATATTTATTTTTACTAATTTTTTTTTATTAAATTAAAAGTAATAGAAAGAGAAAATAAAAGAAAATTGTAAGAGTTTGTATGTATTATAAATATTATTTAAAAATAAATATTTTATTTTAAAAATTAAAGTTTATCTATATAAAACAAAAAAAATTTCTAGATTTATTAGAATAATATTTTTAAAAATTAAACACAACAATTTTTTAAAAAAATAAAAAACTTCTATTTGAGAGACTAAATAAGCAAAATGAAAAATCATAGAGACAAGAATAATTGAAACATAAATAATTTTTTAAGAAAAAGATATTAAAAAATATCAATTAAAATAAAAGCTAAAATTAATTAAAATAAAAAAAAAAAAAAGCAACGATGGTCTAGGTGTCGCAAGTACGTTTAAAAGAAATAGAAAAAAAAATTACTTGAGTTATAGGTCCAACCAGATTTTAATAAGATGGTTCTATTTTAATTAGATCATAAAAAAAACATGCAATAATAGTAAACGAATAAAATTTTTATATAGAAAAAAATCATGATAACTTGGAAAAATAAAACCTTGGAAGTACGAAGTTGGATAAAAAATGAACAAAGAAAAAATGTCTGAATTAACCTGAGTTAGCATGATAGACATATAACCTGAGTAATAAAAGCTGAGCCATTTAGTAGTTAAATTGTAAAACTTCTAGTTCAAGTCATAAAATCGGGATAACTTAATAGAAAAGAATTGAAGAAAATTACAAAACTATTATTTTTAAAAAAAAATAGTCAAACGTTAAAATCAAAAAGGAAAATAAGCAAATAAAAATACCAACTCGTATTAATTTTTTAAATTTGTGATCCAAGTTATTAATAAAAAACCATGAAACTCAATTCTCAACAAATTAAATGCTAAAAGATGAGATTAAGGGAAAAGAATTAATTACACAAAATAATTTTAAAACCATTATAATTAAAATAATGGTGGTGAAAATCAAAATATAAGCATAATTACAAAAAAAAAAAATTCCTAAGAATTGATCATGTTTTTACTTTCCTATTATACTTTTAAAAATTATATTTTATATCCTAAATTGTATATCTATACTAACACTTAACTTCCTGTAAAAAAATCAACAAAGAAATATGTAATTATTTATAGGATTTTCATTATTTTTTATTTAACTGTGATTGTTACTTCATCTTTTAGATTTTTTTTTATTAAACACTTCATTTAGATGATATTTCATCATTCCAAAACACACTTCATTTAGAGTTTTGTTAGTAATTTGACATAAACTTCAAGACAATCAAATTGGAGGCTGAGATGGCAAGACTGGATTTAACAACATTATATTACCAACTGATATGGTGGTGGCTTGTGATTTTTAATTATTTTCTTGTATAAATCACAACAGGTGGTACGAGAAAGCCCTAGCTATGTATACGAACTTGCAGAGAAGCAGCTGAAAATGGCAAATAAATTTTGGTCAAAAATATTAATTTTCCCTACTGAATTATTCACCATCAGATAATACGTTGTATGAATTATTCTAAGCTAGAAAACAAACATTTCCAGGCATGTGAATTGATCCCTTGTTTTTTTCTTTCTTTGATCTTAGATTGAAGAAACATTTTTCTTTTTCATGGTAGCTCTTAAAATAAAAAAATAAAGAAATTTATTAATCTGGGTTCAAATCTCAACCATATCCCAATACTTAGAAGAAAAAAGTAGGGTATTAATTGGTT
>Ga0325401_1004171_pt1 | contig 13557 bp, 8 predicted proteins | sample PopdelMetagenome_FD_205666 | JGI IMG/M metagenome (GOLD analysis project Ga0325401, IMG submission 205666) | Populus deltoides microbial communities from Bellville, Georgia, United States - Xylem-PdKOR-R2 | ecosystem: Host-associated > Plants > Phyllosphere > Stem > Wood/Secondary xylem | place...
CCGCGAGCGGTTCGGCGTGAGCGCCACGATCATCGCATCGTCCTTGGTGAGGTCGACGTCGACGGTGACGGTGCCGTTGCCCGTGGAGTACTTCGTGATCGGCGTGATGGTCCCGGTGTCGGTGTCGAGCAGGTAGGGCTCTCCCTGGCCCTGCAGGGTCACCTGGGTGCTGATGTCCTGCCCGGTCTGGCGGCACGGCGTCAGCGTGCCCGTGTGGCGGCAGGCGTCCGGCTCCTCGTAGACCGTGTCGCGGGAGGCCCAGTCGAGGACCTCGCGCCCCTGGTTGTAGAGGAAGTAGTAGTCGGTGGCCGTGGCGCGGTCCTTGAGGTGGCGGCTGAACAGCGTGGACCGCTCGGCCGGCTTCATGTCGGGCTGGACGCCCAGCTTCGCGAGGTGCGCCGGGACGCCGGCCTCGGATGCGACGCGGCTGACGTTCTCGTTGGCCACGAGGTCGGCCACGACCGCCTGCAGCTCGGCGTCATCGCCGTTGTCGCCCGGGGTCTCGCTCGGGAGCGCACCCACGATGACCACCTTCAGTCCGTCCTCGGCGAGCTCCAGGATCCGCTTCGCGGTCGCGACGGGCATGGCGTTCTTGCGCGGGTGGGACGGCGTCTGCAGGCCGGTGTTGATGATGAAGGCCTTGTAGGAGGGACCCTGGGCGTTGAGCACGCCGTTGGTCACCTTGGCGTCGGGCGTGTCGAGGATGTTGGGGTTGACGTAGTCCCAGCTGTACCCCGCCCGCTGCATGGCTTGGTCCTCCCAGAACCGGTTGCGGAACGGCGAGCCGTCGGTGTTGACGACGGCTCCGGCGGGCCACTCGTAGGAGTGCAGGTAGACCGCGACGTCGATGTCGGAGCGTCCCTGGGTCAGGACCTGCTGGTTGCGAGCCATCCACGTGTTGACGGCCAGGCCGTCGGTGGCCCAGTTCGGGTTGCGCGGGCCCCAGGCCCCGGAGAAGCTGGTGGGTCCGAAGTTGGCGTAGCCGGGGTAGGTGCTCGTGGGGCTGTAGCCGGTCGGGTAGACGTGGTAGACGTTCTTGGTGATGCCCGCGGCGAACGACTTGTTCATCCGCACCTGGACGTCCTGCAGGGTCTCGACGTAGTTCTGGCTACCGACGGCGCAGCACTCCTCCGAGAACCACGGGTTGCCGGTCCAGCTGTTGGCCGACGCCATCGGACGCCAGATGTCGATCTGGTCCCCGACGAGCGACTCGTGCTCGGGCCGCTGCAGGTTGTAGGCCATGTCGATCTCGTCCTGGTACGGGACGTCGGCTCCGCCGATGTTCGGGTCCTCAGGCTGCAGCCGCAGCGTCATGCCGAGGGTGTTGGTCCACGCCTGGAACGGCTTGATCCGGTTGTCGCGGAACAGGTCGTTGCGAGCGGCGTAGAAGTCGGTGCGGACGCGCTCGTCCCGGCCGTTGCTGTACGTGAAGTCGCCGTAGAAGAGCGCGGCGAGGTCGGGGATGATCGAGTAGCCGGCCTTGGTCTGGAAGTCCGTGGCCATCGTGCTGCTCCACAGCTCGGTGGCGTTGGCCCACGGGTCGGTCGGGTGGGAGTCGACGAAGACGTCGGAGCGGTTGATCCGCAGCAGCTCCTTGATGCGCGGGGTCCACAGCGCCTCGTACCCGGCGATCAGCGCGTCCGTCCCCTGGCGGGTCAGCGTCTCGGGGGCGTTCTGGAACGCCGAGGTGCGGAACGTGACGAGCTGCCACTGCGCCCCAGCAGGCGAGGCGGGGGCGGTCCAGTTGATGGTGCCGGTGGTCGAGCCGTCGAAGAACCCGTCGGTGTTCTTGCCGGTCACAGTGCTGGTCAGGTTGATGACCGATCCGCGCTCGATGGTGCGCGGCCCCGTGGCCTCGCACGGCGAGCTCGAGCAGCGGTAGGCCAGGACGGCGACCAGTGTGCCCGTGCCGGGCAGCGTGCCGGTGAAGTTCGCTCCCGCGTCGACGGTGGTGCGTGCGTTCGTCAGGGTCTTGCGCGTGTAGTCGTTGGTGCTGTCCCACGTGCCGTCGATGGGTGCGCCGGTCTTGTACTTGATCCCGACCGTGATGCCGAGCGTGTTGGCCTTCTCCAAGATGGCCTCGAGCTGCTCGTTGGTCGGGTTGCCGCCCTGACCGACCTCGACGCCGGCGATGCCGGCGGCCGCGAGCTGGTCGAGGTCGGTGTTCAGCTGCGCGATGGTCGTGGTGGCGGGCACCCAGTTCCACCGCACCCACGGCTTGTCGTTCGACGGCGGCTTGCTGAAGGAGTCCGCGGTGAGCTCGGTGACGGGGTTGACGCCCTGCCAGTAGTTGACCTTGACGCCGGCAGGCGCGGCCGGCTCCGCCGCACTGGCGATGCCGACCGTCGAGGTCGAGGCCAGGCTCGCGGCGGCGAAGGCAGCGGTGACGGCCAGGGCCACCGTCGGCGCGAGGACTCTCGTGGGTGGTCGACGCCGCTGCGTCGGGGGTGGTGACTGGCTCATTGCGGTCCTGTCTGTCTGGTTCGGTGTCGGCACCCGGAACCGAGGGCCGGCGCCTCGGTGCATCTCTGAAACGTTCCAAACCAAAGCAGTGACGCCCGTCACTCGTCCACACATTGGCGGCAACCCGCCATTTCGACCGCCGTTCGTCGCGGCGGATCCGCAGACACTGCCTGCGCCAGCGGTATCGGTCTGGCCGATACCCCATGACAGCCCGACACCGGCCCCCACCGCCTTGTCAGCGGGTCAGGGCGCACGTGATGTTGCCGTGGTGAGACGAGCAGATCAGCGGCCCGCACCACCGGGGACCGAGCACCGGCACGGTGCATCCAGGGGGCCGGCGAACGCCCGGCGACGCATCGTCGTCACGTCGACCCTGCCGGTGGACGAGGTCGATCTCCGGCTGCTGACCCTGCTCTCCCAGGGGCACAGCGTCGCGAGGGTCAGCCAGCTGCTCGACCTGACCGAGCGGACCACGGAGCGCCGCATCCAGCGGCTGCGCAACGTCCTGGGCGCGCGCACGACGCTGGCGATGGTGGTGACAGCGGTGCGGCTCGGACTCATCGACTGACGGAGCCGTACGGCGCCCTAGAGATTGAATCGTTATGAGACGACGGGCACCCTGACGAGAATGAGCCCGCGAGAGTGAGCCTGGCGAGAGTGAGCCTGGCGAGAGTGAGCCCGGCGAGAGTGAGGATGACGATGAGGGTCGACGACAGGCCAGCGGCCCGTGGATGACCTGTCACGACTGGACTGGAACCTGCTCCCCGTCCTCGACGCCCTGCTGCACGAGCGCAGCGTCAGCAGGGCGGCGAACCGACTCGGACTCGCGCAGCCCACCGTGAGCGGGGCGCTCGCCCGCCTCCGCCGTCGCTACGGCGACGAGCTCCTCGTACGTCGTGGCGCCGGCTACGACCTCAGCCCCCTCGCCAGGCACCTGGCTCCACTCGTCGAGGCCGCCGTCGAGTCGGCCAGACGCGTCGTCGTGCCCGCCGAGCAGTTCGACGCCGCCCGGACCACCCGTCGCTTCACCGTCGCCGCGAGCGACTACGCGCAGCTGGTCCTCGGCGGGCGACTGCACCGCGCCTTCGCGCTCGCGGCTCCGAGCGCCGAGCTGCACCTGGTCTCCCCCTTCACCCCGCGCTTCCGCTCGAACGGGGAGATCCTCGTGCAGACCGACGGCTGGATCGCCCCGCAGGAGGTGATGCCGGGCGCGAACCGCACCGGCGCGCTCCCCGACCGGTGGGTGTGCGTCGTCGCCCGCGACCACCCAACGGCCTCGACGCCGCTGAGGCTCGAGGACGCCGCCAGCCTCGACTGGGTGGCGCCGACGCTGCGCGGCGAGCTGCTCGGGGTGATGACCGACGACCTGCGGGCCCTCGGCGTCGAGCCCCGCGTCGCCGTCACCACCGACGGCTTCGTCGGTGTGCCGTTCCTGGTCGGGGGCACGCACCGCGTCGGCATGGTGCAGGAGCGGCTCGCGCTGCTCCTGGCCGACCGCGCCGAGGTGCGCATCTCACCCTGCCCGTGGCCGGTGCAGGCGCTGTCCCTGACCTTCTGGTGGGACCAGTCGAGAGCCCATGACCCGGCCCACGTGTGGTTGCGAGAGCTCGTCGACGACTGCTTCGCCGCCACCGCGCCGACGGCTCAGTCGGGCTGACCGACCAGACCCGCTGCCTCGATGCCGGCGAGCGCGGCCGCCTCGTCGTTGTCGGAGGTGTCGCCGGAGATGCCGACCGCACCGATCACCGTGCCGGAGCCGTCCTTGACCAGGACGCCGCCGGGCACCGGCACGAGCGCGCCGCCCACCGCGTGGGTCACGGCAGCGACGAAGGACGGCTGCTGCTCGGCGCGGGCCATCAGCGCGCGCGAGCCCATGCCCAGGGACAGGGCGCCGTGGGCCTTGCCGAAGGCGACCTCGAAGCGCTTGGTGGAGGCGCCGTCCTCGCGCTCGGCGGCCACCACGTGGCCGCCGGCGTCGATGACCACGACGGTCAGCGGCTTGAACCCGGCCTCGCTGCCGTGGGCGCGGGCGGCGGCCACGATGGTGCGGGCGACATCCAGGGTGAGGCTCATCAGGACTCCTGCTTCGTGAGGTGCTTCTTCTGACGACGGCGACGGTGGAGGATCGGCTCGGTGTAGCCCGAGGGCTGGTCGACGCCCTCGAACACCAGGTCGTGGGCGGCCCGGAACGCCTCCCCGTCGTACGACGGCCCGAGGGGCTCGTAGCCCTCGGCACCGCCCTGCTGCTCGTCGACCACGTCGGCCATCCGGCGCAGCGCCGCCTCGACCTCGTCGGCGGAGACCACGCCGTGGCGCAGCCAGTTGGCGACGTGCTGGGAGGAGATCCGGCAGGTGGCGCGGTCCTCCATGAGCGCGGTCCCGTGGATGTCGGGCACCTTGGAGCACCCGACGCCCTCGTCGACCCAGCGCTTCACGTAGCCCAGCACGCCCTGCAGGTTGTTCTCGACCTCGGCCGTCCGGTCCTCGTCCGACCAGTCCGCGCTGGCGGCGAACGGGATGGTCAGCAGCTGGTCGAGCGTCGTGCGGCGCGAGCCGGCCAGCTCGCGCTGGCGGGCGGCCACGTCGACCTGGTGGTAGTGCAGCGCGTGCAGCGTGGCCGCGGTCGGCGACGGCACCCAGGCGCATGACGCGCCGGCCCGGGGGTGGCCGACCTTCTGCTCGAGCATGTCGGCCATGTCGTCGGGCATGGCCCACATGCCCTTGCCGATCTGGGCGGTCCCGGCGAAGCCGCACTCGAGGCCGATGTCGACTGATCGGTCCTCGTAGGCCGAGATCCACTGCGACGACTTCATCTCGCCCTTGCGGATCATCGCCCCGCCATGCATGGAGGTGTGGAGCTCGTCGCCGGTGCGGTCGAGGAAGCCCGTGTTGATGAAGGCGACCCGGTCCTGTGCCGCCGCGATGCAGGCCTTGAGGTTGGTCGAGGTGCGGCGCTCCTCGTCCATGATCCCGAGCTTGATCGTGCCGGTGGCCAGGCCGAGGAGGTCCTCGACCCGGGCCAGCAGGTCGTCGGTGAAGGCGACCTCGTCGGGCCCGTGCATCTTCGGCTTCACGGCGTACATCGAGCCGGTGCGGGAGTTGCCGAGCGCGCTGCGGCCCTGGGTGTCGACCAGGCCGCAGAGCGCGGTCACCACCGCGTCGAGCACGCCCTCGGGGACCTCCTCACCGTCGAGCAGCACCGCGTCGGTGGTCATCAGGAGGCCGACCTGGCGCACCCACAGCAGCGAGCGACCGGGCAGCACGACCTCGCCGTCGGGGCCGTCGTAGCGGCGGTCCTCGGCCAGCCGCCGGGTGAAGGTCTCGCCGCCCTTGCTCACCTCGGCGGTCAGGGTGCCGGCGTTGAGCTGCAGCCAGTTGCGGTAGCCCGCCGTCTTGTCCTCGGCGTCGACCGCGGCCACGGAGTCCTCGAGGTCCATGATCGTGGAGACCGCCGACTCCAGCAGCAGGTCCTTCACCCCGGCGGGGTCGTCACGACCGATGGAGTCGGAGCGGTCGACCTGCACCTCGACGTGCAGCCCGTGGTGGACCAGCAGGACGACCTCGGGGGCGCCGGGGTCGCCGCGGTGCGCGACGTACTGGCCCGGGTCGTCGAGCCCGGTGCGCTCCTCCCCCAGGCTCACGACGACCTCCCCGTCGCTCACGGCGTACGCCGTCGCGTCGGCGTGCGAGCCGTCGGCGAGCGGGAGGTGCTCGTCGAGGAACGCCTTCGCCCGGCGGACGACCTCGGCGCCGCGCACCGGGTTGTACGACGAGCCGCGCTCCTTGCCGTCGGTCTCGTCGACGGCGTCGGTGCCGTAGAGCGCGTCGTAGAGCGAGCCCCAGCGGGCGTTGGCGGCGTTGGCCGCGAACCGCGCGTTGAGCATCGGCACGACCAGCTGCGGGCCGGCGACGGTGGCGACCTCGGGGTCGACGTCGTGCGTGGAGATGGTGACCTCGCCGGGCTCGTCGACCAGGTAGTCCAGGTCGCGCAACAGCTGCTCGTACGCCGCCGGGTCGGCCACCGGACCGGGGTGCTCGGCGTGCCAGGCGTCGAGGGCCCGCTGGAGCTCGTCGCGGCGGGCCAGCAGCTCGCGGTTGCGCGGGACGAACTCGCGCAGCAGCGACTCGAAGCCCGACCAGAAGCGCTCCTCGTCGAGACCCGAGCCGGGCAGCGCCTCGTCGCGCACGAAGTCGTGCAGCGGTGTGGCGACCTGCAGCCCGCCGACGGTCACGCGCTCAGCCGTGCGCTCAGCCATGCGTCCTCCTGCTTTTCCGCATCGTGGAAGGGTCTTTCCATCCTAGCGAAGGTGCGCGATGCTGGACAGCGTGTCCACGACGAGCGCGGCGGTGAGCACCTCCGCGGGGAACTCCACGAGCGCCAGCGGCGGGGTGCAGTCGCTCGAGCGGGCCTTCGCCGTGCTCGAGGCGCTCGCCGACGCCGGCCGTCCGGTGGGCGTGTCCGAGCTGTCCGGCACCACCGGGCTCTCGCTCGCCACCATCCACCGGCTGCTCCGCACCCTGGTCGAGCTGGGCTACGTCCGTCAGGAGGCCTCCCGGGGCTACGCGCTCGGGCCCGGCCTCATCCGGCTCGGTGAGCGCGCCTCGGCGGGCCTGGGGGCGTGGAGCCGCCCGCTGCTGAGCGAGGTCGCGCAGGAGCTGGGCGAGTCGGTCAACCTGGCCGCGCTCGAGGGCGACCACGTCGTCTACGTCGCGCACGTGCCGTCGTCCCGCTCCATGCGGATGTTCACCGAGGTCGGCAGCCGTCGCCCGGTCCACAGCACCGGCGTGGGCAAGGCGATGCTGGCCGACCTCCCCGCCGACGAGGCGCGGGCGCTGGTCGAGGCCGCCGGGATGCTCGCGGCCACCGAGCACACCATCACCGACCCCGCCGACCTCGCCGCCGAGCTGCACCGGGTGGCCGAGCGCGGCTACGCGCTCGACGAGGAGGAGCAGGAGCTGGGCGTGCGCTGCGTGGCCGTGTCCGCGTCCGGCGCCGGGCCCGCGATGGCCGTGTCCGTCTCGGGGCCCACCTCGCGGATGACCGACGACCTGGTCGCCCGCGCGGTGCCGCTGCTGCAGCGCACCGTGACGGCGATCTCCCGAGAGCTGACCGGCAGACGAGGAGAGACCGCATGACGACCGACGCCCGACCCCTGCCCACGACCGCCCCGACCGACGTCCCGACCGACGTCCCGATCGGGGACCTCGTCGCCGAGCTCGGCGACGACGTCGTCGTCACCGACGCCGAGCGCACCGAGAAGTACCGCTGGGACCGCGCCCACGACCCGAGCGCCGGCACACCGCTCGCCGTCGTGCGGGCCCGCTCGACCGAGGACGTCCAGGCCGCGGTGCGCTTCGCGGCGGCCCACGCGGTGCCGGTGGTGCCGCGCGGCGCGGGCAGCGGCCTGTCCGGGGGGTCGTCGGCGGTCGACGGCTGCCTGGTCGTCAGCACCGAGCGGATGACCGGCATCGAGATCGACGCCGTGACCCAGACCGCCGTCTGCCAGCCCGGCGCGATGAACGCCGCGGTCAAGGCGGCGGCCGCCGACGAGGGGCTGTGGTACCCGCCCGACCCCTCGTCGTACGAGATCTGCTCGATCGGCGGCAACGTCGCCACCAACGCCGGCGGCCTGTGCTGCGTGAAGTACGGCGTCACGACCGACTACGTCCTCGGCCTCACCGTGGTGCTCGCCGACGGCAGCGTGGTGCGGCTCGGCGGCAAGCGGATCAAGGACGTCGCGGGCCTGCCCCTGACCAAGCTGTTCGTCGGCAGCGAGGGCACGCTCGGCGTGGTCACCGAGGTCGTCCTGCGGCTCATCCCGGTGCAGCGCCCGCCGGCCACGCTGGTCGCGACGTTCGCGTCCCTCGACGGCGCGACCGCCGCGGTGCTGGCGATCCGTCGCCGCCTGCGGCCCTCGATGCTGGAGTTCATGGACCGGCCGACGATCCGCGCCGTCGAGGACATGACGCGGATGGGCCTCGACACCGAGGCCGCGGCGATGCTCGTGATCCAGTCCGACGAGCCGGCGGGGCACGCCGCGGCGGAGTGCGAGCTCATCTCCGAGCTGTGCGCGACCCACGGCGCCACGGAGGTCTTCACCACCGACGACCCCGACGAGGGCGAGCAGTTCGTCGTCGCCCGCCGCAACGCCATCCCCGCCGTCGAACGCACCGGCACCCTGCTCCTCGAGGACGTCGGCGTGCCCCTGCCGCAGCTCGGCACGCTGGTCGACGGCATCGCCGACATCAGCCGCAGCCACGACGTGACCATCGCCGTGGTCGCCCACGCCGGCGACGGCAACACCCACCCGCTGATCGTCTTCGACCCCGCCGACCCCGACCAGGCCGAGCGGGCCCACCGCGCCTACGGCGAGGTGATGAGCCTGGCCATCCGCCTCGGCGGCACGATCACGGGCGAGCACGGCGTGGGCCGGCTCAAGAAGGGCTGGCTGGCCGACCAGATCGGCGACGACGTGCTGGCCCTCAACCACCGGATCAAGGCCGCGCTCGACCCACAGGGCATCCTCAACCCCGGCGCGGCCTACTGAGACCTGCCGACGTCGGTCCGCTCCGACGGGTCAGCGCCTCTGGATGCGCGAACGGTGCGCCCAGCCGGTCGGGCCGGGCGCACCGTTCGTGGTGTGTGCGGTCGGTCCCGGGTCAGCGGGGGACGCGCACCGTGACCTTCGTGCGGGTGGTGCCGGTCGAGTCACCGCCCTTGTAGACCAGCACGTAGGTGTGCTTGCCGGGACGGACCCCGCGCAGGACGAGGCGGGCCTTGCCCTTGCGTCCGGTCTTCATCACCCCGACCTTCTTGCCACCCTCGCGCACGACCACGCGCTTGGCCCCCGCCGTCTCGGCGGACACCGTGGCGCGCAGCCGCACCTTGCCGTTGCCGAGCGACTTGGCGTTGGCCTTCACCGCCGCAGCCTTGGCGACGTCGATCGTGAACCCCTGGCTGCGGGCCTTGACGCTCGACGAGCCCTCGTAGGTCGCGGTCAGCGCGTTCAGACCGGTCGGCAGGCCCGAGAGGACCAGCGTCGCCGTCCCGCCGGCGCCGACCGTGGCCTCGGCGAGCACGCGGGTCGGGCTCGAGATGCTGACCTTGCCGGTCGGCACCCGGCCGTCGGCCGCCTTCACGGTGACGGTGACGGTCACCGCCGCGCCGGCCTTGGCCGAGGCGGGCGCGCTCACCGTCACCGTCGAGTCGACGGGGCCGTTCGACGGCGGCGGGTCGGCCGGCTCCGTGGCCGGGTCCCACACCATCGACTCGGCGTACGGCGTGAAGGTGGTGGGTCCTCGCAGGCCGACCTCCTGGGTGCGGGCGGAGGTGCCCTTGAGCGCGGTCACCGCGTTGCGCAGGGTGGTGCGCACCTCGACCTTGATCGCGTTGGCACCGACCTCCAGGAACGAGCCCACGTCGAACGGCGTGTCCTCGTTGATCTGGGTGCCGACGTACTCGCCGTTGACGTAGATCCGCGCCGTGCCCTCGACCCGGCCGAGGTCGAGCTCCACGCCCTTGCCCGAGCCCTGCCAGTCGGCCGGGAGGTTCATGGTCCCGGTGTAGGTGCCGGTGCCGGACTCGTTCTTGACCGCCGCGATGTCACGCCAGTCGTAGGGCGGGTAGTAGGCGTTGAGCGTGCCGGCGTCGACCGTGCGGTAGGTCCCGTCGGCCGTGACGCCCGAGACGCTGAGGCTCCACTGGAGCGGACCGGAGTTGGCGTAGACCTGCTCGGCCGGTCGCAGCGTGAGCCGCTTGGCCTTGCCGTTGCTCAGGACGACGGTGCGGGTGCCCTCCTCCGTCGACCGCAGCGAGATGGTGCCGTCGCGGTAGACGAACCGGTCGTCGGGGTTGGTCGAGGAGACCACGTGCAGCTGGTCGGCGCCCTCGGAGATCGCGTAGACCACGGTCTCCAGGGGGTCGAGGTGGGTCGGCACCAGGGTGCGGCCGCCGGCCGTGCTCCAGGTGTCGGCCGGCGTGATCGTCCCGGTCGCCAGGTCCATGCGCGAGACCCCGCCGTCGGCCTCGAACGCGGGGGTGAAGTCCACGTCGTCGCGCGAGGTGTTGTAGAGCATCACGTACGTCGTGCCGGCGACCTCGCGGACCTGGGTGAGCACGCGCTCACGCGTGTCCCAGGTCGTCCGGGGCTGCGCGCCGAGCGTGCTCAGCGCCTGCGCCACGTCGCCCTGGGTCTCGACCCGGGTGGCGTTCGGGCTGGTCAGGGTGCGGGCGACAGCCGCCCGGACCGCCGCGTCGCCCGCGGCACCGCTGCTGAAGGTGGTGTCGCGCTCGGGGAGCGACCCGACGAAGACCACCTTGACGCCGGCGGCCGCGGCCGCGGCCATCGCCTCGGCGGAGGCGGCCGAGACCGCGCGCTGGTCCACGACGAGGGCCCGGTAGCCCGGCCCGTCCGGGAAGAGCTCGCCCTTGCCGACGACGCCGGCCTCGCCGAGCCCGACGGGGTCGACGAACTGCACCGACCAGCCGGTCCGCTCGAGCGCCTTGGTGTTGAAGAGCTCCGCGGGCTGGGTGCCGTCGTCGGTGGCGAGACGGGCGGCGGTGGTGAGGAAGTCGTCGCGGTAGATCGCGACGTCCGTGCGCGGCGTACCGGTCTCGAGGACCTGCGTGCCGCGCGACCAGTAGTCGGTCAGCGTCTTCATGTCCGCCCACTGCGGGAAGCTGTCGTTCCAGCTCTCCGAGGTGTTGTCGCCGAAGCGCTGCTTGCCGGGCCAGGTCGACCCGATCGACTGGTAGGCGAAGCCGTGGAGGACGGGCTTGGAGAACCCGGCCGCCCACTCCTTGTCCATCATCTCCTTGTACTCGCGCAGGTTGAGCTCGTAGGTGATGTCGCGGTTGGCGCCGAGCTCGGTCGTCACCCGGGTCTCACCGGCCTGGTGGACGCCCGAGGTGAGGACGCGCTGCCAGTCGAGCGCCTCCTTCCAGCCCCAGCTGCCGCTGTCGATGGGCCAGCGGTCGCCGGAGTTGAACGACTCGCCCTCGATGTCGGCACCGGCGCGGGCCAGCTCGCGCGCCGCCCGGATCGGCTCGAGGTCCTGGCCGAAGGCGGGCTGGGTCTTGTAGACCATGTCGTACTTCTCGGCCCAGCCCTGGAAGACCTTGCTGCGCTCGATGTAGCGGGAGTTGATGAAGGTGTAGTAGTCCTCCAGCACCTTGGCGTTGGTGCCGTCGGCCAGGGCGAAGTCGGGCGTCGGCCGCACGGTCGGCACCCAGTAGCGGCTCATGCCGTGCTGGAACATCAGCGGCAGGTAGGGCAGCATCGAGTAGCCGAACTCGGCCTGGAACTCCGTCAGGAAGTCCTGGGACCAGAAGAGCGAGTCGGCGTTGAGCTCGAGGGAGTCCTCGAACATCGTGTCGCCGACCTTCGTGAGCGGCGCGACGTTGTCCGCACCGATCTGCAGCTCGTCCAGGTCCTTGGTGGCCGCCTCGGCGGCCGCGGGGTTGAAGGCGGAGGTGACGGCCTTGGCCGCGTCGCGCTCCCAGTAGGAGAACACCATCCAGGTGCCGTCGCTCGGCGCGGTCCACGTCAGCCTGCCGTCGACGACCTGGTCGCTGACGTCCTTCATCGACGCCTGGTCGAGGACGGTCGAGCGGGACGGCACGACGTACGGCGTGCCGAAGCGCGGACGCGGCTCGGGGAGGATGCCGACGGCGGGCCCGCGGTCCGTCACCCTGGCCACCGAGACTCCGACCAGGCGACTGTTGGTCTTCGCCAGCGTGGGCTGGTCGAAGGCCTGGGGCACTGCTCCGTCGAACCTCTGTCCGGCCGCCACCTCGGCGTAGCCGTACTGGAGCTCCTTCTGGACGTACTGCGTGCCGACGCTCGTGTTGGGCGTCTGGACCGGCCAGGCGGCGCCCATGGTCATCGACACCTCGACACCGAGCTCGTCGGCGGCCTCGAGGACCGCCTTGAGGTTGTCTCGCTGGGCCTGGTCGGCCCAGGCGCCCGCGGAGAAGGCGATCTCGACCTCGCCGTAGCCGGCGGCCGCGATGGCCCGGATCTCGCGCACGCTCTCGGCGAGACCGAGCGGAGCCTGCCACCACCACCGGGTCGCGGGGCGGTAGTCGACGTCGGGGCTCTCGAACTCGGCGGGGGTGATCGCGTCGCTGGCGAGCGACGCCGCCGGGAGGACCGCGGCCGGCGTCACCGGGGCGGCGTCCGACGGGGCAGTGGTCAGCAGACCGGCGGCCAGGCACGCCGCGATCGCGGCACCCCCGGCGCGGGTCGCACGCGTGGCCGTGAGCCTCGGCCTCGCGCCGGCGGCTCTCGACCCTGGGTCGTGGTGGGAAGGGGTCATGTCCTGGGAGGTCCTCTCAGAGCGGTGTCGTGCGGCTTGAATCCTTTCAACGGACGTTATGGCGGTCGTCACACTTTGGCCACACCTCGCAGCGAGGTTGGCGCGATCTGGCCAGCGGCCTTCAGATCGCGCCGTGCCGGACCGCCCACACCACGGCCTCGATCGGCTTGTCGACGTCGAGCCGGGCGCACAGCTCGGTGAGCCGGCGACTGACCGTCCGACGGCTGAGGTGGAGCCGGTCCGCCGCCTGGTCGAGCGAGGCACCGTCCGCGAGCAGCCTGAGCAGGTCGAGCTCGTCCTCACCGAGCTCGACGGCCTCCGGTCCAGCAGGTCCACCGGCACCGACACCGGCACCGGGATCATCGGACGCCTCACGAGCCCACGCGTTGCGGTCGAAACGTTTCATCTCGCACCACAGGGTCGCACCCTGTGGCGGCCGCCACAAGGACGACGCTCTGTCTGTGAGACCGACCGCGGCTGCGGATCAGGCCCCTGCGGGGGCCAGGACGATGTCGAAGCGGGTCCGCGTCCAGCTGCCCTCGACCACCCGTCCGTCGGGCGTCGGGGTGCCGGCCGGCTGCTCCGCGAACTCCTTGACCAGCGAGTCCTTGACCCCGAAGACGCTGTCGTGGTCGAGCAGCTCGTCACCGGCCACGAAGATGTGGGTGACCAGCTCGCGGTAGCCCGGCTCGCGGACCAGGAAGTGCAGGTGCGAGGCGCGGTACGGCGAGCGGCCGACCGCGGCGAGCATCTGGCCGACCGGGCCGTCGTGCGGGA